>Ga0056114_1000904_pt1 | contig 12081 bp, 6 predicted proteins | sample WorMetHERISLAND1_FD_77005 | JGI IMG/M metagenome (GOLD analysis project Ga0056114, IMG submission 77005) | Marine gutless worms symbiont microbial communities from Max Planck institute for Marine Microbiology, Germany - Olavius loisae HERON... ...
AACAACTGCGCAATCCTCACAACGCTGCTAAACAGCTGATCTTTCTGCCCTACGCGATCTGCGCATGCGTGAAATGACGTCATTTTATGACGTAGCATGAGGTCATTAAAATCATGTATAGCTTGATTGGCCCGGTATGTAAAGTCTGTGCTGTTAATAGTAACGCTATTAATAGCACAGGCCTGTCACGCCTTGGTGCAGCTAGCCTAGCCGACCGGCCGTCAGCGCTGCGAAGTGTTTGTTTACATTCAGGTATTTTTGTTTAGAAATGTCATTTTTTTGTAACAACGACCCCTATAGACACAAAAACCAACAGAAGTCTTGGACATGGTCGTCACACGGCTGCCTGCCAAATGTTGCCGTCGTACGACGCGGCGTTTAGGAGGAGTTTGGTAACAGAGAAAATAAACAAACATTCAAATATAGTATATAAGATATACTTTGGTTGACGAAGACTGAACAATGTCTATTGCTATTTTGTACTGTTTCTGCTATTATTGTATGACACTGTGTGCGAAGTTTATAAATAAATAAAAATAAATAAATAAATAAATAAATAAACAATAATCTGCATTGTTAACAGTATCACTACAGCAGTATATGACATTGAGTTGTCAACAGAAAAGCACGTGAAATCCTTGAATATTTTCAGAATTTCATCCAAAAGTAGCAACTTTAAACCTTACTAAGTTCAACTCCAAAAAGATCTCCTGGAGCCTGTAGTTCCGTTCATAGTTTTTTTTGTAAGGAAAAAAATGGATAAAAGTTGTGCAAGATACAGTACTTCATGAAGATACTTTATGACTTTTTACATAGTAATTGTTATTCCAGCCAAATTAATTTGTCATTGTGACTTTGTCACTATATTAGCAGCTAATTCAATCCGGTTGGCTTACTTGTTAATACGTCTGTTGCAGGGAGATACGTCCGGTGACTACAAGCGTATGTTGATGGGTCTCGTCCGAGGTCATTAAATCTCAGAGTCCGTCGTGTAAATTGTCGGCACTGTGCGTCCTGCATGTCAGCGTGGTCAATTGACTCTATGGCACATTGACTCTATGATTCATTGCATCTGTGCGTAGTTTTGGAGTAGCATGCGTAGTGTCGTTAGTGCAGCTTTTTTGGCATTTTATGTCTGAATTTTATGCATAAATTGTGCGTGTAATTTTTTTATGTATAGCAGGGTTGTGGTAATTTGCACTAGAGTATATTGTATATATATATTCCAGTTTCATTTTAACTTTCACGTAATCTTAACATGTCATTTCTGTTGTGTATTGCTGTCGAGATATCTCTCGCTTGTTGCATAATAATCAGCTGTGTGTAAGATGTGTAAGTAATTAATAAGTAAGTAAAATGTAGATTTACATAGCGCATCTCATTAGAAAAAGAGCACAGGTCATACTAGTAACGGCTGAAAAAATTGTCTTCAAGAATCGTTTAAAGCCATCAAAACTGTCAGAATTTCTCAGTTCATCTGGCGACGAGTTCCAGACTGTCAGGGCAGCCTGATAAAAAGCCCGACAGCCGTACGTGCCAAGTCGGCAGCGAGGAACAGTGAAACGATTCAGGTTAGCGGCGAGGAGCAGCATCAGAGGCTGGGATGAGGTGATCAGCGAGGTATCGAGGCACCTGGTCATGCAGACACCAGTACACCATCAGACCAAGTGCTGTGTCCTGCACTGGGAAGAGTAATTTTGACGTGGATAATGTTAGGCTGAGATGGCTTGTCTGAAGTGAAGGTATGATAGTTGTTAGGTTCAGATCCCGCATGAATCATATAACAGCATCATCTGATTTTGAACTGGTGTTAAGAGTCCAAATTATGTATCAGATATTGATGTATCGTTATGTCCTTTCCATGCTGCTTTGGTGCATTTGTTGAGTGTTGTCATCTGACATCAACATTTAACAACTAACATCGTTATATTATCAGTTTGCTCTGTAGTGTTTGTACATAGACATTTATTGTTAAATATTCTTGTTGTTGGCTACAGTTTTCGAGTACGTATCTCTGATCAGCAGCAGCAACTGATGCAGATGATGAGAGATGGATAGCCGTGTGCATAGTGTTACTGATCAGTGGCTATAGTGTTTGATCAGCTAACTTTGAGATCTCTACCTCTTGAAAACCGAATTTGGCTGTCGCGCCTTCTCCTTTGCAGCTCCACGAATCCGGAACCAAATACCACTAGCCATCGAACCTCACCATCACTTTGCTGCTTCAAACACCACCTTAAAACCCAGTATTTCGCCATTCCACGAGATTCCATCCCATCTAGCGACTGCCTGCACCCCAGATTTAAGTTCGTTCATTGCATGTAAATATTGTGACAAGTGTGACATGCTGGCGATTAGTTCATGAGAAATGATACCAATCGTTGCTGTTGTGTGTCGACCTTGCGTGTGATTGGCCGTCGAGACGTCATGTGACTAGTGATGTTTTTGTTGTCGTTGTTAACGTCGCTGGCACTGACAAGTTGGTGTTGTAATGTCAATGATGAATCAGTGGAAGCTGTGAGATGCTGTTTCTTGCAGCTGAATCAATACCACAGTTATCACTGTAGTTAAGCTGTCTTTCCAAAGATAACAGCTGATAACACATTGCCAACTTGTTCTAGAGAATCACTGTCGTGTGACCAGGCTGGGCGTGAAGTTGATCATTTTTTATCTTGGTGAATTGTGCAACACTGCTCCAAGTACACCACATTTTTCATAATGCCAATAATTCAGTATCATTCTTCTAACATGTTGCCATTGAAGTGTGGTTTCACATAGACCAAGACTGGTTGGTGATTTTTCTACACATCTCTTCCCTGTGAGTGAGTGTGCTGTCGGTGACATTTTGTCAAAGTATTTGTCTGATATCACAGTGTACACAGTGAACTGGTTAGTTTACGTCGTAGTTTATTCAATTTGACACATCAGCTGCCAGTTTTCCACACATACAAACTTCTGCAGCATCTGTCCAAAACTAATTCCATAACCTAAGCTTCGATTGTGTATTTTGATGTTATTTTCACACTGCAGCATTGATTGTAAACACAGATACGACTGTTGGTGAGTGTCAGAGGCATGTTTAGCTCGTCGTTGTTACTGACGATGAATGTCGAGTCTTTGTAGTGTGTGACCGAGAGACATCTTCGTCTTGTACTTGTTCTTGTTAAAACCCTCTGATGCCCACCATTGCCATATGAATACAGCTGTAAAGCATTCTGTGCCAGATCGGGTTAAGCCGTCATGTGTAATTTTTGACATCTGGGCACTCTGATGCTAAGCCCTGAGCGTCAGAGTGCCCGGATGTCAAAAATTACAAACTCTTTACCAGTCTGGCACAGAATGCTTAGCTGTACCCGTATGGCAACAGTGGTCATCAAAGGGTTAAATTTATCTGCAGTTACATCTAAACACTATATATTGTGAAGAGTCCATATGAAATTGTAAGCTTCAGACTTTGTACACATTATCTATACAACATCAAAGTGCACTTATTGGTGTCGTGTGCAGTGAAGAGGCCATACAGTGTCGAATGCTCACTGATACTTCACACCAAACTGTGCCAGCCAATGTGTGTTTCAGCGAAGCTAACATTCTGTTAGAATCACAGATGCTGTTGATTGAAGTTGATGAAAGTGTTTTGAATTTATCTGATCTCATACCAGCACGTTGAAGTGACCATAGAAGGAGTTTTGTTGTTGTTTCTGTGCTTACTTCTACGATAACATCAATATAATACGTCATTTACTGAGCCAAAGAGGAGGCACATAATAGACAAAAGTTCAGTTGATAATGACAGTTATATACTACATGTAGATTCACACTAACAATGTAACTGTGTTTGTAAGTTACAGACTTGGAGAAATTAAACGCAGCAGCATAATTTATGTTACCTGTGTAGCTGTCACAGTGCAAGTACAACAACATGATGCTAATGATCTTTGATCTAATGATATTATGATACTGTAACGTGGACCAGCTGAGGTGACTTACAAAAGACCATGGTGTTGATTGATGGCTGTGCAACATAGATATGCAAGAACGAACAGGCATGTCAGATCGTCATAACATTCCGTTAGGCTGTTTTTGTCTGTTAACCCTGTTAAACTGGCATGTTGCATGCCTGCTGGTGATTACTGTTATGTCAAGTTTTAGGGGTTTTTTGCTTGTTGTCATTCCTATTCGTTGTCATTTTCTGACTCCGCTATGGTTGACAGTCAGTTTGTCAACAGAATCACTCACAAATGTTGTGGCTGATTTGTGTGGTTTTACGACATTTTGTCAAGGGTCAAATCTTGCAACAGTTGGATATTTGGCATCTCTTTATTTCACTTTCTTGAACATTTTCTAAGAACCATTTCCCCAAAACATTTACTACAAATAAACAATATGTAGAGTACTGTTTTGTTATATTACTTTATTTAATTGGAGTTCTATTGTTCTTCTGTAAATCTGTTACTGTGTGATGTGACACACTTGATAGCAAGGCACCGCGGAAGCTATCGGTACATGCTATGGTTAGCCAGACTTTCTGCTTAGAGTTTTTTGTTTCTTACTGAAGTTTATGTTGTTAACTGTATGTGAGATAAGGAAGTCACGCCGGTTTGCTTGCTAATTTTGCGTGTAAGTATTGCATTTTCATGGGTTTTTGTCACTTATCTTGTTGATTGTTTCGTTATTTTATTACGGCGTTACCGTCCGACGTTTTTGTCCCCAGTTTTAACTTTATGCAACCATTAAGCGTTGCTTTGTGTTTTTGAAAGTTTTAGTTTATATTGCCACGTCGCGTATTTCTATCAAGAAATTGTCCTAATTTAATTTAATTACGAAGTTAGCTTACTTAACTAGCACTGTTGCACTTTGATGTCATTTATAGGAACAATACCTTTTGTAAAACTCCAGTTGTTTACTAAATGTGCATAGTGAAGTTATAATGACTGTTAAAATGTAATGTAATAGACAAAAGTTAAGTTAGTTTAAGAATTACACAGTAGTAAGAGCAAAGGTGAGAGTTATGCAAGTATACTAATTTTCTCTGAAAAACGTTCATTGTCAGAAGGATTAGGCTACTAAAAAATTTGTGAAATTTTCGTGGAAGTTTGGGAGATGGTAGCTGTACTTGATGATGATGGGCTCAGCAGCTGAAGCTTTCACACACCCATATCTGACAAGTATTTGTCGAATCTGTTCTTGAATGAATTCGTTGACTGTGCTTCAATCACGTGCTGTGGCAACAAGTTCCAACTGTGACAGACTCAGACACTGAAGAAGGTTTTCCGGACGGTTTTGGCACATCTTGGAATGTAAACTTTAGTAGAATGTCCTCTGAGGTTGTGTAGTTCCGGAGCCCTCTGGGAACAACTGGCTATCAACTCGGAAAATTCAAGATGAATTTTGACGAAATTTGGCATGCTTGTGAGGACTGCTGATAGAAGTGATCAATTTTAGGCATTCCCCAATCCTGGGTATTCCCAGCCTTTGGAAGGGATCAGAAAGTTGACTGCGGTGATACTGTTTTCATCAGATTGTGTCTGTCTGCACAGCGCACCGGCCGATCAGACTTCAAATTAGATGCATAATGTTTCTAGAGACAAATGCATTCCGTACTTTATCCCTTAAATATTTGTAGGCCAGGGTCACGTGTTAAAACTTGGTGGAGATATGCACTCTCGTGAACTCCATCTAGTTGTCATATATACAGGGTTCCCCCCAAAAATGGCACAGTCTGTGTTGAACGCCTTAACTTTGTCAAATATTAACCGATTTTTAAAATTCTTTCTCTGTCAGAATCAGGATAAAATTTGTATCAAAATAAATGACCTTGACCTTTGTTTAGAGGTCGCTCAAGGTCATACCAACCATTGTGTAGTCAATAGCTCTAAAACTACTTGAGCTAGAGACTTCAAATATGGTACACAGCTTTAATTGTATGGGGAATGTCGAGCAGTAGGAGACGAGTGAAGATTGGGGCGCAATAGTGTGCTTGATCTAAAAGTGTTATTTTAATTTCAGCACAATTTTATATTTCGCCACATTATTCGTTCATGGTCTAAAATCAAATCACCGCATTACTATTGGTCTGGTTCTGCATACTAGATAGTCTAGCTGCCAGGCAGCTACGGTCGGCTACCCTAGCGACAGCTTCTTGTTCACATTTTTGTTTTATTTATTAAAATAGTCTTGCCAGAGCCACTAAATTTGGCAGTAAGATTCATGGATTGCATTTGCATTGCATGTATTGTTCATCCAATAGAGGGCGGGCCTCCATTGCAGTTTTTAGCCGACCGTACTAACGGTCGCGCTTATGCTTGACGTGACCTTGTTGCGTGGTCTGTATCGTCTGTCTGTTTGTACGAAATGCATTGTGACTACCAAAATGGACCTTGACCTTTGTTTAGAGGTCGTATCAAGGTCACGTCAACCATTGCGTTACATTTGACGTTGAATATCTCGGAAACCGTTAGAGATATATTGATCCAAAGGACCACCGTTAAGAAATGGCATATGGGCTATCAAATGGTCACGCCATGACGTCACGTGACCGTGAAAGGTCAACCTTGTGACCACAATACGCTTAGAGCCCAATATCTCGAAAACAGCTGGAGATGCTATTCAGCAACAATTGCTGCTGTGACTGAGAGAATCAAACAAGTTATTCTTATTTACGACGTCTTTAGAGGCAGTATACAGTCGGCTATCCCAGTGACAGTTTGGCTTCTTGTATTTTGTTTGTCTCGCCGAACCACGGGATCTCATAATGATGACTGCAGTGGCACACTCTGCATGCGAGCACCCTTTCCGCACTCCGCAATTTGAATTTTGCACGCCGTCAATTTCTCGCACATTGAACACGCCGTTGTTGCGGTTTTCTCCTGAATGCATGACGCCGGCAGTTCCGTTCCTTGGCTAGATCTGCCCTTGTCAGGAGTGGGGCAAGGTTGGGACTAGTATAAGACTTACACCCTTAACATCACGAACAGCACTTCTATTACCGTGTAATTGATACTGCTTCGGCGGTGTGAGCAGTCTTGTACACTGCTCCGGCGGCCGAAGCAGTATTTAGCTATACCGCCAGGAAGCTGTTGCCAACTTGCCACGGAGCACATTCTTAAATCACCATAAAAGTGATCTACGGTAGGCCTAGGCTATACCGTGAATACGGTCAGTGTGTGGCACAGGCACTGCCAGGCTGCCAGCAGTGCACATCCCCATACCATAGAATGCTACTAGCTACGTACTACTTACTCGAGTCTCGACATTTTCGTGATATCTATGGTGGGCGTGTCCTACATACGTAAATTTTAAAAATTAAAATTGTTAATTTGCTCTGCAAAACTGTAAAAAAAACAGATACAGGTGCTTGTTGTTTGATTCGTTTTACACGTTCACCAATGCTTTCAGCGGGCGATGTCACGAAACACCGCACCGGCCGCGCCGGCGCCAAATACTGGTCCTGGGTATTGGTAAAGTGTCTGGTGCGGTTAGGGTGTGGATTCCCGGACGCGTTTTTTTTGTTCCCGGGAATCGGGAATCAGGAAATGTCATTCCCGGGATTCCGGAGCGCCCGGGAATGGCGTTTACTGCAGTATTATTAGCGCAGTGGCCCTATGAAAAGTCGTAATTCACAAACGGAGCCATAAAGCCGCTGAACTAACGTCAAGTGCAGTCGAATACGGTTAAGCGTACGGCTTCAGCCTTCAGTAAACCGTGCGTTTAAGCGGAGTGTGCGCACACCGCCGTGCACCATTAAGTCCAACCCCTTCTCTCCTATGCACACACCCACCGTCAGCTGAGTCCAGACACCCGTTGGACTCCAGATACGCACGTAGCGTGCGTGAACTTTGTACTGCGTCCGAGAAGGAGAAGCTGGCGGTATGTCTGCCTGGATGTCGCTTGAGTCAACAGCCGTGTCGTCGTTCAACTTCCTTCTGTCAGATATCGCAGCCTGTATCTCAACACAGTCTGGACAGATCTCAGCATCAGCATCTATCTGCTCATATTACGACGTCATTGTCGATGTCGACGTAACAGTGGTTAGTCCGACCGGCAGATGAATGACCATCTCGCCGTGTTAATTTACTTGACAGCTGCTCGGCTGCGGCAGCAGACGGTTCCAGGCCGGCACGGTGGGTGGTCTCAAGTTTCGCCCTGAAAGTCATGCACGAATGAGGTGGGAGGGGAGAGCAGAGCCAGGGCCCATCTGTGCAATGACGCTTTACAGCAGCTTAGCCGTGTCTCAATCTACGCCACGTGTGGTCAGTCACGGTGTCCGGCTGCCTCACAAGCTGCCTGCTGCAATCACTTCTTTCCGTCAGCATTCACAGGCTAACAGCCAGCACCAACAGGCTCCAGCTGCAGGTGGACAGGGGTAGGGGCCGCTGTGTCGTGGTCTTCGCCGTGAAGCACTAGCACACTGTAGTCAAATCCGCCGTGCATGGGCCATTACCTGTTGCATTGCACATGCAAAGTGCTGGTCTGCTGGGCCAGCGACGGCTGTTAGCTGTTCCCGATTTCTTCGGGAATCTAGTCGTTTTCATTCCCGGGAATTCGGGAGTTCACGGAAAATGACCGGGATTCCCGGGCGCCCGGGAAACGGGAGCCCTGGAATCCACACCCTAGGTGCGGTGCATATTATTGATTCGTGACACCCTTATTGATTTCAATTAAGAAAAGGAACAGGTTACGGTCTTCATGCATTTCTGACTTGTGTTTTGTTACTCTTGCTGCTTTTTCAGTGTAAGATTTCGCTGTATTTGAGGCCGGTGCGGTGTTTCGTAACACCCTTCAGTGGGGCAATGTTAAAACATGCAGACGATGCAGGCAGGCAATCGCCGGGTTGACTGCCGGTCAGAGGCGGTCCGTGTAAATACCGAGGCGTACCAGCGCAGGCCACTAGTTACTGTCATGACACACAGTTTGCATTCGAGCCTTGAGGATCATCCAAATAAATCCACATTCACTTTATGCTGATAAATTCATCCGACTGTTTTATGTGCTTGTTCAGTTCAATCAGTTGGTACGGGCTGCTAAGTATGGTCGGTGGTGTCGGTGGTGACTTCAGTCAGACCCGGAAGTTAGGAACCATAATTAAACATGGGAGGAATGGCTAGGCCTGTAGGCCTAAGTGACACCTGTAGTACAAAGTGCGGTGATTCATGTTCTGGCTTGTATAAGAATGCAACGCAAAGTAGACCTACAGTATACAAATATGCAGCATTATCACGCCTTGTAGTCGACCACATGAGCATTACTGCGAGTATATTCCGCCCAGACTCCTCATCCCACTTGCCACGCCATATTTCTGTGCTTCAGCTAAACAGACTGTTTTCTCTTGTTTGTGTTCAGTTCATCCACATTTCTGTGGATGCAGCCAGATGTTTAACTGTGTCTCACTGGTGAATGGTTTGTGTCCGTTACAGTTCTAGCGTGATATCACCTTGAAGCAGTGATGAGTTATCCTCCATATGGTGCCCCGGGCGGTTATCCGCCACAAGGTCCAGGATATCCGGTAACTGTGCAGTCTTTTGTAGCAATAATGAAATGTTTGCAGATGCTTAGTTGGTGTTGAGTGCACATTGTTGTTGATAATGTTTACTGCTCCTTATAGACACTGACATGCATTTGTTTATCCATGCTTTACATGACTGTCAGACATGTCATTGCTTTCAGACTGTTAGAATGTGGATCAACATTTGGAACTCCATCTCCTAGATTCAACAAAGTTTTGTGAGAGTGTCAGTGACAACGAGTAAATGTGTTGTTCAGCTTAAAATAGTCGAGAAGTTAAAAAGGTAAAAGGTAAATGTCGAGCACTTGATATAGCACCCCAAGTAGACACGACCACCGCAGAGGCGCTCAGGTACGTGGCGTACACCAAGCAGCATCGCACGTACCTGTCTTATACCTTCCCACTCCCAGCTGTAGCCGGTACTCATTTACCGACCCCGAGAGGATGGAGGGTTGAGTAAGCCCAGGCCCAGGGTGCAAAGAGCAACTGGCCCATGGTTGCTACACGACAGCTTGCAGCCAGCAGACTCGAACCCACGACCTCGCGGCCGCTGGTCAAGCATGCTAACCACTAGACCATCGTGCCACCCCAATTCATTGCTCAAATGTTAAAAGTTAAACTTAAAGCCACAATAAGTTCTTCATGGGAAATCCCATGACAGAACTACAGGGTGTCGCTTGCTATATGGGATCACACAGTGTTACCTGCCACCCGACACAAGCGAACGCACCCCGCCTTAACCCCAGCCAGTGAAGGCTGGTACTCGATTTACCTACACCGGAAGGATGGAAGGCTGAGTTGACCTGTTGTGTATCATCAGAATTCCGCGTTGTTCTATTGTAGGCTGGGCCTACAGGGATGCAAGACCCAAATCAGCCTCCATACCCAGGAGCACCTGGAGGCTATCCACCACAGCCTGGCGTGAGAACTTTCACTTGTTTCATTGATAAGAGTGTGTGTTTAATGCCAGTTAGCAACCATTTTCTGACAATTTCCTATCCCAGCTATCTGCTCTTCTTGCTATGACTGTGCGTGAGCACTTCTGCTGGGTGCAGAGCTAATTACAGCGAGTCAGGGCCAGTCTCGTCACTGAGGCAACATTAGCGGTGCTGAAAATGGCAAGAAGATACATGACTGGATAATGGCAGATCTTATATCACGTTAGACTTAACCAGACTTTGACTGAGATAATCCACTGCTGCAGGTCTCACTCACCTTGTAACTTTCTCTAGTCTTCTATCATGTATAAAATACGAAAAATTGTTAAGTAGTGATACATATATTAAATTTTGACTTAACCTGTACTGTATCAAAGGGGCACTGGCGTTATTTCTTTTAGTTTCTTTTCTGGCTATGTGTGCTAGATAAAGCTGAATACTCAGCTTTTGAGTCCAGGTTAAACTCTTCTTTCGTATCGTATACCTAAGGAATTGTATTTAAGTCTGATTTTTAAAATGGCTTATAAATATTCTTATTGTATTAATACAGTTATGTAGCTTTTTTACGCTGTGAGAGTATAGAGTTAAATGCTGGTTTAGTGGTTGACAGTTTTCATCTATTAACTCATATCTGTTTGTAAATTATAACGAGTGCTTGATGTTTGTCTGACAATTTGTCTGTTTTTGTGTTTTTCCAGTATCCACCTCAGCCGCAGCAACCTGGTGGATATCCGGGATATCCTGGTGGACCTGGCTACCCACCAAGCCAGCCTGGCTATCCTCCTGCTCCCGGAGGCTATCCACCGGCCCCCGGTGCTGCACCGGGTCCAGGCTACCCACCAGCCCCAGGCCCTGGTGGCTATCCACCAGCCCAGGGTCCTGGAGGTTATCCACCAGCTTCAGGCACTGAAGGCTATCCACCGGCCCCAGGTGCTGCACCGGGCCCAGGCTATCCGCCAGCACCAGGCCCTGGAGGCTATCCACCAGCCCAGGGTCCTGGAGGTTACCCACCAGCTCCAGGCCCTGGAGGCTACCCACCAGCGCAGGCTGCTGGAGGCTATCCCCCTGCAGGTTCTGGTTATCCGCCAGCCCCTGGGCCAGGCGGCTATCCACCATCAGGGCCAACTGGGTACCCACCTGCTGCGGCTGGCTATCCACCAGCAACTGCTCCCGGAGGTTATCCACCTGCCGGTGGATACCAACAAGCACCGGGGGCTGGAGGCTACCCACCAGCCGGCGGCGGCATGGCTTACCCACAGCCACAGGCTAGTGGATATGCAGGAGCACTTCCAGGAGGCGCTGGCTATCAAACACAGCCTGCACCATCAAGTGCCATTCCTACTGCACCGAAGGTTTGTAAGCAGAGTACGACTGCTGTTGATGACTGCAGCAGTCGGTGTTTCTATTATGCTAAAGTTGTCTCTAGTTGATCTACGATACGATACGATAGAAGAGTAACGTGGACTCAAAAGCTGAGTATACAGCTTAATCTAGCACACGTAGCCAGAAACTACAAGAAGCCAAGCTGTCGCTAGGATAGCCGACCGTACTGCCAAAAATTGTAGGGGTCATGTGATCTAGGCCACGCCCACTTTCAGGGAAATTATTTGTGCGCTCGCTAGGCATTCCCAATACAAA
>Ga0056114_1000905_pt1 | contig 12079 bp, 11 predicted proteins | sample WorMetHERISLAND1_FD_77005 | JGI IMG/M metagenome (GOLD analysis project Ga0056114, IMG submission 77005) | Marine gutless worms symbiont microbial communities from Max Planck institute for Marine Microbiology, Germany - Olavius loisae HERON... ...
TCAATAAGCGATCCAATGCTTCAATGGACAAATCGTTTGACGGGATGCACGAAAAGTACGATTTCGATTTGATTCGATGTTCAGTTAAAAAAACGATTTCGATTTCGATTTCGATGATCGTAAAATCAGTAACTGTAACAACTGCATATTTTGTTGGAATTGCAAGTCCATTACAAGTTGTGTGCATATCAACATAATTCTCAATGTGAATTGTGCAATTAGAGTTCTTAAAAATGAGTGCGTGTTAGTAAACTAATTGGTGCAGTCAGTGCTAATACAGTGTGAATTAAAAAAATTTTATGCCCCTTATATTTTCTGTAATTTATATCCAATAGCATATCTGTGGCACCCCATTACAGGTCATTACAGGTGTATAAAATCTTGCTTTGAAATTTGCACCAGCCATGGGGAAAAAATTCAGAAAACTTTGGGGGATACAATTTTCGGACTCACTCTGTAGTTTTTTTTTATCTGCTTGCAAGGTGATGTGAGTGAGGGCCCCTCAACTGTCTGAAGTACAAAAAAGTCAAAGTGAAGTTGAAGATGTAAAATGCTGTCAATAGATACTCGTGATATTGTGCTGTTGATGATTGTTCGATTTCTTTCAGCATTGACAACTCAATGGCTTGTCTTGTTGGTTTGCTGTCTGGGTTGGAGCCAAGCCTGCAGCTTGATGCAGCATGGTGTCTAACAAACATGGCAGCTGGCACTGACGAACAGGCACTTGTGATTATAAAGCACGCCGGTGCTTATCTTGTAACATATCTGTCAAGTGGAAACACCCCATTACAGGTCATGTATGGCCTTTTTATAGTAGTGTGATATTACTTTAGGCTGCAACATTTTGACAGATGACTGTCACGGATTAAATTGTCATTAACCAGATGTTTTAGATATGTTAAAGATCTGTGACAAGTACTGCGTAAAAACTATATATTCGCATTACATCGATTTATAAATCTCAGAATTCGTAACTGTGTTTAGAAGGAATTCATTACGGTAATATTAATCAAAATCATTTCTGTACTGGGTTCAAACTATTGTGTAGCCCTGTTGTTGTTTTTTTGTTTAAAAGTTTACAAAATTTTCATGATCGTTTATAATAAACTTAATTAAATGTTACAGTTACTGCTATTCTGGAATTTGAAGACGAACAGTATGTGTGCAGCCTCAGCTGAAGCTATTATTAGAATGACATCATCCCGTAGTGTATCTGCCACAGTGAGCCTGCCACATGTCCACTGTGCATTTTCACCAACCGCAGGCAATGTCAACAAGTCATTAATATTCATACATTTTCATGGTCCAACTAGTTTTAATAGCTTACATCTGGCATAATTAAAGGCCATACAGGCTCAAAAAGGTCAAACTTTTACACAGGAATTTCTTCTGATCATGCCGATCCCAAGCCAAGTTATGATAATGCACACTACTATGCTATATACAGATTATGGCCTTGCAGTTCTTAGATAAACCATGTGATGCCCCTACAAGTCTCGCATTTCGTTGTCAGTGATAGCTGGACTTTCTTGTCCTCAAGTAGTGCAACCCTTGAAAAACACTGCATACTGATGATTGCTAAAGTTTGAGTCTCGAGTTTCGAGTATTAAAAATGGGCGTATTCGATGTTTCCTGCTTATTTAGTTAAAGCTCGAAACTCGAGTTTTAATACTCGAAACTTGATACTCGATTGAACATAAGTAACACTCCTGCATACTTGTGACGATACATTGATAGTGCAAAAATCTTGAGTGTTCAGCCACAGTAAACATTGCATTGTTGTTAACTGTTTTAGAAAATATTCATTACAGTTGTCTGAGAGTGTTTCAGTTGTAGCAAAAATGTTGTTAATTATTGTATTTATCATAATAAATTAATAGTTGGTGATAGTCAACTGTGAGAGTCATTGCTGTGTACTGTGTGGTAGGACCAGTGTGCCTGGGCAATAGGGAATCTCGCTGGTGGTAGTGTCAAGTGTCGTGAAATGCTCTGTGCACAAGGAGCTGTTGTGCCGTTAGTGAATTTATTGCAGGTATAGTTTGTGTTATTTTTGTATTGTTTTTACTGTTATAATCGGATGTGATTTTTTTGTAAGCAACCATAGCTGGCCGTGACGTTTCACATTGTGTCATGTGTTTAGTTGTGCTTAGTTGTGAACAGTGTATTCTGTTGTTGCTGTGTCACAGTCTCCAGTGCCTTGTGTCATTCAGTCCGCTGCATTTGCCTTGTCAAACCTCGCCCGTGACAAGCAAACTCATCAGTCAGTATTTCCCTGGAATTTCAATATTTCGCTTTTAGCAACACGTAGTTTTGTAGCTCGATCAGCTTTGCATTTTTTGTATGTTGTCTGTGTAGCTAAACTGTACATTTGTTTTCGTGTAGTTAATGTTTTCGTTTGAGAAGTTGTCGTTGTTCTGCTTGTCAGTAAGTTGTGATGTGAAACTGTAGGGTTATGATGGAGCAAGGTATTATTTCTCATGTGGCAAGTCACCTGGCGTTTGCTATCGACAAACTAAACATCATAGCAGAAGTAGCTTGGCTGACGACGTACTTGGCTGCCAGGTTTGCTTTGTGAACTCAGTGACATTGTCTTCTATGTAGGTTTTAGTGGTGGGCTGATATCTGATAACATCATTGACTAGTGCTGGGCGATTAGTTTAAAAATAAGTTTTATTTCACATCTGAATCAGTTTGGTTCACTTCAGTTTAATAGTTAGACAGCAGTTAATATAATGATAACACATGACAGCTATAACAAGAATCTATGTCAGTACTAGGGTCATCTCAAAAATAAGTTAGAAAATGGCCTCATTTCATCAGTTTTTTGAACATTAAATATCAAAAATATGTTTTTTGTAGGAACTGTTACAAGGAAAATCACAAAATTAATTTTGTATCGACTATTGATGACGTTATAAGACGTCGTTTATTTATATTGCTATGGACCCAGGGTTATAGGGATATTCAGGTCGATGCGGTTAAGCTGTGTAGTGAACTGTTGTTCTGTTATGTCATCAATGTTGTGTCAGTGTTACGATAGGTTGAATGTTTGACTGTTGTGTTGCTACTGGGTGTTTTGTGTTGTGTTATTATGACAACTGGTGAGTACTATGATGTGTCTGTGTTGTCTGATATACAGTGGTGAGTACGTCAATCAGTTGCATGCTGCTGCTGTACCCAGCTTATTAGCATCACTTGTCACTGAACTGGCTGCAGCACATGTAGACTCCATACAGGTCTGTGCACTGCACGGGTTATAGCGCTACAATACCATCACTACTGTCTGTCTGTCTGTCTGTCTGTCTGTCTGTCTGTCTGTGTTGTTCTGTATTCTCTCTCACACTTTCTGAATTAATTCTTTTCTTTGTCTTATGTTAGCAGTCCCTGTGGCTCAGTTGTAATGTTCAGTGGATCTCAGCTTAATTATCCCGGACAAATTCCGAGGACAGTGCGATCGTTCCTCTTGTTCATTGGTTGATTGGTTTGTGTGCAGGTTAACTGAAAAAGTTGTAGACTGATTGGGACTAAATTTACAGGGTAAGTTTATAGTGGGCTAACATAGAAATGATTGAATTTTGGGCCACCATCACCTCTGGCAAGGGTCCCAAAGGGGGCCAATTTTTCGGTCAACATTTCAACCCTGGTTGATATTGCAGCAGAGCCATAAATTCAGCATGATAACATGTCAGGCCCAGAAATAGTTTCTATGGGTCAAACCCCAAGGGGCGGGGCCCCCAGCACCCCAAAATTTCTCATACTGTTTTCCACGTGACAAAAGTGTTTGATGTAATGTGCTGTATCAAAACCATCTTTGAATGAAGTGAAACTGTAAACAAGCATCTCTGGAATATAAGCCATGGCACAACAAATTTTGGAGAAATTTACATTCCAGCAATACAGTACTGCTGGGCACTACATTCTCTCACACTTTGTTTCCATGTCATTGCTATCTGTCTTTGCTTCTGATCTTTGCAAGTGGCACTTTTCCTATGTATATTTTCTCATTATTTCGTACAGTTTAGACATGTAAATTGTCACTGATGTATATGGTATGATACTCAGTGTGGATGCTTGTTGATTCAGAACAGTGGTCAGTGAACCAGATGCCGACATTTTCTACATCTTGCAGCATATATGCAAATAAATGGCTGAACAGATTCTTGAAAATCAATACAGGAAACACGCTAATTGTTCTGTTTGGTGTTTGACATAATGTATCATCATTAGGTGATGACTCCAGTGATGCGTTGTCTTGGCAACATCGTGTGTGGTGCGTCTGACGATCAACTAGAGTTCCTTCGTCAAAACAAGACTCTGTACCATGTCTTCAACACACTTCTTGCCTCTCAACATCTTCACCTTCGCAAGGAAACGCTGTGGGTCTTGTCCAATATTACAGGTGTGCAGCACTTGATTCAGTGTTGGAATTGGCCTAAAAGAACTGGGGGGTCAGATGCCGAATGTTTGAAATTTTGCACAGGGATTGAAATTTAAAACCGATTTTCACTCAAAAATGAGCGTCTGCAGACACCCAACCCCTGCATTTCCAACACTGATGTTACAGATATTACATTTCAGTTTGTGCATTTATATGATGTGTTGCATGGCTTCCAGTTGTGAGAATATTTTTACGTAGAAATCTTTCTTGGGAAAAATAGCTAGTGTTTAGTGCATGATAGTTGATTGGGAATTACTCCTTTTAGATTGCTGCATTTATTAATTATCTGATGCATCTATTAATACTGATGCTAGAACCCTATAGCAGTCTGTGTAATATTATCATCAACATCAAAAATCATACCATTGTTCTTGTCACTGAAACATTTCTCACTGGCAGATAACATTGTTGCCTCTGCCAAAGACAGTGGAGTCATAGTCTATTGAGATTGTTTGCCCGTCTGTCCAAGCAAAGCCATCAGTTACTTGTCATAAATTCAGATCTGTGCTGTGTGATGCTGCAGCAATACAGTTTGCATGCTTGATGGTTATTGAGGCTGGCACTGTGCCACACATCACTGCACTCCTGTCTGATATATTTGACATTCGCACAGAGGTAAAGTTGAACAACACATTCTAGGGTGGCTCTAGCAGTTTTAAAAACAGTGGGCACAATTTCCCACCCTACATTTTGTCCCTTTATCCGCCCTCTACTTTCTCCCCATTCTCATACCATCCCTTCCCTTCTCTCCTCCTCTTCCCTTCTCTCCTCCCCTTCCCTTCTCTCCTCCTCCCTGCTGCGAAGCAAACTGCGTATATGCAGCTGGAGTGTCTGGAGTGGTGTACTGTAAGCTCTCCCAGTGCAGTGCCGGGAAGAGCCACAGCCGACAAGCAATTTTGGCACATTTGGAGCCCTGGAAAGGCATTGGAGGTAGAGATTTAGATTTCTCTTGTTACCTTATTTTTCATCCAAAATTTGCTTTTTTGAGTAGTGCGATTCCAAAAAGAGGCCCAGGTGTGCCCCTTCCCGTTGCTGGGTGTGCCCTGAATCCGCCTGTGACTGAAAGTGTGCCTTCAGAGCAGCCTTCTATCCATGTAAACAGTGTGTGTGATACAAACCATTTATTTGCGCAGCTGCTTTGGATTATTATGTAACTTGTCATTTCAAAATGAAGCTCTTACATTCTATAAACAAGAAGTTCAGTAGCTGTGACAGCCAAACGTTAACCATCGTGCATCACAGTCATTCATTAAAATGTACAAACTCTTCACTATGTGATGTGAGCTAAAAACAAACGCCGTGTCATGTGAGTGTGGAATTTTATGAAGATATCTAATTGTTTTTAAAAGTCTTGATTGTGAGAGCAGCTTTTTATGTACGCAATTCTGTAGTTGAAAAAACTATGCATAAATTATGCTGTTGACATCTTACTTTTGTGTGCAGGCTTACAATTTGAGTTTGAATTATTGGACCAAAACTAGCTGTCGAGCATGGTTTCAAACATGATTTCCGTCTAGATCGCCTGTTGTATGTTCTTGGCAGTAAGCATATTGTCTGCAGGCTGAACACAGTGTGTGGTGTGTTTCTGCAGGCCACTCTATGTCTGTGTAATATTGCGTCAAATGGAGACGAGTGTTGTCGGGAATTGTATAAGCACCGAGTGTTGGTTGCTGTGATACCAATACTACACTTGTCTGATGCCGACATCGTACACATGGCATTGTGCCTAGTTGAGATGACCCTACGCACCTGTCCAGAGGCTAGTTCATTCTGTTGTCTGTAGTCATATTTATATATTTATCTTTGATGATTTTGTTGTAGGGGATTGTGTTTCTGGTATCCCTGTGTGTCTGAGTGAGTGAACTTCAATGAAACTTTGCATGCTGGGAGATACTGTTCCTCACTGGAGGTTATTAACTTTTGGGCACCGCCAACCCATTGCAAGGGGTTCCCAAGAGGGACAAAATTTTCCATCGAAAATTTGACCACAGTTGGAGCATTGTCACCAAATATGGCACAATAACATGTCATTGACGGGCAAAAATGTGAAACTACCCCAAAGTAACTTTCACTTTCACACCTGTTGATCTTATGCTTGTGATCAAATTTGGCATGATGGCTGAACAGGGTGGTTTCAACGATGCCCCACGTCTAAGGGCAGACTCCAATAACCAACATTTATGCAATATCCCTTTTCAGTTTGACCCAGAGCTGCATAATTTTGACAGGATGACCCACCATCATGAGTATGCATGATTGACCCTCACTTTCCATACAAAGGGACAGGGCCTCCAAAGCCCAAACTTTTAACATCGGCAATCTCCGAACCTCAGATGACGAACCCGGTCTAAATCCTTGAAGTTTGGCAAGGTGGCGCACCTGCAACCTGCAAGTAACAAACCTCAGAGGCGCTCAGGTAGGCCTACATGGCGCGCACAAAGCAGCGTCGCACGTACCTGCCTTACACCTTCCCAGCTATAGCTGGTACTCCTTTACCAACCCGAGAGGATGGAGGGTTGAGTAAGCCCAGGCCCATGGTGCAAAGAGCAACTGGCCCACGGGCATTTCTAGTCCTAAGTGCTTTGAGAATTTGACTAATCAGTGAAAGCGACTGTGATTGTTGTGAAGTAATGTACACAGTGCCAAAAGACTTACATTGGTTTTGTAGCATGAGACACAAATGACTGTTCATGTAATCACCATCATCTGTGTGATGGACTGTAGGGCACACAGCAGTTTGAAGAGAATCATGGACTTGATGCTCTTGAACTTCACGAGTACAGCAACAATGAAACACTAAGTTCAATCACTGGTCACATTCTAAACAGCTATTTCTACAATGATGACTGAATGCTTACAGGGAGAGAAACTGTTAGTTTATTTATTTTTGGCTGGAATGCCGAGTTGCATTGTGTTGTGGTCAGGAAATGCTCATGTTATAGTGTGAAGCTGGACAACTGGGCACTGTTTGTTGAAACTGACTGTTTTTGTAAGCAGCTTGCAGCAGTGTGGATTATGTTGTAAAAGTCGAGTTACGTTGCTATAAGATGACGTTTTATTACTGCAACAGTATCTAGTCCACTCATCTCGTTACTTTCATTTGTATGTTTAGGAGTGATTTTAAAATCACAAAAATCTTTTTGTGATTTAATTTTGTACACAGTGTTAAAATAAAACGATAAGAAACATGGAACTGCAGGATCAATTAGTAAAATTGATAGGTATCACATCCATATTTAGTTGTACTTAAAACTTCAAATAAAGTAAGTAAGTAACTAAAGACATTTCTGCGATACACTCGAGTGCTGGAGTCTGAAAAAAGCTCAATCATTAGAACAATATGTTTCTAACGCTGGACGCGCTTCCAGTAGAGTAAGATCAATCAGTGGAGATCAAAAGCAAGAGAATTCCACAGACGTGATCCAGAGACAAGTAGGGTTAAGAGAAATGAAACGCTGATTATCAGTTGGCGACAGCTATTCACAGTCGTTGACCAGGTACAGTGGAGCTCAGCTGTGTAATGACATGTGGCAACACATCAGTGTGATTTCACACAACAGTGGTCACACAACTGATGTGATGACTGAATACAAACACGATAAACTCCAGAATTATAACCACAAGTAGATCAAGGATAAACATTTACACACTAGATATATATGATAACTATTTATGTAGTAGTTACTGACAGACAGGTGGACAAACTTGCTTTGACGGTATTCAGCGGTTACCTAATTGTCCATCTAAAAGCACAGTGTCTGTTTTTCGTTAGTTTTTCCTCCATTATTTCACTGCGATTGTAAAATTTATTCACGAAACACAATGCTATAACTGTTTGTGTAAAATAACATAAAATTAAAAATAAATAATTATTACAGACAAATGCACATATGCAGAAAGGGATGGAATGACGTCACATTTTAATACTAATAATACGATACTGCTGAACGTTAAATAATTGCAGAATTGTTTTCCATGATGTCACTAGATTGGTTGAAGTGTGCATCTTTCTCAATTACAGACGTAATTCGGTTGGATGCTGTTTGCGCCTACTGCACGTAAATGCTTGAAACTGTGGCGTTTTCCACTTCGACCCACTGAATGGCTTGTAGGTTTTGTGTACGTGATCGAAATGTGATGAAGTGCTGGTTGTTGACGGCCACCTGTACACAATGCATTCACTACATCAGTCAGAACACTGGCACTTCTGCTGGATTTCATTTCTCAACTGCAAAATAACATCGCTCAGCAGTTCACAAAACGTAAACCTCAAAAGCATACGCGGCACGGGAGTTTAGAATTTGGGAGCTTAATGTATGAGGAGCATGGATATGATGGAGACCTGAGAGCACCGGAGCAGAGCTCCCAGCGGGGATCCAGGGACAGAGCATTTGGTCAGAGGAACAGGGATGAAGCCAGGTTTTTATTACGTCAGCATCTAAATTAGGACATAAGTGAGCCAGTATTTTTTAAATTGATTCAGTAATCAGTAGGGTTAGAGATGGTTAAATTGAAATAATATTGTAAGTTCCATGCAAGACGTATGAACCAAAAAATACAATGAAGAAGATTCAAGAAGACTAACTTGTATTTAAAACTGTCAGTTACTATAGCCATTTGCCACTACTTAGCAGTAAGTCATGGAGACTCCGACAAAAAGTGGGGCTTCCTAGATCTCAAGCCTTTCGTACGTAACGCAGAAATGGCCATGAACATAAGTGAGATGCTTGCTTTGGACTGAATAAACATCTGGCATTCTTCATTCCTACATTGAAATCTTGCTTTAGTGTTGTAAATGGCCGAGCGTGGCCCTTGCACAGAAGATTTGTGGAGAATAAGTAAGTCACAGAAGCACAGCGAAAAGGAAGAGCATAGACACGTTGTGCTTCTGAGTTCTATTATATACATACCTTGAAGTCACTTGGTTCACAGAGAATAATCATTGTGAACTGCTGGCCAGCTTGAAATGGAAATGACGGGTGGCCCCCTTCCTCTGGGCCCCAGTTTCCACCAATCAGGCTGTTTCGAATTACGACTCTGTCTTTCAATCGTGGATTGAAGTGGAAGGCGATGTCTCCTCCTTCCTGTTGATATCTCAAGTTGACTGCAAACCTACAAACAGTGTCATTCACTTCTGCTACGGTTCAGCTCGTCTTGTATTTGTCAGTTACGTGGATCACGTGCAGTCGATACGCTGGCTTCTTGTCAGCTTTTTAGCTCACACACTAACATTGCACCGTTGTGTCACATCAGCTGATACTGTTCTGTTTGCCAGTTGCTTCTCTTGTACTTGAAGGAAACCAGATACATCTGCTATCGAGCACAGAATGGTCTAAAAACTACCATATCTGTTGATCCTAAATATAATTGCATGTTATTGCTGCCAAAAAAACTACGGTATAGCTGACAATGAACTGGTTTCATGACAATATTATACTAAACCTGTGTCACATGTGAACAAAATATCAAACAGTTCTCAAAAGAATAAGGTACTTAGTCGGTCCAGGAGTTGCAGTGATGTAGATGAGTCGTCCAGGAAACAAGCCTCCTGGAATGAACTGTTTGTTTGGCTGCACCACAAGCACCACTTGTATCAAACCATTATAATGAAACAACATTTTCATTCTATAGCATATTGTCTAGTAACTACCAGGAAATTATATTGTTTTATTACTGTCCCACCACTTAGTTAAATAAGTTTCTACTCTAACTATATTACTCAGGACAAAATGTCATCAGTAGTCGCATGTGGACCATGGACGAGATAGTGTCATCTGTATAATATCGTTTCTGGACAACATGCTGTATGATCACTTAAAAATCATGACAGTGATACAAGAGTAGGTTTTAGCATAGTCTGCAGTGTATTATACGAGCATCGCGAGTATAATCACTCCAGACTATTTTAAACTTTCTTATATCACGACGACTCACTTTCAGGCTGTCAGCGAGTTGGCCTCAGCCTCAAACCTCCGTTGGTAGGCGTTGTCACCGTGTAAAGGTCACTGTTCACGCATGTGGCCTGTAGCGACGCTGTGAGTTGCCGGTAGTTTGTGTGCCGTAAAATCGTGGAAATCACTTAATAGTTTGCGTTATTTTGGCAGTTTTAACTTGCTTGCCGTTAATAAAGACATTTTGTATTTCGTTGAGTAAATTGCGTGGTCGTTTCACGGTATATATCGTGTCCGTATTTCTAGCATGTTTCTATGGACGTGCTTGCGATCGATTTTCGGCGTGGTCGTGTTCACTGAAGCGTGCGGTCTATAACACTCGAGACAGCCAGTGTTATATATACCGTTTATCCACTCTAGACACAATGCAAAAGATAGGAGTCTGGGACTGGGTCGTGATAAAGTATAATATGTTTTGCTAAATTTACTAAGTGGTAGACGAAGAATAAATGTGTTATATATGTCATTGCATAGGCTGATATTAACTTAAGCTAAGGTGCATCCATGATCCATTAGATTACACAAAAACGCACAAAACTACGTAGTCTTTAGCAGCAAACAAAGATAAACAGCACGAGACGTTGAAAACAATGCTAAGCTTCTACCGTGGATGCTGCAACTGGTTGTCCGAATGCAGGAACTGGGTATCCAGCTGGCACAGGCATCTGTACTGCAACCACCTGAGAATTGTACGACATCTCTGGTGCACCGGTTGCGTATACACCAGCTCCTCCGCTGTACCCACCCACCTGCCGTGTCAGTACATACGCACGTGGTCAGTGCTGCCAATTCAATGAAGTGTCTCTTCTCTCCCTCACCCTTCCCACTATTGCTTGCCTCTTTCTGGTAGTGGCCATACAGTTATGGGCGGTCGACCATGCTAGTTGTTAGTATGTTTTCGTTTTTTCGGATACAATTAATTTTACTTGACAACGTTAACACTTTGACGCAAACTGTTGCCATACGGGTACTGCTATAAAGCATCCTGTGCCAGACCGGGTTAAGCCGTCATTTGTAATTTTTGACATCCGGACACTCAGCGTCGGAGTGTCCGGATGTCAAAGATTACAAATGGCGGCTTAACCCGGTCTGGAACAGGACGCTTTATAGCTGTACCAATATAGCAACAGTGGGCGTCAAAGGGTTACTGGTGACAGGTAGGCTTAACTGGCATTGTTTGTGCGAGTACACTCATTTCAAAATGAGGAACTGATGGAATAATGTGCAAACGAAAATAGCAAGTAGTACTCAGTCTGGTAAAGCAGCAAAGTCTCGCTACACTGACTACTGTACGATGGTGTACATTGTGTGTTTATGTTATAGGCCTACTTCTGTATCATTTCGTACAGTAAAAGGTGATGCAGTAGATGTGCATTGCGTAATCCACATACTTCTCCATCCATTTCGTGGTTGTAACGTTTAGTACCGGGGAAGGTAGCAGCACTTATTTACCTTGCAATTCGATGCACCAGCTTTGACAATCTGAAAAGGGTGTATCAGAATATCAACAGTATGGTAATGATACACGTAATACTATTGTAATTATTGTACTAGGCTTCACGTCACAACTCATTTAACACGTGTGCCGAGTAAATGGTAAATGGCTCCCTGATTTTATAGAGCGCTTGAAAGCGTCAGCATGGCATCAGCTTTATCTACCGCTCTTACCATTTACCCATGCCAGATCCGA
>Ga0056114_1000906_pt1 | contig 12078 bp, 9 predicted proteins | sample WorMetHERISLAND1_FD_77005 | JGI IMG/M metagenome (GOLD analysis project Ga0056114, IMG submission 77005) | Marine gutless worms symbiont microbial communities from Max Planck institute for Marine Microbiology, Germany - Olavius loisae HERON... ...
CGTGCTATTGTTATTGTTCTCACTGCCTTTATTTGCACTTGTTTCCTGTTTGTATTGCTAGTTTGTTATTCAGCTATTCGGCTAATAGCCGCAAGTGTGTAATAAAACTCAGTGTCAGTGTCACTCGTTGCAGAGATATGGCCATTCGCGTATGTTGGGGGCATATGGAACCCCATTTTGGGGGGAGGGGAGGTCGTAGAGGGTCAGCGATGGCACCATTAGAAAGAGCGATGGTGGTTTCCTATAGGCTCTCCATTGTGACCGTTGTGCTATCTGTAACCATTCGGCCGCAATTTGCGACCGAATGTCTCCGACGCTCAAATCAACAGGGGGTGGGTGACTTTGGGCCCAAATTTAGGGGTGTTCCCCGTGGAGCAGACCCGTCATGTTGGGGTTGCAAAGAGCGAACATCCCAGGCTAAGTAACGGTGAAATTAATTTTGAAGAATTCCCCAACCTATGTGATCACAATTCACCAACGTCACAGACGGACAGACGGACAGACAGACGACATGCGATCGCAATACCGCGCTTTGCACTAAAGTGCATCGCGCGGTAAAAACAAAAAAGCTTGCGGTCCTCTAGTTTGGTACAATAGGTGAGCTCCTGTCACAGAGGACAGATGTATTTAGGATGATATTACGTAATATTCAGCTAAAATGGCGAATAATATTTAATAGGTTTTGAATTTGTCGAAAACTTGTGTATCCATTTTCCGGGAAAAAATGACTCATACCCAATGATAAATTCAGCTGTGGGATACGTCTAAAAATATGTTCAGCCGTCATTCAATGAGAGGGTACAAATAAAATAAAGCCCTCCAACGCCCCTAAAAGTTTCCAAAAGTAGTTTAGATCTCTGAGTCTTGAATAACATCAAAGTGTTACACCATCAATAAGCCTCGGAACTTATACTTTAAAATTTCCAGACGTCCTTATTAGAGACAACGTAAAAACCTTCCAGTAAATACCCTCTGGTTACTTAAATGGGTATTTATCAGCTCCCAAAGCTGCGAAATCACTCGAAATTTCGAGAAAATTCAAACCAAAATGGGTAATAACCCAGTTTTAAAAAGATTAATATCCAAAAAGTAAATTCGTGTACCTTTTTATGTAAATACCCAGGTTTTACGGTTGCTTAAAGTTAAAAACTTTTTACTTTGGCACCAGGTTTTCGTTATCCGTAGTCCTTATATTGCCAGAAATGGCATGTTTCAAACAGGAGTCTAGTCTGCCTAGCATAAATGTCCGCTATTTTCGTAATTATCTCATCTAACGTTACCTGTAATCGCCAGCAACAATCTCGTGACGATGATATCGACTAAATACGATGAGTAGCCCAGCCTGGCAGATACCATACAGCATCCTATCAGCGCTGATATCGATGCTCTGATCAGATCCGCAATTGGTTAAGGATAGGATTCTGCCTTCCAATTGCGACACGGTTTACTCGGAATGCGGACTTGCTTATTCGTGGACTGTGATCCGCAGTAGCATATTGAGGCTCAGTCCTGCGTAGTACTTTAGGTTATTCGGTATTTCTGTATACTCGAAGTTCACAAGGTTTGGTTGCCAAAACCCTTCAAGTCAATTCGCTATAAACTAGGATTCAGTAACTCACAAAAACGGTGTGCCGTTTAGCCAGGATGTACGCACGTTACAGTCAGTCAGACGGACCGACAGACATCAGACGGAATGCTCATAATTTCGAAACGTTAGGTACAATACAATACAATACAATACAATACAATACAATAAGAGTTTAATGAAAAAAACTGACATAGCGCAGTTTTACAAAACGATGAGGTAGCAGTTAGTTTTCATCGTTTAATGGTGCAAATGTGATGGTAGTTTTGCAAATAAATCATGCAGCTAACATAAGAAAATAAATATGTATCGCTCCTATGGGCAGAAACGATATGCAAGAGAATGTTGCACCATTACTAGCAGTGGAGCCCTGTGCTGACTGTAAGTTCGTCGGTGTTGGAGACAAACAGACAGACAGACAGACAGACATCGTCATCGATTAATGCCCTCCTGTGGGGTGGGTGCTTCACCCTGTGACGCCCACCATTGCCATATGGGTACAACTGTAAGGCATCCTGTGCCAGACCGAGTTAAGTCGTCGTTTGTAATTTTTGACATCCGGGCACTCTGACGCTCAGTGCTGAGCGTCAGAGTGCCCGGTGGTCAAAAATTACAAACGACGGCTTAACCCGGTCTTGCACAGGATGCTTTATAGTTGTACCCATATGGCAACAGTGGGCGTCAAAGGGTTCATAAATATTTTTATCTGACGGCACATTTCTATACCAAACATTGGTGTCAAGCACCTTCATGCTTTGGTCCACGGTTGCGCCAGCCGTGATAAAACTGCGAAATGATAGCGGACCACAATGCTAGGATCCTAACACCTCCGCTATATATCGTAAATCATTCAGTTGAGATAAATACAGCTGATGCGCCAAGCTCCAGCAACGTGGCACTAGCGGTGTTGTGCCATGTTACAAACGTGCAGACTCGTAAAATTCCGGTCCGCTTTAGACTGCAATTTCTATTTCACAGCCACTGGGTAGCTTAGTTCACTGTAATAATTCGCTAAGCGAATTCATATCAAGAGGGAGGCCATAAAATGCAGGACGCTGCATCAATGTTTAACAGGTTAACGAGTTTTAAATTTCAGTTTATTCTGCATGCACTTGTCAATAGTATTCATTCATTAACTGTTATCATTTTATTATTATCAAATTCATAAAATTCCATCTTCTGTATTATTTTACCTAATACATTCGCAGTCACTCATAAGCACTCATTTTCATATCTTTATTTTATCGTATAATATGTTTTGCTGGCTAAACAAACTGGATATAAAAACCTTAAAGTCGAAGTTATAGTCAAATTTGGATTTATATAGCCCAATAGTATAATGACATTAAAGCCTAGCTAACGCCAGGTAAGCGCGCGACAGCCGTGTGTGTATGAAGACTTGTTTTGCTATCTCACCGTTGTTTGACGCCCCATAGCTGAGGAACGCCTTGCGATATCAACGCAATCTATACATTGCTGAAAAGTACATTTAGTGGGCTACAATTCCGTGACTGACAATACGGGTCTATCTTCATTCGTTTATCTGTTATCGCGTCCGAAACACGAGAAATGTCGCGAAATTCCAAGAAAATTTGACCTTACAGCAGTTCAAAGTCATCCAAGGTCATCGATCTTGGTGTCAATGGAAAGCCCATGTGACTTATGTGACTTTCTATTAGTCGTTAATTGTAACATTGATTTGAATGGGGCTACCGTATGGTGAAAATTTCATAATCCTAACTTCGACCGTTTTTCTATGATACACCCGTCTGACGGACAGACGGACAGACGGACAGACAGACGGACGGGCGTCGCTGTCGCGCGCTAAAAATTAAAAAAAAAATTAAAAAACGTCTTCAGATAGGCCTATTGTCTGAAAGCGTCCGCGCTGAGTTCAGTGTCTCGCAGGTCGTCCGGCAGCGAGTTCCAGAACATCATCAGGCCAGCAACAGAGAACGCCCGACGGCCGTAGGTGCTGAGCCAGTAGCACGGCACGACGAGTTGATGACTGTTGGCAGAGCGCAGACGCTGACGAAACGTGACGCTGAAAACTGGTGTGCAGTGGTTTGTCTTTGGTTCTGCTGACATCGGCAGAGATGCACACCGAGCCTGTACTTGACTCGCTGTGGTCAACGTGGCTTCGAGGCCAAAATTTTCGGCCTCGGCCTCGTAGATTCGGCCACGACCTCGTCCTTGTCTTCATGCAATGCTGGCCTCGTTCTCACAAAAGTTGTCCTCGTGGCCTCTTTGTCAGTCATCGAAATCACGTCATTTGCGTTACGTTCTTCTCTGATAGGAAATTGTTGCTTGCTTTATAATATTCTATTGGAATTAACTTTTGAATGGTACATTGACACTGTTGTGAGCGACTGCCATACTAGGTGTGATTTCTTGGCATTGATTAATTTTATGTTGGAGCGCAAGCGTTCGTATACGGTGTTTTTATAACTTATGCGACATATGTGACCTTGGCCTCGGCCTCGGCCTCACTCTCCCCTGGCCTCGTTAACATCCCTGCCAGGAAATCCATCCTGTGGATTCTAGTCCAATTGCGGATCTGTCCGGACTCCGGAGTCCGCAAAGTCGGCGCACGACGCAATTTCTCGCTATTTCGCCCAACGACGCCCGGCGGACCATAGCGACTGATAGACAACATTAATTGGACGTCGACTTATGCGGCCATCACGGCGACATCTCTGGACAGCGATACATCAGACCACCAACGTCGATGCCGCATAGGCGATAATGAATATAAACATGAAGGTAGTAAATAATGCACCTGCCATTGAGACTCGACCACCCAGACCCAGTTGCAGCTATACTGAGCTCGGCATCATAGAGCCATTTGGATCATGGACTAATGGGATTATTCTCCTCGATTTTGATTGGTTTTTAGCCGACCGTACTAAACGGTCACTCCTATGGTACAGTGTTGCATCTGTTCGTCCGTCTGTCGTCTGTCGTCTGTAACGTGTGTATCGTGGCTAAATGGTGCGTTTTACCGAAAAGCTGTCTGGAAAAACAAATAGGAAAATGGCCTACGGGAATCGAATTATCACGTGACCGATGACGTCCCGTAACCCCAATACGCTTAGAGCCCAATATCTCGAAAACAGCTGGAGATGCTATCTAGTAATAATCGCTGATTACTTAGAGAGTGTGCTCTGAGTCAGTACGGTCGGCTATCTTAGCGACAGCTTGGCTTCTTGTTTCATTTGCGACGACGCCAGATTGTTCAGTGTGAGTTGTCAAAAAGTAGCAAGTAATTTCATCCATAATTCCACATATTATTGTGTTATTTTTACACCGTTTTACCGACACCCATAAAGTAAAAAAACATAGGCTATAGACATAAGTAACAAGAATCGAATGCTATCAGCCCACAAATATCAAGCAATAGCCTAACCTATGTCTATCTCACAGATGAATACAGCATTCTTGTTGACATAAAACTTAAATTTGGAAAACAGTGATAAAACCTGTGAAGTTGATCACCGTGTGTAGTAAACATAACAGCAGTAGTAGTAGTTAACACAGTTACCGTAGTTAACACAACAGCAGTGTTGACTGTTGAGACGGACGTGTTGTCTGTGTAGGCCTACAGCGGGACAAGTAGTTCACAAGCTGCCAGTCTGGGTCGTGACGTCACTGGACAACGAGATTTTCTAGTTGAGAATCAAAGAGCATGATCATCTTGATGAAGTCGAAGTATACCTACGACGTCGTCACTTACCGCTTACAGCGCTGTCTAACTGTGCCGAACTTTCCAGGATTTAGTGACATGACATCATGTGAACATTATCACTGTCTGTACATGTACACTGGTGATCATGTTGTTGTGTGAGTACTGTGTACATTGATAGGATGTCGCTATACGATTGCCTGTTATTCATAAATCGAGGGGGGTCTCTCAGCGAATGCAGCACACATCGTGACGGTGATAGGAACATTTGCCTTTTTGCCTGTGCCCAAAATATCAAAGAGTTTAGTTTACACGGTGATCTGCTGGGGAAATACGGTCTCCTCATAACGTCAGCAGCCCGTGACACACAATAGTGGCACACACACAGTGGTCAGTTTATTGTGTTTCACGGTGACATTATTTTATGAACGAATCCACCGTCTATGCCATAGAGGAGAATCGACGGCCGTCATATTGTCCACTCACACGGTGGTCAGCGGAGTTCAGACAGTGGTCACTACTATGTGCCCCATCACTTGGCGGTTGACGATAGTGAATTTGTGTTGTCGACGTCATCAACCGGCGAGTGACGTTGTTGTCACAGACGTTAAACTACAAACGTTAAGTTGTGTCAGCGACAAACTGAAATTGGATGCTATACTTAATTGTACAAAGACGACGTCTGTACGTCACTGACAATGAATGGAACTTGACAGCAGGACATGTTGTAGTCTTTAGTGTCTGCTGTCGAGTTTACGAAAAAACAGAAATCAGTATTGACGACAAAATAAAGGAAGATGACAAAACTTTCTCACGAACGAAAATGCACACAAAATAATGTTAGCTATATTGATGTAGACTAACTGCGACCATTCTCTTGAGGAAATGCATTTATAAAATGATTGTTATGGCGTTTTTTGTTTAACAAAAAGTAATGTTGATTGGTGTTCGATTTCAAGAGAGCATCTACAATTAAGCTAATGTCAACGAAATTAAAACAAGAAGACGCATCGCCAGATGGCCGCTCAAACTCAGTTAATCACGACAGCAGGGTTTTCCCGAATTTGTGTCTAGTACGTCCTGACAAATTCATTACGCATCCTAGCATTCAGTACCAGATAGTGGTTAGCTATCATTCATACCCCGCATACATTCTGTTGGTGGGGGAGAGGAGATTTGGCCCAGAGGCCAATAGTGGCAGGTGTACAGGTGTACAGGAGATATTTTGTCCGTTTTCCGTCATCAATAGGCCTAGCTGGCTTTTCTTGTGAAATTTTATTCATCCGCATACGAATTTCATATAAAAATTCTCTTGTTCCACTTCACTTGTATGTTGTTGATTTGTTGTACGACGCAGTTTCTGAAGTTCTGACAGATGCAGGATTTTTAGCACAGAAAGCACCAGAAAACGTTTGGCGGCCAAGATCCACCCGGACGCGCCTCCTAGACCTAGTCGCTGAGCGCGCGAAAGATGAGAGGCAGGGGAAGGAAGGAAGAGGTAAGGGAAGTGGAGTGAGTGGAGTGGAATACGAAGAGAGAAGGGGAAATAGAAGGCAAAATGAGGAAGGAGAAGAAAGGATGAAAAGTAGTAAAGGGAACAGCGAAGGGAAGGGACAGGGGAGGGAGGTAGCTTAGCTCCCTAGAAACCTAATTCCTGGATGCTCCGCCGTGTCAGCTGGTAACTGTAGGCCCTATAACGAATTACCTTGTAACGCTGACTGAATGGTAAACAGACCGTATAATTATACGTGCGGTAGGCTAGGCATGTACACAGGCTGTCATTATGAATGAACGGCTTCTACGTGTCGCCAAGTTCAAGTTAGTGATGTCAATGTTTTTACGAGTAAGACTCGGTTCGGTTCGGTTCGGTTTCGTTTCTCACTTTCTCTTAGTATTCGACCACAGTCAATATTTCATCTAACTACATTCAGAATTTCAACACCAAAAACTTCCCCGAAAATTTCATCTGACGAACGAACCGTTTGCGATAGCCAGCGTTCTTGTTATTTCAGTAGTTTGTGATTACTTTAATTTTTAGCCGATATCGCTGACAAGCGATTTCGCCTACTGTGATCAGTCTTGTCGCCCCATGGTCTGTCTCTCTGTCTGTCTGTCTTCTCTTTGTCTGTCACGTTCGTGCATTGTGCTCAAACGGCAGAAGATATCGACATGATTTCTCTTGTTACGACGTCGACAGCCCCCATGACATTGTCTCTCCAAGATAGTGTTAAAATTTGGCGTACGTCGGTCGACTCATTCTTTCCCAAACTTTTTCCCTAATTGACCCATCATCTGTTGATTTGAGCGTCGGGCACATTCGATGGCAAATTGCGACCGAATGGTTAGAGACAGCGCAACGGTCACAATGGAGAGCCAACAGAAAACCACCATCGGTCTTTCGATTGTACCATCGGCCATCGCTGACCGCATACGACCTCCCCTTTCGCCCAAAATGGGGGTCGCAAATGTACCGCCCACGAGCAACTTCGCGACGTGTGCTGCCACCTGGCGAATATGACAGAAGAGCCGCGTCGCCTTTTGCCAAATTACTTTGCAATTGCCCCTTGCTACAAGTTATGCCTACGTTATGGTTACGAACGGTATAGTCTAAGCTTTTTAACGATTGATAAACATTTCTATCCCAATGAATCGTGAAACGATCATAGGCCTATGGTCCTCGTTGGTTCTATTCGGTCGAAGTTTCGGTTCTTTTCATCTCTAGTTATCCAGCTCCGACGACGAAAGAACAGTGAAGTACGGACGCCATTCGCTAGAGGTCGTCGACGCGGAAAACATGCGCTAATGAGCGTCCGCTGACACCCGGATAAAGGACGACAGCGCGGATTAAAGTCCGACTCGACGCCGCCGAAATTACGGCGTATTTTATTGCCACTGTTTATCACGCTGTTGACCAGCGGAGCAATGCCATACGTGATCCAACAGGCTAAACAGACTAGTTGACGTTTTTAGGTGGTGGCCGTTATTATCAGTCCGGGACTGATTAATATGAACTTATATCAGTCCGGGCCGGACTGAAACCGGATTTTATTATCAGTTCGCTCCACCCTCACACCCACAGTCAGCCATCTTTCCGCCGTCGTTAGCTGTCTTATGGCGGCGGAGACGGCGGAGAGACAGCTGAATCAGCCGAAATTATTGCTTAACTAACATTAACCCTAACCTATATCTCTATGAACGTGCAATAAACTAAACCGGACGTAAGCGACCCACAAAAGAAGTCTTAACGGAAAAGCCATTTTTCGGTTTTTTTGCACAGAACTGGGTTACAACATGAAACGCTACATCCTACCCCTAGTCGTCGTCGGAGCTGGATAACAGATATAGATGAAAAGAAACGGAACTTCGACCGAATAGAACCAACTAGGACAATAGTTCCATGATTCATTGTGATAGAAATGTTTATCAAGCGCTAAACAGCTTAGTTCGTAACCAAAGCGTAGGCATAACTTGCAACAAGTGCCAAAGTAATTTATCATATTCACCAGGTGGCAGCACTCGTCGCGAAGTTGCTCATGCTCATTGTACACTTGCGACCCCCAATTTGTGGGAAAGGGGAGGTCTTAGGGGTCAGCGATAGTACAATGAAAAGAGCGATGGTAGTTTCCTATAGGTTGTCCATTGTACGCCTAACCATTGCACTATCTCTATAACCATTCGGTGGTAATTTGACATCGAACGTCTCCGACGCTCAAATCGACAACGAGTGGGTCACTTTTGGGCAAAATTTGTGGAGGAAGGAGTCGACCGATATAAGCTAAATTTTAACACGATCTTGGAGAGACATGGGGCTGTCGCAACAAACGAAATCGTGTCGATATCTTCTGCCGTTTGAGCACAATGCACGAACGTGACAGTCTGACAGACAAAGAGAAAGACAGACAGACAAACCGACAGGCAGACCAGGGAGCGGTAATATCGATCGCAGTAGGTGAAATCGCTTGCCATCGATCGATGTCGCATAAAAATTATAGTAAACAAAACTACTCAAATAACAAGAACGCTAGCTATCGCAAACGAATTGTTTAAAATCCGATATGGTGGACGGTCGCCATGTTGGAAAAATGTTTTTGACTATGACTCCACAGTGGTTTGTTCGATTTGTGCAAATTTTGTACGAAGACGATGACGAATTTGCAGCTATATCACGCCAGCTATATCAATCACGTGATATCCCAAAAGGGTAAAAAAAATAGCGCCAAAGTTACTATAGAACATGAATATAAAGTCATAAGCGCTGTATCGAATGTTGTCATTTCCATTGACCTTAAGTGACCCCTGACCCTGATTTCAAGGTTGCAATACTTTTCAAATAATTACAGTGTATGTCGTAAATGGTGCGAGGTAGAGTCATAGTCATTGAACATTAATAAGAAGTCGCATGCGATCTATTGAATGACGTCATTTTCAGTGACCTCGAATAATCTTTGTTTCAATGTCACGGTACTGTTCAGAGGCAAATGTCTCAAAACTGTGCATTTAAGTAAGCAAGTAATATTTTTGCCAGTCCCCCACACTGTAGCACAGTCAGAAATATACGCATGCACTGTACGCCGGCGGCGATGTGCCGGCGATGTACGTTGCCGGGAAAGAACGAAAGACACCATGAAAGGACCGCGGCTAATTGAGAATCAAATCTCGCGAGACTTGACGAGAAATGACGAGACCTACCGTCGCCGAATAGCATGCTATCTGCAGCCGTTCCATCACTAAAAGCGCCACGAAAGCGACGATATCCGATTATAATATAGTACTACACAGTTTTCCCCGCTCAGCCATGAATGATCAATAACATGTCGACTGTATACAAATTGGATATCAGTCAGTTTAAGTGCCAGTCTCAAAATACAGATACGTCAACGAACAAGGTCATCTGTATGAGAGACCGACGCATGAAACTAGTGGGTGGATAGCAAGGGTTAGGCCTAAGTCCTGGTGTAACCGATACTTTATGGACATTCATGCTTTTAAATTGTCCGCCGAAACACAAAATAGTTAAGGTCAATTATTTAATCCAAATCATCGTAATTAATTTAACTGTAGTTTGTGAACATTAGACCTAACCACAAGCTACGGTATAGGCCTACAGACGCCTGCACAAGAATCACGTGGGTTGTAGACGTATACACTGTAAATAAAAAAACATGCTACTCGATATTCGTTTAGGTTGTCAGTTGTCGCTCTGTATACAATGAGCAGAACAGCACACAAAATTGACAACTTGAAGAAAGCACAATGAAGACAAAACAGAGAAGAAAGTTATGACCCGCTTACACGGTACTAGTCGATAAAAGCCTATCAGTGCTGCGCTCGGAAATCTGTTTATGGCTTTCTGTTTGTCGTCCGTCCATACGGCAGATCACATCTAGGCCCTATGGGTAGGCCACATTTTTTACTTTCGGTGGGCTAGGTCGAGTGGGTCCGTTATCCAGAAATGAGAAAATATCAAAAAAGAAGATGCTTACCGGTGACTGTGTCATTAACTAGGCCTAGTAGCTGAATACCGGGACAGACAGCGAAAAACTTCGTGATATTCGAACTGCATGCTTATGTAAACATGTTGCTAGTTATGTCGCTGAAAAATTGTTACATTTTCGTAAATTGATACTCTGTGTTACTATGGGTCAGGTCCTCAGGTTTGGTTTGGTCAAGTGAACTAAGGCTCAGATCGGGTTGGGTCAGGAAATGTGGACTTCCATCGCCTTTATGTGATTAACTACACATTTATTGGATACAAGCAGTACGTAAGTAAGCAAAACGTAGATTTATATAGCGGAAAGAAACAGTTGCATGGCGTCGTAGCAGTCTCTGTTGTAATACGTGGACGAGCAACTTGGATCGGAGTCGTACCACGTGCCCGGTCACTGCATCAGGTGTAAACGGGTCTTGACACTGCATAAGACATGCCACGTTCACACTAACCAGACGCAACCAAGCGGAGATCAGTTGGCACGTGAGCTGAACGCTGTTACTTCTTCCACCGTCCGCAACCCGACCGCCAGCTCGCGGCATGAACGTCAAGTCAGTGACACACTAACGAGTTATATGCGACACATTTTGAGAAATAATTCTGTTTTGCAAGCCAGACGTCAAACACGTTAAACATGTTAAGCTGCGTGCACACTGGCGACAAAATTGACCGAGACAACTCCGTCACCAGTCGCAGCGACAAAATTAACTGCACGTCGACTTTGTCGCTGATACGGCCGACTCTGTCTACTGTGTAAAGTAAAGTAAAGTAAAGTATATGTCGATTTGTATAGCGCATATACGTTAGCAAACCTCATAATGCGCTCGTGAAATCACTTGTCATATGGGATCACACAGTGTTACCTGCCACCCGACAGAGGTAATTTCTCACACCTTTACCCCCAGCGTATTGCCGGTACTCATTTATCGACCCCGGAAGGATGAAAGGCTGAGTCGACCTAGGTGACTGGTAACTGGTTATACCAAGATGGTTTACCCGCCCACAGACGATCACCCATCCCAGTATTAACCGGGCCCGACGTAGAGTAACTATGTTTACGAGACCAACGCGCTACCACTAAGCCACGCCCACGCCACCACCTCTGTGTACCAAGGCCTATGGAGAATAGAATACTTAAACACAGGTCGTGCAAGCAGCCCGAGGATGTGAGCTGCTCAGTTTGCTACCAGTGGTAGCAAACTGACACTAAACAATAATAAAATAAATAATTAAATAATCAAACTATAATAATCATAATATAATCAAATAATAAATATAATATACTATAATCAAACTAAATAATTTTCGCAAGTCATCTTACAA
>Ga0056114_1000907_pt1 | contig 12064 bp, 7 predicted proteins | sample WorMetHERISLAND1_FD_77005 | JGI IMG/M metagenome (GOLD analysis project Ga0056114, IMG submission 77005) | Marine gutless worms symbiont microbial communities from Max Planck institute for Marine Microbiology, Germany - Olavius loisae HERON... ...
CACAGGAAACGCAGTTCATTGAAATTTTACACACAGTGTCTAAATGAGTGTTAGATAATGCTGTGTAAGTGTTATTAGATTGTGTTATATATTGTGCATTTTACAGCATTTTGTTTAGGGGGCTGTTTTTTTCCAGTCACGGTGTAGTAATTAGCAACTTGCTAAATAGCATTTTTAGCTGTTTTCGACATTATTGCGCTCTAAGCATATTGGGGTCACGAGTTTGACCTTTCAGGGTCACATGACGTCATAGAAATTATTTTCCAATGCAATTAATAATCAAGCAACAAACTGGCAAAAAGGTGATCAGAGACCTTCAAAATAATGTGCAGTTTTTGTGCACTGCACGCACAATTGCCAATTTGATACATGTTAATTCGCCAGGTGGCAGCACTTCAGCACGTTAAAAATTAAAACATTGATTACATACTTGTGTTCGCTTATTATCTCTGACTCTGTAGCCGTTGAAATTTTTGCAATCGGTCAACCCTGCACGAAAACATTCCGCAAAGTATGATGTGCTACTTTTTTTGAGACACGGTGTATAAACTATTTACAATGTGTACATTGTTGCTGCCGGTTGTGTTATCTGTTGAAATAAATCATTTATCAGTTTGACTTTTCAGTTATCTTGAGGAAAAATGTTACAATCTTCTTTAATCCATTTTGGTCTTTTTGACCTTTGCCGTGACAATTTCGCATATCTCCGTGTTATCTTACCACGTGAAAACTGATGTTATGAAAGAATATTAAATGCAACAACTCATGTTAGTGGTATAATTTTTCGAATTTTTTGTCAGTTTAGTAAAATGTTTTGATATTTTGAATCTGTACATTGTAGCAGTAAGCGGAATTTGAATATGGGAAACAGTGGTCCAAGTTCTTTCTTCTCGGTACATTCCAACTGGTCCGAGCAGTAACATAAATTACTTGGGGCCACTATAACAATTTGACTGACTGATTCCCTACAGCAGGACGTGTGCAGTATTGAAGTATTGTTATTAGCATTAGATGTGCTATGCATAAAGTCGGCAGTCTGCTGTGTATGTACAGCTACGTTATCAGAAATGTCTGGACAAAGCCGTGACATCGGAAGATCTCGTCTCGCCCCTCAGTCAGCCTTCTGCCTCCTCGTCAAAGGTCTCTTGTTATTCTGTCAGAGTATTTTCTGTTCAGTCTGTTAATTACACCTCGCTGTTTATAGTATTGGTTCATGAGCTAGCAACCCTTATTGTCAGTCGACTCGTTCTGTCTATCTGTCACAGTTTTTCTTCTTCTTCAAACTTGTCGGAATATGATGTTTTATACAATGTTCTGCTATGTTGTGTGTAAGTGGTCCTTGCGCAGATAGTTGATCTAGGCCTTATTGGTCATAAAGTTTATATAAATGCCACCCCTGATTTGCAGCGTGTGGCATATAGTAGGCTCGCCCGCATAGGTGGCGTTAAATTAGCAGGGTAAGACAGGGCATCGATCTCTGGAACGGATCATCCGATCGACTTCCTGTTTGATTCTAGGGTAGGATTTTCGGGAACAGCAGAACAAATGGTTCTACTTTCGGTTGCACCAAATCCAAGATGGTGGCTGGCTGCCATCTTGGAAATTTTAAATGACGATATCGCTGGAACTTATCGTCCGAAGAACTTTGTGTTTGATTCTAGTTGCCTATTGTCAGCAGCGAGCGAACCATGTCGGCTACCGACTTGTCAGTTTTTGTGTTTGTTTATAGTCAGTTTGTATTCGTTTTGTTACCTTTGTGTTCTAATGCTGTGTTTTGTTATATAAAGTTTTGTTGAAGTTCCTTTTTTTTTGTAAGACGGTATCACCCATCCACAGATTATTTACAGGTTGTGTGCTAGCATTGTATTATTGCATGTGGGTGGGCTCTATACAGGAGACGGATGACAGCATGCCTCCCACCGACCTCGCGGCTAACCTCTGGTCCAGAGCCGGCCAGCTCAAACTGACACTTGTGTCGTCGGCATCGTCCGTCAAAGATGGCACGGCGAATACTGTTTTGTTACTGAGAGATACGGCGAAGTTTGGTAGCTCTGCCTTGGCCGACGGTGCGTGGCGAACTGGCATGCGACTAAAGGACACTGCAGTTGTATTGAAGGACAGCGCCATGAGTACTGGCTCCAGTCTGAAAGACAACTTCTCAGAAAAGGCAGCTACAATAAGAAACAATGCACTGACCACTGGCGAGGTACTGAGGACAAATGTCTATGAGAAGGCGAGTGGAGTAAGGGCTGGTCTGTCTGCAACGTTCATGTCTCTGCGCTCAAAGACGGAGTCTTATTTCAATGTCGGCAATGATGAATAGTGTCCGTTCCTCCAGAGAAGTTGGTTGCACATGTCGGTATGAATTACAGATGTGATTGTGGTGGATGCTGTGCTTTGGTGGAGGTTCGCTGTGTCATAATAGTGACGGTTGCTTCCTCTTTAACCTCTGCTGGTCTTGATTAGCATTGCTGCAACTGAGGTCTGGTGGATGCAGTGGTAGACGTAATCTCTGGCTTTAATTCTTTCTATAAATTAACACACTGTATTTATGGTCCTGGGGTATCCACAGATGTGAGAAGCTGCAGAGCTTTGAAGGGGACCACAGACAAGTTAGTATCACTGAAAAAGAAGCGATTTGTAAAAGATACAGCAATGGTAGAGGTGCTACAAGGTGGACCAATGGACTGTTGGTTTGATTACATCACTGAATTGCATTAGACGAAACTTGATCCACGGCTTACCACAGTTCTTTCCATTGTCTGTTTGATACTGCAATTCACGGCTTTCAAGGACCTTAACATGTCATTGCCAAAACTATTGAACTGCAAGCTTTTGCTTATGACTGTAATGCTTGACTTTCTCGGCAACAGCTGGGCTGCTTGTTGCTTTTGGTATTTCTGTTGCTTTAATTTCATTGTTCTGGTTTGGTCTTCCGACACTGTGTCTCTCTGTTAAAACGTATGGAGTGGTTTTTATTTATTAGTGTCGTAATTATTTTCAGGATGATTCTGGTTGTGGAACTGCTAGTGCACAGTCTGACAGCAGTTTGATGTATGACTAGTCGATGTGGTGCTTGTGCGATGCAAATTTCAGTGAATTAGTGACATATTTTAGTTCACTTGTAACATTTTTACTGTACTGACTGACTGGCTTCAATTGGACTGTATATAAGTGGTCATCGCGGTCTGCTTGATCGAGTTTTAAGCTTCTTGAAATTAAAGCGTTGTGGCCAAGTTCGGATGGAATATACATGATTTCCTCTGTTTATAAATAACTTCAAAATGTTGTTAACTCTCTAACATTAAAGTGTAAATTATAGGCTGTTGCTGCTATCCGTCTGTCTGTCTGTCTGCTCTGTGTTTCATTTTCTGCCGTTTGCTTTTTGTATACAGTTAGTTAGTGCACTGCTGTAACTTCATCCTTCATTGGTTCAGGTGGTCTCTCAGTTGTGTTACTGTAGCACTGATGGCTGTGATGGGTGACTTTCATGCATACATATTCATTAAACCTTGTAGAAGTTCAGTCATATTAATCACATTGCTGATCATGTTGGATGTAATAGGGCACTGAAGTCTCGCGAGATTTCCCACAAACACACTTGTATTATCACTCACTGTGGCACCACAGAGTACTTGGTGTGAATCGGTCTGACAATTAAAGGACCACTGGAGAAAAAAAGCAATCAAAGTGGCTTGAGCAGATTTCTGAATTATGTAAAAGGAACATTGGTCGAATGCCTATACAATGTGTTCACTTGTTTATTTTCGTGTTTGGCACAATTAACATGTCATAACATAACACATTCTTGTTCATCAGAGGGTGCCATGCTAATTGTAACTATGTGTTGGATTAAATGTAGCCTATAAACAGTATGATTGCATATTAACATGTTTTAATGTATTATTATGCTTACAATACTTTTTCAGGTAAAGTAAAACACGAGACTTCAGTACCCTGTAATTTGCTGCATCTGTTCAGTATTTCATTTATGGTAGTGGTTGAAACTGTCTCAGTTGGACAGCTGGTTACTTGTTGGCAGTTAGCTTTTTAGTGTTTCAAATCTGAAATCTTGATTATAATCAAATTGAAGTGTCAGACCGTAAATGGTTTTTTTTGGAACAGATAAAGGCAGTGATAACCTGTTATGTTCCATTTCGTTTAAAATTTCTAGAATTCATGAAGATGTATTCAACAGCCGATGAAATGTTAAGGATTTTTGTAGTTTTCTTCTGATAAACTATAAACAAAGTCCAAAAAATTGTTAACTCACTCTAAAATGAAGTGCATAATTTAGGCTGGCAAGCCATGACGTCTAGTTGTGCCATGAAAATCACAGCTCATAGTGAATGCATCATACAATGTAGCTATGCAGTGTTGTAGTGTGTAGCTTGCAGGACTGTGTCCATGTTGTAGGGTTTGCGGTCAAACATCCGTGAGGGTGTGCAGACGGTGATCAACAGCTTTACAAAACTTCGCCGACCGTCAAAGAGCTAATTTACAGTTCCGACAGTTCCATCCTCGTGCTCTCTGAGTTTTCTCTATGCAACGTCATCGTCGACGATGTTTTCAATTTGAGTCGCTAATAGCCGTAGGTGCTCGTTTTTTGTAGCCGTTTTTGTCATTCTATTCCGCGTCAGAGAAAGACTCCTAGCAGCTGCGTAGTGATTGTAGATGCTGCAGACATTTGATGTGAGACTTACTAACTTTATTGTCCGTGATGTGTTTGAGTAAACCCGCCGTGTTGCAGATTGTGCGAAATCGCAGGCTATTTGTTCTCTGTCACAGAGTTGCATTTTGAGTTGGTAATAATGTTAGTAGTTAGTCTGTGTTGGCCGTGGTCATTTCTGCAGATAGTCATCCACTGCAGAAATGACCACGGCCAACACAGACTAACTACTATCTGTGGGCGTGTAGCCAGCCACTCAGGTGAACTCAGCCTGGCCATCCCTCCTGGAACGGTGCTGTGGAGTAAACGGACACACCACACAATGCACTGGCCTAGCTGCCATGGGCTGTTGTCTGGCTGAGGGTTACAGTGTTACCCTGTGAGTTACTGTGGGTTGGGAATCACTTCACTTTCTTTATTGTGTCAGACAGATCACGTGTTGAGTGTCGTGTGATGCTAGTCCAGTTGTACACTTAATTGTGTTGTTACTGATTTGCGTAATTTAACTTTACATTTGCATTTCTGATGCGGAACTTAAATGCTCACTACCCGTGCTGTTTTTGAACTAGAGATGAGCATTGGCCATTAAAATCCCTATTGGCCTCACGCGTCAGTTCTGGTGCCCAGCCCAGCTCTTCCATTGACAACATCCCGTCCCAGTCCACACCAGAATCCAGGATGAAGATTTCATAATAGTTGGTCTACTATGTGAATATGCTCACACCATTAAGGCTACCAATCTAATCTCCAACCACAGTTTAATCGTTTATGCATATGTTAATTACATAACATATGCATATGTTATGCATATGTTATGTATTTTTCGTGCATGGTTGTTTAGGTTTTTGTGTTCTTGGTTGTACACCGTGTTTGGGGGGCCGTTTTTTCCCGGACACGGTGTAGTTATGTTTTTATTTCGGGTGTTTTTGCACCAATCAAGAGATCGGCTGGTAAGATTGCCTCCAAAAGGTGTGTTAAAAGGAACGTCGAACTCATTTTAAAATCAGCCTGTCATATATTGGCTCGACTTGCGGCCTAACCTGATGCATGGAATGGGCTGGGTGATCCACAGTTGGCCTGTCCTAATGTCCATCTCTGTTTTGCATTAATTACTTTTGCTGTAAATATAACTTATTATCAGTGTACATGTAGATAGGCGTTGTGTACTGTTTTACAACCGTATTAGTGCTTATGTAGCATGCAGTGTAGAATATTTGTTTCCTAGACCATGAACTTTCATCACTATGTCATTATTATTGTTTATGATAAAATAATAATAATAATTTAAAATAATAATTTTTTGACCCTCGATAGCAATTCCCAAGGACGAAAGCAGTTATTACTATCATTGTTGTTATTACATTTACTGTTATTATTATAATCGTGACTGAAATTCTGTGCTTATGTGGTAACGTTAATTCTAGTGTTTTGTGTATTTTAGCTGTTTTTTTTTTACTGTTTATCACGTGGAAGTGGATAGATAGATCGACTACTGTAGTTTATTATTATATGGCTGAGTTAGCGTTTATTGTTATTTTGTTGTCAGAATATCTACCAAGATGTGTCAAAAGTTGTAGAAAATCCAAATAAGTTAATCGTCAGTGATATGGAATATGATCACATTTAGTAACAAAATGTCGATTTATGAACAACATATGAATGTTGTCGCCTTGTGCGGGCTCAGGAGCATTGTCGAATAAGCCCACCTCATTTCCTGGCCGAGTGTCGTAAAAAGCGACTGAAACAGGGAAGTTTTGTTTTGCTGTGTTTTGTGTTTGCTTTTTCTGGGTTACTTTTACTTGCTGTATCGTCTGAATTTCTAATTTGTCTTCTGTCCTGTATTTTCAGTGTGAACCAACGTGAATGGCACTGTGTAGCCCAATTATAGCCCAATTGTGCTGATTTGTTGTTAAGAAGCTACTTATTCACTCACTCGCGTATGGTTGTTATGTGTTATTGTTTATATTTTTACATTACGGTATGTTTTGGTGAGTTATGTTTTAGTACCAAATTGTGATGTAATATTGATACTGGTTTCTTAATATATTTGTTCTTTCGTGTGCAGTTATGTTGTAGTGAAGTTTGTATTGTAATTCCAATGCCACCGATACTTTTTACTGTTAATGTTCAGCCTATAACAAGCAGGATTGGTTGAGTGTCATACCACACACAGATCATGACAACTCATGCAATAGTCAGAATTATCAAGCATTTAACATTCTTTGACCTTTACTTTCAGCCAGCTATTTTGGAGTTCTGTTTTGTAGATTGCTACATATAAACATGATGAGTTTACTAGTACGATAGTACAAGCTGCTTCCCGCTGAGGTCAATCAGATAGCGACACGATTTCCAGGTCACTGTAGCGGCCCTGCATGCAGCCAGTTGGCTGCAGCCAACGCCTGTGCTATTAATAGTAATGCTGTTAATAGCACAGGCCTTGGCTGCAGCCAGCCAGCCGACCGACCTGTCATCGCTGCAAAACTGTAGGCCTACATGTAGGCAGTTTCAGAAAAATGTCATTTTTGGTAATGACGACCTCTATTGTCATAAAACCCAGCAGATGTTTTGGACATGACTATACGCGTCTGCATGCAATATTTCGCCATCATACCACACGGCATTTCGGAGGAGAGAGGCCCCAGTCAAAATAAACAAACTCAAATATTTAGTAGGTTCACTTTGTAGTATAACAGATATGTAGTTGAGCATCCATTGTAGCTTTGACATATTTCTTCAGACTTTTTGCCATACAATGGTGAAAGCGTGTGTGTGCTTAGTTTTCATATTCAAACAAGCATATTACCACGTCACATAAAACTGCGTTGGTGGGGACGTAAAACCATCCAATCCAGTTCACATAAAACTGCATTTGTGTATTGTCAGTTTGACTTGTTTACTTTGAAGTTAGCTACCTCTGTTGTTGCTTAGTTCTATGCTTTTTACGTTGTATTTTATTTTGCAGAATCATTCGTATCCTGTTTTTTTTCTTGGCATTTTCCTATGCTGAAGAGTTCTTATGAATCACAAAGATCTTAAGTGTTTCGTAGCATGTGAAATGTCGAGTTAATGCACAGCCATGTTTTGGTGGAGATCTAGCTGTATTTTTGCACCTCGTAGCTTTCACACAGCCGTGCAGAGTTGGAAAGATTGTTGAATTCTGATGTGTTTTGTTTTGACAGTTGAGAGTTATTGCTGATGAACTTAGCGTAACAGTGTTGGAATTGACCTAAAAGAACTGGGGGGTCAGCTGTCGAATTGTTTGAAATTTTGCCCAGGGATTGAAATTTAAAGCCGATTTTCACTTAAAAATGGGCGTCTGTAGGCATGAACGGGGGGTTCAACCCCCCTCGATAACCCCCCCCCCCGCAACCTCCCGACAATTCCAACCCTATAGGGTAAGAATTGGATCAGTTGTATGGCGTAGGTGTACCAGGGTTGTTTTGTTTTGTGTTGTTTGCTTTTTCTGGTTTGTGTTTAGTTTAGGTATTATCTGTATTTTTAATTTGTCATGTCCTGCATTTTCCAGCGTAAACCAACGTGAATGGCACCGTATAGACTGATTGTGCTGATCACTCGTATAAGTGTCTGTATGGTAATTGCGTTGTCGTGTTTTGATGCTTGTTGTCGTCCGTCACTGTCATTTGTTAGACACTGATAAGAGGCTACAAAACTGGAGCACGCAGATGCGAAATGTGTTGTCAAGGCCTGCCATTGATGTGGATAATTGGTTATATCATAAACGTGTGAAATTAGTGAAGTTCGTTGCTTACTAGTGTAATATACCTGAAATCCGACTTATATAGCAGCCACAAGATAGCTTTCTGCATATGTTCCGTGTTCTGTTTGGGGGAGCCAGTAACCTTGGTCGATGAAAACTCGGTCAAGACTTTTGTGCAGGGGCGGAAAACTCGGTCGAAATCTAAAAAGTCGCGCTGATTTTTCCCATACCGAGTTTGCATTGACCGAGTTTACCTACACCCCTGTTTGGTATATGATACTATATGTAGCTCGATGTAGGCCTATGTGATGTCCTATTGTCCAGTGTTGTGTCTAGTTAATTACTGCCTTTTGCAATGCAGCAGTTAGCTTGTACGGACTTGATTTCCTTATCTTCTACTATAAAATAAGAGCTATATCGTCATTCAGTTACCAAGCTTACGATGGAGCCACGTTTGAATTTTTTACCGAGTTTTGGCACCAACTCTACTGCAAAGAATTCCATTCTGTTTGTGTGTCTGTCAGTATTAACCTACAGTAGAAAGACCAGATAATGCTGGCATTAAGTGGAGAGGTTGCTGTCCTTGGGTTAACTTATGATGTAGTTTGTGCTACAGAAATCCGATGTAGGCCTACAGTTGGTCTGGTCACAAAACTACAGCAGAAAATCCTTAACTGTTTGAAGAAGAGGCTATTTTTAGGCGGGCCTACATCGCCTAAATTTATACATCCACTTGTCTCAGAAAAAAAACATGTGACTACATTTTCTACAATAACTTGAACGTAAAGTGTCCGATTACAATAATTTTGGCTTATATTCAGCAGGCAGACTATGCGTCGTCAAAAGATTGTTTCATTTCCCACCTCATGTATCTAGTGCAACTGTCTTACCTTGGTAAATCACAACGAACACAAAAAAAATGACAAATTTAGCTGTAAGCCACATATTGTTTTGTGAATTAACAACTTTGACCAATAATTTTAATTACACATAAGTTCTTTCAATCCAAGTGTCTGTCAGACAGGCTCATAACAAGTGCTAAAGTGACAAGTGTCGTCGGTGTGAATGCTCGCACGCCCTCAGTCGCTGTCTCCACTGGCTGACAGCCGAGTCAATGACAGCTCTGCTGCAGATTATCCCACACTTCAACGGGGCGCTGCTTCAGCTAGTCGACGTTACACGACATTTGATTTAGGCCTCCGCCTATGGGCTATATACTCGCTGTTGCACGACTCCCCAAGTCGACGGGGTTCCGAAGTGGACTGTTTGGCTGCCAGAGGTCTCAGGGCCGATGAAGTCGGGTGTCTCCCGCTGCAGCAGTTGGATTGTGTTGCGCTGTTTCTTAATCATCAGCTGCTTATGACGTCGTCTGTCGTGTGACGTAGATGATAGGTGAGTTTCATAGTCGACTGGGCCTAGAGGCTGGAGCAATTTTAGTACACTAGGCCTATTATACCAAACGATTAAACGTTACAGATACTACCAGTGTGCAGGAAGTCGACGTCGCCGAAAGCCAAAATGGAGGTAACTGCACGGCTAATGCAAAAAAAAACTAAATTGATAATCGCAACCCGTTAAATCCAGATAAAGAATACTGTAGAGCCCCTGAAGGTCCCCTCGACATTTAGCAAAATAGCGAGTTAGGCCCGACTTAAAATTGCTTAAATGACATCCAAGATCACTCATGGTCGTTGGAGATCGTTTTTCAGCGGTGTATAGATTGTCCTACGTTGACGATATCGAAGGGCATTCCTCCGCTAGGGGGCGTCAAACAAGCCACGGAACGGTAGGAGATACGCCCAAAGTTACGATTATTGACTAATAGGAAGTTGCATATGCGCTTTTGAGTGGCACCAAGATCGATTACCTTGAACTGTTATAAGTTCGAAATTGTGGAGAATTTCGCGTGATTCCAGGCATTTGAGGGGCAACAACAGCTAAATGAAGATAGACCTGTATAATCAGCGATATCAACAGCGTTGTAACGCACTGAATGTACTTTCCAACATTATGTTCGTTGCGTTGATTTGCCGTAGATTTTTTCTCGGCCTTTATACACGCACTGCTGTCGCACGTTTACCTTAGCGTTCGAGCATTTCTTGTAGGGGTAGGCTACTTAAGGGCTGACGTGGGGAACTAGGCTAAAGCTACGAAGAAGTACTTGAAGCTATAGAGTTATCCTCTCTGGCATACCGAAGGCTGAGGGATGCAATGACCAATGAGGTGTATAAATATCTGAAAGGCATCTATAAAGTTGGACTTGAAGACATTTGAGACAAGAGAACATTTACAAATTACAGATCCACAATGAATATAGTGCTGGAAGAGTAACCAGTGGAGCGAATTTGATCGAGGTCTAAAGATCAAGTTCAAGATCACTGCTGGGAACGAAAATGTAAAAATCGTTTTTCGTGCATTATCTTCGTCAAAAGTGCGTCAGTTTACGTCAAACTAATGATCAGCGGTCCATCATTCTACACTAACACAATATCGTCGAATACATTTATTTTTACCAGCGAAATGCTTCGATCTGTAATTATCTGGGAGGGCTGCATGTCACAACAGGCACCTGGCCGCGTGCATGCTTTAAATGGGCGAGCGTTTTTCACGAGACCTATTGACATTTTCTGTGTTCCTTAATGAAATATATTTTTCTTGTGTCTTTTTTCGTGCAGAAGTTCCGAATAATGCTCGCGGCGAGTATTTTACTGTCGGTGTTATTCATAACGTGTGAAAGAGCTACTGCGAGTAGGTTTGTCATTTTGTGCAGTTCTATGTCATATCGTTACTGTTAGCAAAGTTCGCTTATAAAATATAAGCCCCCGAATTCCCAAAAATAATTCCGAGAAAATTTTCCGAAAAATTTCATGTACAGTTTTCGAAAACTTGATATTCCTTTATTGTTATTATTGTGGCGCGGCCCTTTATAGTTGGAAGTTGGTGGCGTTGTGTTGCACCACGTCTGTCTCTCCGTCCTTGCTGCCCGTGCCTCCGATTTTCTCGAAGTAGGAAAGCAGTAGAAACTTCTAATTTAGTGAAAACATAGCGCCAGACAGGGGAGCAAATTTGAGCTCTAAAGGTCAAGGTCACTTGGAACGAAAACGGAAAATGTAAAAATCGTTTATCGCGCATATCTTCGTCGGAAGTGTATCGATTTACATCAAACCAAGACCAAAATAATCATCGGCGAATTCTATAAATATCGTCAAATACATTTCACCAGCGACAATGCTTCGTTCTGTGATCTGTAATCAACTAGCCCTACATCCTCTTGTTTGTTAATGAATGCCTAAATTTTGATAATGCTCGAGGAACAAAATTATAACGTCATAACGGAAGGGGCGGATTCTATTTCGTGACTGACTGTGGCCTCGAGGTCTCCAACCCTGGTTTTTAGCCGACCGTATACAAACTGTCGCGCTTATGCTACAGTGTTGCGTCTGTCTCAGTGTCCGTCGCCGTCGTCGTCTGTCTCTGTCTGTCTGTGACGTTATGTATTGTGGCTAAACGGTGCGGCCTAGAGCAAAAGTTATACTATTGACAGCGTATACAGGTGTAATGGGGCGCCATTACATAATATTGTATTCCTTGCAGACCGCTTCTTACCGTACAGTATTATAGTCAATTAAGGTTGCGTCCGTTTACAGTGCTTATCGACTTGCTTACTTATTACG
>Ga0056114_1000908_pt1 | contig 12061 bp, 7 predicted proteins | sample WorMetHERISLAND1_FD_77005 | JGI IMG/M metagenome (GOLD analysis project Ga0056114, IMG submission 77005) | Marine gutless worms symbiont microbial communities from Max Planck institute for Marine Microbiology, Germany - Olavius loisae HERON... ...
ATGACTTTGGATGACCTTGAACTCCATAAGTTTGAATTTTCAGTGAATTTCGCGGATTTCGGACGCAATAGCAGTTAAACGCATGAAGATAGGCCAGTATTGTCAGCGACAACGTTGTAGGCACGTCGAATTGGAGCAAAAATTGGCAGGCTTTCGCGTCGCGTGGGTTTGTCAGCGATAGCTGGGCTTTCTTGTTGATAGTTCCACTACTGATGCCACCTAAAAATCTTTTGATTGATTTAAGACTGATTGGGTGTCAGTCACAGTTTATTGTGGAGGTGTGGAGGTAATTTTGCTGTGTTGCTTTTGTGTATTCAGAGAACTCGTGTGAGGTAATTTTGTGTGAACAGAGAACCTATTAATTACGCGACACTGAACTATCTGTGCTCTATTTTGTGTTTTGAATAATCAAGCACATTTGTCACATTTGTGTTATTTGTACTGCCCAGGAAGCAGGCGTTTCAATCGATCATTAACCCAGATTGGAACTTCGACAAGATGGGCATCGGAGGCCTTGACAGCCAATTCAATGCAATATTTAGACGAGCGTTTGCTTCCCGCGTCTTCCCTCCTGAAGTTGTGGAACAGCTCGGTAGAAATTCACTTATTGGCTCTGTGTTTACGACCTAAATCCAAAGAATATAATAGCAATATTAACAAGACGATATTTGATGGCTTTTGCATCAGTAGATATCTATATAGAGAGAGTGTTAAAAAGAATACTGTTGGTAGTGAGAGCATGTATGTTTGGTATGAAGGTATGAAGCACTGCCGTGGCATCCTGCTGTTTGGTCCGCCGGGCACAGGCAAGACGCTGATGGCTCGACAGATCGGTAAAATGTTGAATGCGCGTGAGCCGAAGATCGTGAACGGTCCCCAAGTGTTGGACAAGTACGTCGGCGAGTCGGAGGCGAACATACGCAAGCTGTTTGCTGAGGCAGAGGAGGAGGAGAAACGTGTAAGTGTTGATGTAGAGTTGTGTGACTGAAATAGAGAGAATTAACCCTTAGACGCTCACTGTTGCCATATGTGTACAGCTATAAAGCATCCTGTGCCAGACCGGTTAAGCCGTCATTTGTAATTTTTGACATCCGGGCACTCTGACGTTGGGATGCTTCTTTATAGCTGTAGCCATATGGCAACAGTGAGCGTCACAGGTGGGCATCATATGGTTAATGAGACGTAGACGGCTGATAGTGATGAGACTAGCGACAGACAGTTGGTGAGGTTTGTCGGACTGATCTAGTACCAGCTTATATCGACCAGCTAACCGGGGAAAGAGCCATGAAACGAATAAAAAATGTCTGTGTCAAAATCAGCTTCAGTTCAGATTAACTTGGCAAGTGGAAACTCGTCTACTGTTTATTGCTTGCTAAACATTGCAGTAATGTATCGTATCATATTTATCATAATCTACTGTACTGACTGAGTCCAGCGCGGAATGATTACCAATGTCAGTGACGTAATTCATTATTTGCATGTGGCAGAAAAGTCCAGCTGTAGTGGCCATGATCACACTCATACTGTAGAATGAATGTCTTTGTTGATAGACAGAAGCAGTTATTACGTGTACATTTTGATTAATATCCTGTGTTCGTTGCACGTCTGTGCTGCTGATAGTGTGGGGTGTTCGGTGAGTGGCGTGTGAAACTATCATGATTGAGCACGATGAGGTCATGTCTGTCTGGCTTGCAATGAGTCAGGGCATCTGCAACCAGTTACAGTAGCGCTGTTCGCGAATGACGTCATAAATAGGTCAAATTCGGACAAACATTAGCGTAATTTTGGCCGTTAGATAAACGCTGTCCCAACGTTACGCTAACATGCTGTGCTTATGTTGACATGTATATGCCAAGTACTTTTCAATATTAATTACGCCCGCTAATCTTCAGTAGTCCGTTAGCATCACATGGTGTGTCCAAATGTTTGTCCGATTGTGCTAACTAGGTCAAACCTATTTTTAGAAACATCGCTTCGGTGGCGAACAGAGCTGTAGCTATTTGTTACATATATGTTGCTCAGTCATCTTGTCCAATTATTCTAGCAAGATGATTGTGTTGTTTTGATGCATCATGAGATGATGATGACATAGTTGTGCCGACGACGTTCTGTTGTGTTGTGACATGGCTAGATGGGTCCAAACAGCGGGCTTCACATCATCATATTTGATGAGATTGACGCCATCTGCAAGGCTCGAGGCTCGGTGGCCGGCAGCACGGCTGTTCACGACACGGTCGTAAATCAGCTGCTGTCAAAGATCGACGGCGTCGACCAACTCAACAATATCCTTGTCATCGGTGTCTCATTCTACTACTTCTCACTGCTTCTTGAACTCCGTGTTTGCCTTTAGATATCATTAATTAATTAGCATGTTTGCTGCCAGGCAAAATGTTCCCTGGGTGCCATAGCCGGATAGGATGTTTGCCAAGGTTCCAGCTGGTTATCTGTTGTGGTGCCGGTGTATGGCTGAGATATGTGTACTGAATGACGAGTATACTCGTCAGTGGCACTTACTGATGCACATTAATTGACAAGATACTTTGGCAGTGTCAGTGAATGAGTTAATTAATTAATTCAGACTTCAAAAACTGTTTTCTCTTTGACAACGTCTAAACATCGCAATATTAAGTTGTTGTTCAGCGTTCAAATCTGTTGTGCCACAAGCAAACTGACTACTAGAAGTTTGTTCACTGCATGTGAGACTAATGAAACTGTCGTCGTTTTGCATGGTCTACAAGTATCGTCTCTGCAACTTGTAACGTGATAGACATTAGTGGATGATTGTTTGTGGTGTGTGTGTGTGTGTAGGTATGACCAATAGGAAGGATATGATCGATGACGCGCTGATGCGACCAGGCAGACTGGAGGTTCAGATGGAAATCGGTTTGTTTGTCACTCATCTGCTGAACTCTGTCATAATTGCATGAGTCTTTGACTACCTGACTACTTGCTGTATGTTGATTATCATTATCAGTGTGTCGACATTGAGCAGTCCAGAGACAGCACACCTGGACTTCTACCTGTATTAACACCTGTAGTGGCTGTGATACTGCCTTCTGGTGGCTGTGTTTAAATCAGACAGGACGTTGACGCTCAGTGGCATAGTGGTTAACGTTCTGGTTTTTGGGCCGAGAGGTCCAGATCCGGGATTCGAATCCCAGTCATGCCACTATTCTACTGGGTAGCAACCTTGTGCAAGTTGTTTACTCACATTGCCTCCCCAGTCTTCTCAGCTCCAAGAAACTGTCGTCTGGGGTACAAAAGGGAGAATTCAGACTGGACTGATTTAACGGCTTAACTGACTGAGTGCGTTAGATCAAGCTGAATGCAGTATAGCTAATAGTTAGAACGCTCTATAAAATAATCTTAATTTGCATTTTTTTCTACCTGATAACACCTGTACTGCCAGTGGTAGTGACTGTGTCTAATTCAGGCAGGATGGCACGTTTTGTCAACACGTGCGTGTTCAATTCACGGTGTACCGACGTTTGAGTAACACAGCATGGAGGCTAGGGCGACAGATTTTGGACGTTTGGGCAACACATGTAAAGATGTTCAGCGACAGATACGTTGACACAATACTGCATAAAATGATGTGTGAATTTATCCGACATGTATCTGCAGACCTCTCACGTGCTAGATATGCATCGCTCGCTGAGTGCTAGACACAAATGAAACTAAGCTCTGAGTACTAAGCAGCTCATCATTGTCTGTCAGTGGTGACATTGTATTGGCGGAGATGATGTTGTGACAGTCCTCTGTACCGCGGTTCTTACAGGTCTTCCAGATGAGAACGGCCGCAGTCAGATACTGCGGATCCACACGGCTCGGATGCGAGAAAACGGCAAACTGGCTCCGGACGTTGACATCGCCGACCTTGCTGCTTCGACTAAGAACTTTAGTGGAGCAGAGATTGAAGGTCTTGTCAGAGCCGCTACGTCCACCGCCATGAATCGACTTGTCAAGGTTCTGTCTGCACACGTTTCATTAACGAGATTTTAAAAAAACTAATGTGCCCCGTGTGTGCTTGGGAGTGTTGTAGAATAAGCCCACCTCGTTTCCTGGACGAGTGTCGTAAAAGGCGATTGAACCAGGGTAGTTTTCTCTGCTGTTTTTTTTGCATTGTTTGCTTTTTCTGGGTTGTGTTTAGTTTTAGTAATGTCTGTTTTCAATTTGTCTTCTGTCCTGTATTTTCTAGCATGAACCAACGTGAATAGCACTGTATAGTCTAATAGTGCTGATGTGCCGTTAAGAATCTGTTGACTCACTCACTTCTATAGTAATGTTTTGTAGTATCAACAAAGTATGTACGCATAAATTTGTTATATAATTTTTTTATATATTCAGCATTGAATCTGTGTTTCTAGGTTATGTGTGTATGTGTGATCTTGGCTCAACTTGTGGTGAAATGAGCGGGCAATAATTGTTTGTAGGCGACATCAAAAGTGGAGATTGACCCTGAGGCAACAGAGAAGCTACAAGTGTTGATGGCGGACTTCCGTCACGCCCTGCAGAATGACGTCAAACCGGTCGGTCTTCGTCGTTGCTTCTGTTTTTACGGCCTCAAGTTGGGCTCTGCCCCATATTTCTAGTTGTTGCTTCTGTTTATACGCAGACAGACACTTTCAACACGTGAACCACTCATTCGCTCAGTGACTTCACACATCGCTGAACAAAGCCCGGTATACAGTTGAACCTTAACAGAAACAGAGGCAGATAAAGGCAGCGAAGATCGAAACAAAACAATGCAAAGTAAGAAATATGCTGAGATGTAGCTACACCTGCCTACAGTCTGAATTCACGTGGCCTTCGGGCGTTTCTATACTCGGTCCGAGACTGTGGAACTCTTTGCATAGATGTCTAGACTGTTACGTGACACTTTCCACTACACTGCTAGCTTTGGGCATTTTTTGAAGACTTTTTTCTCTCAGAGGACTGATGCATAGAGTGGTTAGTGGCTTTGTCGATTATGCACGTTTTACTTTAGTTTACTTACGCAGACAGACAGGTCTCAGTGAACTAAACATGCTGCCTTTATCAGCACTGGTGAAACTTCACGGAGCTGCACAACAAATATCCGTTGAAATGGTACAGCTTTGAAGAGACATTGAAGTGAGATCAGACGGTCTACACATCAGCACGTGACTCATCACGTCACAGTCACTGTCTTGTCCACTCATCTGCAGTCTGTAGTTAGTCAACATTCATTGCAGACATTATTCTTGTGTAAGTCTCAATAGCTAATGCTGTCATCGTGACTGAGTGAACGTCAATATTTGGTCTTCACCATGTTAGTCAACAAGAACATTGCACAATGATTTGGTACAACACTTCAAGACCCACAATTGCGTTATGTGTATAATATTTACTTTACATATCATTCAAATTAGGTTTGCATAGAGTTGTTCTATGCCCTATGCACAAGATGTGTGCGTGCACGGTTGGATCCCAGAGCATTAGACGTAACTATCTGCCATCACTGAAGGTAGCTCACTCTGCTGTGACATGACTGACTGGTTGGCGGCACGTGGCAAAGAGTATTTATCAGTTGCGTATGTGTGCAGGCGTTTGGTATCAGCGAAGAAGAGATCAGTAAATATGTAGGGAACGGCATCATCTGCTGGGGCGACCTGGTGACGGGCGTTCTAGAGGACATTGAGCTCCGCGTGAACCAGACGCGCAACAGTGAAACGACGTCTCTCGTGACCGTTCTGCTGGAAGGTCGGACGACGTCTCAGCTTCATGTGTTCACACAGTTCTGTACGGTGTGAAACAGAGTTGTCATTGTAGTGTGTAGCTGCTCAGAGTGTAGCATTTTCATGCCTGGGACATTGCTGTCATGAAGGGAGACTGTTTGAGATATTTAGTTTCCGCTGGGCTGAGTATATGAGATGGTTAACAGCCAGGATATTATTAAGTGCTAATAAGTTCTAGAGCTGTCAAACGATTAATTTTTTAGTTATTTTAATCACACATTAATGCGTTAATTAATGATCAATTTGACAGGTCTATTCTTGTTGTATGTTGCTGTCAGCGAACAACGACACGTCTGATCTACAAGATGCGACCACCGTTGAACTTGACATCAAACAATTTTATCACCTTGTCTACTGAACATTATTACAGTAGTGCTGCAACCGCAACATAACAATTAATGAAATATCGTTCGATCGTCAAATAACCACAGTTTAATTGGATATTGGAACTCCTACTTCATAAAATATATGTGTGTGTATTAATTTTTTTACAGTGTTAATTTTTGTCAGTCGTGAATTATTCATTAATACGTCAAGTTAACGTATTAATTCAACATCTCTACTAATAACTGGTGGCGATACTGCAGAGGAGCCGTAGTTTTGGCCTGTGTGTGTGTGTTCTGTCTGTGATTGGTCGGAGTCCAGACCACAATGCACCACTGTTTGTTGATAGGTGCCCCAGGAAGTGGAAAGACGGCAATCGCGGCACACATGGCCAAGCAGTCGGACTTTCCGTTCCTCAAGATCTGTGCGCCAAAGAGCATGATTGGCTACCACGAGGCGGCAAAGGTTCAGGCCATCAAAAAGGTTTTACCATCACATCCTTTTAATAACAACATCGGCATAGAAACACTTCGCTTTCGCTCATAACATCCGCTATGTTATGTTATGTTAAGGTTCGTACTTTGCGTCACTTGTTGTGGGTTTGTTTTGATGTTTGTAGCAGTGCGATGATCGGCAGACAGTGCATATTTAACGTCGCTGTGATGTGTAGAAATAGTGTTGTGCTGGTGGCAGATATTTGACGACGCGTACAAGTCGCAGTTGAGCTGCGTCATACTTGACGGCATCGAACGACTTCTCGGTCAGTAGTCGCATCATGTCATCGTTGGTCTGTAGTGTCACAGACAGACAGATAGACCGGCATGATAGTGTCACTCAGTGCAATAAGGTCAATGGACAAGTAGCTGACAACGTTGTTATATACTTAATAGAAAAGTTACAGACGTTTTTCTGACACGTGACAGGAAGCCAGCGAGTTTTGTTTCATACAGTTGAATGGCAGGTTCTGATATCGTGTGGTGTAACAGTGTCTGCAGTTAGTTGAAATTTCATCGATTGACAACTGAGTTGACTGCAGTTAATTCAGACTGTTATCTGAATGCCTGTTGCTGATCGGTGTTCTATTATTAGACTACACTGCGATTGGTCCACGTTTCTCAAACCTCGTTCTGCAAGCTTTGTTAGTTCTCCTGAATGAAACTCCACCACAAGTATGTACACTGACACAAATCACTTCTCGTCATCATTATGTTACAGTATCTTCCACGTATCTCGATGTCGTCCTGTGATATTTATATTTTCATTCGACCTTACTTGAAGCTTTCATGATTTGTCTTCAGTATATTTATGTCATTTTATCAGCATACTATCTATTTATCACATTGCTTCATGCCATTTTAACATGCAGTATTATTGAATGAACGCGGAAAATGTTGCCATAGAGAGCGTAGAGAGTCCACGGTGGTTGTGTATATGGTTGTCACCTCTGCTGAACAGGGTTCCAGCTGATAACAGTGAATTTTCCCTTCAGCAAGATTAGTAAAGATGTAGATTTTTTTCAGATAAAATTTTGAGGCTTTGATGTGACTTTATGTTTTACATTTGTCTGGATTTTGGAACTAAAATGATAAAAAATAACCACAAGTGACAGAGCTAGCCAGCCTGCTGCCATAGCCCAGTTTGCAGCTGTTGACACGGACCATGTTGCATTGAGCTCACAGGTGCTCTGCCCAGTGACACGGCGTGGCTGTGCTTCAATGTGAGGTTCACAGTATACTGTTGGTGATTTATGTGAATGTAAGGTGCTGTAAGTCACTGAGACTAGAGATGTGAATCAACCCTTTGACGCCCACTGTTGCCATACGGGTACAGCTATAAAGCATCCTGTGCCAGACCGCGTTGAGCCGTCATTTGTAATTTTTGACATCCGGGCACTCTTACGCTCAGCCCTGAGTGTCAGAGTGCCCGGATGTCAAAAATTACAAATGACGGCACAGGATGCTCCATATCTGTTTCCATATCGCAACAGTGAGTGTCAAAGGGTTAAGACGTTTTGCTATGGTTGCCGTACTGTACTGGCCCATATGGCAACAGTGGACGTGGATGTCAAAGGGTTAAGAGATAGCTTGCAGCCGTGTTGGACGCGATGTGTCAGGGTCGTAAGCTGCTGGTTCTGTGCACGACGAGCTGTAAGGACGTGCTTCGTGACATGCAGATGTTGAGTGTCTTCACCAAGATCGTTCACGTCTCAAACATCTCTCGTCCGGAGCACCTGCTAGCCTGTCTGGACCAGCTCAATGCATTCACGCCGCGTGAGATGGATCAAGTGAGGCGCTGGGCCGGCTCCGGTAAAAAGTACGTTGTCATCGACACTTTCTCTCGGTAGATGATGATGATGATGAACCTGGAACACTCTACAAGTACCTCGCAGAGTGACGTCCTCGACAACATCGTCAGCTCAGCTCATAACTCATCTCTTTTCACCCTCTGATTTACTTTTGATGCTCTGAATCAGTCAGTCAATCAAAAGGTTTTCTTAGGTGGCCTAAGTAGCGGAACTATACTGCTAGTTCCACCGGAGACAGTCAGCTGATGTCCAGCATGTGGCTTGGGAAAAGACTTCCTGAACAGTTCTGTTGAGGAGACGACAAAATGTGGCCAATGATTCTGCTGACGTCACATCTTCCGGGAGATCATTCCACTGTCTGACGTGCTAGTCCACTCATAGTATTGTCTTGCGCTCTGTCAGCTTCATTCGCTAAGCTGTCTGCTATGTACAAGCTATTATCAGCTTGTACTATTATGAACACGTTTATTCGCCAGAAGGCAGGAGACAGACAAACAGGCAGACAGACGAACAAACAAACATTGCCAACACAATCAGCAGTACAAAAGAAATGCCTAAAAAATGAATAAATTCCTACTATGTAGTTACATAATTGTCAAAAGAAATGCAAACACTGCTGACAGTCAGTATAATAATAATAATATTATTATTATTATTCCAAGTTGCTGGTGTCGTTTGTTGACAGGCTGTGGATTGGCATTAAGAAGCTTCTTCTTCTTGTCGACGCAGCCAAACAGGTCACTGTTTCTGATGTTCTTCATCTAGGCTCTTGAGGCTGCTTTATCAGACAGATGATATTACACCATGATGGATGCACTCATGACATAGAATAACAACTGGTGCTGTGTGATCCGTGTATGCTATGGTAATTGAGAGTATAGTGCTGGGTTGTTTCATGTAGGTCGAGGTAGTGATGCTGTAGTTCTAGTGGTGTGCAAACTCACCAATCATTGTCAACAGCCCAGCCTTTTTCAATTTGCAGAGTTTCAATTAACAAACGATCTTCGACAGTTAATTGCACCATTTTTATTGTTTAAACGCCGGTTATGTAGCCGACGATGCGCAGTTACTTCCGGCCGATTAACAAAGAATGCTTATCAACGAGACAAATTTTTTTTATCGATCGGTTGACGGCAGTCAGTGCTGCACATTTTGATGCTAACACCGCCATCCTAATACAAACGGTTCAAAATCAATTACATAGCAAACTTTGTGCAATTTATTCTGGAACACCCTGTAGATCAACTCCTGATGTACGGAACTAGAATAGACGAGAAGAATTGTTGTGATTGGTGGATTGCAGATGCCGGTGGAGGGCGATGACGGATCGCGGATCCACAAGTTCCTCACTGACCTCGAGGACGAGTCTGAAAGTCTCGACTGATGCCGGGACGAAGAGAGCGTGTTCGAAGAAAGTATTAGAGTTAGAGCGGTCGTGCCGGCAAGCTAGTTGACTAATAACATGTTGAGTTTTACAGTTCACTCCGGTGTAGTCGTTGTGTGGCCCGCGTCACTCATACGTTGTACTGTACAACTTTCACACACTCACAGCTGCTGTGCTTCAGTTCAGTTCATTCCTCACCGAGAGTCTCTGTTTTCTCACTCTGTTTCTTCCGTTGGGAACAGTAGATCGTCTGACAAGTATGAGTAGACATTATATATGTCCTGTTAGGCTGCGTTCACACTGATACGAGTACCAGTACGGGTTTGTCTGCATGGGTCAGCAAGGGTTGCACCGTATTGTAAACAGTATTACTTTATGTGAACGTTATGTTATTTGCGCCATAGTAATGACGTAATTATCGACTTCAAAACTTTCTGGCGTCAGTTTTTGCTGTTTACATGTCAAAAAAGACTAACTATCCACAAAAACTGCTTGTATTTCAAGGTAACTTGTACTCGTATACAGAACCAGTATTATTGTGAATGCTGTTGGAATACATGCTTTGTGTACTATGACCCAATACACGGCTACCTGGACTCGTACTCGTATCAATGTAAACCCAACCTGATGTTGTGACAGTTTCTGCCGTGGTTTCTGCCAGTGACATGAATGAATTGATCTTTGGTGAAATGAATTGATTCAGTGAATGAATGAATGAATGAAGATTGTTTAGATTGTTGAATCAGACGACTTTGTGGAGTATCACCTCATTACGAATTGTTGACACAATGTTATTCTCACGTCTCATGTTGATGTGCTACACCTGACAGGTTACAGCTGAGCATCAGAGTGCCCAGATGTCAAAAAAATTACAAATGACGGCTTAACCCGGTCTGGCACAGAATGCTTCATAGAATGCCCGTATGGCAGCAGTGGGCGTCAAAGGGTTAATAGAGTTTGTATATTAGCGGTCAGTATTTTCTTAGCAAAGCAGAGCGTAGATAATCTGCGTGTAGTCTCCATACTTATTGTACATTGTCAGATTTTCATTGTTAGATTTTTTAAAATCTATATGAATTGTGATTCTTCTCCTAACTTTTTCTTAGTCTTTAATTTCCGTTTGAAGTCTTTTCCTGTCTTCTGCACTGCTTGTTTTCATATTTCTGCTGCCAGTGGTGTAACATAGGATGTCGAATTGTCGTGGAAAAAGCCACATTTTCAGCTCATAAAAACCCAGTTTGAAGATGGCTGCTTTGTGGCCTGTACTGTGTACTGGCTTGCATTCATTCATGTTAGTTTTGAGGAAGAATTTGTCTTAATTTATGGTGATTATACAACAGTAATTAGTTAATACTGTCTGTGTGATTGTGATGAGGTAAATTTGATGTAGAAATATTGTTGCCTGTATAGCTGTGTGCTGTGTTTTGGAGTAATACTCAGCAGTTACAAAGTATTTTGTTATGCATACTTCATATCTGTATTATAATTGACTGTAAAACACAGGACAAGATGTCTATTTGTAGTGCATCTGTGTGCTGGCATACATTCCATGATCTCTGTGTATACGGCTAACATGTCGGGAATTCCGTATTGATGTGCTTAGGAAATTCCGAGTGTGCTAACTGCTCAAATAGATCAGTTCTTGTTGTTGTTGTGTTGTGTGCTAATGTATTGTATAAGTGTTCTTAGATGAGGTGTAAAAAACACAGCACTAGTGTTTTCAAGTGTCCAGTAGTAGTTAGTTATGTTGTTTTGAGCTGTAGAAAGCAGAGGATCGGTTGCGAGCGTACTGATTGTTGTAACACAACTGTAGTGTTGATTGGTGTGGTGGACAGTGGTCAACTGTGCTGTCTCGTTGTTGAACAAACTGGGTCGGTTTTACCAACTGTGTGAGTGAGTGATACATGGTGTTAGGTGAAATGTTTGTGTCACATTGAGTGAAAATTACGTTCTGTCATTCACTCACTAGAAACGTGTGATTTTTTTGTCGAGTTAAGACAAAAAACGTACCAGTCAACTTTTGTTCATAACTTTGGCAATTGTCAGTCGATTTCCAAAATTCTTTCACTGTTGGACTCGGCAGTATATCGGCAACAAAACCCTAGCCATTGACGTTTGGCGTCATTGACAATTGACAAGTGGCACGAACGTCACCTTGCAATTCTCTGCTAACTGTAGAACATATACTCATCAGCTGTATTGACTTTGATATCATTCGCCAGAATTTCTATACAGCTTCTAATCTCAAAGATCTCTTCCATAACATTCATCCTAAACGTATAATCTCTTTTG
>Ga0056114_1000909_pt1 | contig 12059 bp, 6 predicted proteins | sample WorMetHERISLAND1_FD_77005 | JGI IMG/M metagenome (GOLD analysis project Ga0056114, IMG submission 77005) | Marine gutless worms symbiont microbial communities from Max Planck institute for Marine Microbiology, Germany - Olavius loisae HERON... ...
AAGTTGGAGATATTTGAATAAAAATTTGTAGTCTAGTGTATAAATGATAGCATAATAGGTGTGTAAAAAATTGATTAAAAATTCCCAACCGTTTGGGAAAAATTTTCAGAAAACCCTAGGGGGATTTTTTTTTTACTCACACTGTATGACTGCCCCTCTTCCTGTTGACTGATGACGTCTCATCACATGGGAGAAGTCAGTTATAGTGAAGTTTAATTTACAGCTGTAATGAAAACATTGTTAAATGATGGGTATGTATGTCTGTTGTGAACTTAAGTCACCTGGTGAAGAAGACGAATTCATCGATGTTGAAACTGTCGATGTAGACAACATGCTGAATATATTTGACGAGATTACTGCAGAGCTGCTCAAAGAAGGTGAGATGTCGTATACATAGGTGTACAGTTGCTGAGTAAAATAATTAACTAGTGTAAATCATCAATCATCATACTTATTAACAATGTGTACCTAGTTCTTAATGACAGTGACATGTTATGTGTAACTATGCACAAGATTTTGCGAACTGTTTTGACCCTTTGAGACAGAAGTGTAGGATGGAATTCTGTGGAATTAAAGAATTAGTCAGGTTATCACAGAACTGTTAGCACTTGACAGTTATTGCATATCTGCATGTTAAGCTATGCAGATTATGATATTAGTGAAGCAATTTCCTGTGACCAGCTGTTTGTCCAACCGTCTGATAAACTTCTTGATGTGAATTCCAATGATATGCCTCCTACACATCCTTAAATACAAGTGTAGTATAGAAATTGATTGATTGTTTGATTGTCACAGAAGAACAGATTCTGGCTGAATATGAGGCAAGGAATCGGTTTGATGATGAGGCGTTGTGTGCCTCTGTGAGCCGCTTGACAACTGATGAGTTGATATGTCCTGTGTGCACAAAGTTAGTTCAAATTCTCTTGTAGCTCAGCAATCATTTGATGGCCAAGTGTTTTTACAGAATTGATTGCTTTATGCGACTGGATTATTTTGAGTATTTGCTGAAGCTGTGCAGTGTTTTTATTAATAAATAGGCATTAATTTTTTTTAACGAGGTTATTGTCATTACAAGCTACATTGTTGTGTGTTGTGTGGTATATACAGTTGTGTTGTGCAGTACAGCGTGCATTAACGTGACTTGTAGGTCGCCACTTTTTGTCAATAAAGGCATTGTTTTCTGCCAGTGTGGTCTGAGAATAAACACCGAGGTGAGATGACTATCTGTCTGTGACATTATTGGATATTTAATATGAATACTGTCTTCAAAAATTGTTGAAATGAGTTAACGTTAGACCGTGTTCAGAAACAACATGGTGATATTTTTACAAAGAATGGTGTTTGTGTTTGTTTACATCTGGTCTAACGATTGTGATGAGTTGCTACTAATACTACTTTCAGTTTCTGTTTAACTGGTCGGGTTTTCCGAAATTCCCTGAGTTTGGCTGGGTCTTCTATGGGATTTCTGAAGCAGGCTGGTGATTATCATGTGAACATTACTGTAGTTTGTGGTTATTGATGTGTGCTGGTGACAGCAAGATGTCATAACGTTGGACATGATTCGAGAAAATCTTGACAAGGCTGTATTGTCGCATTCAGAAAGTTGTGAAAAGACGGCCGTCTTTGCAGTTGTTCAACATCCACGTATTAGTAACTTACTTATGACGTGTGAGGTAAGCATTCTGCTGTCGTTGTCTATTGTCACTTTGTGAGTGTTTCCGTATAAAATTTTGAGTTTGTTATTTTTTATGTGGCATTGTATATGCTGTCCTTCATCGCATTCGTCATTGGTATCAAAATCATGGAGCAAATCGTCAGACTTTTTCCACCAAAGTTGCTAGTTTCAGTCCATCTTCTTATCTTTTCACAAAATTCACATACCGGTATAAGAATTTTTTAATTTTGCATCAGCAAAAAGCAAATAATTCCTGTTTGTGATTGTCTTTTTTACAATATTTTCTCGTTAATTCATGTTTAAAATTCTGTAAAAATGTCAAAAGTTTAAGTTGTGTATTATCGCGATGATTATGTTTTTGTGCCTGACTTTGTAGATTCATGAACATATGTCTTATGTATATTGCAGGTTACACATATATGAGTAAATTGTACAAATTAATGTTGCGGAGTGTGTAAGTAAGTAATGCCGTGATTTGATCAGTGAAGTTGCTCAGCATTGAGCCTGGGTACTGTGAACTCTCCAGGACAGTGGCTGTCATGCCGTGGTTAGGTGCAAACATTGCTTGGATAGAAACAGAATGTTTGCATAGCAGTAGCAGCATTATTGCAAAATAGCTGTCTAGCAGCCTACCTACAGCACTTGTGAGTCATAAAATCCCCCCACCTGCAGTTTTCTGACATTTTTTTCTCAAATGGTTGGGAATTTTTAATCAATTTTTACACACCTATTATACGTTTCTATCCACACTAGATTACAAATTTTTATTCAGTTATCTCCAACTTTGATGAAGTTATGCCATACTAAGTGAGACCACCCATCATATTTTTTTACATTTCACTAGAACTTAACTTCTAAGTTTGATTACTGAGCAAATGACGTCACTGTTGGCGTCATGACATATCCAGCATGTTTGTTGACATTATAAAAGCAGTAGATCTGGGATGACTTGCCACAGACAACGATCAACAAAGCTATCAACAACTTTCGTCTGAACTCGTGCGTTTTGGCCGATGGCGGACATTTTGAGCATAGTATGTGAACTAGATAGTCGTGCTTAATATGACATAACTTTATCAGAGTTAGAGATAATTGAATAAAAATTTGTATCCAACATAGATAGGAACATATATCAGGTGCGTAAAAAATTAATTTAAAATTCTCAACCATTTGTGAAAAATGTCTGAAAACTGTAGACCCGTGGGGGGGGGTGATTCACACTGTAGTTACCTATTAGCACTGGTTGTTGTCAGCTGATGGACCACTGCTTGTACACTGTACAGTTCTGACTGAACTGACTCAAAGCACAACAGATGGTGTGAGCTCCAAAATGTCTTTAGACATTGCAATTTTTTATTATTCTTCTTAACTTCTTACTTTTCTAAGATTGCTTAGCCAACATTAAACCACTGACTGTCGTGAAATGTGTGTTTCCTTCATATTGATAAACAGTTTAGTTGTTGTTGTTTATACTATATGAAGCAGGCTTGTGATGTCTTGAGTGATGTTGTGTTCACAGACTTGTGATTTTATGTTTATCATCGTATGAAGTCGTCCATCTATTGCTTCTCAGCAGAGGAATTACGTTCCACGTTGATGCAATATTCTATCTTGGTAAAATCTAGCAGTGACTTCGTCTTCCGTCGACCATGTGTGTGTTTGGTTTATGTGTATTGTTTCTGCAACTGGTCAGTATGTGTCTAATAACAGTGGTTTACTCATTTGTACTCATTGTGTTCATGTCTTCATACTGTGATAGATATTTGTGTGCAGACAGTAATTAGTGCATTTCATGTAGATTTGACTGATTGTGCAATACAGTGACTGTAGTTATATTGTAAAACTAACAAGCTGAATTATTGAAGTTAACAGTGGTAATAATGGTCATAACAATAATGGTATTGCTTTGTACAGGTTGTTGGGAGTATAAAAATTGCAGTGACTTTCAAACAACATTCAAGATATTTTAAAATTTTTGATGGGTTTTTGGTGAAAAGTTCTGAATGGCCAAATTGACTGAGCTGCGCTACACTCAGCTACTACGGCTGCCGTATGAGGCATTGTTGTAAGTGTAATTTTTACAGAGCTCTGTGAAAATATGTTGTCACTCAGTGCCGGGAAAAACCAGTGAAACAACCAATCGCTGTGATTGTTGGCACTCACTTTTACCCGAGAACGAAAAGTCACTAAGTGCCGCACTTTTTGACATGCAATGAAACCAAAACCAAATGTGCTTTTAGCCGTGCTCTAAAACTAGTAAAGTTGCCTATCAGTTTCAGTTCTGCAGGCAGCTTGTTCCAGAGCCATGGACCGGCGACATCATATGACCTGTCGTCGAGCTAGGTCCTGGTTTACGTCATGACGTGTTGGTGTAGCAGACAACGGAAGTTGATGATGTACTGCAGGCATGAGCTGACATGAGTCTGACTGTTAGGACAGCATCAGACAGTGCAGGGTCTTTAACATCAGTGTGCCCAGCTTGAAAGCCACCCAACACTGTATGGGCAAACATTGTAATTGTCGCATTATATAGTCAATTCCTTGCGTTTGCAAGGAAGTATGGGTAAATGATGCCATTTATAAACTCGAAAGTTTGTATGTCATTAAGTACTTTTAGTTTTGTTGATCTTTTACTGTTTACACGGCTTGAGCCAAATGAATGGCTTCATCATCAGTGCATAGGAAGAGACATTCACTACTCAGATGATTGATAGTTAAAGGGCTAGAAATATGTTTAATTTTAAAAAGGGATATAACGGAACAATTTATATTTTGGTGTCACTCATATGGAGCATGACGTAATGTTGTGAATAAGTTTGCTGTGCATGAGATAGAAACATATATTTAGATGAACGTTTTGATTATAGACAGCAGTAGCATGTATTAGTATTTGGATCTCATTGATGCTTGTATTTGTGATTTTCAGTTAATGGTGTTTGCTGCATAGTGTGGAGACCTAGTTTAGTGTTTGTTTATGCAGCAATGTCACAGTTGTGTGGACTTTATATTTGTGTGTGCATTTTGATTTAATAGTGCTCTTCCTTTTATTTTTGCAGTAATTTTGTCATCACTGTGCCAATTTCAATAATTTTCCACTGTAATTTTTGCCAATAAAATTTAGAATTTGCATATGCTTACATATTTGTTAATGTCTTTGATCTAATCTTGTGAAATTGCAGTCTATTTTATAAGGATGAATGGGATCTATAGACAGTAGATGCGGTGAGAAATACAGTAATTGTTTAATTGCAATTTTCACTTTCTCAGGTGCATTACTTCTGGTAGCTATTGTAATTGGTGCACAACTTCAAAAGTTGTTATTAAATAACAACAGTGTGTTTCTTAATCACAGAATGTATTATAAAGTATAAGATTTGGATCAATAGAGATGACGTGTTGCAACTGATACTATACAGAATTCAGAGACTACGATGGTCGCGGATGTGGAGGTTAATTTCTGCTGTTGATAAGTGAACTTCTTGGTTTCATGTAACAGCACTGTGACACTGAATAGTTTTTATATGTATGAGTAGTTTTTATATTTGCTGATTTTTTTGCCCGTGTGGGCTCGGGAGCATTGTAGAATGAGCCCATCTCGTTTCCTGGCCAAGTGTCGTAAAAGGCAACTGAACCAGGGTAGTTTTGTTTTACTGTATTTTGCGTTGTTTGCCTTTTCTGAGTTGCATGTAATTTGTGCATTGTTCAAATTTTTATTTGTCTTTCCTATATTTTTCAGAACATCCAACGTGAATGGCATTCTGATAGCCTAATTCTGTTGATATGACGTTAAGAATCTACTCATGTAACTGAAGCATACCGACCCCAAGGAAATGGTTTTTTTGTGTGTTTTAGCTGTTTTGTTAAAAACTTAAAACACTGAACATGTGGTCAAACTTTTAACCATGTGATATCCCCTGTGATTCTGATTTCTGATAGGAAACTAAATTTTCTCAGGCATGATATAGCTGCTATTTGCATGCTAAAAATGCCGTTAAATCCTAATAAACCAACCAGCTAACCATTATGATAAGAAAACGTGGAGTATGGCTGGGTTGTTCACGTTACGTTCAACAGATGTATTTCTATCTATCTATCTTTATTCGTCCAATAATAAACAAACAATTTGCAATACAACTAAACATACAGTAGGACAGGACAGTGAGACCGAAATGCTGAACACTGCCCTAAAAATGATAGTAACACAACACAAACACAGGTCCAACTAGAAGAAAGCCAAATATAAAATCAAACAGACAAAGAAACATACATCATAAAATCAAAGAGTTAACGCACACAATTGACCAACTGCATCAATACTGCACTAAATAGAACCAATGCAATAACCTGATAAGTCAACAGTGTGTATTGAACGTATTTAATGAAAGTATTGTATGAAAACTTGGGGATTTTCAGTAGCGCCGAAAGCGATAAAATAGTTGAATAGTAATAGGAACTATAAACAATCTGTCAAACATGTTTCCATTAGATTGACCGTGATTGGCGTTAGAGACAGTTTCAGCTACTGCAAATATGTGGAGCCAATATGTCGATGGTCTGCGTAGTCTATATATTGTCTACAAAGTTATAGTCAATAGAAGTCATGCATTGAGTCATAATTATAAGCATGTGGTAATTATTGTGGTATCTCAATAATGGTAGCAGATACAGGAACACAAACACTGAATAGTAGGCCTGTGTGTGAATTGTGTGATCTATTGCTTATTTTGCGTCACTCCTAATGACCTTGAGTGACCTTTATTTTGCATAGTTCATACCTGTTATAAGCACTTTTTAGGAAATTAGGCATACTATACTATGACAAGCGCTTTACGGGTTAACAGGAAAGCGTGAACGGTGAACTGTTAACTCCTGAAGAGATTAGCTAGTTGACTACGTCGGATGATGCGAGGTTTACAAGGTTATACAGGATTTTCAGTCAGCCGTTGTAGGTCTACTGTCGACGGACTGAACCGATGGCGTAACAATGGCGTATCCACGTTTGAAAATCTGGGGGTCCGAACGAGACGCCAAAGGCGTCGAGAGGGTGGAAAATGGGGAGGGGGTATCCCCCTCCCCATTCGACTAGGGGTCTGGGGGAGCGTCGTAAGCTCCCCCAGCGGGGTCCGGGGCGGAGCCCCGCCCGAGAACGAATTTTGGTGGTTTTAAGCGTCACCGGAACACTTCTCGTGGAAGGATAACGCAGTATTTTTTGACATAAAAGATGAAAAAACACAGGAATATTATTTTAAGCATAAAAATTTAAGCAAATGCACAAGCATCTCGTGAGATTCCTATTGGTGCTCCCATTGGCAGCTTACGAGAGGCCGGCTGAGGGTCGGTCGAGCTATGACGAACAGACGGACAGACATCTCATAGCGATACAAATAAAATCATATTCTAACTTCAAAGGCTAGATAGTTTGTGCATCTGTACAATAATGTGCAACAGTTAAATCCGTCCGAATGTCTGCAGTCGAACATCATTTAGCCGGACGAAGTCGCGCATAATGTCGCGATCGTCCAGTGAGAATGTAGCCAGCCGCTAGGGAAACTGTTTATAGGCTACCAGCCTACCAGTGAGTCTGGAAGCGGAGTGTCTTCTCGTTCTTGCCAACACTGTGTTGGAACCCAGAGAAGCATCAGCGTAAAACGGAGTTGCGGTACTTGCACACGACAGCTCAGCAGACGTCGCAGTGTTGGACGCAGACGACAGAGACGTGGTACTTGGGGCAGCAGCGCCAGCCAGTGTAGGCTGGATGCAGGCATCCGTAGCTTAGCTACAGTCCACTAATGACGGCTAAGTGTAAAATACTTGTCAGTGTGCATCCATCCATTCACTGCCTAGCATATCCGCCTCACTGGCTAGTGAGCTTGTGCGTGCGATTTCAATGAATGGCGTAGCCTAACCGTGTGCTCCTACAGACAGTAGCCAAATATCCGACCCCCGGACCACCCCTATGAAATTCTGGGGGTCCGGACCCCCCACGTAACCTCCCCCTGTGGATACGCCCATGGGGCGTAAGGTGACTGATGGCACAACGCTCAACGACGTTTACACCAGTGTTGGAATTGACCTAAAAGAACTGGGGGTCAGAGTCAAAATGTTTGAAATTTTGCCGAGGGATTGAAATTTACAACCGATTTTCACTCAAGAATGAGCGTTTGTAGACATGAACTTGGGCGGGGGGTTCAACCCCCGGCGGGGGGTTCAACCCCCAGTAATTCCAACCCTGGTTTACACTGTCGCAAGACGCAAGCCGCGTGATGACTCGTGAGAACATTACGGACAGCAGTATACAGTAGTTCATATTAGCATACGCGTTGCTGCGTCACAGAATCTAACAAATAACGAGCCTGTATCAGTATCACTCATGATCAACGTCTCTATGCGTTCATCTATTGATTAAACAGCAGTTAAGACGACTAAATAATGGGCCTACGATTTTTTGTCAAACTGTCCGCCCTCGTGTTCACCACGCCTGTCGGCACGACAGCTGCACCATGCCATTGATGAGCAAAGGAGGTGTCGTGGGACGTGTGACTCGACTAGGAGCAATTTTTCAACGACAATCCTCTTGTGGATTAGACTTCGCTCTGCCTGTGACTCCAACTTCATAACTTCCGCTACATTACTTGCCAATGCGAGGCTACCAGCTTTGATTCACCCGCATGAGCCAACCCTACACCTTTTAACGTGATTGTCGTTGGGGCATGCCGTGCACGCGACCGGCAGACGTGAACGACGGAAGTAGCCTACTAGCTTAATGGTTCGGAACACACTGTCCTGAAGCTTGTGGCTTCGTGTCATCATCTTCCAGTGTCCATTGGGACTCGCTCGACGAATCTCCTTGTCTCCACGCACTCAGCCAGAACGATGAACCACGATCAACTGATCAGTTAATCCACCCAAAAAGTTTTCTGTACGGCGAGTTGCAACAATTTCTTTCAGTAGCGACGCAGTTTAACAAAGCAGTAAAATATGTCGCACCCGGTGCAAAGGTTGTAGGCCTATCATAGACGGCTGTTGTCTTGCCATTGTAGTGTATCGGCTACATGTTATAAGCCGTGGTTGTCGAAACGGCAACAATAGCCATTACAGATTTACCTCCCAGCGCTAAGTTGGCCCAGGTGGACCTTATGGACCACGGACCTTATGGATTAGCCAGATCGTGCGGGACACCGGACTCACTGCTGCTGACGCATGGACTGTTGCCGACGACCGGTCAACGTGGATGGCGCTATACGACCCACAGCTGGTTACGCGCAGCAGTGAGTGATCTAAGTATTGAGTATGGCCTACTGTATGGTAATGGAAACGTCATGATAAACGTGTTGTATTTTGACGCACACAGGCATAAACTAGTTAACAGTGATGACTCCAGGGTGCTCTGAAGTAGGCCTAAACGAATATCAGGGGAAGACTCGTGAGTCGTGATCCTTGGAATGAAACCACACGTACAGGCTACAGCATACATCGCAGTCACATAGTGCCAATGATAATTTAGATATTTATGACGACTTTAAAATAATGACATTATTCACCAAAACCGCAGATTACCGGTATTTACGAGGGTTGATCAATAAGTAGTCAGGAGAATACAGAAGCAAGTTCAAGCAAAACACTTAGGGCCTGCATGTATATCAATAATTGCTTTAGAGTTTATCCTCGTATCATCCATTTGTCAGCACTAACTACGTCAAGTGCAACAACCTTTTCCCAGCGATATGCTGATGCCCTTATACACGTCACCGTCTACGAAGAATCAGCGCGCTCTTCATTATAGCACATTTGGCCTAAGTGACATTTTATCACACTTAAAAGTCTCTCCATAGTAATATCTAAATTGTTTTCTTTTGTTTGCCAACATTAATGTAGTCGAAAAATGTACACTATACAATTAACGCATAGTGATTGACAGTAGTGCTAAAAACTATGATTCCGTCTCTTGTGGACCTAATTAATTTAGAGCGATGAACTCATTTGAGGCGACAAAACACGGTGGGCGAGAAGTTATTGATGATGTCACGAAGCCGAGGCAAGACAAAGAACGAGAGCGTCACGTGACCGGGCCGCGATCAACACTTTGATGCGTTCCGACGACGAAGTCGAATGCTAATCGGGCACCAGACCAGTCTCTTCCGGTCCAACGCCTTTCTCAAAAACGCGAGATAGATGCTGGTACATCCCGCGAGGACGTCCCACGTAGAACAGGCGCTGTAACCTGCACGCCGTCTCATCAAAGCGATCGCGTCTCGCTCCGTCTAGCGACAAATTACTAATTAGCTGCGCACTGCGGACAACCCCCGCGGGAACGACAGAACGTCGACCGATTTCTTGTTTGTTGCTCGATCGAATATACTGTGCTGTTTATAAGGCGTGTTTATAACAGCCCTGAATTAATTGCATTACATTTTTGTTGAGCATTCTGCAAAGATGCCGCAAACTTTGTCTGGTTCATTCTGGTTTGATTGGCAAACTACGAACATGCGCAAACGATACTTGTTTAACCCACGAGGTGAACAGTGCTGATCTCCATTCAGCTCTGGTACACCGGCCAGCGGTGCATGGAAATACAGGAATCACGTCAGGGATTACAGGAATTACGTCAGAATATCGTAAAATACAGTCATTTTCCCGCCAAAATTCGAAAAAAACGTTAGGGTTATGGTCTAGGGTTTAGGGTTAGGGTTTTAATTCGTTTTACATGTGATTCCTATGTTTTTGCATAATATGTTGTAAACTGTATTTTACGATAGTCTGACGTAATTCCTGTAATTCCTGTACTTCCTGTGATTCCTGTATTTCTATACACCCCACCGGCCAGCTCCTGTCTCCTTTGGGTGTTCAGATTTTCTTCGTTGTTCTCATTCGTATATGTTCTGTTTTTTTGTGTGGTCCAATCACTGGGTTGCTATTGTAACTAACGTTCTCTTGGACAGCCTATGCCAACTGCCAAGGCAAACAACGTTTCTGCAGCAACTGACTCTTTTGACCAAACGCTTAGCCCACAATATTTCTGCATCAAGCACAGGCACTATATAGCTAAACGGGATTTTTCAAGTTAACACATTATGCTCACAAACTATGCCTATTGATTGGCCTACAATTCAATCTCTATTCTCGTTCATTAATAATTTGACGTCAAATTATCGTCGAACGCAAAGCATATAATAAGGGTGTAGTATGACAGTAACGATATACGCTGTGTCGTGGGGCGAAAGAAAGCCGAATGAAAATCCAATGTTCAGTTCACCAATGACATCGCTAAGCACATTAAGCAGTTCCGTCACCGCTAAGCTCATGCCTATTCGTCGATCGCACTTTCTACGGCGTACAACGGCTATCGTGTTCGTGCATACATATAATAGCCACTTGAGGGTCGTTTGTGGCGATCGCGAGTTCTTGAATGCATGGCGACAGCCTGAACGCGTGTCATCTTAATCGCCCGCTGCGTCCGCTCGCAAGACAAACACCTCGGCAACTGTCTCCAGCTGCGGCGTCCAAGACAAGCCTCTGCAGCCGATGAGTGGAATACGTAGGAGACTTTATATTGCATTTGCACAACACAACAACTAAGACTTTCAACTTGATCACAGTTTTCTGTCAACAAAGCATGCAATAGAAAACACTGTCATTCCAAAATTGTTTTAAAAAGACTGGTCACACTACCGTTTCGCTACAAAAGAGCTGGAATTTTCCATAGTTTAAAAAAATAACTTTCGTAAAATGGCGCTGTGTGGTGTAACTCATCAACGTGAAAGTGCGAAGAATAGAAAAGTACGAAACAGCCTCGACCTGAGAAGGCTCAAAAACTCCTCAGCTTATAGTAATTAATTAAGTAAGTAAGTAAGTAAAACGTAGGATTTCATATAGCGCATCTCGTTATAAAACCTCTAATGCGCTGATTCGCTTCATTTATAAGAACCTAATTTTTTGGCTTTCCTTGTGATCAAATATTTTAAAGTGTTTAAATGTCGGGCATTTATAGTTAGAACTAAGACAGATGGAGACAAAAACTCACGAATAAGCCACGTGGTGTTGCCACTCAATCGAAAATTTCCAAAAATCGTCTGTGCTTCCATCATTGCGTGTTCTTTTCATGCACTCCAAAATCCGATAGACGAGTTTAACGTGGACGCGTAGGCACGAGAAAATATGGCTCATACTTAAGTTGGTGTAAATAGATCGACAGTTGCTTGATGCTAAAAAAAGTTGATTCTTAAATGTAGAACAGACAACGTTTTTCTCGATTTTTAACCACGTGAATTGACTGCTGAACAAATATTTATTTATTTATTTATTTATAAACTTCGCACACAGTGTCATACAATAATAGCAGAAACAGTACAAAATAGCAATAGACACTGGCGCAGGCCGACCCAGG
>Ga0056114_1000910_pt1 | contig 12059 bp, 6 predicted proteins | sample WorMetHERISLAND1_FD_77005 | JGI IMG/M metagenome (GOLD analysis project Ga0056114, IMG submission 77005) | Marine gutless worms symbiont microbial communities from Max Planck institute for Marine Microbiology, Germany - Olavius loisae HERON... ...
ACCACTCATTCTGCACGCAACCTTGGTTTTATCTTTGATGAAAATCTTACTTTCTCTGATCAGATCTCATCACTTTCTAAGTCCTGCTATTCTCATATTCGTGAGCTCCGCTGTATCCGTCCTGACCTTGATTCTAAAACAGCCAGTACCATTGCTGCCTTTGTTGTCCACTCTAAACTTGACTACTGTAACTCTCTCTACTACAGTCTTCCTAAGTCTCAAATAAACCGTCTCCAGCAGATTCAGAACTGTCTTGCACGTACTGTGGTTAAAGCTCCTAAATCTTCTCATTATCACACCCATCCTCAGATCTCTGCACTGGCTCAAGATTAGTGAATGCATTGAATATAAACTCCTGTCACTAACCTACAAAATTCTTACAACCAGCCAGCCTGACTACCTATACAATCTTATCTCTGTTCAGTCTACAGGTAGAACTCGCTACTCGTCTCTTAGCTCGCCACCCTAGCTCGACCACCCGTATCTTCCTCATTACAAATCACCAACAGCTCTTTCACATATGCATCACCTCACCTGTGGAATCAGCTCCCTTCATTCCGTCAACCTCATTCTGTTCACTGTCCTCCTGGTGAACCAGGAGGACAGTGCTCATCCTGCGCATATCACCTCATCACAGTCACCACCTTCGCTCTCGTCACCTGTCACTGCCTCTACCTTTCACTCCAGACTTAAAACTCATCTCTTTCACAAATCCTTTCCTCCATAGTCACTCTTATTCGTTCCGGACTGCCTTCGTGGATCTTTACCTGTACTGGATTAAAGGGGGACTGGCTTTATTTGTTTTAGTTTCTGTCTACGTGTGCTAGATAAAGCTGAATACTCAGCTTTCGAGTCCACGTTAAACTCTACTATCGTATCGTATCGTATCTATTATTCAGATGTATGCAGGGGCCGCCGTCGACAGCGTCGACGTGACCACTGATGCTAACTGACACCATCCTGTCAATCAATAGTAGGCTATAGAGCGCCATGCAAGTAAGCTACGGTAAACTGACAGTGAAGGACAGGTAGGAGATGGGAGAGCGGCGGCTGCCGTTGCAGTGAGACGACGATGACGGGTGCCTCGCCCCAGAGGGATGATGTCACACAGCAGGACGCTGTCACTGCGTATTTCGGCGGCTGGAAAAAATTCTTTACTTTGTGACCCGCATATAAGTCGCTCCCCCAACTTTTAAGGTCAAGATTTTATCGTGAATTTTGTCACTTATACACGAGTATGTACGGTGGCATCAAAGTTGCCGACACATAGACAGTCACGTTGATTGACTATAAGGGTCATTTAAAGCTTGTAGCACACGAGCCAACACTTATTATGGAGAATTACAATAGAGATGGAGTGGATCATTGATCAAACATGTACGCCATTAACACTGCAGTGATAACAAATATGCAAACATTGTCTACCTCTGTAAGAATTACTCAGCTTCTCTTATGTCTTTAACAAATGTTTTGCTTCATGCTGTTTTTTTACTCTTTTACAACCGTTTGATAAAATTTATATTTTTGATGGTATAATCAATTTACATCATGCCACTTTACTGATGTCTTCGTGTCCTTGCTGACAGCATAATAAAAGCCAAATTGTCTTCACCTGTACAAATATTCATTGTTTCTGCTATGCCATCTATAATTCTCATTTATGTGTAAACGTAGGGCGGTGGTATATTTCTCATCTGAACACGTTGTAGATTGCAGATTCATTAGAGTAATTGGAGTCTTTGCGTGTCTGTTTGCATCACAGCTGAAGCAGAATGGCGGCGTCGTCCGTTGTCAAATGGCCGTCACAGTTACTTGTTGTCGACAAGCCTTCATCTCACAGAGGTGTGTATGATGTGATCCTACATTACATTAGTAGTGCATAATTCATTATAGTGACCCACTCGGTGTTTTTGTAGAAAATTACTGGAGTGTGTAAGTAATTAAGTAAGTTGTAGATGGCACCAGGGTCACTCACAGTGGCACCAAGAGTTGCTTGACACTATTTCTGTCTATAGAGGGGTTTTCTCAACTTCCAGTAGGTAAATTTTTTAATGACTAACTAATTACTACAGCTGTTACCATCTCCCCTGCTGTTTATAAAATATCACAAGCAGATGTAATACTCTTAGTTATGTGAAAAACAATGTTAATGTGTACTGGTGTACAGGGCGCACCAAAAAAGTGACCCCCTAGGAAAAATTTTATATCTCAGAAATTGTAGCAGATATATTTACCAAATTTGCAGAGTTTACAGATGAGGATTCAGTCCACGTATCCTGCAAATTTTGTTAAAATAACGAATACGGTTCAACAGATAAAACAGCTTAAACTTTAAAATTCATTTTTTTTCAAGTGAACATGCAGTCACGTCCTGAATATTCAGTAAGTCTTACTTAATAATGAATTAAACTTTGCATTACTTTTTCGTCAACACTTCAAATGCTTTAGTAATGAATGTCAGCTGCCCTCTCGGTATTTAAACTGAGTGTTCAAAGTGTCCACCAGCTGCAGCATCGCAAAATCAAAGTCTTTCAAAATCACAGGGTTGCCTTATCAGTGAACTCCTGTGGCAAATGATTCCATATTGTAGCAAGGCAGTCTTCAGCTCGGCAATGTTGGTTGTATTGACATATATAGCGCCACAGTATTGCACCTCTCACGATAATCCAACGGATTGAGATCTGGCAACTTAAATATCAGCAAGGTAATTTTAAAGTCAGAATCGCAGTTTAATTACTTGTTCACTTTGAAAAATGCATATTTAAGTTCAAATAGTTATAATTTTATAACGCAAGCAAATATTGCAATGAAATTGGCAGAATATGTGGTCTGAATCCTCCTGTTTAAGCATTGTTAATTTGCAGAAAAAATTTACTGTAGTTCCAGAGATATCAAATTTTTCCTAGGGGTTACTTTTTTTGGTGCACCCTGTATATGTATAACCTCGTTATCTTAGGTCGTGGAATGTTTTTCAATGTAATGCTTGTATGCATCGCGTCTTTTCATGGCATTTCATAAATACACAAGCTGAAATTATACAAAGCAGTCAAATTGTCCCAGCTTGAATGAGGATGTCAAACCCTGTTCACCAAGTTATTAACTGATCAAATCAAATCTGAAATAGACACTATATAATAGATTGTGTTCGATTTTTTTTAGTCGACCGTACTAACAGTCGCGCTTGTGCTACAGTGTTGCGTCCGTCTGTCTGTCATCTGTGACGTATGTATTGTGGCTAAACGGTGCATCTAGAGCAAAAGTTACTATTGAGAGCCTATAGGAAGTCGCATATGAGAAATCGATTGGTACCAAAACTGAATGATCTTGACCTGTATTTAGAGGTCGTTTAAGGTCATGTCGCATTTGCCCTAGAATATCTCAGAAACCGTTAGAGATAGAGGCTTGGTTCCAAAGGACCGACAATGGGAAATGGCATATGGGGAATTGAATGGTCACGTGATCAATGATGTCACGTGACTCTAAAAGGTCAAACTTGTGACCCCCAATGCGCTTATAGCACAATATCTCAAAAACAGCTGGAGATGCTATTTAGCAACAATCGCTATTTACTAGATCTGGTCTGCTGTGAGGTAGTACGGTCGGCTATCCTAGCGACAGCTTGGCTTCTTGTCGTTTACTTTGTGATACTATGCACATTGCTGACTGTGCTGGCACTAGATGTTTGTTTGCCTCTCTGTCATTTGTTATAATTCTTGGACCATGATTGTAGCTCTACAGTACCACGTTACAAAATTCCAGCAGTTACCCCAGCTGGGGAGGGCATTAAATGAGGTATAGAAATTGGTAGTTCTCAGCACACTAGAGGGATCCATACATCAACATTATCAGTCCAGGTCTGTTGCTGATACCCAGTTAGACCAAATGCTCACGGCCTTCTTTTGCTCTGAGCATGCCTTCTGTCACATACAGACGTGATAACTGTGTTACTGATTTGGACATCTTGGTATGTCTTTGTACATGTTTCACCCCGGCAGTGGGAAAGTGGTTTGTAGATAACGCCATGTTCAACAATGAAACTGATTCAGTGATTAGAATCATCTTACCTAACACGACTACTGCTGTATAGAATTCAAAACATTGTTCAAGTTCATTTGACATTACACGGCCATATGTTTTGGCATCCATATATTGCTTATGAGCAGATAAAGATTTGCACATTTCATATTTGGTTTGCAGATAGGATTTGGCAAGCAGATTATCAATTGCATATTTTCTAGGTGTTTTGTTGAGAGAACATAATTGTCATGCTGTGTCTACACTACAGTTTGCATTGATGCTGTTGGTAAGGTATTAGCCTCCAAAAATGTTTTATAAGTATTCATAAGTTTCCCAGAATATCTCGCCGGACTACTCTACCAGCTTAACCTGTAGAGTTGCCATTATTAGGGTAGCGGGCAATGCATGTTTCGTTGTGTGTTTCTGTTAACTGTTTTGGTTGTTTGACGCAGTCCTGAAGCCGAGATCGACGGTTGAATTGGCAAGACTTGTCGACGTGGAGTTCCTGCCGGAATGTGATCCGCGACTGTCCGACTCTTTGCCAGGAACGTCAATATACAGTGGAGTAAGCGAGGTGGTGAAGACTGCCATTGCAGCTCACCTTGCAGCACAGACAGCGTATGAGCTGAAGGGTGGCTCCGAGAAGGCAGTTGGATCAAACTCAACTAGTGATGATAGCGTACCTCAAGCTCACGAAGATGCGGCCGAATCGCGAACTTCTGAGAAAAGTCGTGTCGCGTCTTCGGCTCAGAAGACACCAAGAACACAGTCGGACATTTCGTCTTCAAAGCAGTCCACATTTCGTAGCAGAAGACACAGAACGGCAGCGAAAGATGCAGATCGTTCATTATATACTGAAGAGTCAGTTAATGAAAACCAACAATTCTCTGTAACACTGTCCACATCAGGGCACAGAACGGTCAGTAGAAGCACAGAATGGAGGTCAGAGAGATCTGCTACAAAAACACATATCTCCAGGAAAAGAAAACGGAAAGACTTCGATGAACTGCTGTGGCAAGAAGATGATTTTCCGTTGATGGACTATTTGCTGATAGATGAAGCAGCATTTTCACAGCATCTGCTGCAGCTGTCGCTGTTTGCCGAGCTAGACCACAGCCCAGATGATCCCATGTTGCTCATCAGTCTATGTGAACTCGATGACATCGCGGCGTTTCAGCGGCAGGACTTTGTCAGCGATCTCAACAGCACTTTCATCGGCAGGAAGCCTCGGTTCAGCACCGTACGTTCGCCTTATTCGGACAGAATGTTTAACCGTCTTGGAAATCTGTCTCTACAGACGTATTGTGACGGTCACTTCATTGAGTGTGTGCCAGTTAGTCAAGTGCACATGACCTGTCTGCATCGCTGGGCGTCAACTGAACCGCTGGAGAAGGTCGTTTGCAACATGTGGCAAGATGAGCAGATGATACCACTCAGCGTGCCTTATCCATCTGTCCGATATTTGTCTGATGTACTGTGTTATTGGCTGTCAGATCATCTTTGTTGTTTGATGTCAGATGCTGGCATCAAGTCTGTTGATCCGCCCGATATTTTCATCGGGTCTTCTCGTCAGTCGGAGCTCACCACTAACTGCTTGCATCAGATGTTCTGCCGTTATGTGGACTATTTGTGCGAGAAGGCCGAGAAATACCTGAGAGATGTGGATTACGGCAGGGTGGCAGTCCATGCTGACCTGGCGCACGAAACTTATGCAAATAATGTCATGTCGCCCGGTGGTAAGCATGCCAGAGTGTTGAAACAGACCTCGCCATCATTGAGGAAGAAAGCCATACACAGACAAAGAACTAAGGAAGTTTCTCGTCGGCAGAAGGACTTCGAACGTGAATTTAACAGTGTGTATTTTGAACTGGAGAAATCCGAGTTCTTGGAAGAAGCTTTGCCCGAGAAGGGATGGTATGATGATGATGTTGAAAGAGATGCGGGATACAGCCACCGGAAGGCTGGTGTGCATAGAAAGCGTAGGTTACCCGCTGATTATCGTGGTGACGAAGATTGGTCAAGTGATTTGCAGTCAAAATCTAGAAAAGTTCACGGCGATCGTATGCGGTTGACGGCGAAAGAGAAAGAAAACGAACCTGATGTTCACTGGAAGAAGGATGATGTTGAAAAAGCTAAACAAGAAGAGCCTGTCACCGGCAAGTCAACTGAGCAAGACATGCCAGTGTCGTTAAAGAATGAAGATAGTCCGGACTTCATGGTTTATGATGAAGATGGCAGTATTGTTGTGCAGTGTTCAGACACTGGCGATACTGTGACAGTTGAGGAAGCCACGGCCGGGACTGAAGCAGGAGTGGATGAATTGTCGTCATCTGCTGTAGGTAAGACAGCGGCTAGTTTGAATGTTACTGTTGAGCTGTCTAAATCAAACAGTTCCCTGTACAGCGTTGCTCTTGATCATAGCTATTCGACGGTGTCACTCACTTCTGCTCAGCTAGTTACTTCTGTAGAATCTGATTGCAACAAACACAAACATCTTCCGGCTATCATTGTTGGCAAGGTTGAAAATGATAACCTTACATCGCCGGTCATGCTGCCAGGCTCAACTGATGCAGGCAAAAACGCCATAGAAGTGCCTATGAAAACTCAGAAATTGGCCGATAGTAAAAAGCCTCAGTTGCCCTTGCTGGTAGTCTCTCCTGGTAAGTTGCCGGATGTCTCGGAAAAGGTCGTCGATCTGACAAAAGAACGAAATAAGGTTGCTGATGGCGTTATACGTAAGAGTCAGGGCGAGAAGATTATGCCATCAACTAAGAAGACACCGAGGACACGGTTGGACATTCCATCTTCGAAGCATGCTAGTGAAACTACTGGCACAAAGCTGAGACCATTGTCTTCTTTGTCGACAGTCAGCATCAGTAAAGCATCGGCGCCGAGGCGAGAAGTGAATGATAAGCGCTTGTCTGAGTCACCAAAGAAATCTGCAACAAAAGAAGCTGTAATGAAGTCACCTGTTCCTCACAAGAAAATTGTGAGCTCACAGCAGCACACGGTGGATAAACACTCGTCAACAGCTGTACACAAAAAACCTGACGTTCGTAAGAATAAGTACCCAAAAGTTAACAAGAGTGAAGTAACTGAAGCCCCAAAAGCGTCACGTAAAGAAGACTCCATTGCAGTCAGTGTGTCTAAAGAGCGTGTCAGTTCTGTTGACGAAAAGACAGTAGTTTCACCATCTAAAACAGACAAACATTCCACGCATAAGAGTGAGATACAACTGAAGAAGGTTTCTGCTGACCAAGAGAAAAGAGCCAAGGTGTCTGGTGAAGTAAATGAAGCTCCTCCTGCTAAGGTTGTTGAAAGTGAGAAAGCTTCGGTTGAGAAGACAGCTGAAGCAGTCAGCACGCCTGCTGAAAAAGACAGCAAGGTTACGAATGCTGAAATTTCGTCTGAAGAGAGTAAAGTTCCTGACGAGCCGCTTCCATCTGCTGCCACACTTGCCGCTACAGCACGTGCTGCAAGTCACTATGTGGATGGCTATGTCTCAGAGATGGCTGATGCTTATGGTGTGTGGCCAGTATCGAACTTCGACCCTTCATTTGACCCAACTAGTGTACCTGATGGTCACATGTATAATCCATTCAGGAGAACGTGGCCAATCTTGCAGCACGTTGTTGATGGCAAGACTGATTTACTGTTGAAAGTATGTAGCTTCCCCGACGTCATTTCATTCAGTCTCCGCCGTGTAATGAGGGAGAGTGGATTTCTGTGGGCTGTTTGTCTGTCATTATTTGACCCAACTGTGAGCAAGCCAGACAGTATAGACATTCTGGATTTGAATGCCGCCGGTAAAATGAAAGGAGCTAAATCCAGCAATCCGTTAATGCAGGCATTTCGCCAAGCGGTTGAAGCAAAGAAGAAAGTGGCAGTGGCGGCGAAGTCAAAACTACCACCAGCGAAGAAGAGTTTGGATGATGCAGGCGAAACACTCGCATGGTCGATGAAGCGACCCACCGGTAAGATGTCTATTGTGTTTGGCAGTGGTGTGAAAAGTGGTGGATCGTTATCATCAGTTGTCGTAGCAGATCGACCAAAAAAGTCAGAACCAGCAGCAAACACGTTCAGCAATCTGTTAACATCTGCCATCAGTAAACTGCACTCGGACCTCGCAGAAGTGATGTCACGGAAATGTGGTGAGGAATCGGTGGATAAAGATTCCAGTAGCACCGAGCATCGGAGCAGTTTACCAGCGACGTCTAAACACTTGAACGCGTTGTCAGAAATGACCATGGACATGTACGACATGGCCGAGTACAAGTTGGAAAAGATATACGCTAGTAAAGATGCGGAGGAAATGAAGAGAGCTGAGAGCATTGCGGAGGATAGCAAGCCGGTTGCAGCATCACCAACATCTGCTGAGGTGACTGCTACAGTTGCTGCTGATGCTGCTGCTGCTGTGGCATCAGTCTTAGTTTCCACACCTGCCAGTACTGTCATTGGGCCATCACCTTCATTACTGTCTTCTGTTCAAACCAGTGTAGTGTCCACAGCCGCAATAACATCTTCGCATGGATCTATCTCAGCGGATGTAAAGTTGGCTTCGGCTTCTGCCATTGTGTCTCAGCCTGGCATCTCACAAATGGTTGCAGCGAAGCCTGTGGCGTCTTCAGCTGCGAGTATAACAGCAGGTGCTGTGTCCACCACCAGTGCTGCTATTGCAGTGAAGTCATGCACTGTTGCGACCACAGCCGCCGTGTCGGTGACGGTAAAAGTCGCGGCTACAACGGTTGCTGATATGCCACCACCGCCAATGCCACCTCTGTCTCTTTCGCGTGACGGGGTTGGGTTCGGTTCAGTTGGCAGTCGGATTACCACGTCCGGTGGACCAGAAACTTTGACATCTTTACCGCCTTCCTTGGCATCAGCTGCTACAACTTCGGTAGGCCATGTACCCACAAGTACCCTTGCTGTTAGCGGTTTTGCCTATCCACCTTCTGTGTCCACTCAACAACCACTGCCTGTGCCTTTCCCAAATCCCCCACTACCACTGGATCATCTGATGCATGTTCGACCACCAGCCGTACAGCCAAACCTTTATCCAGTTCCACCTCCTGTTGGTATTCCCCTGAACATACCTCATCCAGGGTTTGTGGACACTTCTGTTCCTCCTCCGCCAGTCGTATCTTTCTCTTCTACACCGTGGTATCCTTCGTCGTCGACAGCTGGTGGAGCTAATGCGACTGTGCCAGTTAGTGGCTTCCAGCACGTGCCAGACACTGCCGTTTCGTGTGCCAGTCTGCCAGGTCGTTCACAGATCTCAAGTGTCATGGCAGCAGCTGGCAGTTCTGTGCATGTTACCAGTGGTGCTTTCTTGACCACTGTGGCTGGTAGGAGTTTTATGCCGTCTGTCACCAGCATGGCAACTCCTAGTTCTGAGCAGCAGAATGCCACTTCTCTGGCACGTCCTTTGCAGAGACCGCCCATTGCATTGACACAGATCAGCCAAACCGCAAATTCCACTGTACTTGCTAACTCTGTTTCAGGAATGGGTGTTCTGCCACCGCTACCATGTCCACCGGACTTGAGACAGAACATGGCACAGCAGGGATCTGCTGGTACCAAGTCAGCGACATCTTTCCTAGTTCCAGGAAACCGACATCTGGGACCGCTGAAGGTGATCAGTCCTATAACCCAGCCAAGAATCTCTGGAACAGTTCCTCAGGTTCGACCAGTTCCTTCAACTGCTTCTGGACTAACTGGTGAACCAGGTTTTTACATTCCAAGTGGCCCTCTGCGACCAGTTGGGAATAGTCAGTCCAGTCAGCTGGCTGTCAGTAGTCCTCTTGTAGGTCCGCGTACTGCTGTTAGACCAGGACAGCAGTCTGCTCAAACTACACTACCTGTTGGCCAACCTCGAGGTGCTGTTAGACCACCATTAGCGCGACCAGGTCAGCCAAACAGTCAGCTAGCCGCTGCTCCTGTCATAGGTCAGGGTCCTCTTGGTGTTCCTGCAAGAGCACTTGTGAGTCCAGCTTCTCAGCCAAGAACTACCTTACCAGACAGCCGTCCTTGTGGTCCTGTTTCAACACGACCTGGCCAGCCAAGTGTCATGGGCCAGACTCCTTCTGGTATTGTTAGGCCACAGACCACTCGTCCAGCATTGTCAGGTAATGCGCCCGTCCGCCCACCACAGTTGTCAGTGGCATCTACTACACTGAGACCACCACCAGTTCGTACTGGTAGTCAGGCACAGGTACCTGCTGGCACCAGCCAGCTTCCTCGCCTACCTGCAGCAGTGGGTGGCCAGCTAAAGAAAGGACCTTTGTTGACAGGACAGAGTCGAGTCTACATACTGAACAGCGATTCGATACCACTATGCAAAGTTGTGGAGGTAAGTCTTCGCCTTGGTTGTCAGTTTGTCTCTCCAGTTAATGAGTTCATTTGTTATGTTGCCATATATAACTGCTTTATGAATGAATGAAAATAAAGAGTGTCAGCCTACATGTGTCATTTCAATGTGTTCTTCCTGGACTGATTTTTGGCTTATTTCTCAACCATTTTTACATAAATCTGTCACAGGCAGTATTTCAGATTGAAACTGTAGCAGAGCCTGCTTTTGTAATTTTGCTCTAGAAATGTAGAATGTAGAAATTTTTATCTGAAAACTAATTATGGGCCATAAGTGACCATGCAGTCTGCAAAATTTTTTGACTGTGCACGTGAATTGACTACTTACTGATACTGTAAAGCACTGTATTTTAGCTGCATCATAATTTGGCGATTTTGGAGTGTAGAAATTTCGCTGCATTTTAATTTGGCATTTTCTCAGGATGTACTTTGCAAGGTAAAGTTCCAAGTGACTAGCTATGTGAAGAAAATTGTGAATTACCGTCTGTACTAGTAGGCCTATTCAGCGCATGTTTGCACATTTACTGATTGTATTTGAGTGTATTTTCAGTTGGACAGAATTGCTGTAATTACAAGTGCTCTAGTTCATTTGTTCCTCATAATCTACAAGATTTGGGTTGATTCTGTTTTTACTGAAACTAATTGCATTGCACACTGCTCATGCTGAGAACTCTTGTAAGGCAGTAAAATGACAGTGACCAGTTACATTAACAACTGCCAGGACTGCAGATGAAATTTAATGATGGACAATCTGAATTTTCACGGGTATTTAATTTCGTGATTTTATGGTAATCACGAAATGCACGAAAATTAGATGCATGCGAAAAATTAGTGTTTTTACAATAGTCACTACTGGTGGTGTCCCATACAGGGCCATCTTCCACAGTGCATTGTTGTTTTGCCTTGTTTAAGTTTGTGGCTGTTTTGTGGTATGGGCACGAATCCTAAGTGATGTGTTTCTGTTTCTGTTGCTGAAGACATGTTTGTGATGATTTGTCATGAATCTCTTACTAGTAGCCAGTGTGTCGGTTATTTATGTTCAGTTTGATACGGTTTCTCTGTCGGAACCATTGCTGGAATCTAATGCCGATTGTTCTGTAATGGAATTTCAGCGGTGCAGCGTGTGACTTGTACAGAGGCATTTACTGAAGATGGCTGCCAAGCTGTTTGATCCGTTTAACATTTCCGTCCTCTTGTCAATGCCGAAGTTAGAATGTCGAGTCCTAGTTCACGCACAGGATTTGCCAGTGGTACGCCAGGTTCCGAACCTATTGCGGCTGAAACGTCACTTGGGCGTCACTTTCTTGACATTTGACAATTTGAAGCAGGTCCAGTCGAACACACCTTCAGTCATATTTCCACAGGCTGGAGTTGTCATCATGGACTTGCCAAGTTTGGTGTCATCTAAATCAGGCAAGTGGCTTTTAGTCTCATGGATAGTTAGAGGTTATCACACTGCTGTTTTCATATCGGCCCGTATATCAAGCTAGTGTGTCGATATCAGCCCGAGCTGAAACTGATGGCTGATACATATACATACATATGTGAAATTCATAACGCGCTCATAGTCGAGGATGGCTCGAATCAGAGGCGCGGGTTGTTGCTAGGTGGCGGGGTTTAGGAAGAAATGGAAGAGAAGTAGAATGTTTTTAACCTGCGTTTGAATGTACTGATGG
>Ga0056114_1000911_pt1 | contig 12058 bp, 11 predicted proteins | sample WorMetHERISLAND1_FD_77005 | JGI IMG/M metagenome (GOLD analysis project Ga0056114, IMG submission 77005) | Marine gutless worms symbiont microbial communities from Max Planck institute for Marine Microbiology, Germany - Olavius loisae HERON... ...
AATCTACAAAGGAAAACAACACAAAAAACATAAAGAAAACAGAAAATACACACACACACAAAATAGTATACAAATAACCGTTACACAAATAAACACAGCAAGTCCCCTAGTCTACAATAATATAGGGTGACTAGGGGACAGCTCCCACAGAGGGCAGGGTCGCTAGGCCTGAACGGCGGTGGGGCTGCCGCCGCGTACCCCCCGGGACGCGAGCCGACCGAGCAGGCTGGCTATTTATAGTAACAAGAGACAAAAACAGAAACGTTTCTCAAACCTTTATTTGTTTGCTTTCTTCTGAGTATTTCTTTCGAATCAGCTCTTCATTGACGGGAATGGCGTTGACGTTTGCTGCAGCCAGTAAGCGCGTCATTTCGTGTCGACACTCAGCGACAGAGTTCTCGTGAGCTGTCTTCCGCCGTTCATAGTCATCCTGTGATGTTAATACAAAGACGTCTTTTAAGTTACTGACAAAGACGAATAGACCATTGAGCAGGTAAAACAATGATGAACAGTGTTAGACTGTGACAGTGTACGCTGTGCAAAGAATAATAAGTTTGAAAACGTTTCAAGTATCAGTGGTCGTTGGGGCAACTGTTGTTTCTTACTCGGTATCTCGATGGTGAGTGCAAGAAGCTGGATCACATTTTCAGCCAGTTCTTCCTCGATAAAGTCAACCGCATCCACGACAACCTTTCGCAAGCGCGTCTACCGTCATCTCGTCAGGACTTTAGAGCGGAAATTTTAACCTGCGACAAGTCTGACGATCGATGACGTCAAGAAGCTGCTGTCATCTACGTCAACACCACTCGAAGTGCTTATGACTGTATAAAAATTTGTGTGCCCTTTGTTATTATGTTAAAGAAATGCGTTGTTCCGTACTTACCTTGAGTTGCTGAAGTGTTCGTTCTGTCGAGTCCAGCTGCGTGGTCAACTGTTCAACTTTGCCTATTAGTTGTTCAGCGCTGAACTCGTTGTCAGTCAGTTGCTGTCGCAGCAGAGCATTCTCGTCCTCCAATACTACCCGACGAGCCTCGGCGTTGTGCAGTTCCAACTCGAGAGTCTTCATCCGTCTAACGGCGACCGCGTGCCTCTCACCGAGCTTGTCTCTACCACTCGCCGGCTCGGCGGCTGGACCGCCAGAGGCTTTCGCCGACAACGAGACCTCCAGAACACGTCGTCCAATGTTGTCGTCACTAGACAAGCCAACGAGCCGCTTGTCTCCAGTCTTGAACTGTTCTTCCAAGTCTTTAGCTTCCTCCTTAGCCACTCTCATAAGATCTTTCAACTTCGTGTTTTCTTCCTGTGAAAGGCTAAGCTTAGTTTCTATCTCCTGTTGGAGAACTCTGCTTTTCTTCGCCTCCGTTTCCTCTTTCAGATCTCTGGACTCCAGTTCGGCGTACAAATCGACGACGGGTTTTTCAAGTCTCTGAGACTTCGCTGTTTCGTCGTCCAGCTGTCTCTGTTGACGTTTGGCATTCGTCAGTTCCTGTTGCAACTCAGAGCTCACTGCGGCGAGTTCCGTCTGTGTTCGCGTTGCTAAATTTTCAGTGTGCGTCGCGGAGTTCTTTAGATCGCCGATCTCACTTCGCAGTGTCTTGTTTGTTTCTTCCAGATTCTTAATGTGGCTGTCTTTTTGTCGCAGTTCAGAAGTTGTGGATTCCAGTTCAAGTTTCAGGCTCTCGAACATCACCTCCGACACGCTGCGAGTTTCGTCGAGTCGTGAATTATCCAGCTGTATTTGTTTCAGACGCAACTCAACCCTGTCCAGATCTTCCCGTAGCAGACGATTGGTCGTCTCGAGACCGCGAAGTTCCGTTACATCAGCCAAGTCGGCGCGAAGATGTGCAACATCTGCTCTCAGTTCAGTCGTCGCCGCCTTTTCCAGCTCCAAGTCTTTTGCCAGATTGACCTTTTCTGTGCGACAAACGTTCAGTTGATCAACAAGGTGCGCGTTCTTGTCAGTTTCCTCCGTCAGATGTTGTTCAATATTTGTCAGTTGGTCTTTTATCTGTGACAATGTCGTATCTCTGTCCGCCAGCAGTAACGTGTACCTATCGACGGCGGCGGCTTGCTGCTTCTCAGCCGTATTAAATCGTTCGCGCAACTGTCTTTCGACATCGCTGACCTCGTCGTCATGTCCAGCCGAGCCATATTCACCGCGATTCCGACACTGAATAAATTTCATTGCGTCGTTGAGTTGCCTCTGAAGAACTTCTACCTGCAAACATGCCGGTCTGGTATTACATTCTCTTTATACTATGTACGTGTAAACGTGCGCTGTTTGCATGGTAAATGGCTAAAAATGAAACGTTTAGTTTCGCAGAGAACAAGTTTTGCGTCATTTGACCAAAATAATTTCTGTATGGTCAACTCCTGTGTGAACGGAACTTAATAGCAATAGAACAGCAGCCTTGGACATTACACTGCTTGAAACTACAGACACTTGGCCGTCGCACGTAGCGTTCGACAATCGGTGACCGTGCTTTTGCCGCTGCTGCACCGGCCGTCTGGAACAGCCTGCCAGAAGACGTACGGGCATCCACATCGCTGCAGCTGTTCCGACGTCGGCTGAAGTCTGAACTTTTTCGGCGTTCTTTGGGCCCGAGACACTCCACGTGACTCTTTTCTTTGTAAGGTGACCTTGTAGTTTCGCGACTTTACGTCACGTTAATTGAACTTCGTTTATTATTATTACTTGAAGAATTATGGACGAACAAAGATTGTCGTAGAGGAATTTGGAATTAAGATGAACTAAAGAATACTATTTTGATGATTAGCGGCTTAGCCTACTGAAGGTTCAAACAGTTTAACGCAGCAGAACTTGGAGATGACACAAAAACACAGTGCCGTAACGGATATGCAGATGTCTATATAGAACCTGCCTTCAGACAGAGAACCTGAAGAGGAAGGCAAGTGAAAAGCAGCTGCAGCAATATCGACAACACAAACGCGAGACTGACTGCGGGAACTTATCACAATTCACAACTCGAGTAGCTTCGAGAACAACCACGATATTCAGCCGACAGATAAAGAAGTAGCCTAGTCAGACACGAGACAGGTGCTGTCTACCGCGATGACGGCTGTCGAGCATCTAGACAGTATCGCTATAGTTTTAATCAGACGAAATCAGACGACAATCAACTTACTTCAGCTCGTAGTGATGTGACGAGGCAGTCCTCGATGCTGTTCCGGGCTGCATCAACTACGTTCAGATCTTTCATGATGTCAGTCTCGTCGTCAGTCCTCAGTGACGGAAAGCCTTGATGGGCCGTGTACGGTTCAGAAGCCTGTCGAGACAAGATCGTTCCTTGTTCTCGGAGTCCACAATGATCTGTGTTTTGAAAGTCATCCAGCTGGACGTCTGCCGCAGTGACCGCCGCAAGCCTGGCTGCTGGTTCACTGACACGGTGAACCCGGTCTGACACTAATTCTGAAGTGTCTGGTGTTGTTTCTCCAGCTGATGACGGACTGACGCTCGACTTCGATGACGTCACATCACTGTCTACCACCTCTATCGCCTGCAACAACATTTACCTGTCAGCTATCTATTAACGAGAGAAAATTCTTCACTATCCGGTAGCCATACGCATAATCCTAGTTTTATTAGAACTAAATCACTTTCCTAAATTCCGACAGGGTTGCCCTAAGGAAGGCTTTAAATGGAGCTGGGATATAGAGATCGTAAGAATTACTAAGCTTCAATGTCGACATCGCCACGCTCGATAGGTGTGAAAAACTTTGTCGGATTCCGCGGTAAACTTGGTATGCCGTCACCTGCGATAAACAAGAAAACCCCACTAGGCATGCTGTGCTTCTGGGAAGTTATTCTCTCCAACACGTTTACCACGGCATCGGCGACATGGGCCAGGCTACGGCGGCTTCTGTCAGAAACCGACATTTTACCGACTTCTGCATGTTTCAAACAACTTGCCGAATTGTATATCTGAATATTGTACGTGTCCAAATAAGGTAACTGACAACTCTTTACCGCGCTTGTAAACAAAATCATACATTAGCCTACAAAGAAGTCAGTCTAGTTGTCATGATGTTTCACGACATCTGCAATTATTTTTAGACAGAAAAAAATAAAAGACGCATACATGACATACATTATAAACAATGCCTTAAGTGGTTCACGTTAACTGCCTTATTGTTGTGCCGCCCATCCTAGGGGCTGCATAAAGCTTTGCACCCGTCCACCTGTCTGTCTGTCTGTCCGTCCGTCCATCCGTCAGTCCGTTTGTCTGTCCCGTGTCTACGACATTAATCGAAATCAAAAAGACGCAGAACCATCAAATTTTGTGAAGCAGATGTGAGGTCAAAAGGTCAAAGGTCAAGGTCACTGGGAACGAAAATGTAAAAATTGTTTTTAGTGTATATCTCCGTCAAAAATAGATCGATCAAATGGATCGATTTACACCAAACCAAGAACAAAACGATCCTCGGCTCATTCAACACTTCTTTAAAATCTTTAAATACATTTCACCGGCGAAAACGCAAACTTTTCCCGACATTTGTCTGTCTGTCAGTCACATCTTGTATTCAGTGTTTGAAGGCACAAAGATCTGTCAGGTACAATGTGTCGAAAGATTCACTGTTAGCAATGTAGACGTAAATGTAGAATCGCTGCGTATACAGCGTATACGTAATTAATAATCGACGGCAAGGCCGTGTTGTGTTGTGACGGCCATCTGGCCGAATATCTTGTTCTTTTTTCTGCCTTGAAAATAGACACTTAAGGTCACTGCAATTCAATTCTGTCGTAACGCGCACCTGTATTGGTGAACAGGTAAACAACAAGTGAACAGAATATAGATCATTTGTTTGGTTGCAGTGTGCTGTGCTCTCACTCGCAGCACGTGTATATGTATAGTTCCCACATCTGTGCATGTATCTATCTGACAGTGACACGGGCGTGTGTTATCACTGCCTCGTCACAGGTCTAGGTGTACCTGTGTGGACGAAGGACGTGCGTGTCGACTGGCCTGTGCTGACGGTTGACCGGTGTCACAGCCGACAGTCGTCGACATCTGGCCGGAGCTGTGGCCGTCGACGGGCGACCGTGACGCGATGTCGTTCACACAGCCGCTGATCGCGCGAATCCAAGTTGTACGAACAGCCGACGTCATAGCCAACAGCACACAGTCTTGATCGCCGTTCTGTCTCGCAGACATACATACACACACACATACACACATACATACATAAGGACATTGTCGAATGAAGTCAACTTTGGAACATGAAATACGCGCACCGCAGAAGCCGACAATTTGCACGAATCTAATCCGACAACTTTTATAAACATCTTGTCGTAATTCGCCACTTCTCCATACGCAGAGACACGTGCCCCCGCACGTGCCATCGCTGAGGATGGTATCACGTACCGGCCCAATGTGCTTGACTCTCCGTTCATGCTAGCAAATTCTACGTATCGTAATCCATATTTTGTCGCCATCTTTCACACAAACTTATAAGTATCAGTCAATAATCATCCGCTTTATTTCAGGCAACACGATCCATTGACAAACAAAGAAATAGAAAAAATAGATAGAAATAGAGTAGCTAAGTTGGTATGGTACGTATACGTCAGATGCGATGCTTCTGGCCACATCGCAACTCATTTAGCTCTAAGAACCACAAACATGCGACAAATTACGATACATTAAATCGGCTGCATTAGTAAAGATGTCAACTTTCTGCTGGACTGTAACTGTAGCATCACGGGGAATTGTGAACTTTGTGGATGCCGTCGCTGTAGTCGCTTTCAGATTGTTCTCTACTATGTCCCTCGATCATCCAAGATCGGTTGGGAACTTAGGATAACACCAGCGGTCGTGGGTCAGGATATGGTCAGCAGATATAGTTTGGGTTAGTGAGATGGGACTCGCAGAGTGACGAGATCCGTACAGACCACAACTGCCGCTAGCCTCTATCACGTTTCTAATTCGCGCTGCGATATGCATAGCATCTCTCGCTCTAGAGACAGTTCATCTGTCTGAAGTTAGATCACAAGCGACACCCTTTGTTTTCACTGATAATAATCTGATTACAGCGTAGACGGCCGGTGTGAAGTAGACGCGGATGTGACGTGGCGACTGCAGTAATAGAGTTAGAGTTAACGCTGTGACCTACATCAAGTCTGAAGGCGAAGCTGTTGTCATTAGCAACATGCAACTGCAGCGGCTGTACAGTGGTGTGTGTTGTCAATGCCATGTTCATCAGTATCGTATCCATGGACGCAGGCTTGTAGTCGCCGCTAGTGCAGCAGAACGACTTCGACGTTAATACACACCAACATCTCAGCCATCTCTACACACAGACAGAAACACGCTAGGATACGATAAGAAAGTTTAACGTGGACTGGAAAGCTGACGGTGTGGCAGCACTTGTAACCACAAAAGAAAAATAAAAATATATAAGAAGAAACTAAAACAAAAAAACACCAATGCACACAGTAAATTCGTCATGAATCTAACGAGCAAACAAATAAACATACAAAATGCTTTATTAATATCCACAGCATTAAAAAAAAACAAAAAAAACAAAACTATCATGCAAATAGGCCTACACAAAATATGGGTATTAAAGAAAGAGGCAGGTCGCAGAAACGACTCTTACCCCTCCCCTTAACCCAAAGAACTGAGAAGGTATAATACATACTGAAATCAAATTTACTAACAAGTCTCTTAAACAAAGACAGCAAAGAAGATCGGACATGAATTCCAAGCATTGACATTTCACTACTGAGATCCACGATATCAAACAATGACTCGCCGACATTGTTGTGAATAATATTTTAAAACGTAACAAAATCTAACTCCAGCCTATACAAAAGAGTGATCGGTACCTAAACGATGCAACCATAAATTGTTTTAAGAATTTTATAACAACAAACATTCATGGCGAGCGCAGTAGCGCGAGCTTATTTTATGGGGGCTCTCGGTTCCAGGGGCAAAGCTCCCGGTGGGGATCAGGCACTAGAGGCGAAGCCGCCGTGAAGATGACAGGGTTATGTGTTCAAAACATGAACACATTAATATATCGATGCATCTAGTTTTGATTGAGTCTTTTCTGTTCAGGCCCGAATCCAGGACTGACGGAACGAGGACGCAGTAGACACAGTCCTTCCCTCGTTTTCATCCCTCCATTTGCCTCCTCTAGTCCTCTTTGGAAAAAAAGATATTACGTAGCCTAACGTAGGCTATAAATATACAGCACGCGTAGATCTTATATATTATTAATATTTATTATTTGTTTGGGTGTTGGAAGTCGTGTGGAATGTACTAACTTATTACTACAATTGATCAGATTTGATTAATTTTATTCATTAATCACAATGAAGACTAGGTTACAATTTTTAACGAATGTTAATAATTCGCAAATACTGGAAAATAATGGGAGCTTAGACATAATACGAATAACGTAAATACATTCGCTAGGTGGCGACACTTATCAGACCGTTCAGACCACATACGTACAATTAAGTGTCGCCACCTAGCGAATGTGTACGAGTAATTCGCATTATGTGTAATTTCTGGATTTTCTGGTCAAATTATTGCTAATTATTAGAATATTTTCAACAGCATAATAAGCACATATTCACTCAATTCTAAGTAAACAACAGCAATTAATGAATCTAGTAAAATAATGACATAGTTTTATAAATTACAAAACATATCTAACACCCGAATAAATAAGTGACAGAAAACGCAGGCTATATATGCATCCGTCCAGAAGTTTGCTTTTATATCCTTAATATTTACTATTTGTTTGGGTGTTGAAAGTCATATGGAATGTATTAACTTATTACTACAATTGATCAGATTTGATTATTTTTATTCATTAATCATAATGAAGACGAGGTTACAGTTTTTAACGAATGCTAATAATTCGCAAATACTGGAAAATAATGGGAGATTAGACATAATACGAATAACATAAATACATTCACTAGGTGGCGGTACTTATCAGACCGTTCAGACCACATACGTACAATTAAGTGTCGCCACCTAGCGAATGTGTACGAGTAATTCGCATTATGTGTAATTTCCGGATTTTTGGTCAAATTAATGCTAATTATTAGAATATTTTCAAGTACTTATTCATTCACTCTATTGTTAGCAAAGAATAGCAATTAATGAATCTTGTAAAATAATGTCATAGTTGTATAAATTGCAAATCATATCTAACACCAGAATAAGTAACAGAAAATATATATAAGTAAATATCTAAATATCTAAGCATATGATCTAAAATATTTGAAAAATGAAAATATTAATGCGTATTTCAAACATAGCGAGAGCGCGAGCAGTAGGGGGTCTGCACGCTAGGCTCAGTGGAGTAGTATTTAAATGCGTTGGCGTTAGGGCCGAACAGTCTGGGGTACGCATTTTGGCCACGGCACTATTCTATCCCCAGTTTTCTTAGCCTCAAGAAACTGGGATACAAAAGGGAGTAATTTGGCGTGTATTCGGACTGGACCGATTTAACGGTTTAACTGATCGAGTGCGTTAGTTTAGGCTAAATGGCAGTATAGCTGCACATTAATTTTCATGGCACCTGCTATAGTTTGCTTGAAAAGCATTCAGCTGCTGCTCCTTGTTTGACTCCTAACCTACAAATTTAATGTTGCACGTGTTCCTTTTTAATGTTGCACAAAATGGCCTTGAATAACACACACTTTGTGTAATAATACACGCTAAAATAGGCCGTGTTGCAAGGTAGTATACAGTGTGAGTCAAAAAATCCCCCTGCGGTTTTCTGACATTTTACACAAACGGTTGGGAATTTTTAATCAATTTTTTACACAACTATTATACGTTCCTAACTACATTGGATTACAAATAAATTTTTATTCAATTATCTCCAACTTTGACGAAGTTATGCCATACTAAGCACGACTACCTAGCGAATTTTTTTTACATTTCACTAGAACTTTAACTTCTAAGTTTGTTTACTGAACAAATGGCGTCACTGTTGACGTCATGTCATATGCAACATGTTTGCTGACATTATAAAAGCAGCAGATCTGTGGCAAGTCATCCCAACCAACAAAGTTATCAACGACTTTCACAAACGTCTGAACGCGTGCGATTCGGCAGATGGTGGACATTTTGAGCATATTATGTGAATAGGTACTAGGTAGTCGCGCTTACTATGGTATAACTTCGTCAGAATTAAAAATTTGTAATCAAACGTGTAAATGAACGTGTAACAGGACGGTGTGTAATTTAAATTGATTAAAAATTCCCAACCGTTTGTGAAAAAATGTCAGAAAACTGCAGTGCAAGTGGGGGGGGGGTTACTCACTCACACTGCACTAAAGCCGTGCAGTCGTTTAGTGAATCTGTTCGGAACATGTTCAGTTTTCTTTACGAGATGTGAGTACGTTAGACGTACCTTGTCAGAAGACAGTCGTAGCAGCCAGCCACGCCGCACGTGTGGTCTGTCGTCACGCTAACACAACAACAAATTACATGTAGCCTACTACAGCGTACTGAGTGGTCTAACGAGACGAACAAAGAGATGATGACGATAACACAGACGGATTAGCAGTCAGAATACTCAGAAGGCCGTTTAGTAATCACGTAAGATAAGTATGCATATTAGCGTCGATAACAAATGAAAGTGTTTTCTATAACAAGTAACAAGTGTGTCTGTAGACGTACCAGCTGGCCAGTGACAGCGAACTTGCATGTTAGCGATGACGACGGTAACTTGGACGTCTACATCACACAGTTTAGTCATCACTCGCTGACTCATGTCATACATCAGTCGACACCGACACAGTCTACGTCGCGCATTGACGCTAGTCCGTATGCCGGTATCATAGCGCAACATCACAATGAGTACAGAATGAGATTTAGCAAAAATAGGGGTTCGTGGTCGGAGGCAACGAGAACGTAGAGCAAATAATTGAAAATTTACTACTAGTTTCTATTGACTTCGCACTCAACCCCAATATAGCAAAAGTGTTAGTTCGACCAGTGCAAATAAGTTTGCCAACTACCGACAGAACTTTCAAATGTTTCACTGCATGTGACTCTAAAACCCGAACTTAATATACACACGAGCGGCTATTCACTGAACGCAAAACCGTCTGCTGCTGAGTGCCATGAAAATTCTGCGTTCGAGACTGTTTGTCTACTGTAAGCTGTGCATGCGTTCATACCTTAAGTTCGTCGGTCTGATTGTTCGTTGACAAAACTTGTTGAGAAGCCGAAATGTAGGTAGACATTAGTTGACTTTTGACGGCCGTAGACGTTACGGCGTGTGCGGTCTGTGGCTGGGTAGTCCGTGAGGTCGGTGGATCATAGGCGAGCACTGACGGCGGATGACGGCGGTCGTCGTCGACTCGTGCTAGTCGAGGTGCAGCTGAACGTGATCGTCGTCGTGGTGGAGTCGTGGGTCGGTCACGTGACTTCTCCTCGAAGAATCGCCTGCGTGTTGAGACGCGGCAGCACGCTTCCAGTTCCAGACTGGTCGGAGATCGTCGACCATTGACAGTCGACCGCGGCGGACCGGCCAGGCTCACACAGCGGCACAAGTCGTCGTCACTCGCTAACTTGGACGTCATCTCCTGTATGTTGGCCAATGTAATGTATCTTTCAACGTGCACGCTTAACTGAACAAGCATGATATATACAGCTTAACCCTTTGACGCCCAGTGTTGCCATGTGGGTACAGCTATAAAGAATTTTGTGCCAGACCGCATTAAGCCTTCACTTGTAATTTTTACATCCGGGCAAGGGATGAGCGTCAGAGTGCCCGTATGTAAAAAATTACAAGTGAAGGCTCAATGCGGTCTGGCACAAAATCTTTTATAGCTGTACCCATATGGCAACAATGTGCGTCAAAGGGTTAACACTTGCCTTTAGATTTATTTTTACCAGTTCACAATCACATTCTGTGTCAGCAGTCTCACCATCTATCACACTGTTACTTCTGTATTCAAAGTTCAAAACCCATCAGTACAATAAATCCTTCTGCTACAGAATGTTCCTCATGGCCTGCCTTCACAGCTGAAGAGTCGTAGAGGACTCACGTTCTTTTATGTTTCTGGTAATATACATGTACAGAAGACTGAGCCTTTCTGTTCATGTTAACTATGTCACAAGATGACGTATCGTATAACATTCATTGCAGTTTGACACGGTGCAGAACTACCAATAGTCATGAAGAAATCATCGAAATGTATTTTCACGTGTAATTCTACGTAGACAACGGAACATCGTCAATGTTAGTACTTGTACACGTTATCACGTTCAAACACTGGAGTGAGTGTTGTTACCTGTCGGTGTGCGGAGACTGATCGCCGAGACTGCACTAGGCCTGACTGATGTGATGAAGTTGGACGTTGATCGACGACGTTCTGTCGTTGTGCCGGCTGACGCGCACCTGCTACTCTTCCAGGTGGTCTGTCGAACACCGCAGACGTCGTCACTGACCGATAAATACGATCGTTTCTGTGCTTAACTCCTCGAATACCTCGATAAATGGCGGCGGTTTTCGACGACAGCAGCGCACCTTCAGGCTCCCGCGAGACGTCTGACTGGCGATCAGTGACAGGGTGAGGTCGCCGTGGTGGGGATCTGCTCATTGCCACGTGCGTCACCCAAGATGTCTGATATGATTGACCATTTACTGGCTCACTTCGTATACGACAGCGCTGAATCCTCACCACTAGTCTATCGGATTGTAGCTCTGACCTCTGACCAGTGTGGCGGAACGCAGCTTCCACTCAGTACCTGACAAGACAACCAGCACTACAGTGTCACGTGCCCAAATCAGCATCTGTAAATGTATCTATGGGCGTGGGCTCGCATTGGCGACATGGAGACGAGTTAAACCCTGCAATAAAGCCGTGCTTACTCGAAAACAATAATTTGACACTCAAATCTCAAACCGTTAAAACACAATGCATAACCGACGATACGGTGAACAAGAAAGCCATGCTGTCGCAGGGAAACCGCGCGATGCCGCTGTAAATTCTGATCGATACCGAGTCCGCTGGCACTTTGCTGGAGCAATATCAGTCAGTCGAATGCAGTCAGTCAGT
>Ga0056114_1000912_pt1 | contig 12058 bp, 13 predicted proteins | sample WorMetHERISLAND1_FD_77005 | JGI IMG/M metagenome (GOLD analysis project Ga0056114, IMG submission 77005) | Marine gutless worms symbiont microbial communities from Max Planck institute for Marine Microbiology, Germany - Olavius loisae HERON... ...
CTGTACTGCTGCAGTCCGCCGATGCCAATCCCAAGCACACTTCAGTCTTATGAAGTTGCATGCTACTATGCCATTACATCCTCACCGTTCTTAGATAAACCCGCGATGCCTCCTCAAGTATAAAGCAGGGTTGCAATTGTAAATTTGTAGCTATATTACGCTGTATCTCAGAAACGGTTCAAGATAGCTCCCAAAGTTACTATAAAACATGTTTACTATACGAAGTCACATGTGCTCTATCGAATTGTGTAATTTCTATTGACATTGAATGTCCCCTAACCTAACTTTCAAGGTCATCGTGCTATTCAAACGTTACTATCTCAAAAATAGTACATTTTAAAGACTCGAGTTACTATAGGGCATCAATAGGAATTCATAGGCAGATTGTTGGATTGTAACCAGTTTCGATAACTTTGTGTGACCCCCGACCCAGATTACAAGGTCACAGTATTTTGTGGAATCAAATATGTCAAAAACGGTGCAAGATAGAGCCATAGATACTATCGAATGGCGTCATTTGCATGACCTTGAATGACTTCTAGCGCTGGTTTCAGTGTCACAGTACATTGTAAAGGCGAATATATCAAAACGGTGCATTTTATATTGTCCAACTGCGGACAATTCATTTACGTAACCTACAGTGTAATGTGCCGCTATCTGTGGTCCCTCGGCGATAGCTGATGCTCTTGTGACAAAATTATATGATACAGTGACTTTACACAAAACTGAACGATAGCTGTTTGTTTCTGACAGCGCTGTGGCTAGTACCGGTGAAAGATCATCCAAACCTGGCGAAGTGCCTGTGGTGTAGCCTCGTCACCAGCCGCAGCTATTTGTTTCAGCACATCAAGTCTGCCAAGCACATCCGCAATGCTGCCCGCTTTTTTGCCAGGAAAGATTGGAATCCCGACTCAGGGCTTGAGAGCTCGGAAGTGGCTGACGGTATGCAATGACATTGGCCGTTTTACGCATCGTTTTCTACTACATCTTGAATACTATGCATTGTAAATATGTAAGTAAAACGTTAATTTATATCGTGCATCTCATTAGAAAAAAGCTCTGTGTTGCCAATTATTAACTCAAAAAAATCCTCCAAGGAGATTTTTCTGACAGAAATTTGGTTGATAAGATAGATGTATTTTGACCATAAAAAATTTTGTAATTGAGTTATTTAACCTGATGTCACTTTTTAAAGAATGGCGGTACTAGAGAAAGAGCCGTGGTGACTATGGAATATTCATAAATTCAGCCAGTTCTGCAGAATTATAATGATAGAGGGTAATGGGTAAAATTGTTGTCTGTTTTCGTTACACATCATAACTCTTTGTGCAGCTGTTTTGGTGTTAAATCGATAAAACGTTTTATTTAAAATATCTGATCTTTCAACAAAACAATCTGAAATGAATTAGGTTTCGTTTCAATGCTGTTGTTGCCAATGGCATAACTGACACGACTGTTGCATGTAAATTGTTGCTGTGTTTAGAAGTTGACGAGACTGGAGACATGAAACCACAGCTGGTCAGTTTTGAATTTAACTTATTTATTTTCTACTTTCAATTTTTTTGAATGACTTTTTAAAAATTATGTTTGTCTAGCAGTTGTCATCAGTGATGGTAGACTGTATTTATGATTAATTGCCAATATCGTTGCCTGCTACTGTCATACTGTCATCGGCTTTTAACTGATGCTCGAATCCTACATGGTTGCATGTCATATGAGCCAATGAGTGCCAGCCATAAAGCCGATCATTGGCTATCATTTGTGGCTCAGTGAATGATTTCCGCGAATCTTCTTGATTGATGGGCTGGTTTTGCTATTGTCACAACTGGCTATTCGAGCTCCCGGTGAGATTTGCCTAGATTTGGCATATTTCAGTGCCAGCAATATGACTGCATCTCAGAAACATGTTTGTGTTAAAATCAACAGCGTGTGAACGTTTGTAGGTGTTTGAAACTCCACTGACCGAGGAGTATAACATTAACAAATACCGCGAGGAGTGGGAATTCAAGCCGGAGTTCAAGGGTAACATGTGCTTCTTCTTCTGCACCTTTTCCATATCACGCTTAATAGTTATCTTTCGTCAATTAAGTAATTAATTGTTAATCTATAGTTGCTACGGTGGCTGCATGACAAACAGAATCTTGCTCCCCACACTGTTTTTGTGAATTTTTGCTGATATTAGTGAGCTACAATAACGGTTTATATTTCTTACCTACAATTTTTACCACCCAAATGATGAGGAGCTTGTCTGCTTGTAAACTAGAATCTCTGTGTTGTTTGTACAACGTGGTTCATATGTTAGATGTATTTTGTTGGTCATAGTCACAAGTGATAGATATAATAATAATAATGATAATTAATAATAACGATAGTTAATATTAACGTTGGTAATTCGTGACAATGGCATGTAACGTGACAACTGGTTGTAGACTGGCTGGCCCCTGTGCCGGAGGACATACATAAAGCAATGTGTCGTTACTGTCTCACTGAGCTCGTGGCTCAGATGAGTGCATTGAAGAAGCACGCGCGCACCGTCAGACATCGTAAACTGTCGGCGTCTGGAGGCAGGCTTCGGTACACAGCAGGTCCGCAGCACAATTCTACCTGTTTATAATGACTGTATTCTTTAGTGATTTGTTGTTTATGATTGATCAGAATGACCCTCCCTTCCGAGAACAGAGCGCTTGCAATTCGATGGAATTTTATCTTTTTCGAAACTTAGTCATTGAATGATGCACTTGAACTTACCAACTGTTGTCCACATAATTGTAGACGACGTGTTTGCGGATGTCGTTTTCGTTTCTGTTCGCGTTTTTATGTTTGTGATTTCTGATTCAACTCTCACCAGCTGTGTGCAACTATCTATCCCGTCATGCTTGGAATAATTATGGAACCAAAACTTTTCACTGACCTGACATTTCGCTCTCTCAGAGGCGACGAAAGCCTTTTTGACAAAGATCGAAACGTTAAGAGAATCAATAGTGTGAGAGTAAATTAAAGTCCTTCTTGAGCATCAAAAGCCTATAGGGTGGCGCTGATCTTTGTTTTCTGTAGCCCTCAGCCGGACACCAGCCAAACCCACGAGATCATGGATACAGGGCTAGTGCATCACGTGGTATGCCCGTGTACTCCCCGCTTTCTGCTGGTACTCATTAATTGACCCCGGAGGGATGGCAGGCTGAGTTGGCATTGGTACACAGCAGCGGCGGGCAGGATTTGAACTCTGGCCCTCTACCACACGGCCACTATTGTTGGTGGTTGAAGAAAAGGAAACTTTTACACGTATTACTTCTGACCAATTGAGTCTGTTCATTGTATCGTATAATCGTATGTCACGTCGTACTTATGTGATAAACACTGGTCTGTTGCTGTATGTTGATAATAGTTTATTATCCGTGTATTTTGCGGCTTCTACAGCTCCACTTAACAACAGCGAAGCACCAGCAGCTTCAACTCAGGACGAAGAACCACAGCTGATGGAAGACGACGACATTGAGGTTCTCTTGATCAAATATCACTTCCTACTCTATCGTACAGTAATTATACATGTAAGTAAGTAAGTCTCTAGAGTTTCATATTTGGCGCCGCGCTCACTGTGACAGCCACAGCACTGCCGGTAAGTGTTGCTGAAGTACCTCTACAGTTACTGCTGGAACACGTACGTCTGTAATTTGCGCCCATACATTTGTAACAGCATGTTCGGTGATCGCAGAGGTGCAGGTAGTTTGTTCCACATCGAAGGCCTGAACACAGCGAAGGTCCGCTCACCGAGAGAAGTCTACGAGTTCATGCATGGACCATCGGATAGCCGGACGAAGCAGAGCGCAGCCGTTGACGACCTTCCGTCAAAGCAAGCGAAATACAGAGGTCCGCCAAGTAGTTCGGGGCTTCACAATATGTGTGTATGTGTATTGATGCCAGCAAAGATGTGGGTTAGCATTGTCTCAGAGCAGGTCTAGATATTACAATTATTAGTGGCAGCAATTGTATCGAGTAAGAATTAATGTGTCACACGACATATAGATTGTTTCGGAGACAGTTGTTTGAGCCAGTGTCTTGACTTCAGTGCAAAACACCCAGCCTTGTCAGTCAGTCACCAGGCTGTAGCGGATACTGTTTTATGATGGCTTCACATATGATGTGTGGCCTTCTGGCGTTCTCTGTACTCGGTCCGAGACTGTGGAACTCTTTGCCTAGACTGTTGCGTGACGCTGGCTGCAACACTATTAGCTTTGGACATTTTTAAAGACATTTTCCTCTCAGAGTACTAGTGCATCCTGCGCATGAAGGGCCTTGGCGATAAGGTGCTATACAAATCCACGTTTTAATTACTTAAGTGTTTTCTGTTGGTGTGATTTAAACTCTTTGAGTGCACTCCGGTGTGGCGCGTGATGCAGTGTATTCTGTTGATTTATGGTATCAGATTCCACGAAAGAAGACTGCCTGCTTCCTGCTGAGTCGCAAGGCTTCGACCAACTGGACTGGCAAATATAAACATCACTGGGAGCTGGACCCTCTATTCCAAGGTTTGTCTTCCAGTAATCATTCATCATTCATTAGCTCATGTCTTCCTATTGCTATTATTTCTCTTGTCGCCAGTCACTCCTGTACTGTACATAAATATATCGTTAATAATTGGTTATTAACATCAGTGCAGTATTCATTTTGTGACGTAAGACAGACTTTTTTCCAGTTGGTACAACATGAGGTATTCAAATGTCGAGCGGTTTTGTGTTATTTCACTTCTGTGTGACACTTTGATAAGTTCTTTGTTATGTTAAGACCTTCTGTATGCAAAAAGTCCGAGTTTACAGTAGTGTTATTGCTGTGTAATCTGGAATTGTTTGTTTTTGAGTTTATTTACTTATTAAACATAAAATCAATAAACCTACTTACATGGCATCATCGTTCTGGTCTGGTGTTGTCTACAATGTAGGTTGGATAGCGCCGGTGCCCGGGGATTTCCGACACGCACGCTGCCGCTACTGTTGCGTGTTGCTGAATGCACATCGCAATGACCTGCTTAAACACTCACGGTCGGCCAAACATGCCGCCAACATCACGTTCGGTCGGCCATGCTCGGACCGCGATCTCGCCAGCGAGACGATCATTCGCTCGTTGATGCAGCAGGAAAAGAAGAAGCAACGAGCGCAGCAGAAGAAAAGTCGATTCAGTGAGTTAATCGCTGTCACTGCTGCTACGCAGTGTTGAAGCAGGAAGAGCTGAGTAAAGGGGGACCATACTCCAGTGGAGCGTAGGTGGGGTGCTCATCTCCCGCACATTGGCCTCTGAGCCCGTAGGTGGTTAGACCACTGAGTCTGTGATGCATGGCAAGTGCGACGCCAGACTTACGGTTACCTTCCCAGCCACAGAACATCACCGCCCCTTGGCCGGTACCAAATCATACTGCTTGGTGACAGAGGCACATGGGTGTGAACAACTTGCCCGGAGTTCCTACCCAGCAATGCACCGGCCGGGAGTCGAAGCTGCGACCTCTCGATCACAAGTCCAACGCCCTTCCGCTACACTACCGTGCCACCCTAAGAGATGAGTGGCTGTGATTAACAGTCCCGTGCTAGTCAAGAATAGTTGGGTGGTACTGTGGCATTGGCTTTGATCTTAATACCACAAGGTCTTGATCTTGGCCTTGCTGGTAGGACTGTAACATTGACCTTGGCCTTGATACCTCAAGTTTTCAACCTCGGCATTGCTAGCCAAGGTCAGGAACTTGAGGTAGCCAAGCGAAAGGATTCTGGATCTTAACAAATAAATAATTAGCAAACTCACCATCAGGATCAGTATTGTCGTTGGCCTCGATATCTCCATTTTTTGGTCTTGACCATCGTCTTGTTGTTAGTACTGTGACATTGGCCTTTTGTGGAGTGCATTGTTCATTTCAGCTTGTTCTTACCAACTGAGCTGGTGTTGAATGAGTTGTTCTGTGGGTTAGCCAGTAGTCCAACCAATTTGTGTACAATATTCTGACATAGTTTTGAGAAGTTGGTTTTTGTCGAGTTTTTACTGGGAAATACAGCCCAGAAAGTTCACATATCAGTAAATTGGTTTATCAAAGAGTTGACAAAAGTGTGCTATTTTTATTAAGTTTGCTTGATAAAGATGCATATATAACTTTTACTGACGGTTTTGACCTTCGCTCTTTACCCTCTGCCTCGATAACTTGCCAAGAGTAGACATGAATATTGAAGTGTCTGGTATGGATAAGTTTATGTCAGTCCGTGACATGTAGTCATGTCAATATTCTGACAGGGAAACCTGGCATTGTGACGTCAGTTCGACCACTATCGTACCCGACAGACTGCCACGTCAACTCCACGACGTCGCTGCTAAGACCTGACGACAGTCTGGCAGCTCATGAGGACCTCGCGGCACTCGGACTGATGTCAATACAACCAGCCGCACCGTGTAATGTCACAACACTGGTCCTTCCGGCTGAGTCAGGCACACAACTTGATCCTTCACAGCTTCCTCAGGCTGCTTCTTCAGACACTCAACCCACCGTCTACCATGTCACGAATGCCGTCAAGGAACCACAGGTCATTTCCGCTTACCTTGTACAATGGAAGACACTGTTAATAGTGATCAGAGAGTGAAAATCATTACTGATCCTTGCTGAGTTATAACAATTCCTGATGTTTCACATAATTTGATTAAAAAATCATGCTAATTTAAAAGGTTTGGGTAATGGGTTACTGCTACATGTCCACCATTTGTTTTCGTTTCATGGTCCTCCGAGGTCCCCACTCCCGAAGATTTTTTCTTGCAGTTTTTGCCTTGCCATTTTATAGGCCGATTGTTTTTCAGTGTCAAAATTTAATTTTTTCTTTTTTAGCTGTTTTGTTTTAAATTTTGGTTTCTGGCGAGTGCATGTAGACTTAGCTGGCCTCTTGACTTTTGATACCTGGTCAGGAGTAAATTTGAAGTACATTTGTTTTCATGCGCTATTGTAGACTGGTACGCGGTGGCCGAGTGGTACGCGCCGGACATTGCGATCGCGAGGTCACAGGTTCGACTCCTGCCCGTGGCTGCTGTGTACCAATGCCAACTCAGCGTGCCATCCCTCCGGGGTCGGATAATGAGTACCAGCGAAAGCTGGGGAGTAAACGGGCATACCACGTGATGCACTGCCCCTGTATCCATGGTCTTGCAGCTTCGGCTGGTGTCCGGCTAAGGGCTACAGGAAACGGAGATCAGCGCCACCCTATGGGCCCTTAAGGCTCTTGAAAGGACTTTACTACTGTAGACTGTGGTGTGAGGCCCTGAGGCTACCGGTAACTGTAGCTGCAATGGCCAATAGTAATGTTTTCAGATTTTTTAGTTGGTTGTGAATGGCGATGTGTAGACGTTGACCGAGGACAGTACGCGGGACATAATGGCTCACATGGCTGACAACGTGACTGTTTGGGAGTTCATAAACATGAAGGTGAATCGCAGCCTGCAGCGTCCCAGCGCTACGATCCACCTTGCCGACATGCTGAATGAGCTGGAGGAGCTGCATCGTCAGTACAGGAAGCTTGCTCGCGCCGAGCTCCAGCCCATTCCATGTGATACGGACCAACCTTGTCCTGCATCCAAGATCCTCGTCGTAAGTTTACATATGTCCAGTCTTCAGTTTATTTCTTTGTTTGTAACGGCAACAGATCAGTTTGAAATATATGTGGTGTGAAAATTTACATGTATTTGGGTAAATGATCATGGACAGAAGAGTTAGTATAAAGAGTTTCAGTTAGCTTGCGTTATTTATTTCTCTTATTTATTTCTCCATGTGTAGAAATGTAGACTAATGCACCCACCCCCTGTGGGCTTGGGAGCATTGTAGAATAAGCCCACCTCGTTTCCTGGCCGTGTCATAAGAGGCGACTGAACCAGGCTAGTTTTGTTTTGCTGCATTCTGTGTTGTTTGCTTTTCTGAGTTGTATTCAATTCGTGTATGCTGTCTATTTTTAATTTGTGCATTTTCCCGTATTTTCCAGTGTGAACCGACATCTATGGCACTGTATAGCTAGGCTAATTGTGCTGATGTGCCATTAAGAATGTACTCAGTCTCACTAATGCACCTAAATTTCAATTTTAATTAAGTGAGAGAGCAGGGAATTCGTGACGGATTGATTACTGTTACACGTACTTGTATATACAACATATTATGTCAGTCTGTCATCGTGAGGAGTGGCAGTCCTTGGTCCTGGCCTTGAATCTTCTTGGCCTCTAGTCTTGTATTAGTATCATTGTGAAGGGTACATCGCGTGAACTGTTGAGCCGTGCCATCCTTGCCTCTTGTAGAATCCATTCTGGATCCTTGTGGCTGTGTATTTGGTGCTCAAGGCCTTGGCGTTAGGCACTAACATCCCGTGTTGTAAAGTAAGGTGGTTGCTCACCCATGGATGTATATAAAAATATTCTTCCGGATACCATACTGGCCAATCCCCCGTAAAGGCGAAAAGCTGTAACCACCAGTAGCTGCCACCTAATATGGCAGACCAGGTAGTGGGCGATGACATCTATCTTTAGCAGCAGCAGCAAAGAATTATGGGATTACTTGTACGACCAATCACAGCAAAGCAGCAGTCCATGGTTGGTCAGTCAGCCAATCACGGCATCACGCTGTGCCTGTCGGCATCTATTGGTGGCTACACTTTCAGCAGCTAGTGTTGATCCTGTGGTTGTGCCACACATGTCATGTCATGTCATGTCCTGGGTCTGTTTTGTCAGCAGTCTAAAGTAGCATTGCGTGGTGTGTTGCAGCTGGAAAGTGACGAGCTGTCTCGCATCCTTGGTTTTGAGCCGGGAAAATACGTCATTCGCGGAGTGACACGCAACGCGCCGCGTGTTGAGCGTCCGCCGCTGCCTGATGGCAAGAGGCGACCCGGTCGACCTCGCAAGTCGGTCAGTCTTCAGCCGTCGACCGACCACCAGCAACATGATCTGTTCTCAGCGTCATAAGTGTCGCCTCGTGACTCCACTCAGCGTGTCAAGATGCAGCGAAAGCAGTGTCGAGACTGCATGATTTCCTGCTGTCGGCACTTGACACTTCTTTGTGGAGGAAGAACTTAGGAACAGCTGACGACCGGTTGAGTTATTATGAAAGTGCTGAATCACTGTCATCTCTTTGGGAGGAAAATGCAAAGTTTCAACATAGCAGAATTTGTGACTAATAATGGTGATTCCACCGGAAAGAGATTTTTGAAGTCAAATTACCTCTCCCTGAATGAAGCAACTGGCGTTGACTCGGAATCGTCCACTCTGGAGACTGATGACGATATTTGGTGCTGCACGCTCCTAGTGATGCATGCCAGAAATGAATGAATTGACAAATTGTCATCCTAGTTATACTGCTACACAAACTTGTAACTGTGGTAATTATTATTATGTCAGAAAACTATTGCTTTGCATTGCCAAATGACCCTCTAATTTGCTGTTTTCTGTTCCCTGAGCCAAGTGTGTATATCTTGAACTATCTGTCCTGGTTATCTCTCTTGATTCCTCCATTAGCAGTGTTCACAGCTGTACATTTCTGTTTCATTTGCTGACGAAGATGATTTGTTAAGTTAATTGGTCGCTATTGGGATATATCCTATCCTGCTAGTTCTATTCACAGACTGACAGCTACAGCTGCACTTCAAGGTAATCGATACACTGTCTGTAGTTATCACTTTCGTTGACATTTACAAGTTATCTTGTCAATTAATGCGCATTGTTAGGTGCCATTGATAAGTGTTATACACCTCAGTCAGTAGATGCAACTCAGCCATCCTTGCTCAAACGATGCTGACACCTGGGCTGGCAAAACTAAGCCGTACCTTTCCAAGACATCCCGAGGAAAATTAGCCTGACAGCAAACGTGATAAACGGGACTGAAGTTGCTTGCAACTTTTGCCCATAATTTCCGATACCAAGAGTGAGTGGTAAGGCGATGCTGCTGTTGCAAACTGTCCACTGCTGGAATCGTCCAGTTTTCTGAGTGACTAGGTTCTCCGATCACCACCTCCACCCAGTGTGTGCCACCCGATATTCGTACAAGAGTACCATACTTTCTAAAACATAACTTGACAAGCCTCCGTCTGAAACCAGAGCTAAAGTATTCAGTCATGAACATTTGTTGTTGAAATCTAGTATGCAATGTACAGCCTTTGAGTGCCTGTACCGTCATAGTGTGGTTAACATTATTGACTGTTACTCTGCAATGAGCAAGAACAACATAGGTTATTGCACGCTGAATGACATGCTTTTGTGCACATTAGTTCTTTGTGTTGATTCAATAAATGATGGTGGGCAGTGTAAACACATTGGGCCAGTACATGATAAATTCCTCAGCACTGGTAAGTGTCCCCATATGGTCAGTGCTTAAATTGTGGAGAAATAACTGGGGTTCTACGGCGCTGAGATCGAGATGCCGAATGCTTAGAGGGGACAGTTCTGGGAGGTGGTCCCCTCCCCAGCCGCCTAGGGGATCTGGAGGAGCGTAATAAACTCCCCAGCGGGTTCAGGTGCAGAGCACAATTGAGGGAAATTGAATTTGGTGTATTTTAGCCATAAAAACTGGTTTCTGGTGACAATTTTTTACGAAAATGACGACACGAAACGGTGACAGAAACCACACTGTTAGTCTGGTGTTACTGACGATCAATTTCATAACAATCAGACTTCCTCCTCCAACTCGCTAGAATTGGGGGAACGATGTTCCCCCCAAATTATGCACCCCATACAGCGTTGGCAGTGTAACGAGAAACGTCGGGACTGTCTTGATAAGTCGTTACATCTCGTAGCGTTGATGAGTTCACAGCGTATTATGAGTTGTCACGTGTGCTGCTATGTGACTCACCGATCAGACAGCAGCTCTTGACGTGTGAAAATTGGCGTGTGATTGACAGTTGACTGTATATACGAGTATACCATCGTCGACGTCTCGAAATATGACCTTTTCTTTAGGGACCTGCGAAGCTTCGTGATTCGATTCGATTTTGAATCGTACGTCTGATTCGAGGTTCGATTCGTATTGATGGTCCGATTTGAAATTTTCGAATCGTCCGCGCTGTCAATCGTCTTTCCTAAAGAAACGATTGGTGGTGGTTAAATTTGCGTTTAAAGTCGACTTTGGGAGTAAAGTAAGCGTACAACAGCATTGTTTGGCGCGTTTTATGACTGAATTGAATTAAACAAGTACTCAGTTCGGAGTTCCGTAGTCCGTGCATCACTCTCGTTCGTCACGAATACAAAATACCGTTAGTTAAGTTAGATGATAGGAGTGATTAATAGCTCGATTCGATTCGAAAACGAATCGGACGGCCGATTCGATTCGAGATTAGATTCGAGCGAAAAAAACGATTCGCATGTCCCTACTTTTCTGCTTCCAGACGCACCGCTCTGACTGATTTTTGTAACACTGGTATGGTGCACTGCATTGCCAGTCGACTGCGAAAAGATTAAAGAATACCACGCACATTGATCCTTCTGCCACTCTGGGAACTATGACATTAGACTAGCAATTAAGGGGCTGTCAGAGTGACAGTGTGGGAGATTGGCTCTTCAATCACCTCCCCGTCATCTCACGCTCTGTTTGATACAGTACAGTATAGAGTATAGACTGTACAGGGTCCAGCCAACACGTGACGACAGTACTGGGGCCGCCCAGATCCAGACAGACCGTACACATGTGCCCGAAGTCGATTACTTTCCACCGTGCGTGGCACACATCTGCCTTGTGCCTTCGTCATCGCGTTGACCATTGAGGCCCAGCGGTATAGAGAACTTCCTACACGTTTTGGCAGCACGACTGCACTATATAGGTAGTGTAGCGGTAGGGCGTTGGACTCGTGATCAAGAGGTCGCGGGTTCGACTCCGACCGCGGCATATTAGGGGGTACCGCGGCGGCAGCCCCACCGCCGTCAGGCCTAGCGACCCTGCCCTCTGTGGGAGCTATCCCCTAGTCACCCCATATTATTGTAGACTAGGGGACTTGCTGTGTTATTATGTGTATATCGTTTTGTGTGTGCATTATTGTCTATGTATATCTGTCTTTAGTTGTTTTCTTTGTATTTTGTA
>Ga0056114_1000913_pt1 | contig 12057 bp, 7 predicted proteins | sample WorMetHERISLAND1_FD_77005 | JGI IMG/M metagenome (GOLD analysis project Ga0056114, IMG submission 77005) | Marine gutless worms symbiont microbial communities from Max Planck institute for Marine Microbiology, Germany - Olavius loisae HERON... ...
CCCCCCCCCGCTTCCCGCGCCTCATTGGTCGCTCTCTCCTACAAGGAATCAGCAGCATTTGTAATTATTTGCGGCGTCCGTGAGTCATAACAGCGTGACAGCAGTTTTTAAAAATACCGGTTTGTCATGATTATAAAGCTCTCTGTAGCTGTGAAATTGACAACTCGGAAGTGTTTGACATAGATGTTTGCGGTATTTTTCGAGTGTAGAAGTACGTGCAATACACGGCCGAAAAGAAAACGATGAGCTAACGTATAAATATGTGGAAAATTACGATATTCAGCGATTCGAATTATCAGATTTTGCTGGAATTGTTGCATTTTATCCGCCGGTGAAACAAAAATTTACGACTGCGTCCACTTCCCCCTTGTAGACGTCCCTGGCTCTCTACTCTGTAGGCCAGGGCCTACCTGACAGGATACAGGTTGGGTATTTAAACTTGTTACGCCTAAATGCGTTATAAACAATGTTGAGTTCGTCAACTCGTATGGTGCTACAAATTCACAAGAGCGTAATTGCTGTTACACACAGGTCGCCGACTGTCTCTGTGTATTGGGTACCAGCGCACACACAGGCTGATCATAATGACATTCATGCCGATGATTACGTCATAGCGATAAGTAAGTAAGTAAGTAAATGTTGATTTGTGGAGCGTGATAACGTAGAACCCTACCAGTGCGCTAACGTTACGTAATATGCAGTGAATAGCTGTATTTTCAAGTCCTGACGAACATGTCAACAGCTGGATCACGCAAATCATTCTGGCAGCGAGTTCCAGGCTTGTGGTGCGGCGACGGCGGGCTACTCGAAGCACGTGCCAGTGAATGTATTGTATGAGTTCGTTATCAACGTCAGCTGTCACTGATGAAAGTCACTGTGTCGTGCGTGCGCAATAATGATGCATTCACTCTGCCGCTGTAACTAATCTCGTTAATGTACACACTGACAGGCTGCCGATGGCTAGCTTCAGTCTAATCCGCGACCGGCTCTACGGCAGCCCTGTATACGCAGGCAGACAGGCATATCGGCCGCCCGGCGCCACAGGCGACAACATGTCGAAATCACGGAATTTTTGTTGCCGTCAAAAAAACTGTCTGCGACATATAGCATCCGGGTTAGACTGTGCTGTTCAAGTTGGTATAGTGTCGGTTATTGGCTGGTATTAGTGGATTAGTGACATTTTTAATCCGCTTGATGCTGTGCATGGTGTGGTATGTTGTCGCAAGACGTCTCTCTGTCCGTTCGTCCGTCTGTCACGCTCCGGTATTTCGTCAAAACGGCTAAACCTGTCGCCATCACTTGATAGCCCAGTCAGTCTAGTTTTCTCACAACTGAACTTGGTTACGAAATCACCCCATTGAAACTCGCTCGAACATTTCGTGAAGTTTTGGCCACGTCTCTAAGGTCTGCTCGGCCGGTTTTTTGTCGGCTCCGGCAACTGCGACGTGTCCGGCGATCACTGGATTCAGAGTCAGCGGCGACGCTGGTCCATGCCTTCGTTAGGGACTTCTCGCATTGACTATTGTAATGTACTGCTGGCGGGCACATCGTCTCTCGAATGCGGCTGTACGTCTTGTCAGTGATACGAGAAAGTTTGATCGCGGACTGAGGCAGGTTTTTGCATGTCCATTTTCATTAGCTCGATGTGCCGGAACGACTTGGAACGAGTGAAGTTCAAGCTCGTCGATGACGCATTACTGCCTTCATGATAAGGCTCCTCGGTACTTGATGGACTACTGCATTCCAAGCTCAGATGTGGCCAGTCGACGACATCCCCCTCGTTCTCCCAGACCTAATTACCTCGTTGTGCGTCGACACAGTCTCAGGCGTCGGGAATTTGCTGTTGCTGGCCAAACAGCCTGGAACTCACTGAGCAATCATCTTCGTGATCCCGACGCTTATCACTGACAGTTTCAGACCTCTGCTTAAAACTTGGTTGTTTTCAGAGTACTAGTACATACACCGCATTAGAGGTGTCGCAGTTTACGCGCGATATAAATTCACGACTTACTTACTTAAACGTTCGACTAAGAGTGTGATAAACAATGTCGACGATGTGCTGTTGATGTCGCCGAGTCGTGACCTGCTTTAAACCAACAGACGACGAGCGCGGTCAGGTCGCCGACTGTGTACTTACTCAACGATAATCTGGTTCAGATTGTTAAGCCCGTGAGGTGTGAAGGGGCTTTAAGCAGTGACGTTATGTCACGACGTCTGTCTGTCTGTCGCACATATGCGAGGCCACTGAAAGTACGGAACCAATCGAAAGCGCTTGATGCGATTTCGATTAAATTGTCACAGTCGACATGAAGATATAACGATCGGTGAATTTTCGTGAAAGTCGCAATTCACAATTTAGGGAATGCAGTTCAAAAATCGTTTATAGCAAATAGGTAAAAAACGGAGTGCCCCTTTTTCATTTCTACTCGGCATACCGATAGCACTTGGCGTGTCCTATTGCACGATGGCTACACAATTGAACGTTTGTCGCTCCGCTAGAGGGCGCCGAAGTTTTTGATAGGGGTTTTCTTGAGGATATCGCTCAACGTAGGCTGCAAACCGGGCGTGGTCGGCGTTTGCACAGTTGCGTAGACGGAGGTTCGACGAAGTTGTAAGTTACACAACTTCGTTGCAAATAAACTGTTTTTCGTAGTCGTGTAACTAACAGCTATAAGACAAAATCGCATACCTCTTACGCCGCTGCTTTGCAGGCTTCCGAGCGTATAAAGATAGGGCATTTCTGATTTGATATGTGGATATACGCTTAGGTAAGTACTAACAACAGATTACAAATAGAAGACATTTGACACAGTCATGTGAGCACTGTATAAACTGACGTGTTCTATTAGATCACGTCATCTTTAAATGACTTGTGCCGCTCTGAGGCCGTTTGATGACACACGAAGACGTTGTTACATTTTCACGAAATAACTTCTATCTTGTTTAAATCGACTGTGGCTGCGGACGTGCGATTCTTTGCGATAGCTGGCTTGCTTGTTGTAAGTGTAATTGACGGTTGGTTGATGGTGTGTTTGTGTGTTGGCAGCTGGTTCGTGCGTGAGGTTAACACTACAGAGTCAATCGCCTGCCGGTGTTAGTCCACCAGGTGTGACGTCCAGTCTCTCTCACCTGGCGGAGTCACACCCATCAGACACGTCCACTCCTCCTGGACCTCTGACTGGTAACCCCGTCCTTGATCGCGACAGGATCTCTGCTCCTCAAGCCATCGACGTACGTTGAGTCGTCTCTGTTCAACTGCATTTCTAGCCTCACTTTACCGTTATATGGGTAGGCATAACGCTGAGGATACTAGTGGGCCCAGTGCGCATACCCACGTTGACCGTAAGAAGTTACAAGAGTTACAAATCCTCAGAGTACAATCCCATATGTAGTTTTATGATAGGCAAAGGTTGTTATACTAAGTTTCGAATCTGTGACGTCATCTCAGGGCTACGTTTACGTTGGAGATATGGCCTTCGTCATTGAGTGTGTTCATACAGTAAATAGTAGTTAAAAGTCGTTTAGTTTAGATTTAGTTAGGTTGTTGCGTTCAGTTCATGGGACAAGTGAAGATTAACGGGCGCTGTACTGTGCATAATAACTAAAAGTGTTGAGTTACCGTACTGGCTGTGTTCACGCTACGGACATTTGATGCCAGAGGCTCATATTATATTATAGGCCTGCAGCAGCTTTAATCCTACTGTAAGTAGACCAACACTGTCAGTTTCATCGCTTAACATTATTATTAAACTTAAACTGCACTGACAACGTCCCAAATATTAAATTTAAATTTAATGCCACTCCATGTCTTGTTGTTGCAGCAATTGAGAGGCGAGAGACTGAAAGACCAGAAAGTGACGACTCTGCAAATGATGCGCAAACAAATGCGTGACGATTGTGAGGTATGACACTGTGATGAATGGTTCTGTAATGTCATTTGTGCTATCATGCAGTGTCTGTCTGTCCGTCTGTCTGTCACATACCGGTATTGTGTTGAATCGGCTGAACCTAGGGTTTTTACGACTGGGTTGCCCAAGGACTCTTGGTTTCCTTCAGTGTAAAGATGTTGCAGAAGTTCGAATGGTATCGCCCGCAAAAAAACAGATACTTACAATTACTCCATTCTGGCATTCAGAAACAATTCAGTTGCAGCCGGCCAAAGCTATTATTAGACATAATGTCATCCTGTGCAGCCTGTGGGCTTGAAACAATTCTGCTCACTTCGTGGACTAGGAAATGGCATTTCACAGACAGCTGACACTATTGTGGCAGGTCTGCCAACTATATTTAATGGCTTAAGGCCAAATCTGGCATAATTTAGGGCTAAACGGGCTTAAAACTAGGCAATTTTCTTCACATATATTTTTTTTACATCCATGGTGGTTTGAGAAATTGTCATTTTTATTTACCGGTAACACATTTCACCGCTATTCTTAGATGCTGACTGACCAACTTTGTGGACTTTGTTGGCTACAGCCACCAGTGAAGCACGTAAAATGTAATATCCGTCCGAGCTCAAAACTTCTTGTCACAAATTGTTTGTATCTTCTATAAGACTAAATTTGAGTCATGTGCAGTCGTATTTCCAATATGTTGTCACAGAGAGTTATTTGGTAATTAAATGCAATGTTTTTTCTTATAATTGGCTATGTGGTTCAGGAAGGCAAGGCTTGGGAAGGAAGTGACTGTCTTGCAGTGTCTACACCAGATATAGACTTGCTTGTCCATCAGCTGTGCCATTAAGCTCCATCTTCACCTGTCCATTGTTGTCCCAACCACGACACTTGCACGTGAGACTGGAAAAGCACAGTGAGTATTTGCTGCAAGCTAGATGTACCACACCAGAAGTGTCTTCACACCTCTGGGAATTTCTTGGCGTGACCATGTGACAAAATGATGAAGTAGTAAGGTCGTAGTTGGAGCTGGCTAGCAGCTGTGAGACATTGTAAGAACGAGGAGACTGAAATTCACTGGACATAAACTACCAGAACAAAGGCCGGCAAGCACTGCTGTTAGCTGGGTGCCTGAGGGTGGTAAACAGTCAAGGAAGGCCATCGAAGACATGGCGAGCAACATTCAAAGAGACCATAAGACAACGAATCTTACCTGGAGAGGAGCCAAGACAGTTGCTAGTGATACCTACGATGGAGAAAAGTCATTGTACAGTGTCCCGACAGGGATGAGAGGATCTAAGGAATTGGTTTACATTTTCCTGTTTTGTCTGTTGTTGGAGATCTTTATTTCGTCGAGTTGCCTGATAATGTGTCGTGAAGAAAATTACTCAGTATGGTCGCTTGCTGCTGTGTAGAAAATGAAGCTGGAATATCAGCGGAATCCAACGGAACATGTGAGAGCGCGACTGGACGACAAGCTGCAGACATTACGTCGAGTTGAGAACGAGTTGATTCACGCTGATAGAAAGGTGGCTGTCACTGCTCTAACCCTTTGACGCCCACTGTTGCCATATTTGTTGTCTTTCATACAAAATCAGAAACATATGTACTGGCAGTCAATCAGCAGTCATTTTAGGCTTGCACCCAATTACAAAGACAAAGTGGTGTTACATTTTTGGGCAAAAGAGCAGCGTGTTTTTGTTCTCTGGGTAGCCAGATGAGCTCAACAGAGGTTCACATGGAGCAGATATGGCTGGGTGCGCAAAGTGCAGCCACCAGGAGCTGCTCCATCTGAGTTAAGAAAGCCAAGTGTTCACTCAGTTTACCACCAATACGACACATTTTAGAACCGTCACTGCTGGCGCCAGCCAGTGTGACTGCATTGTATATTGTTTGACGCCCACTTTTGCCATATGGGTACAGCTGTAAAGCATCCTGTGCCTGACCGGGTTAAGCAGTCATTTGTAATTTTTTACATCCGGGCACTCATCTGGATGTCAAAACTTACAAATGACAGCTTAACCCAGTCAGACATAGGATGCTTTACAGCTGTAGCCATATGGCAACATTGGGCGTCAAAGGGTTAATATATCGGCAACACTTTATTGTTTGTGTTCAGTGATATTTGGCAACTTCAGTTATCTTTGTAGTTAGAAACTGAAGGTGGTGAACATATGTCTACTGTGTGGTTTTAGAAAGTGGCTCATTCTGATGGTGAAGGGTCTGACAGTTGTGAAACACCAGTCTCGTCTGCACTGTTCTCGGTATCAATGCTCCCTATATGTTTTGCTAGTAGAGTTGTTTCCTAGTTTGACGTCATTTAGTGACTGCTGTAACAATGCAGTCTCGCAGCAGTCTTACTGTCTTGTTATAAGCTAGGGCCCCGTGAATCGGCTGTTTGCATTCAAGTTAAATCTGGAATCAAATCAGCTGTACCGTTTTACAAGTTTCATGATGGTCTCCCAGTCTCTGTTTCTGTTTGGTTTATTCTGTTTGTCTAGGCCTGTTGCATATTACTTTTATGTGAGAGTTGCATGTTGCACTTGCAGATCTGTATAAGCTGTTGCGAAGACTGAAGAATCAGAAGAAGCTAGTTCTTCTTGTTCTATAAACTACCATACACCATTGGGTGCTGTTCATGTGTCCTTGAAATGCACGAGTCCAAGACCAAGGCCGAGGACTTGGAGAAATGTCACGTTATGTCGTGGTTGTTGTAGCGGCCGCCGACCGGTGCAAAACACCGTCGCACGGGGTCAATGCCGGACAATTTGATAAAGATCAACGGCCATAGGTCACGTGATCACGTGTCGCCTAATTTGACCGATGACGTCAGAGACGTGCTTCGCGAGGAGCCGGAGATTAGGACGTCTACCGTCGGTCATGACCAGAATCTGGTAGATCTTTCATACATTACATACGATCTGCTGCTGACATCATTCAGTGATGCTGTGCTGTATAAATACACACCTTACAGACTTACTTGTTTACTGGACCGGACCCCAGTGTTTGATCAGCAAAGTAAGCAGGGACTTGTAATGTTACCTAGTTGCCTTGTCACGAGTGGTATTCATGTTTCTCCAAATTGTATGACCTGAGATGGCAGACACCTTCTGTGATCATCATTTGCTGTAACGGAATAGCGGACTGATGGTGGAAAGGAATAGTTGGTATCTGTGTGCCCCTCTACTAAACAGCATGGGATGGTTTTTGCTTTGACGTCTTTTGGGAACTGATCTGACTGATGATGACCAACAGGCCACTGTTTAAAAAGTGAGTTTAAAATGTGCTTAGTGGAAGACAGGGATTTAGAACAGGCCATCATACGTGTTAATTACAAAGTGCCCAATGGTACCTGAGGTTAGTGAAGAGAATGTTTGTAAAATTACATTTGGTGTATATAATGTTGAGTTGTATTTAGAGATGCTAAACTCTATTTTTCAAAGTCAAAAGTCAATTTTTAAAATCCGTTAATACTTAATTAACATGCCTCCTGTCTATGGGGGGAGGGTACCACGGCGGCAGGCCGAGTGAACCTGCCCTCTGTGGGAGCTGTCCCCTAGTCGCCCCATATTAGTGTAGACAGGGTACTTGTTGTGCTTATTTTGTGTATATCCTTTTTTGTCTCTATTATTGTCTGTGCATAACTATTTGTTATAGGCTTACATGTTTGCACATATTTGTGAGAAACTTTTCATTACAAACCCCGTGTGAATGAAATATAAACGTTCCTGTAAAATTGTTGGTGTTTTGTTTTCATTATTGCTGCAACTGTACCATATATATCTACATTATGAGAGCCGGGTGGCGCTATACAGTATGATCTGTGGCAAATGTGAATTTTTTTAAAGTTACTTGATTTCGAGTACTCGTTTTTGTGATGAGTATTGACTGAAATGAGGTCCTGTAACGTCCCTAATTCTATCTTACTTAGTATGCCTGTAACAGACGTCAGCGTCCAAAACGGCTTGGCCGGAAGCTGGCTTACCACCACCTGGCGACACTGGAATGAAGGCATCATCAACAGTAGCGGCATTGAATCACGAACCTCAGGTGAATTGCTTCCGTACATTTTTGATTTTGTCACGTCATGTCACTTGCTGTCAGTTTACTTTGCTGTATTAGCAAGTAAGTTTTGGAGGAGGACATTAATTTGTTAGTAATTAAGTAAGTAAGTAAGTAAATTTATACACGGCGCAAATAAATCATAAATATCACAAATGCGCCGTGGCGACAGAGAACAGGTATGTCTTCAAATGTTCGTTGAAGGTAGTCAGTGATAGCCCAGTGTCACGTAGGCTGAACGGCAGCTCGTTCCATGTGCGCGGGCAGGCGGCAGCGAAGGAACGGTCACCAAAGGTGCTGTTCTGATGTGGCACATGGCAGCCGTGCCATGTGGACCAGTCTGCCGGATTCACTCAAGACACTTCTCTTCTTCTTTTGACGTCACCTCCAGTCATTTCTGTTTTCGACACTAACACATTCAGCACATTATGGTGCTGTATTATAAAATCCACACTTTACTTACATATTTATTTTCTTACAGTTTATTTTAGTATGACTGCATTGTGTATTGTTTGGTTGCGTGAATATTTTCACGATGGTGTCTTACATACATACGTATCGTGTCAACTTTGTAACATTGATACGTTGTATCGACAACAGTGGAAATTCGGGTCAGCATTGTCCCGACCAAAACTCAAAGTTGTGATGCCGAGCGAAGTTCGTGTTGTGACAATGGACGACTCTGCCTTTAGCACAGTAAAGTATTTGTTGCGTAGCGGCCGGAGTAGCAACTGCAGAACATGTTTCTCCGGCTAACAGTAGTTTGCAATTGCTGTTAAGTCTATTTCACTCCCGATTCTGCTTTCCTTCCTGCATGGAGTTGTTTTTGCATTGAACAGTTAAAAAATATACGACGCCGTGTTTGAGTGTGGTGAATCGTAGCAGCGGCTGGAATCTAATTCTGTTTATCCTGCTTGAATGGCTTCTATTTGCTAGCCATGCGTTAACGTTTTGTGAAATAACGTGGAATGGCATCGGCAGCCTGATGTCGCCGTCTGTGTATCTCGGGAGAAATGCAGTGATTTGACCCACATGGTTTGATATTGTGGTAGACATATTGCCCATGAGAATCCTGAATCTGAGGTTGTTGTTGGTGACCAGGACTTTTAGTAATAGTCGCAGTTCCACTGTGCTGCAGCGTAGCACATGGCTAGAAAAGTTTTGCGGGCTGAGCCCAATGTTGGCCTGTAAGTCATCCGCAGAGCAACATCCAACGCTGTAAGGTATGTGTGTCGCAGAGACTACCGTTGAATTAGTTTGTTAATACTGTCCTCTCAGAAAAACTATCAGATTTAGTCTTTGAGAGTCTATAGAAACTTACAAATAATAGTACTACGAGTAGTAGTAGTAGTGTTAGTAGCTAGTTTCGTGTATGTTTTAGTTGGCAGCAGCTCAGACGAGGAGACATAAGGACGTGTTAAATGTTGGCAGTCAGAGACAGGTGAATGTTATATCAATGGAAGACGATGAGTTTAGCACAGATGAGGAACATGTAAGTTCTTCTCGCTATCTACACTCCACCATAGTCATTATTTGCACTCGGCTCAGCGTGTAGGTTTATTTTAGTATTAACCCTTTGATGCCCACTGTTGCCACATGGGTACAGCTCTAAAGCATCCTGTGCCAGACCGGGTTAAGCCATCATTGTAATTTTTGACGGTGTCAGAGTGCCCGGATGTCAAAAATTACAAATGACGGCTTAACCCGGTCTCCCACAGGATGCTTTATAGCTGTACCAATATGGCAACACTGGGCATTTAATGGTTAATATTAGCTCATTCATTGTTGAACTAGGAGTTCTGAACTTCACCTGTGTCGTTTAAGTAAAGGGGTTTATTTGTTCTTTGTATAAGACACAGTAATTAGTACCAAGCCTTTCACTGTATTCATTGCTACTGATTTACATGCAGCCCACACGTTTCAGACAGCTTGTTGGCAAAATTTTAATCTCGTCTGTTGACATCAGAGGAAAGCCAAGGAAGTTCTCAAGTACGCACAATGTGTACGATACGATACGATACGATACGATAGAAGAGTTTAATGCGGACTTGAAAGCTGAGTATACAGCTTAATCTGGCACACGTAGCCAGAAACTAAAACAAACAAAACCAGTGCCCCTTTAATTCAGTACAGGTTAAGATCCATGAAGGCAATGGTAACTGGCGCATATGTGGTTTCCGGCTTGTTCATATTTGACGTTACTGTAATGCCTGCACATTTCGTGTTGAATTAAGCCATTATAAATGACTGCAAAGAGAGCTGTGTTATTTTGTAGCATAATATACCAAAGGTGTGGACAGAAGCAATAACTACATTACAAATTAAGCTGCTTGTCAAAGAAAAATTAGCCAGTAGCCACTCAGGAGAAATGCATATAGTATGCAGTATTACAGTAATCAAAGCATTCATAGAGCAAGCCGGCTGCTGCTAGTAATTGTGACTTTGATAGTAATTGTCCTGTCGGTTTGGTTGCATGCCTTCACACTATTATGGTCTGAAGTTGTCCACGGTTGTCATTAAGAGGCGGCACAAACGACTAAACTTTGCCAAGTCTGTTATTGAGCTTGTGTCTCCTGTGTGGTCCCAGGTGCTGACCACTTGTTGATCTTTTAACGGAACGATTCAAGTCGTCGAGAGGCTTTGTTGTGCATGCGTATTGTGTATTGTTTTCTGCAGTTATGATCGTATTTTTCACAAGTCAATAACTTTGTGCCTGCCCCACGTTTTCTGAATTTATATTTCAAGCGTGCAATTTTGCTTCAAATTTTTCAGCGATATGAGAAATCTTTGAAAGCTTTACCGTTTTACACTGTGTATCTGTGTAGACCATGAACCCAGCATGTACTTTTTTCTGAAAGCCTCTTTTCACTTGTTTCTTTCAGAAGCTGACTGATTCGTATGGTTTGCCTGATCATTATTATCAGAATTTCAATCCGAGCTGCCAAATTTGCCATATTTAGTGACCATTTGAAGTAGAATACGTGATCCTAGGTGGTAGTCTTGTCAGTCACTTTGTACAGTAGGTGAACAGTAGTTTTGACAGAAATTAACATATTACAGATATTCAAACATATCATAGTGGAATGAAACTAAATAAAAATGCAATGAATATTAGAGGAAAACTGTAGATTGAAAAGAACTAAAAGAACATTTAAACAGCTTATCTGTTACTCATGTGTCCAAAACCATTGATAAATACGGTGTGTTATGTCTGCATGAAACTGCTTATCAGTCATATCCATTGATGGCTAACGACTACTAACCTCTTATCGTATCTATGTTAGTTTTAACATTATTTGCTTCCGTTTCATTCTCATTCGTTTGATTTTACATGGTTTTTATTTTCTTATCAGTTGTGTTAGATTTTACAAAAATGATTTTAATTTTTTTAGTTATATAGATATTGAACTAGTAGTGACACTTGTAATTGTTTGTTTTTGATCTGATGAGTAAACTTTAACCAGTATATTCATGAGTAGTGATATTATCAATATCGTTATTACAGTTTTTGGTTAGTTCGTACAGTGATATTTCTGTTGGTGAAGAGGTTGTATATGTGCTTGAGTAGTCAGTCTGTGAATTGTTGAAACACTCGGTGACTGTTTAGCGTATATCTGGCAGGTTGATGAGCCAGGAATATTCAATGACATCAGTCACCTGAAGAATCGTCCTGCTCACACTGCTGTCTTCCTACATTATCTCCTGTCCAACGCCGATCCGTCGTCACTGGTAAGTGAGAACTTAATGCCAATGGCCGTGGATGACTTCGATATCATTCGCCAAAATTTCTATACAGCTTCTAATCTCAAAGATCTCTTCCATAACATTCATCCTAAACACATAATCTCTTTTATACATGCTATTGGCCTTACTAATAAACTTTAAAGTTCCTTAGGCATGATATAGCCGCTACTTGCGTGCTTAAAATGCCGTTAAACCCTAACCGTCCATCCATTCGTCCTTGTCTGATGTAGAGTGAACTGTACCTGACACTAGAAGATGATAATAGTTACATTTTAATTCTACAGTAATTTCCTCGATATGTCACTCATCTTACTTATATAAGATTCATTGATGCACCTGCCTGTGTGGGCTCGGGAGC
>Ga0056114_1000914_pt1 | contig 12055 bp, 7 predicted proteins | sample WorMetHERISLAND1_FD_77005 | JGI IMG/M metagenome (GOLD analysis project Ga0056114, IMG submission 77005) | Marine gutless worms symbiont microbial communities from Max Planck institute for Marine Microbiology, Germany - Olavius loisae HERON... ...
CTACAGCATGATGACAGCACCATAAACATTGTCCTGGTATTATTATTATTATTATTATTATTATTATTATTATTATTATTATTAAGAGATTGTCTGAGAAGATGACGTCTGAAGTGACCTATAGTCTGTTGGGTGAAACGTTAAAGCCAACGCAACTCAGCTGTGCTTTCGATTGATATTGAGTGAGCAGAGTAACTGATGACATTTGTAGTCATTGTCAAATGAGATATAAACACTGAGTGGTTGGCATGCATCAATGATGATACGCTGTGTGTGTGTGTTGTTGTCATAGGAGCCGCATCCGAAGCGACTGACAGTGGGTGAGATAATGTCAAAGATGTCCAAGTTGGATCGTCCATTGCCAGTCTTTCATTATGTCAAACAGCTTCAGCAGCACTGCATTGAAGCGGTTGTCAATATTTGTTAGAGTTTATGATGTAGTCTGAAACAGACAGCAGTTGTGTGTCTGTGGTTAGGCTCAGAGCCAGGTTCACCTCACAGAGGAGGACAGAGGCGTGTCTTTTAGTTCTACGAGATTCTCGTAGCTGCTAGGCTAGAAATGTGTCTTTCATCGTAGACCTAGTGAGAATTCTATGAGAACTAGCGAGCAAGAAATTTCTTTGCTACATTTTGCTAGCTTCTCCTACAATATATTGACCGATGAGTTTGTGTTTCATATGTTGCTTACAGCAAAATTTGTCATTTTTGTGTTCTGCGATTTCCCAAGTTAAGGTAGTTACACTAGATAGGTGAGGTGGGAAATGAAACCATCTTTCGATGATGCATAGACTTACTAATAACTATGCCAAAAATTATCGTAATCGGACACTTATTGTTTTAAAATTATTGTATAAAATGTAGTGACATGTTTTTGGGGTCACACAGTGTATGTTGTTCTAAGCATTGACTACCATAGTTTTTAAATGTCAACCGTGAGTTAAATAAAGTTATGTGACAGACTTTGCTGTTTATAATCTTAGACGTCCAGCTCTGGTCATGACATATATACCTACCAGCAGTTTTTCATAGGCATCAAACCATGTAACAAACCTTTGGTTCTTTGTGATTGGCAATGGATGAGGTTCTTCATGAGTTGTATCAGTCCATAGGCAACAATGACCTCAGTTTCCCTGGCTCTGAGCTGTGAGACTGTGGAGAATTGCATGCTGTGCTGGTCATGATGGTGGTGTTTCTGCTTGTAGGCGACGTTGCTCAATGATCCGTTGATATTTGTGTCAATTCCACGCACTCAAGTGCGCAGTTTCATGCAGCTGGGAGTTCCTGACACAATGGTTTGCCGTTATTTCTTCTCTTGCTTGTGTAGTTGTATTTCAGTGTCTTCAAAGGCCTTCATGAACCTCTTGAGATTGATGTGACTGAGAACGAACTGCAGTTTACAGCAGTGTAGCAGCACGTAACTGCAGTTATTGGTTGTGAGAGGATAGAATGAAGAATTGCATGGATTATAGGTTGAATACGTTGAACCCAGAGGTGGACCAAAGAAAACGTGAAATAAGTGGATCTTGAAGAGTCTGAAAAGTAATGATACAGTGGTTGACAGTAAATGGAGAAGGCTGTTTGAGGAGGAGCATGGTGATGACAGTTTACTCGAGTCTTCCTGGACAACGAGCCATAAAACACTTGTTGTGTTTTTCGATGCATCATTGGTGTGCAGCTTGACTCCATTATGAGATCTAGCTTGTCTCAAGTTGTGGTTGTTCCATTGGCTGTATTGATACTCTAGTTATTGTCTTTGCATTGGCTTTCTTCTTGACTTGCTTCTCCACTGAAGCACAAGATAACTATGGTTGGGTTTTGTTATGGGCGACCGTGAGCTTGTTGTCATATAGTGAGTTTGTCATTTTGACTTCTTGACCTGATAACAGCGTTACCAGCTGCGTGTGCTGTAGGAATGCTGTGTAGTTTGCATGCTGTTGAGATGTTGCAGCAGTGACAGATACACGTGTTACAGGTGGTGGTGAGTGAAAGTGGCGTGCTGGGTACTCATGGTTGGCTGCCATATGACAAGACAAATACCAACTTCTTCACTTTTGATCGTGACCCACTGATGCACAGTCCCAAGTGAGTGACTGACAGATCACACTGTATCTGCTCTCAGCTTTTATCACACGTTTGTTTATGTAGATGATGGTCAGCATATTTTTCAACTTATTAAGATACGCATTTCAAATTTTTACTACCGGTACATACCGACAAAATCATCTGTGCTGGTTGATGTGTGATCCTTTTGTGATAGCTGGCTTTCTTGTTATTTTTGTCAATTCATGTTGGTGCTAGATGGTCTTAGCTGGTTACTTGTTGCTAAGTTGTATTTTCTGTCGAAACTGCTGAATAGTTAGTTCTTCATCTGTTGAAGATATGGTTGCAATGCACTTTGTCAGGAGAAGGCAGAGTTGATGGCTAAACTGACAGTTTTACTTAGCTCACCTACAGTCAATCACAGGTGTACATCGTCACAGGTGTACATTGTCTCTGGTGTACATCACATTAACTGCAGCAATTCAGTGATGTTTTAATGTTGTCATCATGACCTTGTTTGGTTCTCAGCCTCGATAGCCTAGTGGTTAGGCCACAGTGTTCGCCACAGTGTTCAAGGTGCCTGGACTTCTGCATCTGTGGGCCTGGGTTTGAGCCCAAGACTGGAGGTGGTTATTTGGCCTGTATTTCCTGCGAATAAATTCTGATATTAATTTTTCAGGACAACACAGAGGGTTCTCTTTAATCTCTGACTGGTGGCTGTTTTTGTGAATATTGTCACATGGCCATGGTACTGACAGCAGAGAGTGCTATCTTGACTGATAGAGCAACTGATTTGTTTTGCATGACCTTTTGCTCACAGAGTGGCCATGTCTTTCGCTGGGCCACTCTGTTCAGCCGAGTATGGAATAGTAAACTCAAAGGAACAATGCAGCTAAGCCAGGCAGAGTACAAGGCATATCAATCATCTCATGGGTAGAATTCTCAGTTGGTCCCAGCCTTGCCTTGAGGACTGGCTGCCTTGGCAATACACGACCGTGGGCCTCACTGGGAGACGTGGTGATAAAGCAACACATACTCAACATGACTCTGCTAGCGGCCTGCTGCACACCTGCTGCGGGTGACAGCGACCACTTGACAGAGGACGACGTTATACACACAAGTGGCTCCACTGGGTTCTACCACTTGAGATGAATGAACGGCTTCATCACAGGTGTATGGAAGAGACGTGCTGCCCAGAAGGACAGCCAGACAGACCGTGTTTAGTTGTTATTAATTGATTAGGACATCCTTAGTTGTAAGGATGTTGTCAGTGTGTGCTGTTGGGCTGTAGAAGTCGTCGTCGACTAACGCCGCCTGGCAGACCTTGTAGTCCGTCGTCACAGCTGTTTGCTGTGTCTCCGGATGCAAAGCTGTTGTTCTTTGGAGGCAACTGGGACAGCAGTCTGAGAGTCTACAGTATTGCACGGTCCAAGCAAGTCGCCTGTGTCATTCGACATCAAGGTCTCTGTTCACGTGAAGCTGCTATTGAGTCTCAAGTCTCAATCTCTTGTTTGTTTTGTCATTGTATTCTATGTGCAGTCTGGTGTCTGGTCACCATTAAATGTTCATTATCATAATAATAATAAATACAGTGTGAGTCAAAAAAATCCCCCCCCTGCGGGCCTGCATTTTTGTGACATTTTCTTCACAAACGAATTTTTTGTCAATTTTTACGCACCTATTATATGTTCCTATTTACGCTAGATTACAAATTTTTATTCAATTATCTCCAACTTTGACGAAGTTACGCCATATTAAGCGCAACTTCCTAGTTCACATAATAATGCTCAAAATGTCCACCATCGGCCGAAACGCACGCGTTCAGATGTTTGCAAAAGTTGTTGATTGTTGTCTGTGGCAAGTCATCCCAGATCTGCTGCTTTTATAATGTCAACAAACATGCTGGATATGACATGACATCAACAGTGACGTCATTTGCTCGGTAAGCAAACTTAAAAGTTAAGTTCTAGTGATATGTAAAAAATTAAATGGGTGGTCTCACTTAGTATGGCATAACTTCGTCAAAGTTGGAGATAATTGAATAAAAATTTGTAATCTAGCGTAGATAGAAACATATAATAGATGTGTAAAAGATTGATTAAAAATTCCCAACCGTTTGAGAAAAATGTCTCAAAAACATGGGGGAGGATTTTTTGACTCACACTGTAATAATAATAATAGTAGTAATTCTTATGCCAATGTTTATAGTGCTGTCATCTTGGCAAGGTTATTGCAAGACTTTACTCGGTTCTTGTGAAAATATGTCAGATGGTTTTTACAGTGCCACAAAAGCTGTCATTTACTGTATGTTAATCTACTGTCATTTAAGTGTGAAAGTCTGGCAGATGTTGGGCATCGTCTGATTAGTGAAATATTATGTGCAGATAAACATAGATTTGAGGTTTGAGCAAGGATTGATGAGCTTTGATGTGAAGGTGATTAGTAATGTAGTTTGTTGACGTTGTGAGACGCTGTCAGTCAGTTGAGAGTCGATTGTGATGTGTGATTGGTTCTTAGACGTAGTGACATGTATCTCGCTGGACTATTGTGGTCGTCGTCTGATGTCTGGATCACGAGACAGAACCGCGATGATCTGGGATGTCACTGCACAGGTCACACACTTTATACATCATACATGATACATACATCATCTTCATTTATTTGCCCATAAAATAAGCTTACACGGGCAGTTCCTTCAAACAACAAAGTTCATTATGTATTGCTGGTCCTGCAGTAGTGCCAGATTCGTGATTATGAGGTTGTGGTTCATACCTTACATGCGGCTACTTCATTCCAATGTCAACACAGATTGCCATCGCTACTGGGTCAGTTACCATTGAAAGCTGGGGAGTAAACGGGCATGAAGGGAATACACTGGCCCTGTATTCGTGGTCATGCAGCTTTGGCTGGTGTCCAGCTGAGTGCGAATGAAACGGAGATCAGTGCTGCCCTATTGGCCCATGACTCTGAGGACGGACTTTATTTTTGCTTTCCATTATACACGTGTTGTAAGAGAGATATAATGTGGCGTGGTATTGTGTAGTGTGAGACTGGTGGTGGTGCTGTTGTAGGGAGGAATCAGTGCCAGTCCACTACAGGTGTTGTGTGGTCATCAGGACACTGTGACCTGTGTTACAATAGTCACTGAACTGGACATGGCCGTGTCCGGCTCAAGGGTAAAGTCACTAGTTGTCTACGACGTGAGGCGTGTGAAGGTCACAAATATTAAGGCAGACAGATGAAGAGGAGAGACAGACGGAGACTGAGACGGACAAAGACAGAGAGAGAGAGGGGGAGACTAAGACGAATGGTGACTGAGACGGACGGAGACTGAGACAGACAAAGACTGAGACGGACGGTGACTGGGACGGACAAAGACAGGGAGAGGGAGACTGAGAGAGAGGGAGACTGAGATGGACAGAGAATGAGACAGACGGAGACTGAGACGGACAAAGACTGAGAGAGACAAAGACTGAGACGGACGGCGACAGAGTTCTTTTCACTTATAAAACTACTGACATGTTGTGTGAAATGTTTGTCTTTTCTGTACAAAGTTGCATGTCGGCTTTGCTTTGGCCCAAGTGAGTTCATTGACAGCAGATTGTATGGAGCATAGCTGTCAATGGATGCGGTTATTGTGAGAAGATGTGTCAAAAGAGTCAGCACGGCAGGAGGCCATCCACAGTGTGGTAAGGCGTGGAGAGGGACATACCACTCCATGGCTCCGGTGAAGACTGGGAATGGACATTCTTGTTAGAGAGGGCTACCAAGTGAAGCAGATTGTATGGAGCGTAGCTGTCAATAAACCAGTGATGTGGTTATTGTGAGAAGATGTGTCAAAGGAGTCAGCATGGCAGGAGACCACCCACAGTGTGGTAAGGCGTGGAGAGGGACATACCACTCCATGGCTCCCGTGAAGACTGAAAATGGACATTCTGTGGTAGCAGCTTGTTAGAGAGGGCTACCATTCAAAGCTGTTAACTCCTTAAAAATTGATTGATTGATTGATTGAATAAATCGTAGAGCAGGGAGCTGTATCAGTCCATGGGGCTTGTGAAATGAGGTGAACAGAGAGGGCTATCAATCAAAGCTGTTATTGACCATGCTGGTATCACAAGACATGATGTGAGATGTATCATGACATTGACAGGATGGCACAGTGCTGGTTCACACCGTCAAACACGGCTTGTATCTACGCACACTGAAACCACCGCGAGAGAAGGAACGGCACGTCAGCATTGAGAAGCTAGCTGTATCAAACACAGGACAGATCGTTGTCTACTGTCAACACTCCGTCAAGTCCAACTCCTCTAATGTCGTGGTAGGTTCACAGCTTGACTAGCTAGCTGTATCAAACACAGGACAGATCGTTGTCTACTGTCAACACTCGGTCAAGTCCAACTCCTCTAGTGTCGTGGTAGGTTCACAGCTTGACTCATGGTCACAACATTTGGCTTCTTTGATGAACGTCTGATAGTGTGATCAGCAGAGAAAATGGAAATGACTTGAGAGTGTTGTTGGATGTGTTGATCATGTTTGCTGTTGGAGTCCCCTGTCTGGGGTCCTTGGACCTCAAGCGTTTGTGACCACAACATGTTCACAATTGATCGTTAAGTAACATCTTCATGCAACTTGAGTGTTTTGTGTAGGCTGCAGGGGTGTGCCACAAAGTACACATCATCCACATGGTCGAAAATGCACTTTCCAATCCCCCTTAATGTCGAAAGAAAAATTGTGTTTTTATGTCAGTCATTTACACATGATTGAATACAGGTATTGTGTTGTTAGGAGAAGCAAACACTCCACCTGTACTCAGTGAATGGCCAGCACCTGTCACGCGAGCTGGTACACAGCACCATCACTGACATGATTGTGTCTGGGGACCATCTTATCTTCAGCAACGTCAGCGGTGTCGTCGTCATCAAAGAGCTGAATGGGTATTTCACCTCTCATTAGTATGCATTATTTATTGGTTGTGATTTGCTGTCGTGAGTTGATGGTGAAACCAACTAACAGGCTGCAAGGAGGTAGTTCTTTCCGATATGCTCCTGGTGAAAGAAAAATTATCTTTTCTTGCACAGCTGACAGGAAAGAAGCGAGTTCATGTGAATATTTTAAATTAGATTATACCACTTTCTTGCATCCTGTCAAGAAAAATTAATTCTCTTTTTCCTCTATTCCGCCATGTGAGTGCTTATGAATGTTTAACCAGTGCTTGCTCTAATTGCAGCACAAGATTATAGAGGCTATATGCGACGACCAACTCACTGCAGTTAGGTGAATCGTTGGATCAGTTGATGCCAGCAGATCTCTGCTACTCGTCATTAAAATGGTAAATGGCTCCCGATATAATGGAGCGCTGGAAAGCGTCAGCATAGCGTCAGCTTTGTCTACCGCTCTTACAATTTACCCATGCCAGACCCGAGTCCATCAACGCCGACAGTCTTAAACTCCATCTTCTTACGGCTCGGAAGAAGGAGTGGTGGCCGGCCACAACGGACAGTTTACCCCAGGCGGTTACCTGTCAACACAGTGATACACACTACGTTAGCAGGCATCAAACCCACAACCTTCCGATTGTTAGTCCGACGCGCTACCAGTAGGGCTACTGAGACCACCGGTAAGCAAAGACGAGTTTTGACAGGCGTATTGGCGTCAATGTTCTGCATAAACTCTTTCAAAGTATATGGACTGAAGAGAAGATACCTGATGACTGGAGGAATGCAATCATCGTTCCTATCCACAAAAAGAAGGATCGATTAGATTGCAACAACTACCGAGGTATAAGTCGTCTATGTCATTCGATTGAAATTCTGTCTGAGGAACAAGCTGGCTTCAGACCAGGAAGAGGAACAATAGATCAGATCTTCATGTTACGGCAAATAGCAGAAAAATGTGTGGAATTTGTGAAGGATCTCTATGTCTGCTATATCGACTTTAGGAAAGCGTTCGATTCTGTCTGGAGAGATGGTTTGTGGTCTGTCATGAGACACCTGGGATATCAGGAAAAGGTTGTCAGAATTCTGGAGGACCTATACTCTGATACACTGAGTGCAGTCAGAGTTAATGGTGGCATAACAGAATGGTTTGCGACATTGGTCGGAGTCTTGCAGGGTTGTGTATTATCGCCATTACTATTCAACATATTCCTTGAAGTTGTACTTGCCAGGGCACTTTGATACCTGGATATTGGCGTTGTGATCAGTGGATACAGACTGAACAACCTGCGCTTCGCTGATGACATCGTGGCTATCTGCAATAGCAACCAGGGACTAGATACAATCGTCACCGGCATGGCAACGGAGACTAGACGTATGGGTGTGAACATCAACACCGATAAAACAGAAACTCAGCTCATCGGAAGGTACCGAGGATCGTGTGCTATCAAACTGGAAGGCCAGGTTCTAAGCCACGTAGAAGATATCGTCTATCTGGGTGGCCTCATTAGTAGTACCGGTTCTTCACAGCCTGATGTCCGTAGAAGAATCGGGCTAGCATGTGATGCTGTTAGAAGGTTGGGCAAAATATGGAAGAACAAGGCAACAAGGCAATCAGTGAAGCAGCCAAAGACCAAAGTGTATGAAACGATGGTGTTGAACATATTGTGTTACAACTCGGAAACATGGACACTTACTGCAGAAACAAACAGACAGCTCAGAGTTTTTGAAATAGGATGCTTGAGACAGATCATGGACGTCACGCGAAGAGACCATATCAAAAACGTGGACATCAGAGCCAACTGTGGCATTACAGAGGATATAGTAGGGAGAATCCAGGCAAGAAGACTACGATATTTCAGTCATCTGGTAAGAATGGACCAACACCGTCTGCCAAACATTGAGTGGAAGGGAAGAGAGAGTCAAAGGAAGACACAGGAAGCGCTGGCTGGATAATGTTACTGACGACTGCTATCATCGAGGCTGGAGCATCGTGGAGGCTACACACCTAGCCACTGACAGACAGCGTTGGAGGACATACATACGGCTGTCACAGTCTGCCCCGGCATCGCCATGACAACAAGAAGAAGAATAAGAACAATTGGCACAATGCACAAGTTAACTGGCCTGTAGTAACAGCTGAAGTAAGTGGTTACAAATAGCCGCTATTTTTGTGCTTAAAATGCCGTAAAACCCTGACCATCCATCCATCCTTTTACATTAAATTAATAAATTTTCCTTGACATGATGCAAGCATGTCTGTCAAAATGAAAATGTCGACTCTGTTTCCTGTGATGGCGTCATGAGTTGACGTGTTTGACTGTGTCTGTGACAGGCTGAGAACCATTGCGTCTACTGTACTGCAGCTACGCACTGCCACTAGCTGTCTTGCCATCACTACTGGAGCCACGCACATCCTGGTGGCCCTGCGAGACGCAAACCTCATCGTGTTGACTAGTCCACCGTTATCAGAACTGAAACAGAACTGAGCACTTGTGTCCGTTGTTGTTCACAGTCACAGGCCGCGGTTCAGTCTGATGTCATACAGTTGATCAGTGTCACTGTGAGCTTGTCGACTTATTCTTAGCAGATTACGGTTAATTTTCCAGCTGTCATTAACCTTTTGACGCCCTCTGTTGCCATATGGGTACAGCTATAGGACATCGTGTCCCAGACCGGGTTAAGCTGTCATTTGTAATTTTTGACATCCGGGCACTCTGACGCTCAGCTCTGAGCGTCAGAGTGCCCGGATGTCAAAAATTACATATGACGGCGTAACCCGGTGTGGCACAGGATGTGCCCATGTGGCAACAGTGGGTGTCAAAGTGATTAATATGAACTCTGTATGTGTCTGTTGATACTGTGACCGTTGAGTGGCAGTATTGTGGTGTAAGCTTACTGTCGGTGATTCGCGTTATCACATTCCAGCGTCAGCTATGCATTCCTTGCCAGTCCGTTGTCAGCTGCGTTAATATATTTTGTGATTATTGATTGTACGTATTTTCACCCCTTGTATGCATGTTTCCATACACATCCTGTGATGACTGTGTTTGTAAATTAATGATGAATTGTTAAGGAAGCAGGATGGTGTGTCTGTTATTGTGCTGTTGATTTTAGCTGCTTTGATTGTCCATGTAGTAATGAGTATATTCATATCAGCAGCGGCAGTGTTAGTACAAAGTGCCTACAGATGATGCCTGCTGCGGAGTTACCATCTGCTCGTCTAGTGTTTGTCTGTATATTATCTATGGAACAAGCTTTATGATCGACTCATTCGCTGTCGATATCGGTGTTTAGTCTCTATAGCAGTGACAGCGGTGACGTATGTTTTATATTCATGTTTAATGTCTCGTTTATCTGTGGTGGCACTTTGAGTTGTACACATTGATACTGCGTCATTCCGTTTGTAATGTATCGTTCTTGGTTTAGTATCAGTCAAGTGATTGGTTGAGAAGGCTCGATGTTTTTCACCAGTCTAGACATTGGCTGGGAACATTGCCTCTGAAATGACCTCTAAGTGAAATATTAAATCCATTTACTGGATTAATTTATGTCATCGTTTTGATATACATTGAGATAACGTCTTAGTGCCGAGTTGATGAAATACTCAAGTTGTGTCGGCTTCGGTCAGTAGTCCTTTCCTGTTTTTAAACAATTATTTTCTCATGAACATATTTTACTATTAACTTTCTTGATATTTTATTACTGTGAATAATAGTTATAAGCTAAAGCAGTGGTCATTTTACACCGACTCTCGTTGTGTATTTGCTTATTATTGGTGACGATTTTATATAGTGATGTAATTATTGACTAGTACATATCGAGTCACGTGGTTGTGTTTCGTCTGAGATATATTAACGTGTTTCTAGTTATTTTTGTGGTTTGTGTATATACATGTAAATTAGGGACCTGCGAAGCTTCGTGATTCGATTCGATTTCGAATCGTACGTCCGATTCGAGATTCGATTCGTATTGATTGTCCGATTCGATATTTTCGAATCGTCCGCGCTGTCAATCGTCAATTCATAAAGAAACGATTGGTGGTGGTTAAATTTGCGTTTAAAGTCGACTTTGGGAGTAAAATAAGCGTAAAATAAGCATTGTTTGACGCGTTTTATGACTGAATTGAAATAAACAAGTACTCAGTTCGGAGTTCCGTATCCGTACATCACTCTCGTTCGTCACAAATACAAAATACCGATGGATTAAATATTTGCTGTAAGTGTAAAGTGTAAACAACGATTCTATTCGAAGATTCGATTCGAAAACGAATCGGACCGCCGATTCGATTCGAGATTCGATTCGAACGAAAAAAACGATTCGCAGGTCCCTAATGTAAATCGATCGGCATCACTGTGTTAGATGTTTGTGTTATCATCACTCTCTGTTGCACTTTGCATGATTCTGCTACCCACTGCCCTGTTCTGATATCACATCTATAAAAATAACTTATTTGCCAATTTGCATAATTGAACTAGTAATAAACCCCATAACAGCTATTCTGGTCTACCTGTAACTATTAAACGTTCTGAAACTCAGTTAATCGTCTCATACATATATAACCCACTCTTTATCTCCCTAACGAGTGAAGATCCCCAAATAGGTATAGGTATTGGTCATTCTTTATTAGCTGTAGAACATATACTGGTAAATTGTGTAGATTTTGATATCATTCGCCAAGATTTCTATACAGCTTCTGATCTCAAGAGATCTCTAACATAATATTCATCCTAAACGAATAACTTCTTTTATACATGCCTTCTGATAAACTTTAAACTATTTCAGGCTTGATATAGACACTATTTGCATGCTTAAAATGCTGTAAAACCCTAACCATCCATCCATCCATACCAGACCACCCTCACTAGACTAGCGAACTTGTTGTGTGTTATATGTGTTGTATCCTTTTTTCGTCGTTTATTGTGTATGCATATGTGTATTTTGTTGTTTGTTTGTTCGTCCTAATGTGTCATGATTTCTGTCTTTTTAATGGTGAGATTATCTCCCCAGACCCATATCTGTCCATGATTTCCACCCTGTAATGGAGGGACTAGCTACATAGCTGCCCCCCCCCCCCA
>Ga0056114_1000915_pt1 | contig 12050 bp, 10 predicted proteins | sample WorMetHERISLAND1_FD_77005 | JGI IMG/M metagenome (GOLD analysis project Ga0056114, IMG submission 77005) | Marine gutless worms symbiont microbial communities from Max Planck institute for Marine Microbiology, Germany - Olavius loisae HERON... ...
CCTTAGAATTTGGTGATGAAATTTGGCGTCAGAAAACTAGAGTCTTGGGGCTACCAGATGGTGAAGAAATCATGCCGCTAGCTTTCTTCATTTTGACACAATACCGGCGCGTGACAGACAGACGGACAGACGGACGGACAGACAGACGGACATGTTGCGATCGCTATTACCCGCGCTAGCATAGCGTCGCGCGGGTAAAAAACAAATACAATACACATTCTGTTGCCTGGAAAAACTAAACAACGCCAACCAGACCTTGTTAGTAAGCAGAACTTCCAGACGTAGGTATCTCTCGAAGGCTGACGTTAAGACGTCATCATTCATTGGCTCATCCAGAGCATGAGCCGCCTGCAGCCGCCTCTCAATGTGAACCTAAAATCAGCTTCACTATGACATGACATGACATGACAGTAGTATCAACGATTGGAAGTAGCTCTTAGCGAACATAACAGACACAAGCCACCGACTGGCAATGTATGCCGGTGACACGATATTACTGAAACTGCTTCTAACATGTCTACAACCTGGGATAACAGCCTGCAGCTCAACAATCAGTGTTGAAATACTGTGACCTACTGAAGATAAACGTGGAATAACTGAGTAAATATTTCTTTAAATGTCATTTCACTTGTTGTCGGTCTGTTGTTAGTTTCACTTTAATTCCTGGTTTTATTTCGGTTTTCATCCTCACAATGCGTTCGTTCACAGTACGCTGTAAACCGCTATCAGCGTGTGAAGTGATAGAACGTGATTGCTTAAATGACTGAAATAACTATGACCGGGGCCACGGGGATGGCGCTCAGCTCCCGTTAGTTGTGACACATGGCAGTGTCACTCGGTAAATGGACAAAAGAACATGTCTTGCTGTTCTAAAAGACAGGGTAAAACTGGTGGACTGCGTAGGTCTGCAGTGTTAGAGACAGTTGATAAACCGTGATGTTTTTGAGGCAGTCAGCGATGGTACGCAGCGAAGCTCGATTGTGTTCAAGAAGGACCGTGCGACACGGTGAATATGCCATCAGATGGTCAAGATAGTGCAAAGCCTGCGCTGGACATGGCGTCACCGTCTCGGCAAACATCACCACTCGTGTCATTCTAGCACTCCGCTGCACACACGTTAAAACAACGTAGACGCTAACATAACTTCTCTGCCGAACTGGTTTTCAAACAGACACGAGCTAACAGTGCATGTCCTAGTAATCAACATTAATATTAATGTGGCTCAATGAACTTAAAGCAAACTAATTCGATGAAATCACAACATCATTGAATGTACACAGCTTAATATACAATCATAGTGGGGGAAAAGCACTGCACAAGCCACAGGTCAAGAATGTCAAGAGTTGTAAACTTCACTCACAACAGTTACAAGTGAGCTGCTGTTTTTGCATCAAGTGAGTGAGTAGATTCTTAATGGTACATCAGCACAATTAACCTATACAGAGCCATTCATGTTGGATGTTCGGTAAAAATATAACAATATATACAGTATAACACAAATAACATTATATAAACAAACGATTAAAAAAGTTTAAGTAAAAACAGCAGCAAACCATGATTTGCGTGACTGCTATACAACAGTGAGATACAACAGTAAACAATGTCAACTTTGGCAAATCCAGGGAATTTGAACTAATTAACTACAACTACTCTGATAGATAGACTTTTCACCCACTCTTAGCAGTTCCTGTCTGATGGTCAGTTACTATTACAGATAGAATCTCCATTAACAACGACGTCATCTGGTTCGTGTGAAAACAATATGGCTAAGCTGACCGACCATCAGTATGTATGCGCCGAAGTACCAGTGTCACAGTGCTGCCTGATAGTGAATATATTACCAGTGATGTACACTGCTGTATTGCACTTTTTTCCTTTCTTTTACTATCATGCTATTTGATGAATAAAGATGTATATATATATATATATTGTACGACGTACGTCACTAATAATTCCAATGATCACAATAGTCTCTAAAGTTGCAAAGCTGATGAGCTCACTCTCGGTCTAGGTGCCGTTGTAGACTCTAGGCACGGCTCCAACCAATCAGAGATCAGCTCCAGAATTTCATTTCCTTTCCTCCACTTACACATCGTCGTCAGCAGCGACTCGTAGTCAGCCGACGCTGAGTTGTCAGACGCAAGAGAACGCAGTTTTGACAGCACGCTACAGCTACACAGAGTGTCACACAATATCAGTGATAGACAATCAGACCAAGAACGCATGATTGAGTTTATCGGACGACCTAGCAGCACAGATTAGTCGAGTAACATCACACTCACTGCACCATGACACCAGTAATAATGAAAGACTCATTTCACACTATGCGGTGACACACGTCGCCCACACGTGCCAGTTCCAAGGCACGTGTCCTGTACAACTGGACCAATGTGCTTCCCCATAGGCTGTGAGGTATCATGGTGAGCATTGTGAGTGACTTATATGCTTACATGTGTCAACTGGCATCATTAATATTCAGGGGAGCGTTCAGTAATGGGCACGGTTTTCGGTGTAACTGGTTTAACCCAGGCTATGCCTAGCCATTCTTTTTTTACCAACTGGGTAAAAAAATTGAGCGTTATCTTTTGCACCCAGTTTAGCCCAGGTAAGCCCGATTTCTAACCGATCAAAACCGTGGAACGACTGATGCGGAGTAGGGCGTCCACCTTAGCTCAGCCAGTCACATGCGAAACAGGGTCAAGTCGTTCATTTTCAAAACTTACCCAGTTACAAAATAGCTAAGCAGATTAAACTAATCCGTTACAAAAAAAAAACACATCAAATGTTAGGATTAGAAGACACCACCAGAATGTACTAAGAGTACTCATCGTGGCTCATCACTGTCATTGACCACAAGCAATGCTACACACCACTGCTGATAACACACACACAGTGGCAGTAAGATACCATGAAACAAACTGCATCTTTCATTTCTCTATTATCACTGCTTTACTTCTGCATGACTTCACATTTCATACATAAATTTACCAAATGCAGATTTGAGGCAAAATATCAACTATCATCAGTTCTATATCGTCACGCACATTAACATTAGTACAAGTCCGAGAATTAGTCCTGGCTGTATTGGTAAAAAAACTTCTCAGATCAGTTAAGATTTGGAACAGTTGTCATCGAAAGTATACTTGTCCAGTGGACTGCGGGGTACAGCCAAGTGTAATGTCATCAACAAACGCAATCCAGTCATAATGTAACAGTGTATTACCTCACTGTGGGCACGGTACTTGACGGCAAGAATCCAGCTATCATGTACAGAGGGCTGATGATTTTCTTATCCTGTTGCACATCAGCACAGACATCAAGTAGTCTTCCCTTGTTATATCTAGGTTTCTGTGAAGACTTTCAACTCGCGACTCTTATCAAACTTTCAGTCTTACACCTACAGTCCGGAATAACACGCTGAGGAATGCATCACATGACAGGTCAACGTTGTGTGGCTGCTATGGTCACGCAATAAAACAAGTATGTGTTACAAGCACACACAAGAATGGAAGCAAAACTGATCCGGACTACATGAAACCTAAGAACTGGAAAACGCCTGGACGTGGTTTGGGATGACCTGGATGGATGACCAACAGTCCTAAAATCCCGTACCAGTGGCACATTCCCTAGAACAATAATTTAGTAGGCCTAATGTTTGATAGTATGATGTGTTTTGTGTCACAGCATTGTTTATGATATACAGATCAAATGAATGTGTAAACTTATAAGACAATCATAACAACATCAGTGTAAGCAGAACTTGAGTTGCTGGGTGTATGTGAATGACTTGTGCACAGTTGCTGGCTGAATGTAACACAGTAATCACTGGCTGGACGCCTTAGCCACTACTCTACCATGCCAATACAAGTTGGCGAAGTACAACAGCGAATGCTACCTCAAAATTTCTGATCAACACTGGTAGGATCTTGGCAACTTTCAACTCCAAGTATCGTTTGGCATTAGCAGCCGCAGGCTACAACAGATCAACTTGACCATTCATTGCTCAGTCAAACACAGACAGCCAACACATTAACGCTACTGCTGATATACCAATGTATTGCTAGTCTTTAGTTTATCAAAATCAGCTGGTCTGTAAAACTATAGCACACATGCACTGCTAATTCCAATAAGGCAAGATCAGCGCAGTTAACTCTGCTGTTCAAGGTGCTCCTTGTCATGTGTCCAGTCCACATGAAAAGTACAGTGTTTTTTGGCACGACATCATCAGCAGCAGCAACAACTCATACCTCAACAGCTGAAGAGTTAGACAAGTGACAGTCCAGCACCTTGGCCAGTTAGCACCAGTCAATACATCTGGTAGCAGACTCACAGTGCTGTTAATTACAGTTATCTTTAGCACAGCTGATTGCTGCAGTGATGCACCTCACCTTTCAACTACCTACTCCAATAACACTCCACTTTGTACTATCTGACCGAACTGGAGTAATCCTGGCAATGGTGGCTCATGAAATGAAAACTAAAATTAGCAAATATGCAACTGTTCAGAGTTCTGTAATCTCAGTGAGCTCTTTATAACACTTTTAGACTGCTACGTCACAGCATCATGCACTCAGGAATACAGCAGCAGAACCTCGCTGGAAATTCAACGTTTGTTCCTGCCACAGAGAAGACACAGGCTTTGAGAACACTCAGTAAAAGTTGTCACATGTGCTCTTTCACGAACAGTTAATACACAATGAATGGATGATGTTCAATTTTGTATCCTTGGTACTCAGTAGCATCAAAATAATGTTGTGTCAATCACCTGTTAGAGATTCAACAGCAGCAACAGGCTAACTCAAGCTCACGTGGATAATGACAGTTAAAGCCACAACAGCAAGACTATTATTGTGTAAAGAATGAGTCGTACTTTGTCCAGGGCAGTCTGTATGCTCGTCATCAATATAGCAACAACTTCAAGCAGTCCAGACAGAGTGTTGACATCATCAATGGCAACGTCGGCATCATTCATCGTCTGATCTGCCGTCCTCTGTGACATCTAAATACGAACACAAGCATACAGCGTGTAGCACTAATAACAATGGTATGTTTTCAACAGCAAGTAATGAGACGCTGGAAATGAATGACATGTGAGTGGTAATGTGCAGACGATCACAACGAGACGATAGGACAATAGCAATGAGAAGTAGACAATGACGAGGGGACGGTAGTAATGAGATGTTGGTTGTATTAAACACTTGTAATATCTGATATGCACATCAGTGTTTTGTACACAGTGAAACTGAGCAATCACTAATAAACAACGACACAAATTCCAAGTATTGAAATTTGTCTAAAAGCATCTCATCAAATCAGTCTTCATGGAGATAACATTCTCAACTCTTACACATCCAGAGGTTAACTGACATATCTGGCTATGCTACTGGCAGATCTGTAATTATACTTGGTCGTGGCATCATGCTCTATGTCTATCAGTCACATTGGCTGACACTCGATGGACGCGATTGTTGCCTAGTGCCGACCCTGTGAGAAACACATCTGATAATGAAACCACAAATAGATAAACATTCAAGGAAAGTAAGGAATAATTTAGCTTTTAGATAATTGACCAAACAAACTGCAATTCTCTGACAACCAGCACAGTACAGAAAAAATGCAAATTAAAAACTAAATAATGGAGGGAGCTGGGTGTCAGTGATGTACTTTTACACATTGTGATTTCAAACAACAAGTCAACTGGTGATGAGGACCGACAGTGAGCTGATGAGCATAAAAACAGAGAATATAACAATATACAAACGATATACAAACATTGTCAACGTTACTCATTAGCTCCTGCATTTCACTGTCCACGTAGTCTCCACCAGCCAACAAGTTTTCATCGTCTTCCGGCATTCCGTTTCCCTGTCCACCATTCTGCAGTACCACCTCGGCGATATATCCCAGTGCACAGAGTATAAACTTAACTGCAACGACACACACAACATTGTATACTATACTTTACACAACATTACTCTAAAGGTTTCTATTAGATAGAAAATTTCTGAAATAACCTACATGTTTACACAACCAACGTCCAACAATGTGGAAATTTCTGTGGAAATTTGAACTCTGAAAGAATAACTTTGTAAACATTACAAGACAGAAGCAAGACATGATCTTTGATAAACAATTTTGCTTCCTCATCAACACAGCAACAGAATGGATAGACGCAATGAAAACAAACAGAAGTATCTACAAATTAGGGAACAAAGTGAACTACGGTACTTATAGCTGACACCTAGCATCTGTCTGTGTCATAAAATACTCAGCAATAACAGGCAAACTTCTTGACTTCATCACCATTCACCACACAAACTGATTACTGCGAAGTTCAAACTAAGCTGAAGATATTTGTTTGGTTGGCTTTTGACTTATCTGTATTATCAGTAAAAGCACTCAGTTTAAGCCACAATCAAATATTCTTAAATGAAAAGCCAGTTAATCAACTAAGAAAAGACCAGCAAAAAACACAGAACTGACTTGTAGGAAAGACGCTCATATGGAGGTAGGCGTAGAGGAAGAATTTCCGTGCAGCAGCGTGATTGGATCTCACAAGCTGAACAGCTCTCGACAGCTGGACGTCAAGAGGCTTGTCAATGGGCATGTAACTGTTGAACAGCAGCTGGACCAGTCGTCTCGCAATGACTGCACTGTCCAGCTCCAGTCTGGCAAGAAGGTGGTCTACCGGCACAAGTGACCAGAACTGCACACACAGACAGTGCACATGACTAGCATTGACCTGTGTTTCAACACTACGCAGACAAATACACTGTTCAACATCGTATGTGCCCAGATGAAAGTGTTGAACATACTCAGACATGTGAATTAGCAGCATGAAACAACTTTGACTGAAGATCTTTCCAAATGTAACCAAAAGGTGGCAAAGTCAATCAAACCAGTGTTCAGTGAAACTCAATCAATCAGTCAGTGGGACTCAAGCCACGGGCTGCCAGATGAGAATCTTATGCCCAGTCTATCAACATACACTCCACAGACAAGTCTGGGCCGATGACTGTATTCAATATTCGTCCAATGTAGAAGGCATTTACAAACGAACTCCTTATAAAGTGTAAGATCCAAACTGTTTCTGTGGTGTGCAATACCATCTAACTGAAAAGATTACTAGGAGATTATTGTTAACTTTGACAGAGTTAATCATGTTACAAACAACGTATAAGTCAACCAGTTGCAGTAACACAACCTTGATGGCACGAAGTCTTTTGACCTTCAACAAGAGGTCAACAACAGCAAGACGAACCCTCTCCACCTTGTCATGAACCAGTGTGCACAGTTTGGGAAGAACTGTCTGAAGGAACGGATGAGACAGGTGGTAGTCCACCATGAATGTAAAACCCTGACACCGTTAAACAGCACCGTCAAACAAAATCTCTTTATCATGTACATGTCAAATATGGCACAAATCACACCCATGTGGCACCATACAAATTTGATCGTTATTGTCTGTTATTTTATAGGGTTGATTTACGGATCAAACGGTCAAGAAAACAAGTTATAAAACAACTGAATGACATTGTAACTGTACTACCAATGGCAGCCTTTGTAACATGCATCGTATTTGTGACTGATCAGTGATCAGTGACCAGCCACGTCTTAGTTAATGTTGACAGCAGTGACAGCATTATAGTAGTCCATGCAACTACTGAAAAGCACGGCACTGGACGGAATAGACTGACGCACTGACAGCAACTGTCGTTGCATGCCACTGCATTAACATACTTATTACTTTATTAGTCAACCGAACAATGCTGTTAAATTACACATCAGAAAAATTCAGACAGTTTTCCAGATGTGATTCCAATAAGAAATCAATGTGACAAAATACATCGGATCACATTGACATACATAGCTAGAAAATAGCTTGTTTCCCGTCCCACCCTTGTTTGACGCCCCGCTCAGAGGGAAACAGTTCTAATTTCTGGATAAAACTTATCCACAAAAACTACAGGGATGGCACTACTGTATGGTGAAAATTCCACTATCCTACGCGTTAACCATTTAGACTGAACCACCCGGGTGACAGACAGACGAACGGACGGTCGATAGCTAGCAAACAGCATGCACTACATATATGCTGTTGTACACTAATCATATTAATAGTACAGGTAAGTAGTAGCTGATTACAAGAAGAAAGAGGTATATACCTTGATAACAGCCAAGCGAACTTCAGTATTTGACGAGTCCCAGCCATGCTTTTGAATAAGAGACGTCAGTAACGTCTTGATAACATCAACGGGAATATATTCCCAATAAACGGCACAGATCTTGCACACACCGAACGCCACCAGACTGCGGACGATGTGAGAGGGATCTTCCAACAGGTTCTGATGACGACAGACAAGTAACAAGCAGACCACATAACCAACTTCAATGCCACTGAAGTGTTTTAGCATATACTGGCACTATATAAGTCACGACTATCGTTATGATCATAATTTAAAAAAAAAATTTTTTTATACCCTCAGCAGTATAGATCCCGAGAATTAAAAAAAAGAAATTGAAATCGAGTCTGGAAGGCTATTGGTCCAGAGAGTCCTTGATGAAAGAGTCCTGCAAAAGCACAGAATTGAAACGTTGAAGAACAGTGATGTGCTGAAAAAGGAATGATGTTTCTTTGTCTTCGCCAGATGACGCACGAATTTTGTCACCAAGATTAGATAAAAAGCTCGCCAAATGACATCGTTAAGCGCATGGTGTCTTGAGGTTTTGCCTGGAACCCTCTTACATGCCATCACATGGCCACCTTGGGAATCAACTTCCATGCCGCACTGGCAAGTATGAGAGATGCACATTGCACAGACTGAGAACAAGTCACAGACCGATTATGATTATTATATTTTTTAATCCTTTGTATTCCGTGGGAGGAAAAAATGATTGTTGTTATTAAAACATCTCAACACATCAGACAATCACAAGTCACGTCACATACACTGATAGAAGCAGTGGATGTCAACATAACCAGCTGGAAGGAACGTTGGATGAAACACATCTCGACTTGTTCAACAGAACATGATAAAGGTTTAGTCCATCAATCGATAATGGTCTTTACTCCAAGTGGATTCAGACTAGCTAGCTAGTTGCAATGCTGGGTGACCGTTACTTGATGCATTTTGTCTTAAGAAAACAACCAACTGCATTAGAATAACAGTAAGAAACTCAAAATACGGCTCAGAGGGCTTTTTTACACCAGCATGCTGGTAAACAGATCCAGCCTATTCCACAGATAAAAAGTACACTTGGGCTAGTTTAATTTAAGTGGAAATTGAACCCAAATGAATGCACTGCCATAACTTCAGAGCCCCAGCAGCTAAACACATGATATCTCAGAATAAGATGTCAAGTACCTTGAATGCATCAAACTGTCTCTGAAGCAGCTCGTCAGCTACCTGTGCACTGCCGTCATCAGACTGCAGTGGAAACACGTCAATCAGTAGAGCTGCGGCATTGGCACGCACAGCGCTATTAGCCACCTACATCACAGCATCAACGTATCAATTAGTGCTAGCACGACGGCGACGGGCGATGTGCGTCATCAAACTGTCGCTGCAGCAGCTACCTGTGCACTGCCATCATCAGACTCAATTTCGGCATTCTCAGTGGATTGGTTGGCCACAAGCCGCTCCAGTAACTTTGACGCAACCAGCAGATTGTAGAAATTAGTCAACACAAGTGAGTATCTCTCAGTTTCATGTCGGACTTATTTAGGAGTGGCATAATGTACGTTACTTTAAAAAAGGTAAAGACGTCGATTTGTATAGCGCGTCAACATGTCTACAAGACACCTCTAACGTGCATTTCGTCACTGAAACTGAGCCACCGGGCCGTATTTAGGTCACCGCACACTGCGCACAGCCTGCAAACACAGCCCTGCGCAGTGACCCAACAACCAGCCACAGGCAGCGCCAGCCAGCTAGTATAGAACTCCACCTTCGTAACCCATTATTAATGGATTACTACTTATTTAACTGACCCCAGAGGGATGGCTGCCTGAGTAAGCCATGTTGGTTGACTGAATGCGGACGCTTTACCCACAATGTGGTCACACGGCCAGCCGTCAGTCTAGCGCAGGATAGGGAAAGTTCACCGGCCTAACATACAACAGACTGTTGTATGTTAACGACTTCCAGACCAGGCCATTGTGCAAGGAGCAATTAAATAGTTCAATAAGGAACGGAGCAGTGACATTGACGATGACAGCATTGAGTGACATGGTCGGCATTGAGTTGATTGATTGATTGATTGAGCAGTGTTTAACGTCTCCACCAACACAGTATAGGTTATCTGGGAGACAGTATTACAGGTCAAAAGACCCAACCATCAGTATAAAAGTACTGAAGGAAAAGACGCTACAAAAGTAAACCCAGAAAAAGCAATCAACACAAAATACACCAATACAATAAACACATAAACATAAAAAATCCCCAAGTCTACAATAATACTATGGGCTCCCACAGTGGGCAGGGTTGACAAGCCTGAACAGCGGTGGGGCTGTTGCCACGGTACCACCACTCGGCATGAGTTGAGAGTGCAGCTGTCACCTGGCAGTGCACGGCATGCTGTGACCACATCATCCATAGTCACCGACTGGAACTGGCTCTCGACGGAAGTCACCAATAATGAAGGTGGAAGAGTGTCAGCTGTAGCAGAATGAACAGCTGAGATCTTGTCATCAAGATAAAACTGGTCGGCAATCATGTCATGGCAAGATGGAACAGCACCATAACTGGCAAGCATTTGCTTTTCGGCATCCATTTTTAACTGCCAGAATTGTTCATGTATCCGATGACAGAGAGCATAGTAAGGTACGGTAAAACAAATTGAAAAGCTACAACGAAAGTAACGGAATGAAAGCCGTAACCACCTTGAGAGAACGCCACAGAATTGGCTCATACAACTTCAACAGCATTGCATCGACTCCCTTCTGCTTCTTGTGCTTGTGGAAGTACGAGAGTATCTGCAACAAGTTTGCAAATGATCAACTAATAAATGTTAAGAGAAGCATATCTGAGTGAAAGCATGAACTGCGATTAAGATTATAAGTGGATCTTATAAACATCACAATGCAACGCACTGAAATAGTAAAGCTGATAGTTCCAAATTCTGCCTATACTATGGTGGGATATTATCGAAAATGTGAGTAAATATTGAGATATAAAAATGCAAGAGAGAAAAAGCAACAAAGAACAAACTAACAAACGTGCAAAAACAGCTGACAGAAATAAACTTCAGACGCTGTCAACATCACAAATGAGTTCGTAGTACAATCATAACAACGCGTTTTGACGGATTACAGAATGTTTTGACAAGTGATAATCTGGTAACAAAGTGAGAGTTCTCTCTAGTAAGTAGAACCTAAGAGTAGATACATGCTAAGTTTTTCAGACCCGATGTATGGCATCAGATGGTGATCTCCGTCCCGTGCGTTGAGCGTGAATGCCAATAAACATCAGATCCTGAATACAGTTCTTCTCTACACTCTACACAACACCGGAAGCACAATACATGAACCAATGTCAAAAAGCTGTGTTTTAATTACTTCAAGTGCAACAGATCTCAAACATTAATCGCAAACTTTGCATTTGTCCAACAGTGTTTAACTGCAATAACCATCATACTATGTACACCATTCTTCTACGATAGACGATAGGTTACAGCTGGACCAACAGATTCAGAGGTCAGTCATGGCAGATGGTTTTACAATACGATGATAAACTTGTAACATGCACGAGGTCAACACGCCACAGTCGAATCTGAGGTGCAGGCAGTCAGTGGACACAGGAGGGTTTGGACGTTGGTTAACCCTTTAAAGCCTATTGTTGCCATATGGGTACAGCTATAAAGCATCCTGTGCCAGACCGGGTTAAGCCGTCATTTGTAATTTTTGACATCCGGGCACTCTGACGCTCAGAACTGAGCGTCAGAGTGCCCGGATGTCAAAAATTACAAATGACGGCTTAACCAGGTCTGGCACAGGATGCTTTATAGCTGTACCCATATGGCAACAGTAGGCTTAAAGGGTTAACTGTGCA
>Ga0056114_1000916_pt1 | contig 12046 bp, 7 predicted proteins | sample WorMetHERISLAND1_FD_77005 | JGI IMG/M metagenome (GOLD analysis project Ga0056114, IMG submission 77005) | Marine gutless worms symbiont microbial communities from Max Planck institute for Marine Microbiology, Germany - Olavius loisae HERON... ...
AGGGGCACTGGCGTTGGTTGTTTTAGTTTCTTTTTCTGGCTACGTGTGCTAGATAAAGCTTAATACTCAGCTTTCCAGTCCACGTTAAACTCTCCTATCGTATCGTATCGTATCGTATCGTATAAGTCTAAGCCGAGTCCTCAAAAACCACGTCCGAGTCCAGGTCTTCCAAGATCGGACTCGAATCTGGACTCGACTCCAAGTCCCAACTCAAGTACTGTAAGTCTGGTTGTCGGTATACTATTTCGAGACACTTCGACACCATGTCTTAGGTCCGAAATGTCCTGGGTCTTCTGCTCCGACGTGTCCGCGTACCGTAAGTACTCGCGTTTGATACGAACGTTCTTCTTCTGCTGCAGCGACGTTCTTCAGCGAAACTCGCTGTCTTCCGAAGTCACCGGAGCATGACTTACCTCATCAGACGTTGCTTCACGCGCAACTCCATTGTCGTACACTATCATTGCTTTAATCTGTTGTCTACTTACTTACTGGAAGCCGAAGACGGAAAGGATGTGTTCTTTCTCGTCAACTTTCTGTTTTGTCGCTGTTCTGCTGTTGTGGTTATTGTCTGTCTGTGTTTGATGTTGTAGATATCTGTTTTCGACGTCGTATGTCGAGAGAGTGATCACAGACACTGGACAGACATACAGGCAAACCAACAACTTGGTACGATTATTAATCTTTCTCAGTTAATTGATCAAATTGAAATTTATACTACAACAACAATGACAAACCATTTTTGATGATTTTGTCATGATACCAGTGAAATTTGCGGCTTGAAAGGTTTACCAATTTATTAGTAATCTTACTTCTTGTATGGTACGATAGAAGAGTATATCGTGGACTGAAATGCTGAGTGTCGTCAGCAAAATCTTGCACACGTAGCCACAAACAAAAATATATGCAGAAAAGGAGTCAGTTATATTGTGTTCAGACAAAACTGAAAAGTCCATCTGAACTGTGTTATTGTCTGTATACTGTAGACTGCAGAACATTGTTTCTACGTCGGCTCAGTTGACGGTCATCCTTCATCGTCTGCTTCCGCCTCTACCTGCTACGGATTTCTGTATGTTTACCTGTGTACGATTATCTCATCTCATAGTCATTATCATTGTCGATCATTTCGATTGATGTCTGTCAATCGACATTAAAATGCTGGGCTAAATGATGCATTTTAGTGAGTTTATGATGTTTTCTGGAGATTCTGGAGATCACGCTGCCTCGGGCACCGCGTTGAATAGCGTAAGATTACTGGAAACTAGTCAACTAATCAACGGGAATTCGAGATGTTCCGCATGGTGATTTATAAACAAAACAAACATGTATTGCGAAGCGAATATATCACTAACTTTAACTCTAAACGTTCTATCTGTAATCGGCTACAAGTTGTCACGACTCAAGTTTAGTCGAGCGGTGATCTGTAGCAGAGACTTTGTAGCAAGGCGATAACGACGTGACCGACGAGTTGTCTTTCTATTATTATTATTATTATTATACCACTCAGCCGTGTAACTGTTACGCTGTATTGTTGTAGAGGAGAGTTTACAGTGGGTAATGAGACGTACAGTGTTGAACCAGTCGATGAGACGTTGACAGGTCATCACCGTGTCTACAGAGAGTCGGACAGCATAGAACAATCTCTCGGCTGTGGTATGTTCTTCACTAAACCGGCAGTGCTGAGTAGATACCTGCAGCTTAATATAGTAGTGTGTACTACATATCTGTTACGTAGACGGGGACGGGTGCCAGAACTTAACAATAGAGCACGTGGCTCGGGTCGTACCGTCGTTGGCGTAATTTTATCTAGAGCTGACACTCTGAACAACAGAATCATGCGTGACAGCAGGTAGAACAAAAAACATCACAGGATCCTCCCAATAGTTTGCTATTATCAACACTCAAACCACTTGAGCAAATTCTTTAAGTAGGACTTGGGGGTTCATTTACGACCCCCAGTACTTTTTCTAACTTCTTTCGGAGGAGTCAGCCATCTAATTTGGGAGGTCTGAACCCTCCTGACAAAATCATTCCGGATTATATGGTAAAAAGCAAAGTTGCTGATAAGGCTGTCAGTAGGCCACTATCCATGGAATGCGAAGCTTTGTCCGTTCCATAATATTCACCAAAGTTCTTAGGTTTTCAAAACCGTAATCGCAATACAGCTTGTGTATTTATAACAGGACGTTAGTTTAGCTCATTTCTAACTAACACTGAGCATCGCGCGGTTTCTCTGCGGCTGAGTCAATGTATATAAGCCTATCAGTAATGTATTATACTTGTATTGTGAACAACTTATTGTGGTGTACTTTACTTTCGTTGCACAATATTCTTTTACTTGTTGGTTTATCCCAAATTAATAACAAAATTTGTTGACAGGAAACGCAGAAGCCGTGACAGAAATTCGTCAGGTTCTGTTGACCAGAACACGAAAGGTTGGTAGAGGTTGACAAGACTCATTCATAGAAGTTTGTCTGGTATGAACACTAACCTGTCATGCACCACACGTTTCACGGAATGTATGTCGGCACAAAATCTCGCTGACGGATCATCTAGAGTCGGTTAGCTCTGCTCTGTTCGACTAATGCCAATACACACAGCCGACGCCGACGCGACTCAACTGTCGAGTTGAGTCACGTCGGCGTCGGCGGTGTGTATTGGGCTTAACGCTGCACTACAACAGTCTTCTGTGAACGACGAGAGAAATCGATACATTACTGTGACGATACTCCTAACAGTACTCCACAAAGCCAATATAACATCGTATTGTGTGTGAACAACAAATTCACGGATTTGTCAATCATCTCCGACCAGACACGACCTGGGCCAATCCAAGCTGGTCCTCATTCTGACGATATCCTGAAATGACACAGAAATGTCACATATCGTGCCGGCCAGTGGGACCAAACATCTCCTTGTTTCATTAAGTGTCGTATTGTTATTTCACTGTAGAAACGATCGTTGGGGTGGCCACAGGATCTCGACGGCGAAATGCGATTCGTTGAATTCTACGTCGTCAACGATTACTCGCAGGTGATGTCAGTTGCCGTCGCTGAAGGCATTCTGCACATTCTTTCGTGTTTTTATGTTTATGTTTATGTTTTGTGTTTTATAAGTGTGTCACGTTAATAAAGATTACTTACTTAATTACTTAATTACATTAGCGCTCTATCAATCGAGCTGCTGTAACAAACTGTGATAACTCTGTCAAATGAAGCTGTCTGACTGACAACGACGAATACGTGTTAAAACATAACTAAAATGCAAAAAGCTGCTACCGAAGTTAATTTAAAGGCTTTGGCTTACAAGATACTGGATTTCAACCACAGATTTAACATTTTTCTTCTACCTTCGCGGCAAATTGACGCAAACTGAAGTATGTAGTATTGGCTAATGGGCTGTACAGACTGGTTGGCAGCCAAAATGAACACGGGTAGGCGATCACATTGTGACATGTTACAAAATGGATTCTGGCGTAAGAGCTGACAGCATTTAATTCCCACACGCAAATGTTTACATACAAAGTTGGTTTCCGAAGATGATATTTGTGTAATTTCTGTGTGTATTCAGTACGTAGCGATGGGAAACGACACATCGCGAACAATCAACCGAGCAAAGACAATTGTCAACGCCGCCAGCGCTGTAAGTAGATATTTCCATTCACAACCGTCAAACGTTTATTTAGCTGTTCGGCCCTATTTTTTTACTATTAAGTGTACAGCGCACTATCATTACAAATCCCTAATGCGCTCCATGCGCTGTGTCAGTACCTAGCAAACAGAAAACATTTAAGCGATCGCTTAAAATAGTCCAAGGTAAGCGTGTCGACTGTCAGATATTCGGGAAGACTGTTCCACGCAGACGGTCCGGCGCAGGAGAATGCCCTTCTGCCAGCAGTCGTTAGCCTGTAGCGGGAAACGACGAGTTGACCACGGTTGGCAGAACGCAAATGACGACGACCAGCCTCCGACGAATTTTGCCAAAAATACAATCGACGCGCGGTTTCTCAACGACAAGGCGCGCTCAAATTAGGCCTACTGCAAGTTAGTACGTGTCTGAGTCCGCCTGCGTGTCAATAACAAGTGCAATAATATTATGCAGATGTAGATGGGTGTCACGTGACCAATTAACAGCCACGTGACCTCAAACGACCTTCAATAATCTGTCAAGATGGCGTCTTCGTGGTCGCTGCGTCGAGGCTTGTAACAGTCGAAGATCAGTCAATTTATACTGAAACTTTCCTCGTCTGATGACGTCACGTCTGTTTGAAGTACTGCTGTGAAAATTTGACGTCTGAGTTGAGTTGTTGTTACTTTCCAATGAAAACTTACCGGTATTTCGAAGGAAAATAAATAGAACGTAGCTCACTTCTGGACATTTCGTCCACTTTTTGCGCCCGTGATGTGTCCAGTATCTCCCACCGCCGTTCAGGCCTAGCGACCCTGTCCTCTGTGGGAGCTGTCCCATAGTCACCTCATATTAGTGTAGACTAGGGGACTTGTGCGTATTTTCTGTATATCCTTTTGTCTCTATTAGTGTGTGTGCATTTGTGTATTTAGTTGTTTTCGTTGTTTGCTTTGTCTTTTGTAGATCTTCCTTCAGTACTTCGATACTGTTGGTCGGGTCTTTTGACCTGAAAAACCGTCTCCCATATAACCTATACTGTGTTGGTGGAGACGTAAAACACAGCATAATCAATCAATCAATCAATCAATCATGTGTCTAGTATCTAATGCTTGTAAAAAAACAAGATGGTGCTTCGAAAACGGTACGAGATAGAGGTACAGTTACGATGATGCTCGCTATCAAACAGCTTAATTATTAATCACTTTTAATGACCCCGAAAGTCATTTCACAACTCTACATTTTTTCTTGATCCAACGAATGTCTTAGAAAATACAGCAACTGTTCGGTTATCGAGTTTCCTGACCTACATTAACCCTTGTCTTAATTTTGGCAGCTGCGTATATGCGCAGATAAAATTTGATTTGCAAATTAAATCGGAGTTGTTTCATTTGTTGCAAAATTGGCATACATTCTATATCGACAGTTGTACCCTACGATTTGACACGCCATTCGTTTGCAATAGCTAAAGTTCTTGTTTTTTTTCTGTTGTCAAGCACGGTTTACGTTTATTTTAAATTGTAATGTACATGTTCTATGTAAATTATTCTTGTTACCTAGATCATGGAACTGCACTTAAACGTTGATGTTACTATTGCAGCTGTTTCATCCAGAGAACATCTACATAGCGTTGGTCGGCGTTGAAGTATGGACGTCTGGTGATCTCATTTTAGTTGATACTTCTAACAAATCCAACACCTTGAGGGAGTTCTGCTTCTATCGACGAACCAACATTAGCCGTTACCACTACAACGACAACGCTCAGCTCATCACGTATGTCTCGCTTCTGGGGAGTCAGTTTCAGGGGCCTAGCCAGAAGGGTCAAGGCCGTCAAGCGTGTAAACTTTTTATGCGCTGAAAATGGAAGTACTTGTTATAAGTCAACCGCATTTTTTTCAGTATACGGAGAGGACAGCCCTTCCACACCTCACGTTCTTCGCCTGTACACACTAGCACAAGCCTCGCCACTTTCAACTTTTATTGAAAACTTTAGCAAACTAGTTATTTAGCTGAGTGTTATCTACAAAGGCGCTCAAAAGATGGCATATCCCGGTCAAAAAGGTCAATAGCCTTTGTAATTTAACCCATTGTATATCCTTTGGTGGGGGTGACGCCAGGTTGCGATCAGTCAACCCAACAAATAAAAGATATTTGGACTGCAGGGTCCCCGCTCCCTTGGGCAGTGTGTTCGGTCGACTATTGGCTGGTCATGACATACCTAATTTAGCGGATATTGGTAGACTGGTTTTTGCGTAGTAACAGGGCCCAGTTGATGTTTAAAAATAACCGTATACACTGTATGCGATGACTGTGTTTCAGGGGTGTAGCGTTTCGTGACGGTAATAGAACAATTATTGGTACAGCATACCTCTCACGAATGTGCAACTTCTACTGGTCGTGTGCGTTTACTACGGCGAGTATATCATTGACTCCATTGTTTTTTAGCGGCGCAGTTGCTAGCGGTTTGAGAACTATTGTAATAGTATTTAGCGCTCTAGATACAAAACGGAATCTGACAGTTGGGCGTATAGGCAACTGACAGAATGCCACAATGTGTCTTGTAGCGGCGGGGGTGTGTTGCTCAAATTCATCCGCTAATGTGGTAACGCCTTTAGTCAGGCTAGTTTACAGAATGATTGTTAGCTGAGAACTAAGCCTAGTGCAGCACCAACCGTTGAACCACAGACTCACAGTATAAACAGTATTCACGCTTCTTCACTTTTCATCTGTTTTGACGCTGACATCTTTCGCTGTCCGCACTTCAATTTTTTCAGTGCATCGTAAGCAGTGTTTTAACAAAATTCGTCCATTTCACCAGTGTTAGAATTAGCCTAAATGAGCTGGATGTCGGATGTCGAAATGTTTGAAATTTTGCGCAGGGATTGAAATTTAAAGCCGATTTTCACTCAAAAATGGGCATCTGTATACATGAACTGGGGGGTTGAACCCCCACCCGGCCACCCCCCGGCAATTCCAGCCCTGCATTTCACAATATACCACGGCAAAATGCGCTCGATAAACTAAACTTGTTAAGTTAAAGGCCTCGGTTTAATGTTAGCAATAATAGTCTACTCAACTCAAATCACAGGTCACACACACGATGCTGTTGTGTTGCATTCCAGGATTACTACAGCCTTCCCACAACGACGGCAGCAGTAATGGCACACGAGATGGGACACAACTTTGGATTCAATCATGACGACGAAATTGGCTCGTGTCCCTGTGATGATCCGACGGAAAAGTGTATCATGAACTCTAAGACAAGGTTCATTCTCTTCGCAGCCAACTTATAATCTGTCCCATTGCTATAGCATAGCATGGGACAGATTAACAGAACGCTGGCGTCTGTCTGTCTGTCTGTGTGTCTGTCATCGCTCCTGCGGTCGCAATTTTGAATAGAATTTGATGAACATTTGCATAGTCGTTTGAGGCAGAAAACTAAGATCGAGTTCGTTTGGGATCAAAATCCGATAATGCCTTCCCCTGTTCTACTCCCAGTTTTCCCCAATTTTCACCAATCGTTTAAGATATTTTTTAATGTAAGTCTACGGTTTAAGAACGTAATAATGCGATGGTTTTTGGCCATGCACAGCGACCCTCCTGCAACGCGATGGTCACAGTGTTCGAAGCATGAACTTCAGCGGTCCTTCGACAAGGACTTGGACTACTGTCTACACAACGTACCTCAGACTGTCTATGATGACACGCCGGACTGTGGCAACGGAATTGTCGACCAAGGAGAGGATTGTGACTGCGGCAACGCTCCGACCTCGGTCTGATGCTTTATACTACGATATCATCGTCATCAACAGTGCCACTAGACTATGATTGATTTGTGTGTCTGAAACTGCTCACATGAAGAAACAATTTAGTCTCTTGAATACTGAAACTAATTTCCTTGGCTTCACTGTTTATGCATATTTATATTTATTTGAAAACTCCTCTTACGTGCTTCACTTTCAGTTACATCCCCCCCCCAAGTTGGGTGGACATGATCTGCGTAAGCACAGCCATGGGCAGCTTAGTTAACTACCTGCCAGTCTGCCACTAATAGCATGTTTATGAGGAAGTCATATAGAATGCTGTACTGTGGAATTTATTGCTATACGTATGTTCTGTTGATGTGGTTCTGTAGTAATGGTTTAATGGTTTAATATATAAAAAGGCAAAGGGCCTGAGACCACTAACATGCCATACCAGTACACACAGACACGACACAACCGTTAAAAATCTACTTATATCAACAGCACCCAGATTATTTTTAAAACTAGCAACTGTGCCGTATATTGTAATGCATATATTTTTTATTATTTCAACACTTGCCATATGTATTTTGTATAGATATTGTACATATAATCACTACTGGTTGACAGTGTTTTTATCAATAAAGAAACGATTTACTTTAACTGAAATAATTTGTGTACGTTGCCAGCTGTGTAACCGAGGCTGCTGTATCAACTGTCGTCTCACGGTTAATGCTACCTGTGCCTATGGACGATGTTGTGACGTCCCCACCTGTCAGGTGACTACCACAAGCAGTCGTTAAACATACTGAATTTAGTTAATCTGAGTGCATAGATATATTATACAAATGCTTGCATAAAGCAATATAACGAGCAATGAATTGGTTATTACATACTAGAATAAATTATTGAAATAATCGTCAATCCCAGCTCCACATAGAGATAATTGGACTGCTAGTGACGAGGCTGTCTGTCCGTCTGTCTGTCTGTCACAACTCGCAAGCATGTGTGTACGTGGCGCCACCGCAGCGCGCTATATATAATGGATCGCTGGCGACGGACGTGCGCGGACTGCGTACTCTCTGTTCGTGGACTCTGATCCACAGGAATTTTTTGTTCCGCCTGACGGATTTGCACCGAAACGTTACCGGCGCCTATGCAACAGGTGCGGGAGTTTACCGTCTCGGTCCATCGGGACGATGCTGTTGTTTAGATGCATATTATGGAAATTATAAAGTGTAGTTATATAACACTATCACGCATACTTCTATGTTCTTTGTATTGCTAACTGTTGGTAACGAGTCAATCGAACCAGCCGCGAATAAAAAACATAAATAAATAAATAACTAAATAACTGAATAAATAAATAATAAATAGATTATTAAGATTTGTATTAACGTTGTATTAAGGTGGAACACAAAAACTTTAATACTGACACATGGCGGTTAATAAAACGGAAGTTACATAAAATCAAGTTAACAACAGATCTAACTAAAGCACTGAATGTACCAAAATGTATAGAGTGTTCAATGTTAATGTTACTCAACATAAAAAAAATAATAAACAAATAAACAAACAAACAAACCAATAAATAACGCTTCCTTTATTGGTACTATCTGTATGTGAATAAACAGTTGAAGCCAGCCTACACAGAGTGCAGAGCGGCCAATGGCCAGTGTGATCTGGCAGAGTATTGTAACAGAACTGATCCACTTTGTCCTTCAGACGTCTATCGACGGAACACAGATAGCTGCACTGTCAACGGGGTATGTGAACGTCGGTACTAGTCTTTTGCACAATAATTAATATACCTAAAGCGGATTGCGCATCATTTTCATCTATGCCTGTGTAACAGTTCTCATGCAGACGTAGACGTAATCAGTAAAAAAAATCAGGCTGCTTGCCAAGCAATCAAACAATGCAAACATACAGTGTATTCTTCGCAAAAAAGGTAAAACTTACTGCCATGACATGGGCCAAATGGCGACCATTTTCTCTGATCCAACCTCGCCGTCTGCCTCATGAACTCACAGGGTCACCACTGGCCGCCACAAGTGTAGCCACCGGCAGCTGCCAAGCAAGATGATGGCCGACATATGCCGTGATTGGCTGACTGACCAAACCACGGACTACAGCGCTCTCTAGGACACCCCTTGCTGAATTTGACGGGACGGGACCACTTCGCGGCAGAGAAGGGGTGGAAGAACTGGAGGGACGGAAAAAAGAAAGGACAAGAGGGGGAGGCGGATAGGATTTTGCGACCCTCATTTCTGAATTTTATGGACTTGCCGTGAAAAATGATCGAAAGATCTGCCACAAGTTGACTGGCGCGTTTTCACACGGTGGACAGGTGTCGGCGTATTGCTACAACGGCGAGTGTAACACACACCAGTCTCAGTGTCGTCTGTGGTTCGGTGAGGAAGCTGACAACGCTGTCGAGGACTGTTACAACTACTACAATGTTCTCGGGTGGTTCGGAGCGAACTGCGGCATCAACATCACCACGCGCTATTACATTCAGTGTTCTCCCCGGTACGTTGGGTTTGGTACAATATCAGACTTACGTTTGTTTCAGCCACCGTCGCGTTGTTTCGCTGACTCCACCTGCATTACGGCAGCTATGTATGTGTACAGATGAAACGTTGCAGTAGTAATTTGACGTGCAAATTGAATCTGAGTCTTTTATTCGTCTGTCGTAATCGACTGCGCCCGAGGACGAGCGATGTGTTTGCGATAGCCAGCATTCTTGGTGTTATGCTTCACATTGTTTGACTTAACCAACAAAAGTACTGACACTTAGAGAATTGCAACAGCTGCAGGCCTTAAGATTAGCGAATAAGACGTGCGGATTTGTGCATAATTTGAATCCCTCTTGTCCATCATACTTTATGAATACATACAGTACACACATAGGCCTACATCAGGTTTATTTCTGACGCTAAGCCCATAGCAGAACAGTATGAAAAAGGACAGTGTACTATAACTGCGACTATATCCGAAAAACATTTTAATACACCTGTTATAACATGAACACAGTTTCTGCATGCTACCTTTAAGTAGCCTAAGTGTGCCACAATCCTGTGTCGTATAAATTCGAACAGTAAGTTTTGAATAAACTCAACTTCACACTACGTTTTCTCGAGTTGATCGATGCATTTGTCATGTGTGTGAAGTGACGTTCTGTGCGGTGCACTTCAGTGCGACATTTCCAATGTCAGCCAACTACAGTACGTCAACTTCGCAATGCCTTGGGCCAAGTCTAAAAATAGAACAATGGCCGATGGTGCAGTATGTACGGAAATAGAGTCCTGGACCTTCTACAACGGTCCTAACAGGACACAGCCTGGTCGCGTGCCTAACGGAGCTTCCTGCGGAACTAGAAAGGTAATGGTATCTCGTAATTGAAGCACTGTGTTGACGTTAAAGGCATACATAGACTTTGCCATCGTCGTTGTGTGCTCAGCTTAAGCCCAAAACTACTCGCGTCAACGAATTGGAAACAAAAGTACTGAAGTTAAAGGCATAATCTCTTAGAGATGGGCAGGTGGTATGTTCATGTTTTTGAAGTTCTAAAAGTGTGTGTACCATTTAATTTCTCACTTTTTTCTGCATCTTATGCCAATGGCAGAATGATTTTTTCGTAGTTTTCTGAACGTTTATTGTTGGGATTTGCTATTTCCCCGGCAGGTCCATTGGTCATAGGACAGCGACACAAAACATTTGGGACATCAGCCTCAAACTTTGTGCGGCGTTCCCTCTCTGTGACAGAAAACATGGAGTTCGCTGGTTGGCGGCATTTCGTAAACTTTTGAATTCACGTAACGTGGTGCTGATTTCTGTGAATTTTTAACACAACGGATTGTACATATCGCACGCATCAGATGCAGTCGTCTAAACAGTAGGTGTATCTTATCGTAGCTTTCTCTGCGATTTATGAAAATGTTTAAAAAATAGTGTACACGCTGCTGCTGTTGTCGCTGCAGTTAACACTGTCTCAACTTTGCGACTCCCAAGACTTGAACGCGAGTTATAAAACAACTAAACCGAGATTATCTGTAACGCTTTCATTTCATGCATGTCAATTGTTGCTGCGGTGTTTTGACAGATGTGTTTAAATCAGAGATGTGTGGACATATCGAGTATAGCGGTACCGAACTGCGGTTCCTGCTCAATGCACGGCGTACGTCTGTAGTCTGTTGACTTGTCAATCGATTTAGTCTCTTATTCTCCGTTACACAATAAGTCGGAACACACAACCTATTTGTGTTTTCGACATAAGCTGATAATGGCTACAGATTTTAGCATACTGGCACTAAAGGATGGGACGTGTTGATGACTTTGGACCATGCAAAGTTTCGGTTGATCATAATGAACCGTTGTTTTTGTCCACCCACAAGTTTCGGTGTTGCGCCCCCTATACTGTATGTATGGACTTCAGCCACGTTTTAGTTATGTTACGATACGATTGCGTAGGTAGTTTGCAAACTCAATCCAGTTCATGGCACATCTGCCGTCTTTGTCGTTTTTAGATATATAGATATCGGAAATTTATACAGCGCAATATCATTGATACATCTCTATTGCGCTGGATGCACTAATATCGCGCGAATAGTATCGTCTTAACAGTGCGCCGAAAAACATCAAAACCGACAGACAGATCGCGAAACTCAGTCAGTAGTGAG
>Ga0056114_1000917_pt1 | contig 12045 bp, 7 predicted proteins | sample WorMetHERISLAND1_FD_77005 | JGI IMG/M metagenome (GOLD analysis project Ga0056114, IMG submission 77005) | Marine gutless worms symbiont microbial communities from Max Planck institute for Marine Microbiology, Germany - Olavius loisae HERON... ...
ATCAGGGCCAGCGGTTCAGAAACACCGCGTCAACAGGCCGCACACAAGACCGTACCCGATTTGGCCGCCATGTCGTCAAAAAGTCCTTGCAACGCGGGAGCCATCCACACAGGACATCGAGGTCGAGCACGTCATCGTCGATGCCATGACCGTCCATATGATCGAACGGCCGCAGCATTTCGACGTGGTCGTTTGCGAGAACCTTTTGGGCGATATCCTGTCCGATCTGGGGGCCGCGATCATCGGCGGCATGGGCCTAGCGCCGTCCGGTGAGACCGGGGATGCGCACGGCATGTTCCAGGGCTCTCATGGGACGGCACCCGGTACCGCCGGCAAAAACGCGGCCAACCCCGTTGCCTGCGTCCTGTCGGGTGCCATGATGCTTGAGTGGCTGGGTGATCGTCATGCCGATTCGAAACTGACCACGGCCGCCGGGCGGGTGCGCTCGGCGACCGAAGCGGTCCTCGCCGAGGGCCGCTGGGTGACGCCCGACCTGGGCGGAAACGGCACGACGGCGGATTTCGCGAAGGCCATCTGCACCGCACTCGAAAAGATTCGATAGCCGAGACAACGCCGGCTGGCACCTACCCGAACAGGCAGGTTGTCGCCCACTCGGAATTCTTCTGGCGCCCACACCGGTAGGTGTTCTATCACATTCACTGTTTTGTAATTGTCGGTTCCGCATCGGCCATCCCTGCACGGAAATCGCCGGAAGAGTACAGCATTCCGTGGCCGGTGTGAGAGCTTCACCGTGGATTCGAGACAAAGAAAAGAAATGGATCCTTTCTCCCACTTCACCGGCATGGGCCGGCAGAAAGTTAAACTGACTCGGACAATCCCGGCTGACGGACATCACGGTCCTCGGCACCCGATGGCGAGGGCATGACATGTCGAAAAAGCACCCCATCATCGCCGTAACCGGATCGTCGGGCGCCGGTACGAGCACGGTCAAGGTAGCCTTCGAGCATATGTTCCGCCGCGAAGGCGTGAAGCCGGCCGTCATTGAAGGCGACAGCTATCACCGCTTCAACCGGGCCGAAATGAAGGCGGCCATGAAGCGTTTCGAGGAGCAGGACGGCTGCACCAATTTTTCCCACTTCGGACCCGAAGCCAATCTGTTCGAAGACCTGGAAGAGACCTTCCGCCAATACGGCGAGACTGGCAGTGGACAATGGCGCCTTTATCTGCACAACCATGAAGAGGCGGAAGCCTTCGAAGGCCTGGGACCGGGCGAGTTCACGCCGTGGCAACCCTTCGATCGCGACACCGACATCCTCTTCTACGAGGGCCTGCACGGTTGCGTCGTCGACGAGAAAGTCAACATGGCACGTTACGTCGACCTGAAGATCGGCGTCGTGCCAGTGATCAACCTGGAATGGATTCAGAAGATCCATCGTGACACACAGACGCGGGGCTATTCCGAGGAAGCGGTGATGGACACCATCCTCAGGCGCATGTACGACTACGTTCACTACATCATCCCGCAGTTCCAATATACGGACATCAACTTCCAACGCGTGCCCGTGGTCGATACCTCCGACCCGATCATCGCCCGCGACATTCCGACGCCGGACGAAAGTCTAGTCGTCATCCGCTTCCGCGATCCGGAACTGTTCGATGTGGATTTCTCTTTCCTTTTGCAGATGCTGCACGGGTCGTGGATGTCGAGGCGCAATACCATCGTCGTGCCCGGCGGCAAGATGGGACTCGCCATGGAACTGGTGTTGACGCCGATCATGCGCAACATCGTCGAGGAAAGGCGCCAGTTGACCCGCGCCACCGCGGCCTGAGCACGAACGGCCGGAAAAACGCATGTCACAGAAACACCCCATCATCGCCGTCACCGGCTCGTCGGGCGCCAACCGCAAAACGGTGCGCGAAGCCTTCAACGAGTTGTGCCGGATCGAGGGCTTGAGCGCCGCCTACGTGCAGGGCGACGGGTTCCACCGCTACGACCGAAAGGCGATGAACGAGGTTCTCGAGCGCGAGGCGGCCGAGGGATGCGATACCTTTTCCCACTTCCAACCGGCGGCCAACCTGTTCGACAAGCAAGAAGCGCTTTACCGTCAATATGGCGAGACAGGTACCGGCCAGCGACGTTTCTATATCCACAATTGGGAAGAAGCGGAGGCCTTTGAGGATCAGAACTTGGGTCCCGGCGAGTTTTCTCCGTGGGAGGATTTGCCTGCCGGTTCCGACATGATGGTCTACGAGGGCCTTCACGGATGGGCCATGGCGCCGAACGCCGAACTCGCCTCCCATGTGGACCTGAAGATCGGCGTCGTGCCGGTCATCAACATGGAATGGATCCAGAAGATCAACCGCGACACCAACCTGCGCGGCTATTCTGAGGAAGCGGTGGTCGAGACGATCCTCCGGCGCATGCCCGACTACGTCCACTACATCCTGCCGCAGTTCCGCCGCGCCGATATCAACTTCCAGCGTGTACCCGTGGTCGACACCTCGGATCCGATCATCGCCCGCGACGTGCCGACGGTCGATGAAAGCGTCGTCGTCATCCGCTTCCGCAAGCCCGAAGACTTCGATGTCGATTTCCCCTGCCTGTTGCGCAACCTCGACGGCTCCTGGATGTCGAGGCGCAACACCATCGTCGTGCCCGGCGGCAAGTTGGCCATGGCCATGCTGCTGATCCTGCGCCCCATCGTGCGCCGCATGATGGAACGCCGCCCGATGGCTGCCTGATATCCTCTTAAGTCTTCCCGAAAAAGGTAGCGCTCAACCGGCGACCCCGAGCCGGTGCATGCGCCGCCATAGCGTCGTTCGGTCGATGCCGAGCAGGCGGGCCGCCTGCGAGCGGTTGCCACCGGCTTCCTTGAGCGCCTCTTCGATCTCCCGGCTCTGGCGCTGATCGGGTAGGTTCGCCGGAATCGGTTGGGCGACCACCGTTCCGGGGTATTCGCGAATATCCTGCGGCAGGCTCTCGGGTAGCACGACGTTGTTGACGGCGCAGACCATAGCGTGTTCGACGGCGTTTTCCATTTCCCGGACGTTGCCGGGCCAAGGGTAATCCATCATCAGGCGCATGGCGCCCGGCGAACACTCGATCTCCTCCGAATAGCCGCGCTCCATCAGGTTCGAACAGAACTTCTTGAGCATCAGCGGGATGTCGCCGGGCCGGTTTCTGAGTGCCGGGATCAGCAACGGGATAACGGCCAACCGGTAGAACAGGTCGGAGCGGAATTCGTTGGCGTCGACCATCTCCTTCAGGTTCTTGTTGCTGGCGCTGATGATGCGCACATCGACGCGGATCGGTTTGTCGGAACCGACCATTTCGAACTCCTGGTCCTGAACGGCCCGCAGCAGTTTCGCCTGCAGATGAAGCGGGATTTCGCCGACCTCGTCGAGGAACAGCGTGCCCTTGTCGGCCGCTTGGAACCGACCCTGGCGGTCCTGGGTGGCGCCGGTGAAGGCACCTTTGACGTGGCCGAACAGCTCGGACTCGATCAACGGTTCGGGGATAGCGGCGCAGTTGACCTCGACGAAGGGGCCATTAGCGCGCAGGCTCTTGCGGTGGATTATTCGCCCCAGGTGGGTTTTGCCGGTCCCCGACTCGCCCTGCAGCAGGACGAAGGCGTTGCTTGCCGAGACTTGGTCGATCTTTGTCAGGATGTCGAGCATTCTCGGGTCGTTGGTGACCAGCTCGTCGCTGCGGCGATTGAGCACCGCTTCCAAATTCCTGGTATCCGTGCGGTCGTGGGTGATGACCAGGCGCAGCCGTTTCTTGCTCCTAGGGGTTTGAATGACGCCGGTATGGAACTCCAGGTGCCGCGGCGGTCCTTCACCGTTGACCCGCCGTTCTAGGCGGACGAACCCATCGTTGAGTTTGTATCCGGTCGTCTTGTCGGCCTCGGAAATGGTGCCCAGGTCACCGATGCCGATGCTTTCGAGGGACTGGATCGGCGTATTGGAGGCCAGGCCCAGCATTTCGCCGGCGGCCGGGTTCTGGTAGAGCACCTCACCCTTTTCGTCGGCAATGATCACGCCTTCGTCCATGAACGAAACGATGGCCTCGAGGAGTGGGTAAAAATCGTTCAATCCCTGCATGACGGGGCATGATTCCTATCGATGTCGCCGGCCGGGTGATGTACCATCGGGGTCTGCACTCGAACCCTCTTTCCAGTTTTTGCGACCTGTTGCATCTTCCAGACTGTTGCGCAACAGGGACAATAGCGGGCGTTGGTTCGAAAATCCAATGAATTCAAATCAGTAGATTCGAATTTCATGCCCGAGACGATTATTTCGACTGTTGCACTGTTGCATTTACTGCAACAAGAGAATCTATTGTTTTCAATGCGTTAGTAATTGGCACGACCCTTGCTGTCTTTGTTGGGACGGTCTGATTAACTGGGAGAGGTTCTATGGCTGATCTTTTTTCCGCAGAGTGGATGGCGAAGTTCCAGGAGGCCTGGAACGCCGATGGCGAACTTGCTGGTGAACTCGAGAAGATCGGGTTCAACTCGACCATCGCCTATGGTTTCGACGATGACGACAACCCCGCGGGCGTGCTCGTCGTCGAGAACGGCAAGGCGATCGCGGGGGCCGCATACGACGGCCAAAATCTCGATTGGGACTTGCGCGCTACCAAGGCGAACTGGGAAGGCTGGCTGAAGAAGCCGCCGGGCCTGATGGGTCTCGGCATGGCCTACACCTCGGGCAAGCTGAAATTCAAGGTTGGCGACTACGCCGGTATGATCAAGGACCCGCGAATGGCGGGACCGTTCATCAAAAGCTTTTCGGCCATGGGAAGGGTTTGATTCATGCGCTTCCCAGCCTGGCTTTTCGTGCTCGGGTTGGCGCTATCCGGTGCGGCTGCCCAGGCGGCCGACTACCAGACGGTTATCGCCAAATCCGAACGCGTTGCGGCGACGGCGACCGTCGGCGGAACCGTCATCCCTTATAAGGAAGTGACCCTGGCCGCCCAGGTGCCGGGTCAGGTCCTGTTCATTGCCGGCAGCGAAGGCGACGCCTTCCAGGCCGGCGCCCTGCTCCTGACCATCGACGACGACGACCTGCAGGCTCAGCGCCGAGCCGCCATGGCCGAGATGATGCACGCCGAGTCGATCCTCAGGAATGCCCGGGTCCAGTATTCCCGCGAAATGTGGGCGCCCAGCGTCAACAACGCCTATCGCTCGCCGGGCATGGCCATGCCGATGATGTTCGACCGTATGTTCTCCCGAGGCTTCGGCAACATGACCGGCCTTTCCGGGTCGAACCAGTGGATCGAGCGCTATGCCGATCTATCGAGCCAGGCCAGCCATCTCAATCAGGCGCAGTCGCGGCTGCTTTCGTCTCGTGCCCAGGTCGAGACCCTTGATGCCAAGATCAAGGACGCCCGCATGACGGCGCCCTTCGAGGGGGTCATCCTCTCGAAGATGGCCGAGGCCGGCGATACAGTTCAACCGGGCCAGCCGCTCATGAAGTTCGCCCATACCAAGTACTTGCGCATCCAGGCGGAAGTTCCCGTACGCCTCGCATCGGCGCTTCGCGAAGGCATGATCGTCCCGGCCCGTCTTGACGTTCATACGTCCGATATCACGGCGCGCGTGGTCCGCATCTATCCCGTCGCCGACGCCGGACGCCATACGGTGACCGTCAAATTCGACCTGCCGATCGGCGTTCGCGGCGGCCCGGGCATGTATGCCGAAGTCCGCATCCCGGAGGCCAGCGGTGGCGAACGCGAGTTCGTCGTGGTGCCGTCCCAGGCCCTAATCTGGCGCGGCAGCCTGCCGGGCGTCTTCATCCTGAAGGACGGCAAGCCGTCGTTGCGCCTAATCCGTCTCGGTGCACCGGCCGGCGGCGGCAAGGCCAGCGTCATCGCCGGACTCAAGGGCGGTGAGCAAGTCATCGTCAACCCGTCGGCCGGCATGGCCTCGGGCGGCACGGTGAACAACTGACTTACGAACGAACCTAAGACAGACAGGGAACACAATGTCGGACGCTCCTCAGCAGACCGATAAAGAACCGCAAGAAACCGGACACGCCGATCTCGGGCTGGCCGGACGCATGGCGCGGGCGTTCATTCATTCGCCGCTGTCGCCGTTGCTGTTGATCGCCAGCTTGGCTATCGGCGTCCTCGGCCTCGCCTTCACCCCGCGCCAAGAGGATCCGCAGATCTCGGTCCCCATGGTCGACATCTTCTTCCAGTACCCGGGCGCCTCTTCGGAGCAGGTGGCGAGCCTCGCCGTCGATCCGCTGGAACGCATGATGAGCGAGATCCCCGGGGTCAAACACGTCTATTCCGCTTCGCAACGCGGCAACGGCATGGTCACCGTCGAGTTCGACGTCGGCGAGGATATGGAGCCCTCCCTGGTCAAACTCTACGACAAGCTGATGTCCAATATGGACAAGGTGCCGCCAGGCGTGTCGGAACCCTTGGTCAAGCCGAAGGGCGTCGACGACGTGCCCGTGGTCACCCTGACCCTGTGGTCCGAGGACATGGACGACGCCGTTCTCCGCCTCGTCGCGCTCGACGTGCTGCAACGCCTGAAAGAGGTCAGGAATACCTCGCAAAGCTTCGTCGTCGGCGGTCGCTCGGAACAGATCCGCGTCGAGATCCTGCCAGAACGGCTTTCCGGGTTCCGCGTCAGTGTCGGCCAGCTCGCGAAAACCATCAGTTCCGCAAACAGTGAACGCGAGACCGGATACGTGGAATCGTCGGAAGGCAGTTTCACGCTGCACTCCGGCGCCTTCCTGAAAAGTGCCGAGGACGTCAAACGGTTGATCATCGGCGTACGTGAGGGCAGCCCCGTTTACGTGCGCGATGTCGCCCTGGTTTCCGACGGCCCAGCCGAGACCCGGTCCATGGTCCGCTATTTCACCGGACCGGCTTATGGCGAGGGTCCGAGCGTCCCCAAGGGCGCGCCGGCGGTGACCATCGCCATCGCCAAGAAACCCGGGACCAACGGCGTCACCGTCGCCCAGGACGTGCTCGACCAAGTCGAACGCCTGAAGGGCCGGGTTATCCCCGACAACATCCATGTGGCGATCACGCGGAACTACGGCGAGACGGCCAACGACAAGGTCAACGAACTGCTGTTCAAGCTGTTCGTGGCGACCGGCGCGGTGACCCTGCTGGTCTGGTTCTTTTTAGGTTTCCGGGCCGCCATGGTGGTGCTCATTGTCATCCCGGTGGTCATCCTGACGACCGTGTTTTCGGCCTGGATTCTCGGCTACACCATCGACCGGGTCAGCCTGTTCGCATTGATCTTCTCCATCGGAATCCTGGTCGACGACGCCATCGTCGTCATCGAGAACATATACCGGCGATGGCTAATGAAGGGCGGAATCGATACGGAAACTTCCGTCGACGCCGTGCGCGAGGTCGGCAACCCGACCATTCTCGCCACCTTTACCGTCATCGCAGCCCTTCTGCCCATGGGTTTCGTCAGCGGTATGATGGGCCCCTACATGCGCCCGATCCCGGTGCTCGGTTCGGTGGCCATGCTGTTTTCGCTGTTCGCCGCGTTCATCTTCACGCCGTGGCTGGCCATGCGCATCCGGCCGTCGCTGGACGCCATGCAGAAAGCGCAGGACAAAGAGCACCGCCAGAGCGAACGCCTCGAGGGTTGGTTCCGCCGCATCCTGGTGCCGCTGATCCAGAGCCCGGCCAAGAACAAGCTGTTCCGGTTGACCATGTACGGCGTTCTGTTCGCCTGCTTTGCCATGTTTTACACGACGGCGGTGTCCGTGAAGATGCTGCCGCTCGACAACAAGCCCGAGTTCAACGTCGTCATCAACATGCCGGACGGCGTCGCGCTGCCGGACACGGCCAACGTCGCCGAGCAACTGGCTGAGAAACTGTTGGAGATTCCGGAGGTGACCGCCGTCCAGAGTTACGTCGGCACCGCCTCGCCCTTCAACTTCAACGGCCTTGTGCGCCATTACTACCTGAGGCGTGATCCCTGGCAGGGCGACATTCAGGTGCAGCTCCTGCACAAGAACGACCGCGAACGCTCGAGCCATGAGATCGCCGACGCCGCCCGCGGTGTGCTGACTCCGATCGCCGAAAAGCTGGGCGCGCGCATCCAGGTCGTCGAGATGCCGCCGGGTCCGCCGGTGTTGCAGACGGTGGTCGCCGAGATCTACGGGCCCGATGAGCGCACCCGGCGTCAGGTTGCCGCCGACATGACCCGTATGTTCGAAAAGGCGGAAAACGTCGTCGATGTCGACAATCTGATGCAGGAACCCTATCCGGTCTGGGAGTTCGTCGTCGACCGCGAGAAGGCCGTCAGGCGCGGCGTCTCGGTCGAGAACATTAACACCCAGCTTGAGATGGCCATGGGCGGCTTCAAGGTCGGCGACGTCAAGGTCGGCACGACGCTGGAGCCCCGGTTCATCGTCATCCAGTTGCCGATGGCCATCCGCTCGCAGTTCGCGAGGCTCGGCGAATTGCCGGTGCCGACGGCGACGGGCGGCCTGGTGCCATTGGCCGAACTGGGCCGTTTCAAGCGCATCACCAAGGACCCGATCCTGTTCCACAAGGACCTGAGGCCGGTCGAGTTCGTCACCGGCGAGGTCACGGGCCGTCTCGGCGCGCCGATCTACGGCATGCTGGCCATTGAGGACCTGTTGGCGGACTACACTGCGCCTGACGGCGTGTCGCCGAAATCCCATTACATCGGCCCGCCGGAGACCGGCTTCGAAAGCGGCTTCGAGTGGAGCGGCGAGTGGACGGTCACCTATGAGACCTTCCGCGACATGGGCATCGCCTTTGCCGCCGCCTTGATCCTCATCTACATGCTGGTCGTCTGGGAGTTCGGCAATTTCCGCCTGCCCGGCATCATCATGGCGCCGATCCCGCTGACCCTGATAGGCATCATCCCCGGCCACTGGCTGTTCGACGCGCCCTTCACTGCGACCTCGATGATCGGCTTCATCGCGCTCGCCGGGATCATCGTGCGCAACTCGATCCTGCTGGTCGATTTCTCCAAGAAAGCGGTTGTTGAGGACGGTCTCGACGTCCGCGAAGCGGTCATCCAGTCTTGCAAGGCGCGGACACGCCCGATCATCATCACCGCACTGGCGCTCGTCGCCGGATCCAGCGTCATCCTGACCGACCCGATCTTCCAGGGCATGGCCATCTCGCTGATGTTCGGCGCCATCATCTCGACGCTCTTGACCCTGGTCGTCATTCCGCTGAGCTGCGTCAAGGCGGAAGCATCGTTCTGCCCGACCGACGGTACGATGGCCGTGCAAACCGTTACCGGCGGGGCCGTCGCGGCCGAACCGCAGGAGACCAAGCCCGGTTGGGGCGCCAAGATCGGCACCGCGGTGACCATGGCTTTCTACGCCGTCCGGGCCTTGTTCATCTTCGCCTGGATGGGCCTCAAGGCGCTCGCCTCGAAATTCGGCGTAGCCGAGAAACTGGCTATGGTCTTCTACGCCCTCAGGGCCTTGCCGTTCTTCCTGTGGCTTTTCATCAAGGAATCGGTCAAAGGCCTGGCCGCGCGCATCGCCGCACCGCCGCCGCCGCCGGCTCAACCCGCGGCCGTCGGTCCGACTCCAACGACAAACCCGACCCCCAACCCGACCCCCAATCCCGCGCCGGCAACGGCGGCGGCAACGCAACCGGCGGCCGTGTCCGAACCCGTGGTGGCGTCCGATGCGACGCCGGCACCGGTGACGGCGGCGGCGAAGCGTAAGACGACGGCGAAGAAGGCTGCGAAAAAGACGGTGAAAAAACCGGTGACAAAAACGGCTCCGAAAAAAACGGCTCCGAAAAAAACGACGGCGAGACCGGCTCCGAAAAAGACCGAGACCAAGCCGGCGGTGAAGAAGGCCGAGAAGAAACCGGCTGTCAAACCGGCCCGGAAACAGAAACCGAAAGCGGCTCCCAAGGCGACGGCGGCCAAGCCGAAGTCGAAACCGGCCCGGCCAGCCGCTGCCGAAACGACCGGCCAAGACAACCCGACGGCATCGCGGCGGCGCGGCGCCCGGCGGGGCATTCGCTTGAAATCGAGATAGATGACGCGGCGAGCGGCATCAGCAAAGGAGTTTGACATGCGTATCGTATCCCTGGTTTCGGCAATCGCGATTGCGGCACCGCTGGCGGCCAACGCCGCTTCGGAAGGCGAGTCCAAGCCCGTGCCTCCGGCACCCAGCGGTCCCTACAGCTCGTCGCAGCTGCCGGCCCAGCAAGGCGGGTTCCCGCCGCCGATGCCGGGCGGCTTGCCGCCCATGGGATACGACCCCGCGGCCCAAGGAGCTCTGGCGCAGGGCGCCGGGCAGGGCATGCCGCCGATGGAAGGACAGCCGCCGATGGGGCAGCCCGGCGAGCAGCCCCAGATGGGCCAGGGCATGATGCCGTTCGGGATGATGCCTCCGGGGATGAGCCCGGGTATGGGACACGGAATGGGCCCGGGAATGGGCCAAGGCATGCGCCAGGGCGCGCCGCAGGGGATGCACGGGTTTCCGCAAGGACCGGGGCAGGGCGACGCCGATATGGCCCAGCAACAACCGATGCCCGGCTTTGGCAAGGGGTACGGCCAGGGATACGGCCCCGGTTACGGTCAAGGATATGGACCGGGTTACGGCCAGGGCTATGGTCATGGATACGGGCAAGGATATAGGCCCGGCTACCACCACGGTTATGGCATGGGCCCGCAGCACATGATGCGCTCCGGCACCTGTCCGTGCCCGGGTTGGATGCAACAGGGCCAGGGCGAGGGCCCAGGACGGAGCCCAGGACAGGGCCCAGGGCAAGGTATGGGCTGGGGCAACACCATGCCGCCGGCCGGCGATCCGACGACCCCGCAAGGCCAGGCGCCGGGACAAGCCATGCAGATGCCACAAGGCTCAGCACCGGAGCAGGGCATGGGCCCGACGCCGGAAGGCGGTGCCATCGCCCCGTCGCAAGGATGGCCGATGCCATTCCCGATGCCGTTCATGCCCGGCCGCATGGGCGCGGCTCCGGGGCAGGGCGGCGAGCCAATGCCACAAGGTCAGATGCCGGGTCAAGGGCCCGCGGGTGAACAGGCGGCCGGGCAACCGGGCGCCCAGATGCCCGGCCAACCCCAGGGTTACCAGGGCGGTTTTCCAGGCGCCTTCCCGGGCGGTCAACCCTACGGCTATGGCGGTTACCCGATGGGTTACCCCTACGGCGGTGGATACGCACCGCAACCCAACCCCTATGGCGGTTGGGGATACGGCGCACCGCAGATGCCGATGACCGGCCCCGACACATCCGCCGCTCCCTCCGCTCCCGCGGGTCCGGCGGATTCCGGTCAACCGGCCGTCGGTGGTGAGCAGACCCAGGATCAAAAAGGCTGATCAATGATACGAAACCGTTCCCTCCTCACCGGAATCCTGGCCGCAGGTCTGTTGGTCGGTGCCGGCGCCTGGGCGCAAAGCTCCTGGCGCGGCGATACCTACACGGCCTCCCCGTCCGGTGGCTGGGGCGGAACGATAGCCAATCCGGAAAGCGCGGCACCGCAGTACCCGCAAGCTGCCGGATCGGGCGCCGCGCCGTCCGCTGCGCCCATCTACCCGATGCCGGGAATGGGCCGCCAGGACATCTTTCCGCCAATGGAACAGACCGGCTCGTTTCCGGCGCAAGACGCCGGGGCGGGATTCGCGCCGACCCAGTCGGGCACCGCTTTCCCGCCGGTCCAGTCGGGCACCGCATTCCCGTCGACACAATCGACGACGGCCTTCCCGCCACCGGAGACCTCGCAGGTTCAAACACCCGCATCTCAGTATCCAGCCCGCCAGTATCCGCAGGTCGTCCAGCCGCAAGTTCAGGGCGTTTATCCCGGCGCCTACGCCCAACCCTATGGCGGCTATGGCGGCTACCCGTACGGCGGTTATGGCGGCTACCCCTACGGTGGAACCCCATTTGGGTTCAGCGATCCGGTGCTGCGCGACAGCCTCGTCGGTGGTTACGGCAGCGGCAGCAGCTGGGGCGACGGCTGGGGCGGTGGCCCGTGGTCGGGATGGGGCGGTGGCCCCTGGTCCGGTATGGGCGGTGGCCCCTGGTCCGGTATGGGCGGTGGCCACTGGTCCGGTATGGGCGGTGGCCCCTGGTCC
>Ga0056114_1000918_pt1 | contig 12042 bp, 7 predicted proteins | sample WorMetHERISLAND1_FD_77005 | JGI IMG/M metagenome (GOLD analysis project Ga0056114, IMG submission 77005) | Marine gutless worms symbiont microbial communities from Max Planck institute for Marine Microbiology, Germany - Olavius loisae HERON... ...
GCTAAATTAAATAATTCAGAGATGTCTTGATTCAGCTGCTGACAGCGATACAGTTTTCTACATCTGTTGAGAAACCTATCAAGTTTGCCGTTGTCTGCTGCAGAACAGAAGCCTGACCATGCACGACTTGCGTACAGCAGCTTGGCCAGTACCGTACAGCGGAACACTTCGTCCAGGCAGTCTTGGTGAAGACCGTGGGCTCGGAGAACCCGCAAACCGTACAGTGTTCTTGCACAGGTGTCCAACAGTGCAGAGACATGTCCAGCCATTGACAGGTTATTACCGATGGTAACGCCAAGAACTTTGATGCTGCTAGCACGTTGACTTCCGGGCGGTGATGTTGGTAGTTCTTCTTCGGCACGATGGCGACCTCGGGCGTAAAACACGATTTCGACCGTCTTGGCTTGATTGAGGTGAAGGTTATTATCTGTCGCCCATTGGTCGATGTGCTTCAGTTCGTCTTCGCATGATGCAGAGTTCACTTCAGGGACGACAAGGTAGGTGTCATCTGCATACTTCACCATATCATTGCCATCGGTGATTGGTCGCAAATCTCCGGCATGGATTGCATAAGAGGCTGGGCCTATGACAGAACCCTGGATGACGCTTGCAAGGATGTTGAGGAAATTGGAGAACTCGCCATGGAATTTCGTGCAGTGGGAACGGTTATCGAGAAAGTTTCGGATCCAATTATAGACGTTATCAGGAATAGCCATATTAGACATAGAACTTCAGCAAAAATTGCACGAGAACAGAATCTGATAAACAACATCAACATTTTGGGATACTTAGTCAACAGGCCTATTAGAGGTGAAATAAGGCTGGGTTGAACTAGATGATAAAGAAAGTGATAGACACTATCAGTGAGTGGCGATCAGTGAGTGGCGTTAATTGGCGTATAGACACAACATCTCCACGGTCAACTGCTGAAGCTATGTCATACAGGTAAAACGACTGCCTGAGAGATAGCAACACATGCGTGTTCATCACCTGTTCTGTTATACCGCAACATTCCATCACATCATTAACAACAACAACAAAAAATATCATCGTCGTCATTTTAATGCTATAATTCAGCTGTTAAATCACTCACACAACGAAACAACAATAAAACCGTCTGCAGTATAACTATAATATAACAGGTGGTGGCGTGGCTTAGTGATAGTTACTCTACGTCGGGTCTGGTTAGTACTTGGATGGGTGACCGTCTACGGGCAGGTAAACCATCTCAGTATGTAGGTCCATCTAGGTCGACTGAGCCTCTGTGGGAAGGTAAAATACATATCAGCTTTCGGGCTGATACTCGACGATAATAAATGGTGACAGTGGATGTAGATGGTGGCAGCCAACAGGCGGAGTTATAGCCCTGGTCTGAGGGTTGGTGCCTGCTTGGTGCTCAGTCTGTATTCATCGAATGAACCGAGTGAACTCTCGTATTGGCCTTGCCATGTTGACAGCACTATAGACATTGCCATCAATATTATATTATTGTGTATAACAGAAATACAGCTGTTGAGCTGGCAACAGTTAACCTCTCTCAGTTAGGCTTCACCCACACTCAACAGTAATAATTGAATACACCTTAAACAAAGCTGCCTCCTACGTTCCATGGCCTCAACTGCCTGCCAGGCTAACCAAACGCCAGGTCACAAAGTCTGGGATGAAGGCAGATATGTGCAGCTACTACTGATGCAAACAGCAGTTATCAACGACCGTCCTAGACATCACCCACAATACACCAAACCAAACCAATCAGCATCGTATCTCTCCCCGCAGCAGCACCGGCACAAAATCGCAATGTGTCTCTGTGACTGATACATCTAATGGGATAAAAGCGTTAATGCAAAAAATCACAAAACCCAAAACACCGCTTGTAAGCAAGCAAGCGACACAATCAGCATAAAAATCACGACTGCACAACTGTCAAATCAAAATGACTAACATTTAACTCTTTGATCGCCTTAGACTTGATCACGTCGCCTGTTTAAATCTTGCACTGGAACTAGTTACACAGCAAGCAAATGCCACGCAGAACTTTGTTTATATACCACTGTTGCTAACTGTTATAACTATTATTACCCAGTATTTATTATTAACATTTTATTACAATTTTACCATAATTAACCACTGTCATTATTACCACGTAAATTTTTTTCAGTGCATAAAACTGCAGAACATATTGAATGTGTTATTTTGTGTACAATCTCAAGCAGGACAGTCACTGTTAAACGGCACTGACAACAGCTGATTAACTTCCAAAAATTAATTTTATATTTAAATTCACCAAAATAGTACTTTGTGCTCAAGTGGCATCAGATCTGCCCAGTATTGCCTTTCACATTTCCATCAGACTGATGAGGGTGATCAGTGCCGGCCACTGGTGAGAGGGCGGCGCTGTGGCGCATGGCACGGACGTACCAGTTGGCATCACCGCGGCTAAAATGGCGATCTTCCACGCGGTCAAAGTACCACTGCGGACTCAGCTGGCGACGATCCTCACGGTCCTGAACACGACGGAAATACCACTCACTGTCTGAACAGGTGTCGTTCGTCAGCACCAATTCACTCAGGTCTTCCATCTTGACAGAGCTCTTGAGGTCTGCTGAAGCGTACAGTATGTTGATGGGGTGATCTGTGGGCATCACTGTGTCACAGAGGCGGCGATATGGCAGTGATATCAGTGACTTCTCCTCTTTACACAGAACTCTCAGCTGCCAGTGCATCAGCTGACGTCCACAGCCCTTCACCAAGTCCTCCGCACGATGCTTTCGATGAATGCGCGTCTTCCACCAACGCAGCTGACAAGATATCCACGTACGAAAATCATCCGTCGAGTCGCGCTTCTCCATGTCTTCTCCAACGTCCTTCAGATCCTCATAGATATCTTCCACATCATCGTCATCCATCGACAGAAAAATCTCCTCGTTCAGTCTCTCGATGTAGCTGCCAACTTTCCGCAGGCGACGGTTGTTGTGCTGTCTCCATGAACGGTGAATGTCTTCAAAGAAGTCATCCAGCTGGCTTGAATGCAGCAAATCGTCCGCGTGTTTCGCAGGTCCATACTCTGTATTCCCTTTTCCAGCTGGTGCTGCTGACTTGGTCTGCTTGTAAGTTCTCTTCTTGTCCTCAAATTTTCCGCCCAATTCGGTAAACGGCTTTCCGGTAAATCTCACGTCGCCGTTCTTTTTTGTATGCTTCTTATGTTCTTCTCTTTTCTTATGCTTGCACGTCATCGACTCGCTATAACCAAACCATCTCTTGCGGACATCTTCGAACTTGCTGGCGACATGTTTCCAGCCTGACTGGACCTTGGTGTTCAGTTTGTTGACGGCATCGGTCAACCTACGGCTGATCTTTTTCGCTGTTTTGTTTTCGGCAAACAACTCTTCCGGCAGAGTCTTCATGCGGTCGAGGGTCGTCTGAACAGTGTGGCTCAGTTGTGAAACGGTTTCTAGAGTTCGGTTCATGTACTGGCGGATCATGCTGTCGACAACTGACACAGGATCGGCGCCGGTGTCTCCCTTCGAGTTGGAACTGCTGGCAAACTGCTGCCTGCACAAGTCCAACGTTTCCATCACCTGACTCGTGTAGTTGCCTTTGGCTAGCACCAAGCGACTGGGAATCTCTTGCCACGGTGACATCAAAGTCTTGACAAGCTGCTGGCTCAGTGTTAAGTTATCGAGCACCTCAATACAGTCAGTGACTTGGCGCAGAGCTCTACTGTATGACATCATCTGGCTCGGTAGATCCAGAGTGGCTGAGTGCTTTCCTGACGTCATCAAATACTTCAGCATCGTGACAAGCACTGCATCAGTTGGAATATTAAATGTTCTATCCTCCGCAACCAAACCACCGCTCTCGTCTTTGCCATGTAATTCAAATGACACTCGGCCGATAAACTTCTGCAGGCGCACAAATTCCATTGACAACTCATAGCCAGCATCCAGTGAAGAGTTTGGAGCAGCCGGAGATGTGGACGCTGTGTCGTCGTCACGGTGAAGAGCATCAGTTTCTGACAATCACATCACATGTCATCAATCAAATATGCATACAAAGACAGTAATGACAACTGAAAAGATCACGTCTAGTTACAGTAATGTGTACATGAAAATAACCAATTAGATACTCAATTCAGTTAACAGATGACGAGGTGCATAATACTGAAGTCACACAGACAAATGTTTATATTTAACTTTGGCTATTACTTATTACCTGTGTTGTACATTGGTGGCATCATATATGTATTTCATATGTCTGCAGCATTGCCAACTCTTTTTTTTGCTGATAAATTCCAAGTGTAGAAATTTTTCAATGCAAAAAAATGCTGAATGCAAAAAAAAACAAGGCATGTGCTAGCAGGTTGCAGGCTGCTTTCTACTGTTCAAAATAAACATAGCATCAAGTAAAAGGATGTCACATAAGTCATTTTCTGGTGGTGTAAATCTATCATTCATTTTTACAGCACATACATGTAGGCGCTCACAACCTCAACAAAGAAATATTTGCACCATTTACATATACATTCAAGTTAAAAATTATTTTCTTTGACAAATACGCTACAGACTTGCCGGTTAAGTGTTCATATGTGCGAGATAAAAGTCAAGCAACACAAGCAGAATCAATAAACAACAGTACATACCAGCAGTGTATCTGTCAATGATGGGTTCGGATGGTGTAGCAACGTTGCCGGGATGTTCACTGTATCTCTGACTCAGTATGATCGCCTCCAGTTCAGCCTTTTCCAGCTTCTGTTGATTGACGACATTTTTCAGTGCCGCGACCTCATCACGCAGTTCTTCTGCGACGACGTATGACGATGCTTTCTCCTGACTCAGTCGACTGACATCACGACGCACCACATCCAGCGACCGTTCTGCTTCGTCAGCCTCAGCGCGTGTTGACAACAACTCTTGTTCAAGTTCTTTCATTTCCACCTGCACAGTGTCTAACCTGTTCTTCCACTCCACACCGACGAGCTCCGCTGACTGACGACTGTCGTTGGCGGCATTCATCTGGGTCGAAAGTCGGTCGACCTCGCGGGCAAGAAACTGGATGGCCACCTGCGAATCATTCAACTTTCTATGGTAGTCGTCGGCCAGATCCATGGTTTTCTCAGTCAACTGATGACAAAACAGAACATAATGTGTGACACAGCAGTTGCTATCTACTTCCAAAGTTTCTGATTATATCTGTTAACTGTGACATCATTGGTTGTTTACTAGTCAATTGTACAGTGGACATTAACAACCACAGCAGGTGACACAGGACAGCAGAGACTGACTGCTGGATCAGGAGACTAGTTAACCCTTCGACACCCACTGTTGCCATATGGGTACAGCTATAAAGCATCCTGTGCTTGACCGGGTTAAGCTGTCATTTGTAATTTTGACATCCGGGCACTCCTACGCTCATGGCTGAGCGTCGGAGTGCCCGGATGTCAAAAATTACAAATGACAGCTTGTACCCACAGGGCAACAGTGGGCGTCATAAAGGTTAACAGTCATGACACAGAGTGTTGCCTGTGTCTTTTGAACTCCAGTCCAGGTTACAGACAGAGATCATTCAATGTACTCGACTGAGCCTTCTCAACCAATCACTTGACTAATACCAACAATACTGAACACAACTGCAGCCAAGAATAACACAAACAAAATAATAGAAACCATACAATGAAAACTACTGATATATGCACCAACAAAAAGCAAATAAAACTGAAGCCTAGTTTAGAGGCCTTTTACATCACCTGGTCAGGAAACAAATCAAGTCTACTGTACAGCTCACAGAGGGGACCGTTAACATAACAGAACATGCACATGAGACATCAAGAACTTCCCTAGCAATTCCAGAACAATGCTGGCTGAGAGGCAGTGTTAACAGCTACACACAAGAAGAGTGAGTGAGTGAGAAGATGATTCTTAACAGCACATCAGCACAATTAGGCTATACACTGCCATTCACGTTAGTATACACTGGAAAATATGGAGCAGAAGACAAATCAAAAACAGACACTACAAAAATTAAACTAAGCACAACCCAGAAAAGCAAACAACACAAAACAAAGCAAAACAAAACTAGCCTGGTTTAGTTGCTTCTTATGACACTCGGCCAGGAAACGAGGTGGACTTGTTCTACAATGCTCCTGAGCCCACACGGGACCTCACAAGAAGAGCTAGGCCTACCTGTTTTGAGATGTTGAGTGACTGTTCAAGATGAGCACGTTCTTTCACCAACTCTTCATACTTTCTCACCCAAACAGACTTGACAGCCATCAACTTGTGCTCCTACTCAAGTACAGTTATCACGTCGACTAAACCATGTGGATCAGACACAACCAGGCCAGAGATGAGACAAGCTAAAACAGTTTCAACTGATAACACACAGCCACAAGATTTTACAGTTGTGCACTACAGTTCTTCTTCTTCTTTTGTGGCAAGCACCACTAGAAGTGCTATGTAGCATCAAACGTAGACGTCAGTCTCCAGAGTTGACGATTCTGTGCCACAACAACTGCTTCTTTTGCGGAGATGTTTTTTGGATTTCAGGTCTTGCTGGATACTCTTCATTCACATAGTACGAGGGCGTCCTGGTGGTCTCCTCCAGTTATCCAAGGGGCAACTGTTAAGATCTTCTTGGAATCTGTTTCGTCTGGCATTCATGCAATGTGGCCAAACATGGAGAAAACTAAAGTGCAACTTTAATGAGTGCAAAAAACTAACCTTGCTAGTACCAGACAAATGCAGAAAAGCAAACATATTTCAAGACAGCAAAAGAGGTGCACAGAAAGAAAAGAAAACACCATACAGTAACATACTGTATCGGTCATGGTTTGAAGTTTGTACTCGAACTGTTGTAGGCGACTAAGACACAAATACTGTTCATCCTGCAGTGACTTGAGTCTATGTAGCTGTTGTTCACACAGTACTGGCATTGTTGACGAACCTGCCACAAAAACGATGCCACAACAACGTTCTTAGAACAAACATGAAAATACTAAAAAAATTACATGTTTGGCTTAATGCCATTTGGTGAGCACAGACTTGCCTATGTAGATGACCACACTACAAATCCAATACAGCGGGCAGCTGCTAATCATCACATTTGGTCATATTTCAGTGATAAAATCTTCTGATTTTGGTGAAATATACTACTCTAGAGCAGACTGTGCATAACATGATGATGATTCAATCAATCAAAAAATGCTGTGAATGGTGTGGTCAGGTATTGTTTAATTCACTACAACGTGGAACAGAACATTAATAAAGGATGAGTGAGTGAGTAGATTCTTAACGGCACATCAGCACAATTATTAGGTTATACAGTGCCATTCACATTGGTTGTTAGAGAGAAAAAAGTAAAACCAACATTCCAATAGCTGTTAAAAATAAAAAGAAAACAACGAACACTATAAAAGACGGTAAAAATTGACTTCTTTGATAAAATCTATTATTTTCGTTGCATCAACATTATAAAGTAATTCTTTAAGCGAGCTACACATGAAGTACTTTTCAGAAACATTCTTAAGATTGTAGCATTCTAGCACGATAACAACACTGCCACAGTCTTAGCCGCCATCAAAGATCAAGACAGAAGCATCAGTCACAACTAATGCAATGAACCCAGGTGAACTGCATTCAGTTCTCACTGATACCTAGAGCAGTTATAGCTCGCACATGAGAAGCAACCAAACGAAGCAGCCATAGTGCTTCAGCAAAGTCCCACCAAGCTAGATTGATTGATTGAGCAGGGTTTAATGTTTCCACCAACGCAGTATAGGATCTGGGAGACAATTTTATGGGTCAATCGAAAGATCAAACCAACAGTATCAAAGTACTGAAGGTAAAACGCTACAAAGTAAAGAAAACCCAGAATAAGCAAACAACACAAAATACAGCAAAATAATAGACACACACACACATACAAAAAACACACAGAAAATCCCATAGTTTACAATAATACTATGGGGTGACTAGGGGATGGCTCCCACAGAGGGCAGGGTCGCCAAGCCTGAACAGTGGTGGGGCTGCCGCTGTGGTACCCTACCCACCAGGTTAGTGGCACATCCATGCCTCAAATGGTAGGAAAACTGCATCGCGTTGAAAGGCGAGTTTCTAATAAAGACAATGAAAGTAGCTACTTGCAGTGACTGACCGAAGTAATGTCCGACACCAATGCCAACGGTAAAACACAGCATCAGAACAGTGCAGCACGTAAGGAGTGTGTTAAACACAGGATTTGGCTGATGACGATACACCATGCTTCCCATCTCCATGGCGATGTCGGCACCGGAGCTCATCGACGACAAATCAGTATCATCCGTAGCAACGCCAGAAATGTCACTCTCACATCGGTCATCGACGTTGACAGCCTCGGCCTCCACTGCCACACACACAGTCAGCATACAGATGACATATAATGCAAGTCAGTGTAAGTACAATAAGTAAGAGATTTATATAGCGCCAAAGTCTCGGAAGAGAATCAAGGCGCATTACAGGGGCTGCTAGGGGGCGGGATAGGCTGAAAGAAAGTAGTACATTTTAAGATGACGTCTGAAGGAAGAGTATGTTTGGGATTGGCGGATGCGAAGAGGTATGGAGTTCCTTATTTTGGGCGCAGTGACGCAGAAAGCGCGAGTGCCAAGTGAAAGGTTGTGTCGCGGAACAGAAAGTAAGTGACTTGGCAGATGAATGCGTGGACTTAGAGGACTTGTGACTTTCTGCTTATGTCGTCTACCTGTACAGTCACGGCGTCATGATGTCGTTCTTACAGCTGTGCACTATATCAGTAGTGCTGGCAACTGGGCTTAATATTACACACAGTCATACAACTTGCTGTTTATTCTTTAATTATAGCAATAGCCAATTCAGCCAATGCACCAGACCAATTCAGAGATGACCATCTGAACTGTCCTGGGTGAGCGTTTAGATAATATGATGTTACACCACGGAATTACCAGAAATATCGGGAAAAAATGCTTAATTTTCATTGTTTTAGTGGCCAAGAACCTATATCTTTGCACTAATCAAGGTGAAATTATGGCTCAACAAGGCCAACATATGATGATGCTCTTCTATGTGCCAAATTTCACTCTGATCAGTACAGTGTGCAGGGCCTTGTGCACACTGCTTCCAGTGCTCCTTGTACAAATAAATATGACCAAATATATCACAGTCAATGTCATAAATACAGAAATGAAACCAGAACAATGATGACAAAGTGATATAACACAATAAACCAACCATTAATGGCAAATTTATACAAATTAAGAATTATAATAATAATAACAAACAAAAATAACAATAATAACAGGACGAAGAATAACTGCAAAACTAACCACTGTCCTTCTCTAGTTCAAATGCTACCAAGGGTCAAAAACTAATAACAATAGTACACTGAATTAGATGGTGACTACATTTTTTAATCCATTGCAACTGAAAACCTGAAAGAGTTCAGTTCAAATCGACAGCTGATTTCTAACATTGGCAAGAAGATTGCCGAGGTTTCTGCAGAGGCCAGACAGGTTTAAGTGCAGCATTTCAATGCTGTTCTTTTACATGACAGTCTGGCAGATTTTGATTGCACAGACTGACAATCATAATACCCCCTTTTCTATATTGTAATTTTTAAACTCCCTCGGGATCATATGCTACCAAGGGTCAGAAAAATACAAAAAAAATGAAAATTATGAAAATGAAAACTTGCATGAATAATTATAACTGTAGTGACAATAATAACAACAATTGTATAGCAACCTTCGTCTGCAATGCCATCAGCCAGGTGAACATCAGGGAGCATGTCAATGTCAACAGAGCTATTGACGCTGGACACAAGACTCATATCAGCATCAGTAGCAATGCTCTCATCACTGTCGGCTTTCTCTACACAACACACCTCACCTTCATCGGCTGTGACTGATGAACATGCTATGATAATGAACCTTGACAATACAGCAATACAACAATGAACATGCTGTGTGCTGAACAGATAAGTAGTCAGTCAGCATAATCTATGACACGTAACAAAAAACAATGATAAACACAAAGCCTGGTCTGAGACCTATAGCAGGAAGGAAAGAAGCAGCCTATAGTGGAAAGGATTTGTGGAACAGATGGTTTCAAGCTCAGAGTGAGAAAAGCTGAAGACGTGATGGATTGTGATACTGGTGAGGGAGAATGTGACAACGTGAACTACAAAGGATGAAGTGGATTAGAACGGTGATTAGGACCAGGCTGATGAAATAAAACATCCCAGAGACAAGATGATGCATAGAGGAAGAACTGATTTGTGATTCACAGTCAGGAATATGCGAAGGGTCACAACTGATGAATAGTGATTGCTGCGAGAGATTAGGCAATGCAGATCGTAGATTGAGTGGTTTGAGCCACTTTTGTATACATAAGACAGGAGTTTGCATCCAATACATTCAGTAATCTCGAGCCAGTGAAGAGACTTAAGCATAAAAGTAACGAGACAAAGTTGAGGATTCCACAGTTATCTCAGGATCATCATCAGCAAACAACAGCATAACTTACAAGCTCAGCATTTGAACCAGATTTTATAAAAAGTCAACATAATAAGAAGAAGATGTAAGATCACTGACCAAGTTCATCGCCATCAGCAGCCTTGTCATCATGATGCCTAAGTCCAACAGACAGACTCTCAGCCTCATTCAACAACTCTGTATCACTAGACACCACACAGGCACAGCTCTTCATTGTGAGATATGATAACAACAGCCTGTATAGCCACGTCTAATAGTGATCATCATTACTGATTCAATACAGCTGCTAAGACTCTTATTCAGTACAATGATATGATCTCGAACAACACTCAGTCACTAATGACACACATTTAATAGACCATTAGTGAGCTCTCCTGTACCACTTCCAATCCTTCACTTTGGTTCAACTGGAAAATAAGCCAATATACAATCTCCTGTTTGTTGGTAACTGCTGTAAAGGCCATGGTCATATATTCCTAACTACAGGATCTATAAAGTATAAAGTTCAAAACAGCTGAATAACCTTAAGTTATCATTAGGTTATCAATAAGGATCCTCCAGGACAAGGACTATAATCAATGACAACAACACTGCATTACTCGTAGTATTATTACACTGCAAAGTGAACACATCTCACCTTGCTACATCACTGACAATGCTGCCACGATGTGACGCTGCAGCTGGTCTGTCCACAGGTGATGGCGTCATCACAGCGCTCTGTGCCAGCTCTTTGTTCTGCTGTAACTGCTCACCCTCACGTGATCTCTCCATCTCCGCAACTTTGTGCATTTCATCATCACCATCATCAGTGACTGTGGATGCCATCATGTCCAGTGCATCCTCTTCTGACTGAATCCCTGCTGAAACATGACCAACAACCTCTTCACCTTCACTGGTCAAACTTTCTGACCCAGTTGCATCAGCAAACTCTTGCACGCCACCCATCATCTCAGTCTGACCAACTTCATCCACATCACACTGAACTTCAACTAAATTCTCATCATCAGAATCTTTCTCATCTACTGCAGATTCGGCAGCTGCGTGGTCATGTCCTTCCTCTGATATATCCAACAACTCAATACTGGAACCAGATGAAACCGACTCAGCATCAGGTACACCAAGCTGACGTTCCTCTGCCTTATCAACATCACCTTCTACTCTTTCATCTCCTGTCTCACACTGTTCTGCATCTTCTCTGCTGATGTAATTATCTTCACCAGCGGCAGAACCTAAAAACACAATGTTTACATGATGTAAGTTCTTATTAAAAAATGAATCTGGCAATTCTGGCAGAATGTTCAAAAATTCAAGTTAAACAAAATTTCTCCATGCTACATGAAATTTCATCCATAGCTTTTAAATAAACCTGACAACTGTGAGAAAGGAACAAAAGAAGTGTAAATGAATTTTATAAAGAAATGAAGGAAGAAAAAAAACACACCACATCCTGCTTGCATCACATGGGCAATATTGTTACATTACACACACACAAACATACTCCACAATTACCGTATTTCTTCTATTAATTCGCACAGTTAAAAATA
>Ga0056114_1000919_pt1 | contig 12040 bp, 15 predicted proteins | sample WorMetHERISLAND1_FD_77005 | JGI IMG/M metagenome (GOLD analysis project Ga0056114, IMG submission 77005) | Marine gutless worms symbiont microbial communities from Max Planck institute for Marine Microbiology, Germany - Olavius loisae HERON... ...
ATCCTTGAATATGCGTGCCCCGTATGGCACAACAGTTTGACCAATGAGCAGTGCCATCAAATAGAATCCATCCAGAGACGTGCACTAAAAATAATTTGTGGCCAGTATACTACCTATAACGAAATCTGTTCCAATCTCAAACTGTCTTCATTAGCTGATCGTAGGAGTGTACTGTGCAAGGCAAAGTTCACCCCTACTTGCACCCACAGCAGCTCGTATGAGTGGTCGGCGGCGACAGATGGTGACCAGATGCTGGACGGGATGGTTGTCTGGACGTACAGAGCGCAGTGGCGTAGCCAGAAATTTTTCACAGGGGGTGCGTAACTCCAGTTGTCTCGAATGTTCAACCCACGCACTTCACTGTTTCTGTCGAGAGCGGAACTTTGACAGGCGAACGCGTCATCACTTGCCGCACGGTGCACTTCCTCAGTGGAAACTTGACAGAAGTTGCGGAGATGCATCATGGCGAACATTCGACGGCGGCGGCACTGCTGGTGGCAGCACGCACTCGACCAATCTCTACACCTTTTAGCCGTTTTGACATTATTCCGAAGTGTCCCGGGCAGACAGAAAAACGGACGGACGTAATATTGCTATATCAGTATCGTCCGTTGCAGAAGTTACTGCTGGTGTTGAATAGCCGTGATTGTCGTGTATTTGAGTCAACCTAAATATCTTCTTCTGCAGAATCTTGCTTAAAAAATATTATGCATCTTCGTGACAGGGGGTGCGTATGCACCATACGCACCATACGCCCCTTGTTTGTCTACGCCACTGATTACAAATAAATGCAAAAAATATAAAAGCCTACATATAAACAACCAAGTCATTAATGCCGTATTTTTGCTAAGTTTTAACAATAAAATTAGATCAAATTACGCAAATCACAAAACGTAAATGACAACAGAAATATTACACATGTGCGTGAATGAAAGACAAAGCAAGGATGAAGCCACTATTTATCGGCTCAATCATTCCAGTTCACGTGTTTACATGATGTAACTTAACGATGACAATAACTGTTGGCACCTCAATATGTGTCAGACTCGGCTGTGAGGCCTTCTCCAGTTGACCTTTGACCTTTCCTTCCCACTTGGACTTGGCTTTGCGGTCGAAGAACTCAAATGATCCGGCACCGTGCCGAGCCAAAGACCTCAGTGCATAGCGATTGGCTGTGTTTCTAACACAGACACACAACCGACGTTAGCCATATAACGGAAGAAATGTGGCCAATTTGTTCATGGAAATTACGGCCGACATAATGCTAACAACGGTATTAGATACACGTTTCAAATTGTTTAACCAAAACTTGCTCCCAAAATTGACCACACTGACAAACATGCGATCCATTGCCATAGCTGGAGTTGTTATTCATTAATTGGCCTTTTTTGCAGTGGCAGGACTATTAATGGCAGGTTCTGTACCCAATATAGTCAGCAGTATAAAAACCAAGGGACTCCAATAACTTGTAGCTAATTCCAAGCTATTGTCTTCTGTTTTAGTCAACAAATCCTTTCTTGCTAGTTCCTTATATGGTTTCATTATACAGACATCACAAGCTTATACACCGTAATATCAGCAAGATTAAGTGACAAATATCTGAAATGTTTCTCACAATAGTTTTAAACTATTCAGTTCAGTTAAGTTCAGTACGAATATAGTGCAATTAAGCAGGAAGTTGCATCGTGCACCAGAAGCAAACATTGAAACCAGTACGATTTAAGTTCACGTCTGACACTGTTGTAAGAAAATATCCTCGTCATGCAAGTGTGCTAAGAGGCTGTTGCACACACATGGTCCAGCGACAGCAAAGCTCCTGTCATCAGATGTCTTGTGTGTGTGTGGAATGGCGCATGATCTGTCGGTGGACAATGACTAGGACCTTCTGAGACCAAATGAATATCGTCAGCCAAGTACGGAGGTGCCTGGCCGGACAAAGACAAGTAGATAACTACATTGTGCAGTGGAACTAACCCAACACCGAGCGTGAAAACGCGAGTGAGCTGAGAATGTCGTTGCATCGATGACATCAGCGTTGACATGTCGGACCAGTGGCCATCAGACACAACGAACACGTTCAGAGGGTCATCACAGCTGAGTAGCTGGCATGAACGCAGCGGCCGATGAAGGTCGGAATTCCCCATCACTGCCTCGCACGACTGCAACGTAAACGACACCAAGTTTCAAAAACTGGCACCATTTTTCTTTAAACAATAAGAAAGTCAAATGTTGACCAATTTTAATGATATTTGGTGGGAATATACCCGACTAACTTTTGCAACAAAACCATATGCAACATGCCAGTGTGCACAGTGTACAATGTGGACGTAGTCTCTTCTTTCAAACATATGAACAAACTTCTTACTTTTTTTGGAAAATTTCTGTACCGTTCTGTGATCTGAACAATGCCCATACACCTTCAGCACCACCACATGGAATGACACATGTTCTTGGCATCTGCCAGCACTGGCTCAAGGTGCTTAAATAATGCCCATGTTATCACAAAATAACTGCATTCGACATAATAGACTTTGAATTCGACTTCAAACATGGCTATTGACACATTCAACCATTGTCCAAAAAAATTTACTCATTTTTACTTGATCGTGAAAGTGCAGATACAGTGATATTTGTCGTTCTGCACATTTTAGTCGTTTTTCTTACTTATTGATATCCAGTGAATGCTACTGTGACTTGTGCACCTCACAAATGTTGGTACATTTTAACTAATTGTTAACTATTAAAGCTGATATACATGACCGTATTTTAATTAATTACTAACTAATAACTATGTAACTTTCTACAATGGATTGATCTGAGACATGTAAACTTTGATTTCTTTCAGGACATTGACATATCGTGTATACCTGAACAAATTTCACAGCAGCAGCTTCATTAGCGGATGACTTGGTACAAACACATGGAAACAGTTCATCAAAATCTGCTCACACCACAAAACCCACCACAAACTAAACAAATAAATACTCGAATACGATAATAATGGCAATATTGAGAAATCCAGTGAAGAATCCACAGGACTACGAGAACTTAACTTCGATGACAAATTGTTCTTTAATACATTCATAAACAGACGAAGCAAACAACAGAATTATGACAGTGAAAATGTATAAACACTGCTAACAATTCCAATGTCTGAAAAACTCATAAAACTATTTGGTTTAAATTTAACTGATCTGGCCCTATATTTCTGGAACTATGCTACATTGATTAAGACCTGTTAATAGGAGCCTTTAAACTGCCAATGTTGAGAAAAAATGAAAAATTTCATTCTATTAAACGTGACTGTAAATTTCCTATGAGTAGTACAAATTCAGAAGCTAACAAGGACGTAACTAGTAGCTGCTCTGATTCGCTGGCTGAGGCACAGCAGCAGCAGCAGACATGTTTGATTTACATCAGTTATTGGTGATGTCAGCGATGTCATTTGGACCAAGTTACTCTGAATGACCCAATCCACAGGCACGCATGCTTACTACTGGACAGCAGTGGAACTCTTATAAGAAGCTATTTTCAACCTACTACATTCTTTCTTCTTTTCTGGTATGCACTACTAGGAGTGCGTAACGCCAAATGCAGACATCAGTCTCCAAAGTGGACGATTCTGAGCCACGTCAACTGCTTCATTCAAAGAGAGGTTATTGAATTTCAGGTATTGCTGGATAGTCTTCATCCATGTAGTACGAGGGCGTCCTGGTGGTCACCTCCAGTTCTCCAAGAAGGAAGCTGTTAAGATCTTCTACGACTAGCAATATTTTCAACTTTTGTGTAACCAAAATATTTTGCTAGAGTTAGTTCTACACTAGGGTTGAAAACTTTCTGACCTGACCAAACAGTGCCAAACCTCTTTACCAAATAATGTGCAAACAAGCTGTGAAATATCACAGAAATAAGATGCTGACGGTCTTAGATAGAGAGTGGATAATCACTTGAGCCAAAGGTGATGATGTTGAACAGACAGGTCGATGGAAGGTGTCGCAGTGCAAGCAGAAGGACTTTCTTGGCGTCTTGTAGGGCAGTGCCGCTCATTGAGTTGGATAAGTCAAGGATGAACATCACCTCAAAGTTACCGGTGTGACCTTCACCATCCAGTGTTGACTCAAATTCCGGGTAGAACGCCAACATACACGCCTTCGACACACACAACCAAATGATCACAATGATTCATTCCATACACACCAGCAAAGACTGCCATGGCTCAAACTACCACCACGAGTCAAGTACAGTCATCACTGGTGCTCTGAAGCGGTGTTTCACTGTGGCCTAGGTCTAGGTGAGTAGCACTGTTTCCCAGAGCATAGTGTTACAGACGACAGACTATAGGTCTTACACAACCGCCTGCTAATACTTCTATTTCACAGTGGCAATAAGAAGTACCGTAGTAGTGCTTGCTGACAATGGCACAACGAAGTTCACTACATCATAAGGCAGTGAACGATGTACTCAAGGTGGTTATAAAGCAGTCAAACCCACAATCACTGAGTAACGAATCCAAAATCTAGTTTTTCGCCCATTAGGATATGATAATACTATATGTCAAGTTAAATCATCAGTTTCCCAGGTTTGTACAATGCAGGCAGCATCATAGAATGAATATGACGATAGTCCAGATAAATCCACGATGATGACAACTTATGGCAATTGTTTGTGTTTCTCCCACATAAGCAACTGCAGACTAAACACTTTATCGGTTTACTAACAAAATGAGCTGCCACATAGATGATACAATGCGGACAACATAAAAAGCTGATGATAAAATAACGCAGATAACAGACGCGGCTATCTGGGTCATCGGGATGTCGCTCGACCCACATTCTCGGCACGTGCAGTTCAGCCAATAGTATCAGCAGGTGAAAACCGCCATCTTTGATAGTCTGATTCATTGCCATCTCAACCACAGCTTTCGTCGCCGTTTTCTGTAAAAAATCATTTATTTCTAATAACATCTGCTAAAGTGGCAGCAATAGTAAGCTCGTGGTCGTGAAATATGGCAAACAGTGTCAATATAATGAGAGACTACATTCACTACTAATATTAATGTTTAACATCGATAACATATTAGTACTGGAAAGGCCTTAAGTAAAAAGCATATTTGCGACAATGGCTTTTTAAGCCCGCTATCCTTGGATTTTGGGATGTCAACCCATAAGTTGGGGTGCAGAACTAAAATTATGGGTGTACAAAATTGTTGGATCTGCCTGCTTATGTTAAAATGTTAAATAAAGCCGTGATATGTTCTTAACTGAAAATCCCATGACAGAATTATGGGGTTTCACTTGCCATATGGGATAACACAATGTTGCTTGCCACACAACACTAGCAAACACAACACACCCTGCCTTAACCCCAACCATTAAGGCTGGTAGTCAACTTACCTACCCCAGAGGGACAGAAGGCTGAGTTGACCTAGTGACTTGATAGCGCCCGGCCGGGAATCAAACCAGTGACCATTTTGATCAAAAGTGCGATGCCCTAACCGCTGTACTACCAAAACACATTAAGAGGGAGGAGGGTTCAAAATACACATATTCACAGTCTGGACAAAAAAGGTCATTCTGCAAAATAGCCGGAAAATATGTCTGATGAAGATCATGTGATGGTAGCAATACTTTGATACGGAGACGGTGAGTGGGGCTGGTGATGCTGCGGATGTCAAACGGCATCTCCACGGCAACGTGGACCGACACATCCCCGCCTCCTCCTCCAACCCTCACAGTGTCCACAGTTGTCTGAGTCTCAGAGTCCAATGCTGCCTTCTCGGTCCACGGAGCTACGGAGCCTGGCACTCGGAAACTGATGTGGTCGCCGTCGACGACCAGCTCCGCCACGTACGTGATCTTGATGACGGCCGTACAGCGCGGAGGCAGATTGCCAACACTCACGGTGAACACGTCCTGACAACACAACATCACTTATACAACGTCGTCAAAATCTGCACAAACACTGTCTCAAAAACTGCACAAACTATGAAATGGCATAGCTCAAAATTATAAGGATCGATTTTGATGACATTTGGCAGAAAAATTCAAAAGACTCTAGAATAGAGTTTGTATGCTTCAGTTTTCATGTAGGTTTGCTTGTCATCATGTTAACGTCTCTCAAACTGCACAACAACAAAAAACAAAAATGTATACCTACATTACCAAGGTCCTTCTACACTGGAATAACTTGCAATCTGACAAAACTAGCTGATTCCATTGCAGGTTTTACAAAAACTATTTGATCAATAAATATTAAGTATTAAGTTTGCTTTTTCATTTTACTTTTGCTTATGTGTAATAGTAGTAAGAATGTTTAACATGGCTGAGCTCCGACACACAACTCGTCTGTCTTGTATCAGCCACTCCATTTAACATCATCTATTTGTTCTGTTATTACTGTTATTACTTGTGTTTGATGTTAATGTTGATGTAGGGAAGCCATACTCGTGTATATAACATCAGACCAAGACATCACGATAGGCAACTAAGTATTATCTCCGGTCAGCTTCGGAAACGAAATTTTATTTACCGCATGTTGTTCATGTTGTTAACTATTTTATTACTGTTTTTACTCGCGAGCTTTATCCGTATTTTTACTTGTATTTTAACCTTGTGCAGATGCGTTCTGTCATTCTGTGTAATAAACGAATATGTATGTATGTAGTACGGCTTGACTTGACTTGAGCTGAGCTGATGTCTGATTACTTCATGCATGTGAAACTCTTGGCTTTTTATCTTCCTTCCGGTCCTGAAACTCCCCAGCTTACATGTGCATGACGTGACTAATATCCAGAGCCCACATTCTCGAAACTTCTTAGAAAAATCTTAGGAAGATTTCTCATCTTAGGACAGTCTTTGACAATATCTGGGAAAGCACTAACCAGATATAATTTTGCTAACAACATTAACAATAACGTCGCGTAATAACTTCAACAAGACGTAAAAATAAAAGAGTTAATTACAATTATTGTTGCATCATTATTTCCTAATTTGAGATCAGTGCTTTGCTAAATATTTTCCTATGATTTTCGTAAGATAAGAAATCTTCATAAGACTTTCCTAAGACGTTTCAAGAACGTGGACCCAGGACAACAGTGCGGTCTTACCGGCTGTTCCTTGTCCTGGTCCATGAGGTAAGCTCCATGTCCAGCCCTCACAGCCTCCCGGTACTCACGATGTGCTGTCTCCTTCTCCTTGACTACTCCAACGACGTGCTTCCCGTTAATGTAAGCCTCAAAGCCACACACAACCGACATCTCGTCCAGTGGAAACACATACTTGGCCTCGATAGCAGCGTCGCTGTCGTTGTGGTATTCTTGTAATACAACCACCTGCACATATACACGACATGTTTTGTTGTTTACTACAGTATCCATGGTAACAGCTGCAGCAACAGGATTACAAACCAGAATTGTAACAGAAGCAATACAGGTGACAATAAGACAAACATTCACAGAAGACGACAGGTGATAAAGTGCTGCATACCACCCGTCTGTCCTCCTCTCTGTCGTATGCCTAAGATTATTGGAGACATAATGCCTGCAGGACACGTGTAACTGGGACTCTCTCAGGTTTAATGACTGAATGACTATCAGGTGGACATTCGGCATGAATCTGCTGTAAATGTTAGCATGAATGTGGCATAGCGTGAGTTTATAATCTTTATTATCTGGGAAGGCCGCATGTCACAGCGGTCGTCTGGCTGTGAATCCGCCTGTTGTTTTTGCTGTTGTAGATGATGTTAATGGAACATTATCCCACATCAGAAATAATTCACTGACCTTGCTATAATGAAACTACCCTATCAACTCACCTGAGCAGCCAGGTCGACGAGCATGGCTCTGACATGGACAGACTTGAGTGGCAGACATACATCGGCTTCAGAGACGAGGCCAGGCTTGACAGACTGTAGAGGATCAGAGACATTCTCAACGTCATCCAGCGTTACTGCAAGCACAACAACACCGCAGTGGACAATGATGCTGACCACATCACGACTCTCACAGAACTGCATACTTTATATCAAATGTTTGACGCCCAATGTTGCCTGAGCGTCAGTGTGCCCAGATGTCAAAAATTACAAATGACGGCTTAACCTAGTCTGGCACAGGATGCAGTTTATAGTTGTACTCATATGCGTGTGCATTTGCTGGTGTACAGCCCCTCTCTGCTCGGAGATATAAATTGGGGAGGAGGTTCTTTCGCTCCATCGCACAATCTGGCAGCTGTTTACACGACCTTCTTCCCCAACGGCGTGATTCAGAAATTCTTTCCCAGCTTCGGCGACACTCTGTTTACCCAATACCACTAACTAAGACTAATACTGTGAAACTTCGAATATAATGCGCCATCGAATATAATATGCACCCCAACCTTAGATTTTTGTCACAGTGTAAAAATCTGTAGACCTATGCATAATACGCACCCCCATATCAGCACTCAAGAGGTCAGTATATCGGTAAAAAACGGCGACGAGCGTACGACGTGACCGTAAGCTGCTGTCAGGAAGTCGTCTGGAAAATGGCTTTGGTCGCTGGGTCAGCACCGTGGCGGTAACCAATAGATGACCAACCACTCATAGCGACGTCACTTAAGCCAAACCACTCATGGATGCACGCGCGTATGGCCTTGAACAACCGCACTACCGCGCCGTCAGTCGCCGTGTGACGTTCAGTTCACACGTCTCCCCTCCCCGTCTATCACGGCTTTGGCTCCCGCGGACATGGGGAGGGGGAAAGGAGGGCAGACTCGGCCAGTCAAATGCTGCAACATGAACTAAAGGGACCGAGCCGCCTTGGTCCATTTGTCCATTCGTAGGCGTATTCATTCATTCATTATTACGCCGAAGCAGCAACACCGGTGTTATGATAATCAATAATTTTACCGTTTTCGACGATTGTTCAATCTGAAATAAACCTACAGAAAATAGGGTCTATGTATAATACACACCCCCGACTTTCCAGGCAATTTTACGGTAAAAAAGTGCGTATTATATTCGAAGTTTTACGGTAAATATCGATCTTTTATTCACTATGTCCTGGCTAAATATCAGTAATAGAACAAACAAAATATCACTAACTGCACTCTATATTGATGTATATTGATGTCTGCAATGATTGTCGGAGGCGAGGTGTTGTTCTGATGGGACTATTAGTGAACATTGGACTATTGCTGTATATTTTTGTATTGCGTTCGTTTTATTGTCTTTTTAAACTTGTTTGTCCGTTGCACTGCATTGTATCTTTTTAGTCTTTTGGCTACAGCTTTTAAATAAACTTAAGTTAAGTTTTTTATATGGTAACAGTGGGTGTCAAAGGGTTAAAATGATAACAATACATTTTCATGAATAAACGAAGCTCTCTACATCATTTCTAATTCTACTTCAATATATGCTCTATTATCATTGCTCCCCTGTAGTGAACCGTTCTACTGCACTTCTATTTGCCATTTCTTTCACAAACTTGTTAAACACACAATTTTAGACAATTTCCTCATGCCTACTACAGATCAGAACTGGTGCCCCCTAAATTTGCATAATTGGGATTGTTTTGTGTAGAATCGATCGAATAATTCAACTTGTTAATTTCACTTTAAAGTTTACCCTGCCAACGACACACTGAAGTCACATCATGTATGTACATAAATATTCGTATGGATAACGTGTACGAGTTTGGAATAGTTTGTCACTAGATGCAGCCTACTTTTCATTTTTAAGAATTTTAAACAATCTCTTGAATGTATAAATTTATCACAATTTAGTAAAGTTTATTTTCAATTCTGAATTAATTATTCCTAGTGTGTGTTATGGGTACCGATTCTTATTTGCATGTACAACACTGTAAGTGGCCATTCAGCACTAATGTTGGTTAATAAATATATGTTTCCTACTACATTACTAAAACTACAATTTTACAAAAAGGTACCTTTCTGCTGAGATTCCACGCTTCTGGATTCAATGTCACTGGTTGGCAGGTCAGAAATCACATGCTCAATCGGCGGTTCATCACCAGATGCGATGAATTCCACGAGATAACGGATGCGTTGTTGACTGACGTTGTACACGGCAAACTCATCATCCTGCACATAATACAGGCAACCTGTGACTTCCACAGCATAATAAAACATACTGCCATCAGTTTGTGTTTATCCAGCATATGATAAATATGATACAAACTGGATTGTACATATTAAGCCTGCAATATTGACTGGAAATGTTTGCATTAACTTCCTACAATGAAAATGTAAACAACTGAAACACTCAGAATTTGCCTTTGGTGGTTTGGGATGTGGCAAGGCATGCTACTACTTTTGTTCTAGCAGCACCCATGAACCGCCGAAACTGAAAAGCACGTATTTCAAGTGGCACTGGCCAGTGGCCACTTAATGATCACATCAATCTCCCTCGTCATTCAAAGACTTACAACTACAGTATAAACATTTACAACTGGTGCCACAAGCTGACAGACAGTGTGAGCACCATCCAATCCACTCAGGTGGACGACCCCATGCTCAGTCCTCCTGGATTCAACCTTTCTGACACCAATGCACTTGCAAGACCAGATGCTATTCTGTTCAACCACCAACATGCCGCAAAACAGAGTCAGGCCTGTGTGGAGAACATCAGGCAAGCTCTCCTGTCAACTAACAAAACTTGTAAACTATCTAGTTCGATTGCACTCAAGCAGATGGCACTGCTTATAATGGGAACAAGTTAAGTAGACGGTACCCAAGATTGTACCTGGGATTCTCTCTCAAAGAATCTCTCCTATTAAGAGTACATATCAATTGCCCCAGATGAACATGTGTACTATGCTCATGTGACAATTTCTGTCTGTACCATACATTTTCTTATTTTTCTGTTCATGCTATTGAAGAAATGCGTGAACGTTTGATTCATTGCCGTCTGTTGTCACAAGTCACACTGCTATCAACAACTACTACATCTGGTCCTTGTCTGGCACTGAATGATGACTGCCAGTGCTGACCGTGAAATCAGACGCGACATCGTCTGTGTGCTTGATGCCATGAACACTGTCGAAGTCGTTCGGAGGTTGAGTCAAAGTCGTGTCATGATGACAAGTGTCGTGACAGCGGCCGAGCGCGACGTCACACAGGGCCATCAGACGAGTTCCTCGATAGCTCGACGTCCGCGAATACTTCATACTAGTACTGAACACACAGCATAAATGCCGTCTATTAGCCGGTGAATTGACAGCGGTATTATAATAACAATTGACGTACTCATCAGCGTCAAAAATTCCTGTTGTAACATCACCAATTAACCAGAGAAGTTAGAATTATTGAGAAACAACAATACGATAGAAGAGTTTAACGTGGACTGAAAAACCGAGCGTGGTTGGGTCAGCTTAGTCCCGCACACGTAGCCAGAAACCAAAATATAAAAAGGAAAAAACTAAAATAAACAAGCACCAGTGCTAGTCCAAATGGAACCAGAAAGACTATGGAGGAAATGATTTGTGAAAGAGATGAGTTTTAAGTCTGGAGTGAAAGGTCGAGGGAGTGATAGGTGATGAGAGCAAAGGTGGTGACTGTGATGAGGTGATATGCACACAGAATGAGGTGCACCAGGAGGAGGATGAACAGAATGAATTTGAGACAACAAGCATACTAAATCAAAACGAAGATTATATGCAAATTAAGAACATTGCACATGACAGAGGAAAACCTGGCTGTGTCAGCGAAGTAGATGCCATATCCCAGCATGCCGGCATCCGTCCTTGTACCCCCGATGTCTTCAACGACCACTTTTGGGGGCAGCAGGCCCCTGCAATATAAGCCAACTAGATAATCAGTGAGAAACAAACAACACCAAAGATAGATTTATTACAATGGCATATATAAAGTACAGAATGAACATTAATAAAATAAAAACATGCACAGAAACCAGTCAGTACACACTCATCATCATCATCATCATTATTCGGCATGCACCATCAGTGCGTAGCTCCGCTTGCTGCCAATAGTCTCCACAGCGGCTTATTCAGAGCCAGTTTGATAGCATCCTCCAAGGTAAGGTTGTG
>Ga0056114_1000920_pt1 | contig 12040 bp, 15 predicted proteins | sample WorMetHERISLAND1_FD_77005 | JGI IMG/M metagenome (GOLD analysis project Ga0056114, IMG submission 77005) | Marine gutless worms symbiont microbial communities from Max Planck institute for Marine Microbiology, Germany - Olavius loisae HERON... ...
CGGCACGAAGCTCCGCCCCTCGTCTTTGTCTCAGACTAGAAAGCTCATTAATATTCGAGTGGGATGAGTCGGGGTGCGTGCCAGAACATGACTCTCTACGCTACTTTGGTGGTCGCTGCTCACATAGCACGGAACTGCTGTGTATATCATTCGCTTTTAACATCTTCTATATTATGCTATTGCATATAAGGTTACTATTATATCTTTTCCACAACATCCAATTTGAATGGCACTGTATAGCCTAATTGTGCTGATGTGCCGTTAAGAAACTACTCACTCACTCACCCCAACGTTGGATACATTGTAGTGTGGATGCAGTTGATGAGTTCATGCAACTTAGTCCATTCATTCAGTCGTAGCTCAACTCCTTTATGAGTTGGTATTACTTCTGCACTGTTGTATGGCTTGAAGAATTTCCGGAAGTCAACACAAAGAAATCCCGTTGTCACAAATTAGGTAGAAACTACCGCCGATATGACACAGATATTTAACACTTTGACTTTCTGTAAATCGACTTTACATTGAGTTTGATTTCATTGATACTGAGACAGAACTGACCCCGTCTGCAGAAAATAAACACAATAACAGTCAAGTACATTGTCCACAGTGTCAGCGTTTACCGGTGTCATGGTGATTAGCAACTGCCTGTTCGTTTTGTTTATAGTTAAAATACGATCGTCGCTTATGTTGTAAACATTCATTGTCCAAGTATGTTTGGCTGAAGGCCTCTCTGTGTGGCTGATCCGTCAGTCCGCAATGCATTCATTCATTCATTTATTCATTCATTTGTTAATTTATTTATTTATTCATTTATTATTGTGCCGAAGCAGTACAACAAAAAATACAGAAGCAGAAATCAGAGACAACACACATAGGCCTACTATAGTCCATTACTGCACATAAAAACGTGTAACCAACAGTATGCAGTCACGACACTGCTTCAAACGGTTATTTAAGATGGATCTGTTGTTTTACGATGACGCGATATATAAATTGACTTTTTTGTCACTTACTTACTTACTAACCTACGTAGTACCTAATGCAGATGAAGAATGCTGTGTTGATTGACATACACATGGCACCTCAGTAAAGCTTGTAATGCTGAGAACTCACCAGAGGACCATACTGGTCTTTCATAGATCAATGGTTCTGGTTTGCCAGTTGCACTAGGCGGACCATACCCTCCAGCAGCTCCAGGTTGGCCATGTGTTCTCTGCCGTCCTACAGCACCTGGAAAGCTGTGAGATCCAGGAAATCCAACAACACCTGATGGCCCACCTGACCCTGTAACACATGTCAACAAACAGCAGGAGCATGGTTTGGATACAACTGACTATACAAAAGAAAGCACTTACGTTAATCACCTGATTAGAATTTTAAATTAAGCCATTCCACAGCACGCCGCCGACAGCACGCCACTCTGTCGCTGCACCCAGCGCGTATCAATCGATAATCGCCGCATCATCTCCCAACTTAGACGTTCCAATTGGGGCAGCATAACCCCATCAACCATCTAACCACAGACTAGCATAACCCTAACCCATAGCCTACAACCCTAATTACATAGTTTTTATTTTGTTTGTGACGAGGGCGATGTATATTAAGTCGCATTATGTTACTTGCGTATTTTATAACTTACTTTATGTAACTTATTTTGCTAACTCGCAATACTGATTCAATAGCCATAAAGTATACTGTGGTTGAAAACAATGTAGGCCTATGTATGATATAAATAAGTTTGCCTACAAAACAGTGTGCATATCGTTCAAAATAATACAAGCTCGTTTATTTTGGTACGATGGTGAATAGTAAACTTGACCCTATGTTGTCACGTTTCAGGGAAAAAATTAGACCTTTTGTACGTGGAAAACCACACAGTTTGTGTCTAACTATTAAATTATTTTTGAACCGATATTATGATGGACGGAGAGTCAACTTGCCATATCGCTTTGCATAGCGTAATGTATGGAAGTCCTAATTTGTTCAAACTCTGGAAGCAGAATGGTTGCGTAACTTATATTGCATACTGCAAGTCAACATAGTTTAATGCGTTTAAATAAAATTGTTCTACAGCAATCATGCACGACAAAAAAGAAAAAAAAATGTCTGCTATGAACACGAATTATGTCTATTCTACTCATAGATACAAAACACATGGTACTGCGAGTCATGCGTTCAATGCAAAATGTTCTTCAGCAAAGTCTAACCGTTATGTGCGATAAAAAGCAAAAACGTCTTCTACTCAACTAACATATAAATCTAATGTCATAAAGTTACGAAACACATGACAGTCAGCAGCAGTTAATTATCAAAGACATGATTCTGGTTGATGGCTTTGATTATGTCTGCCATTTGGAACCACTCGCCCAACTTCAGAGCCAGTCCTTGTCTCGTCGCTTTCATGTCTCGCTGACCACAAGGACGATAGAATTTCCTTATGTCGACACATCTGAACGGAGTATTAACAGAGACGTAGATGTTGTCGGTTAGCTCTGCTCTATATGCCACACCTTTTCCCTGTTGTAGTTCCATTCTTTAACAAAAACATGTAAGGGACCGTTACATTTGGTTTAGCTGCGACCACAGCAAAAGTATACATGCAGTTTTGGAAAAATGTCATTTTTTGGTAACCCTTACCGTTGGCGCTTCGAGTTGGACCATCGGCTGCGCTGACGTTCTGCTGAGCTGGCGTTATGTCGTATTCGTCTTGGTCAAAGCCAGTTCATCGTTTTCGGCTTGGTCTAGATGACATGGCATTACTTCGCGTACGCCTACGGCACATAGGCAATGCGAGTCTATGACACAGCGAAAATACCATGTTATGTCAACCGGGTTAGGCCGTATTTTTAATTTTTGACATCCCGGCACTCATGCAGAGCTAGCCATGGAGCTAAAAAATAAATAGTATATAAGCTGTGAGATCCAGGAAATCCAAAACACCTGTTGGCCCACCTGACCGTGTAATTCATGTCAACAAACATCAGTACATTAAGTATTGTTCAACCCAGTTAAGTACACGTTCAAACCATTAAGCTGTGACCTAGTGTGCTTGCCATTTGCGATATTGATTTTCTGTGTCTGACACAGACTTTCTGTGTTTTCTTTGTGTGACATTGATTTTCATCATCTCAGGTCCCTCTGTGTTTTGAATCGGACTTAGCTCGTTAATACTGTAGACAGATTCTTTGTTGTTATATTGATGTTCTATGTCCGACTCATTCTTTGTTAGGCGCTGATGTTTTCTTCAGAACATCCAACTTGTCAGTTAATTCGTGACCTTGAAACATTGTTCAACCTTAAACAACAGACAAAACAGGGTCGAACGGGTGTGTCACCTACAAACAGTTCAGAATCCTGCTTCCTGCGGCATGCCTGTCTCCGCGTGCATGAAGGTGCAGATGTCAGCTAGGACAACGTCGGCACTTGCTCCCTGTATGGCCATCCTTACCGACCGTTCACGCAGCTCGGCGAAGGTGTCGAAACGACCTGCATGGACGCACGTAATCGCATATTCTGCTTGAATGCCGCAATCTAAAGCATGTCCATGAAAAGTACTTCTCGTGTAGCTCGCTTAAAGAATTATTTGAGTGTTGATGCAACAACAATCATCAATTTTATCAAAGAAAGCAATTTTTACCATCTTGTATGTATAGTGTTATTTTGTTTTCACATTAGCTATCATAGCTTTTTAATCACCTTTTTATATAATCTTATTCTTGTTACAGTATATAATGTTAGTTATATATTTTCTTAACCAACAATCAACATGAATGGCACTGTATAGCCTAATTGTGCTCATGTGCCGTTAAGAAACTACTCACTCACTCACTCACTCACGCATGTAATTGCCATTCTCGATGCCTCCAGTGAACTGTCAACGGCAAAACGTTGGCAGAGAGCTGCCTCCAACTCAGCGATTTCTGTCGGGTTCGCAGCTCGCACAGCGGCGACAATGTCCATGAGGCGGTGCACGGAGCGCGTTGGTGGAAAGACGTGTGTCGTCTCCCAGCTCCACGTCGACCTCAGAAGGCGGATTTCCTGCGCGCGGATTTCCGGCTGCCGTCGGCTGCGGAGTTGCTAGCTGTGGCACAGCAGGATTGTCTTCAAATTCTGGTGGCGGTGGTAACACAAAAGTTTGTACCGGTTCGGTCGATTCACTGGACTGAACGTCCACCTGGAGGACATCTAGTACGTCGTCCAGAGTGTCAGTGGTTATCGGATTCAGCGACTCGGCCGTTTCGAGGTTAAAGTCGGCGTCGTTAGCGTTCATGTCGACCAAGTCATCGCTCAACATGATCTCGGCCTCACTGTCCAGGTTGAATGGCACTGTATAGCCTAATTGTGCTGATGTGCCGTTAAGAAACTACTCACTCACTCCTGGGTTGTCGGATTGTGGACGTCTTGTGATGCCGATGAATCTATGTAAACACACACGCACAATGGTTTTGTGTACAATTTATTCCTAATATCTTATCAGTGCAGATATATACCACTCAATACCGTAAAAATTACAAAAACAACAAGACACTCTACCTCCTGTACGTAGAAGCCCATTCTGTCTCAGCTCATTTTCCCATTGAATGCATTCGTCCAGCGAGTCGTCGTAGCAGTCCATCGCGTACAGTGTCGAAACTGATAGGCCTACAATGCAGCTTTATATCAATACGTAGAGTAATCAGAGGACGGACCAACACATCGCACACTGGTACTGACATGGACGTCATTCGTGCATGATGATGAACGATAATGCTATTAGACATATATACGTTGCTGACGGACACCACAGTGCACATGAACTCAATGTTTAATATCGTTTCAAACTTATTCACCAGGGGGCGTCATGCATACACTGCATTCCTATCTTATTTTTAGTCAACCATGCTAACGGTCGCGCTTATGCTACAGTGTTGCGTCTGTCGTACCGCCAGACTCTACGACAGCATCATCTCTCGCTGTAAATAATAATGATAGTACAACAGTACCCGATAATGCCGATACGCTCAAGCGATGAGGACGTGTCTGATGGCATATCGTCTGCTGGCCGCATATTGACTTGTTCCGGTGCTGATTAGCAGACTGTCAATGAATGTGTTGCATCGCAGTCTCATCATAGTCCCGTGCTCATACATAATTCTAGCGTAATGTGTGGCGGCCTCCCCCGCCTACCCCTCCCCTCCTTCCCTTAGAGAGAGAGGGGAGGAGAGGGAAGGGGTTAAATTTTAACAATTCCGAAACGAACGATGCAGGGTCGAGAACAGCAACAGTAGTGACACTAGTGGCGACGTCAATTATAGTACTGTAGTGACTCGGAAAGAAACACTCAGTTTACCGGCTTGTCCGAGATGGAAACAAGATTGTGCGTCTGCGATGTCTGGACGCACTGAGTCGACGATCGAGCCAATTTCTTTCAGTGCACGCCACTCTCGGATGTGAAGACCGAGACCGATGCGTGTCGGCTTCAAGTTGAGCTTGTCGACAACATCGCCACCGTCGTCGATGCTGTCCTCGTTGACGAGCAGGACGTCATTGCCGACACCGTCGATGTGTGTTGATGAAGACGAACTGTTAAAATGTTTGCGAATGTCAATGCACCAAATTCCAGACCTGTACGCCACGAACCACGTTCCACCGAGATGGCGACGGTAGCACACGTTCTCGTCCTTCTTGATTAAGCGCTCGACGGCGACGTCACCTCGCGAAGTTTTGCCCATCGTTGCGGTGACAAGTTGACGAATTTCCTCGTGGTCTCGTCGCGTACGACGATACTGTTTCGGCCGACGATGAGCTGGCGATGAGGCTCACTGAGACTGAACGTCATCGCCTCTCTTGTCGCCGCTGACGCCGCTACCGACAACGTCGTCGATCGTGGACATCGTGCCCGTAGTTGTCGTCGTCGTCGTCGTTGTACAAGTGTGTGCACGCCGTCGTCGAGCAAATAATGCTTGTCGTCGAACGCGTTCAAACACGATTTGCAAATTTCGACCGTCCGTACTGTATGCTGTCTCGACACGAACGAGTGAAATCGACTGCTTGTGGGGTTCAAATCCGTCAGCGTGTCTATAAACTGCTCGTGGCAAACATTCTTCCTAACGTACGCCCTCTTCACTCCCTTGACGCGAATTTTGTTGTGGCGCTTATTACCCGGCACTCTAAGGCTGTACATTTTTGCTCGTAAGCCCGCAAACTCCTTCGGCTCGGCAGACCCAGTTTCACTTTTAAATCTGCCGAGCACTCGGTGATTTGCCATCGAGTACAGCGCGTGGTTTGTATCGAAATTGCTGGTGTCGTACGAGACAATGTCAGAGGCCACGTTGGCGTACAGATCGTCTGTCTGTATGTGGCAACAGAGCGAGTCTGTGTCACAACAATAGTCTGCATCTGTGGCCGTATTTGCTCTTTAAGTGGCCGTAGAAAAACTCACACATGATGAGTTTCGATAGTTTCAGTACGACGAAAGCCACCGATATCGGTTTGTTCAGTGTGACTTGGCGTCTCGCGGCTTTCAACGGAACTAAATCGTCATTGATAATTTCACTCTGACGAAATGGTGTTCGACTGACGGCTTTTGTCAGTTTATTCTTGTCAACTATCAGCCGGATGTTCTGGCGATTGCGTACATTCTCGAGCGACTTTCCGAACGTCGCGTTCACCATCAACTTTGCAAGATCAGATTCGAAGTTGGTCGTAGCCTGCATGTGCCGTGCGGTACAATAGTCTGTCCACGGTTTTAGCCACGGTTCCTGCTTGAATGCGAGTATGCAGTGTACGTTTGTGATCTACAGGCCTTGATCGACGTAAAACTGTAGATTTCTGTAGTGTTGATGGTGTCGTCGTCATTGTCGGTATCGATCAGAGAGCGTGCGAACGGACTGAGCATGTCCTTGGTAACCGTGAGGTGCTCCGAGCCAGCAGATAGTCGGAATGTGCGTGGTGTAAATGTTGCGGACAGTGTACGTCGCATTCTGCAATGTAGCCCGTTTCGGAGTCTGGCTGTATTTCGTCGAGCTTAAACGTGTCATGCCTGTCTCCGCGTCCATAAAGGCGTAGACGTCAGCTAGGACATCGACCTGCATGGACGCAGGTGATCGACATTCTCAGCGCCTCATGTGAACTGTCAACGGCAAAACGCTGGCGGAGGGCTGCCTCCCAGTCAGCAATCTCCGTCGGGTTCGCAGCTCGCACAGCGGCGACAAGGTCCATGAGGCGGAGCACCGGGCGCCTTGGTGGAAGACGTGTGTCGTCTCCCAGCTCCACGTCGATCTCAGAAGGCGGATTTCCGGTCTGACACAGTTCTGGCAGGTGGAAACACGACAACAGGCTGCAGGCCTGCATCATCTCTCTGTAAATAATAATGATATTATGATATTACAACAATACCTGATAATGCCGACAGGCTCAAGCAATGAGGACTTGTCTGATGGCATATCGTCTGCTGGTGCATGTTGACTTGTTTCACTGCTGATAAGCAAACTGTCAGTGTCAAACACATGCGCCTTGCAGTTGATACTATGAATGTGTTGCATCACAGTCCCATCATATTCTGGTGCTCACAAATAATTCTAGTGTCGTGTATGGCGACAATAAGGCTTGTCTTACTGAAACTGTCCTGGTGAGTGACTAAACTGTACACAGCAATAACCAATCACGGATATTCATCGCTATTTGCCTATAATTAACAACATATTCTAAGGTTGGCTATTGTGGCAAAGGTGCTATCTTTATCTAAAATGTGAATTCGATGAAGTCGGCCGTGTCTGGCAACAATACAATACAATACAATATTCGTTTATTGAGGCTTGACAGAACGCAAGCTCAACAATAGAGGTTACTAGCTAAGCCTAAAACTAATATACATCTTTATACAGCATACGCGTGATGAATGTGCAGTCAGTTAAGTGTGTGGTGTGTGCAGGCAGTTCCAGTGAGTGGTACTACACACACAATGGTACTACAAACTGCATACCTACAATATTTGCATGTTCAACACATTGTTCAGTAGCGTATACGCCAGGCTGTCCACGACCATAGCACGGTGCGCCTATCAGGTGATACGCTCCGCAAAGCGAACAAACTCTGCAATGAGGCCGGGTGCTGTTAATTGATTGGTTCTCCATTGGGCAGCTCGCACGCTTATGATCAGGCGACCCACACACGTAACGAGCGAATCTCTTGTTTAGGGCTATATTTGCCCCGTTTCCCTTACCACTCAAAGACTGCTGGTGGGTCTGAGGGTGGTGATTTCCGTTCGGCTTCTTCTGGGGCGGGGGAGCAGCCCCGCCAGGATTCTGGGTGGCGTTTCCCACTCCCAGACGTGTTATTCTGGATCGCAGGTCAGCGAAATTTGCCGCGTCCTCCGACGTCCGTGGTTTACGCGTCATTACAAAGTTTTGTGTGTCTGGCGGAAAACTATTCTGCAACTGTTGCAGTAATACATCATCAAACAAGTCACAGTTCGTCGTAATATTACGTGCATCGAGATAGTACGTCACTATATCACGCCTCGCTGTCCGAAACTTTTGCAGGTAGGCACGCGCATCTAGCTTATAGTAATCAAAGTCCGATAACATAGTTCTCAATGACTTGGCAGATACTTTACCGTATTTACAGTATTAATGCAGAAACACAACACGTTCGACAATACCATCGCGCAGTCCGCCATCTTTACAACTAATTCCAGTACAGTCGATCTGGGATCAAGCATTCTCTGTCATAAATTGTGCTCAACAGTTGAAAGAATGCCTCAATTCGTGGCCTGTTGAAGCCTTGTGCCCTTGCAATCGACCTGTTTTCTGGACTTCGAAGTGCCAAGTCAGAATTCCGCCTCATAAAACCGTAATACCACTTCTATCCTGCTATTTTCTTCTCTCGGTCAAAACCATTGGCCTCTGCTATCTCGTATGCCAGCCTTCTCAAATCATCAATCCTAACACCAAAGAAGCAGCTCTCCAAATCCAAGCAATACTGCTCAAGTTCTGCTTCTAGATAATTTGGCAAAGCAAGCTGTCCACCATCAAACTTGATATTATTATTTGCAAACTTGTTTGTGCTTTTCATATGTCACAGCAAAGTTGCTATCGGCACACTATGTAGTCACGTCCAGCTGCATTGATTCTCTTGTGCCGTTAAGAAACTACTCACTCACACTCACGCATTGATTCTCATATCTCCTCTCTGGACAGCCCCGATTGCCCTTTCCATGTCCTCTGACGACCAGGCACAATAGATTTTCTTGGTTTTGGGCCTTTCCTTGTGGTTAACTGACATCTACAATACATAATGAACACATTTATTCGTCAAACTGACAGAGACACAGACAGGAAGAGAACGCAAGAGAACTCATAGAAACCATAAAACAAAAAGCAACCTAAGAGCTAACATACAATTCAAAACTATCCTTGACTAATGCAATAACCGATGACTTCTTAATAAAAGCTGACTGACGCATATCATCATGGCCACGTGACAAAAACGACATAAAAACATATTACACAGCGTACAACTCTTCGATGTATATAAATGACGATAAAAATTAATCTTCCTAATCATAATGATATCATAATAATGCATAATAATAATGATAAAATTTATAGAAATACACTGTTATTAGAATACCCTAATGAACAATTGTCGTAATTTTAAAAGACTTGAACTGGTTCAATCGACGCTATATTCAGCGGTCCAATTGAATAAAATATGCCAACTGTCAACACCACCCAAAAACTAGCCAAGAATAGCAAATGAACTGATCATGTGCTACGAAAAAAAACAATGAATAAATTTAGAAGCAAATAATGACACTTGCCAACATAGTTAAACTCACGAAATTTTGTCTGCACGCCCAAATGAGTACCTACGTTTTAACATCAGAAAACACTGAAACACTAAACCGACATGATTTCTAGAACAACACTATTATAATGACAAATCAATCACCAAGCGCGTATAAAAACCGGAAATACACCAATCGCTGTGTCTACAATGAAACTTATCACTGTAAATAAGAAACTATGGCGGTGGTCCAATCAAGGCAGTTGTTCAATCGCGATCCATCTCCCCTAGAAGCCATTGATTGTCACACCCACGAGTGCATGCGGATGTTTACCGATGTTGTTTTGAACGTAAAAATTTAATTCATTCACGACCACATACGTCACCGTTAATTCAGAGACAGCGAGCTGGCTACTTCAAAACCAGATCCAAATTCACTGACAGAATGCCAAGGTAACGGCCTGGCGAACCGGCTGCTCCGTATCCAGATGAAGGCACGTTATCACCGTGCTTCGCTTCAACATAGTAGTGACACTATCTGTTGTCGCCGCGCCGTATACTGTCGGCCAAATGATACCGTAAATTAAGAACACTTTCTGCCCGGACTAAGTATAACAGCAACTAAAGTAAAACATAAAAACTGAATACCAAAGCACAAATTAAAAACCTAATTAACGCCATGACACCATAGAAATAGAATCCAATTTTGCTTGAACCGTCTCACAGTGCAACATATATTACTAGAGTGTAGTCATTTTAACGCTGTTCGATAGCACACAGCAGTATTTCTCAGCGATATCGTTGTCCGATCTCTTCCAGAATACGGATCAACATGTACTTGATTTTATTAAAGCCATTGTATTATATCAACATATTTTTAAAAAACCCTGCTTTTAATCGATTTTGTTTTGTATCCCCTTTCAGCATTCTACTCATCAATTGTTTATAAATATCCTTCTACTCTATTTATCTATTCGTTAATTAATGCTATCATTGCATCTGTTCGATTTTAGCAAGTAGTGGCACTAAATAGCTCAAATGATGCTGATGTGCCGTTAAGAACCTACTCAACCAACCAACCAACCTTCCCTCTGTTTCATCCCACACGAAACAATGTCCGTCACGGTTGCTGTCATACACTGTGAATTTGTACACCGCCAATTTTCTTTTGTAATTAATTTGGTTATCGCCTGTTCGCCAGCATGCTGCATGTATAATACTGCTTGCAAATCGAAGGTCAGTTCACGGAAACCAGAATCACTGGCAGCCAACTCTTTGTCCAGATGCTTTGCAGAAAGCAATTCCTTTTCAGACTGTCTGGGCTTGTTCAAATGCCACCTGCATTCTCTCCTTATCTGCCTCATTGCCACCATTACACACAGGACATTGATCTTTTTAGGCACAAAAAACTGAAACTTATACTCGTTCAAAAAACATCGTAGTATTTGCTGTGTTTTGCCAGTTGCATAATGTTGTTGCGCACACAAAAGTCTTTAACGCACAGATCATACATCTTGATCCTATTAAGCTCTAGAGCCAGACACTACATGAATGTCTCTGCATGGTAATACGAGGGGCGATCAAAAAGTTTTGCAATTCTGTATGATGCACAAACGACACAAGTAAAACAACTACATCATTTTCAATACTATCTCCCTTCACATATCAACACAATTGCAACAGTGGTCAAAAATGTCCCTCATTCCAGTCAAATAGAATTCTTGAGGCATGCTGTCGAGATACGACTCTGTAGCCTGCTTGACCTCATCATCATCACAAAACCTCTTTCTACAAAGATGCTGCCCCCAAAAGCTAACCTGCCGCGTCCTCGTCGCGGGGGGCGGGCAACAGTTGGATTCTCCAACTGGCAAAGGTAGGCTCTAGTCTCAGAATCTAGCGACATCACTCCTTGGAGTGGATGTCCTTTTTCTCTTCTTGTTGCAGGGAAGCACCCTCTTTATCTTCACTTGAGTGAGTCACCTTTCGTATCGCCAAGGTGATCATTCTTACTTCTTGCAGGGAAGCACCCTCGCATTTTCCTCGTAACTCTCGGGTTTCTTCCTTACAGGACTTAGGTAAAGTCCTGTGGTTCCTTTGAAGAAGAGGCAACCTGTTTGCCGTGGGTTGCGACCCGTGTCGGAAGGGATGAGTCGCCTGGTGGTTGAGTGCTGTGGTACAGTGGCCCAATGGCACAGAGCACCACACCACTGCACAGTGCAACACACCACTTTGGCCCTCGAAGCTCTACCTAGACGGGAGCCTTGAGCCTAGC
>Ga0056114_1000921_pt1 | contig 12036 bp, 7 predicted proteins | sample WorMetHERISLAND1_FD_77005 | JGI IMG/M metagenome (GOLD analysis project Ga0056114, IMG submission 77005) | Marine gutless worms symbiont microbial communities from Max Planck institute for Marine Microbiology, Germany - Olavius loisae HERON... ...
AAAACACGACCGCCATGAACCAACGTGTTTAGCGCACGCTAAAAACGTATGCGGTATAGATGACCTGCACGATCTGCGACCATCCGCTGTAACAGAATAGCGGAACAAGCGGAAGGAAGTATTTGAGATCTGCTTGTATATCAAGTAGCCCTGTGTACGACGGACGGACGGACGGACGGAGCCGACGCTTAATGCGGTAATCCTTTAGAGGGCCGCAAAACAATGCGTGTCGCAAATGCGACGGTGATGCTCTGTTCGTCGCGAGTGACGGCTAGTGCGATAAACAGAACGTTCCCTGGAATTTCCCAACGCCGATTAGTCTCAGAAAACTAAGATGTTTGGGCTACGAACTGGGATAAGAATTTCGATGATAAATTAAGCCGTCTTGATACAATTATGACAGACAGATTGACGGACGGACGGACAGACATTTTTCGACAGCAAACACCGCGCATATGCATAGCATCACGCGGGCAAAACTAAAAATCTAATGGATGCAAGATAGACTAATATACTATAGTTGTAACCCTCCCTCTGCATGTGGTTAGTGGTTACCATACAAAAGTTGTAATAAATAAGAAGATGTACAACCAAATGGCTGCGGCAACAAGAGGCCGTCCAGGATAATCAAATATTATATACTCATGTCATTCTGCATTTACGTTGACATTTTGTGAGGCTCTTTCCGAATTTGCACCTGATAGTCATTCAGTCCCAGTTACTCGTGTCACTCAACTTCACTAAAACTGAAGTTTCTACAGCATTCCGATTTCGAGTGAATCGTAGGTATGGGTCATACAGACGGACAGATGGACGGCTGTAACGCTTTATCGCCCAATAGAATATTTTTACAACATTCTGGCCAGTCGAACCGCTGCTGCTCGTGCTTGACTTTTTGGGTGTCTTGGTGGCGCAGCGGTTAGGGCGTCAGACTTTCGATCAAGCAGTCGCGAATTCGCATCCCGGCCGGGGCTTAATCAAGTATCAAGTCATAGGTCAACTCAGCCTTCCATCCCTCGGGGTAGTTAAATCTGAGTACTAGCCTTACTGGTGGGGGTTAAGGCGGGGTGTGTTCGCTTGTGTCGGGTTATCCCATATGGCAAGTGACTTTACGTTCACTACATCATTTTGTTAGACTGCGTTATGTCAGTTTTTATCATTATAAACTCTTATTGTATTGTACGCCCCGTAGTTCTGCCATGGATTTCCCATCAAGAACTTATCATAGATTTCTATAGGCCTATAGCAGCAATGACAGCGGCGTACAACGTATGTAATTTTTGCGATATTTGAAGGCTAATTGCACTGATATAAAAATATCTCATTCGCAAAAAAATCGCTGTATTAAACCTCCGAAAATATGCGCGAAAGCTGGATGGTTCTTTGAGAGTGGTATGAACTCGCTCACGACGCCTTGCAAGCTCTGCGTCCCTCTCCCCGCATTTGCACGAGCGTTTATGCATCCCGCAGAGCACATGTCTTGCTCCAACGATTGTGTATCGTTGGGTGGGTAATGGGTTTCTTTCATGGAATCCTATATAGAAGCTATTATACAGGGTTCCATGGTTTCTTTGAAATGGCGTGCGGCGCGCGGGTGGTAGCTACACACCTAGTGCGGGGATGACAGCTGTGGGAAACAGATAATAGCTGATCAGTGCTTATACCTTACTATACATATAGGCTTATTTTATTTTATTCCTGTCATATTTTACACTGGCGTTGAGTCTTGCGTCTTAGGTGACGTTTCCGTGTAGAATCTGTTGACGTTTTGTGTGTTCAACTGCTCAACTCATTTACCACAAGAAAAATTGAAAAGTGGTTGTGGCACTCCACTTTCGAGCTATTTGCAAAAAAACGATTTTCAAAAAAGACAAACACAACCGAAATTACGCGTTTCCGTTGGCGAAGTGTGTGTGCGACTGGGCGAATGTCATTTTGGTCTTAGTTTGAAATAAATGAAGATTTATTTATTTAATATAAAATCGTACACGCAGTACATATAAAAAAACAGACCAGAAAAACGATTTCTATATTTTCATTCCCAGTAACTTTGACCTTTAAGCTTTTGATCTCAAATTTGCTCCCCAGTTATTCCTGTTAATCATTTCTGCACCAAATTTGAAAATTCTACGGCTTCCTGATTTCTAAACATTGATGACAAATGCTGCTGTGACTTTTGCACGTTTATGGTCTTCTTGTAGCCTACTAATTGTATGGCTATGCATTTGCGTCAGCTCTCTCTGTTCTCTGTCTAATACTTACTTTATTGTACAGTTTCCTATCTGTCTGTCTTTCTGTGTTTTTTATGTTAGTGTGTGCTTTTATGTCATTGCTTGTTCTGTCTGTTGCATATGGGTCTTGCTAGCCTGAATTAAAATGAATGAATGAATGAATTTTTAGTAAATCGTAGGCTCGGGACAGACAGTCGGACGAACAGACAGACGGACAGACGAACGGACGGACGGGGTGCCACGATTTATGAGACCTATGGAAGGCGGCATAATAAGCTGACCAACGCCAAACGTTGTTGACAACGATGACAGCGGCATTTAATTTCAAAAAGTGAAAGGCATACGCTGCCGAACGCACACTACAGTGCTGCTAGCCGCCCTACAGTGTATTAATAATGCATGTTGTCGTTGGCGGTGGTGGAGATTTGTCTGCAGTCATATGTGGAGTGGTTATTGAACGGCCGCCGTGTCTATTTGATACGATTTCATGGTCATGTTTACGACAGACACAGTGACTCGTAACACACTGCTGGGTCTGCGGCAATCTGATCGGCGAAATGACGTTAGCGAGCAGTGGGGTCTAAAACTCATCAGAGGTAACAGTCATGGCTCTGATGTATATGCCTATGTACAACCAAATTATCAACAATATCAGACATAGCTGGACATTTATACAAGGGCCTAGTCGTCGCCACTGCTTTTGCGCCAATAGCATCGTAAATTATGTGCCAAAAACTGGCCCATATGTTATTTATGCGATCATGGCACGATGCACGTTGCGTTCTGAATCATTAAGCATACTTTGTTTAATATCGACGTTAGGTCGCATTCGCAAAATATATTTTTTTCAAACAACTATATCTTACGGTAGCGTCAGAAACAACGAAACAAGCAATCAATAGCATCATATCAAAGATAATGCAAAACCGGTAGGTCTTTCACAATTCACACTCTGCAAAATATTCGTTATTGCATTGCATTACATCGCAAAAAATTTGAAAAATGCAAAAATGAATGCGTTCAAAATCTGAAAATGCACGTTTAAAGCTGTACACTAAGCAATGCCACATACAGGTGACGGAAAGCGGCCGTATAACCTATATACTGTGTTGGTGCAGACGTAAAACCATGCTCAATCAATCAATCAATTTGATCTGTTTAGCCGCTTAGGCACAATGCCGGCGTGCGAGACGAAATTGGAGAGACTGCAGGAACTTATTAACATGAGCATAATGGAATTTAGGCCAACTTGTCAAAGTCGCTGTCTATATCGATATTATTGTCTACCAGTTTGGACACAATGTGGAGTATGCAGCAGTGGCGCTTTGGAAACGACGTAAATGCTGATCGGTTCAACAGAGGACGACTAGCTGTCATCTCAGATCATCATCATAGGCTCACAGCCACGCTCATCATTCTAACACCTCGCATAGCCCACACACTCACGTATACATGTCCGTCTGTTCACCGTCTTTCTTCGATGTTGCTATGCTCAGGTACCTTGCTGTGATTCTCGACTGAGTCGATTTGGTACCCATCGCTGGAAACAGTACGCTGATCTCAACATCATCATTTAATGTACGAGCTACTCTCTTCTATAAGCTGCCGAACACAAACTCCAAAATATCTATACGTAAGGTAAAGTTGGGCCATCCAGATAAGGCGTTTTCTGCCTGGTGGTCAGAGTATGTTCCATTGCTCCATCTCGCGCGATTCTCGCCGCCGACATCGAAGCCAACCATACGAAACTGTTCGCCTCGTGTCGGTTCAGAGGAACCGCGCGCTCGTATTGTGTTCGTCTGTTCAATAACCGTCAGTAATAATCTCTTTGTCGAGCTAGGCATGCTCTGAATTAAGTCCGTTCCGGCGCCGCTCGACCGCGTATGCGAGCAAATGACGCCCGTACTGCAGCAGCAGCAGCAGCAGATAAAGCCGAGCAACCATGCGATGATGACTGCTCCAGGAAAACGAGACAGAACCGAAACGCAACCGATAGCCTTATCATACAGCCAGTAACCATATGACATCATTACTATGTGCCGTGCTATATGACATATATGTGATGACATTTCCGCGAAGTAATATGCAGGCAGGCACCGTCATAATTCCACAGCCGAGTTCGTTTCTTTCGATTTCCAACGTATATTCCCAACACTACAAATACAAGTAAGAAAAGCCACCTCTCGTCAGTACGAATAATCAATGAGTACTTCAGTTTTTTTAAATTGTATTTAAATGGCATACAACATTATGTTCCAATTGAACCCATTTATGACTGTTCTCTTATGTCATCTGTCGATCGGTTAGGCGGGGTATTATAATTTGAAGAGTTATATTAAGTTTCTTCGTGATAACAATTTTACAAATATTACTTGCCATTTACTTTGATTACGACGTGTGACGATGTCGACAGACTTTACGAGTATGGCACAATGGCGACGCGAATTGGGGACAGTGGTCTGATTTGCTCCAGAACGAATGTGATGCCACACTCCGACGTTAACTATCGCGTGTTACTTGTTTATCTAAACGACTAAATCTCACAGCAGTATGAAGTATGTATTTCAAAGTTTTTTAAACCGAAAACGACCAAAGATCGATCGGTTTTGCGACAGGTGACGTCCTTGCCACTTTTAGTTCCTTCTTTATATTTTTTTTCTGGTTAACTGCGGTTGACGTTGACTAAGCTGCCTATACTTACTCGTCGGGTTTTCAAACGTTGAATTTTTATACAAGTGACACGGCGGTGTCTCGAGTGTGGCAGCATCGTCACAGTGCCAGCAGCACAGTACCATCAGGGATCGATGCGTTGCATGAAACCTAGCGATGAGTTACGTTCGAGTGGCTTCCAGAGGTCTTCGCGGTTAATGACGCTATCACGTATATGAGCGTGCAAACTTGTATTATAGCAGCGGCCGCAGACTGCCGACGCGCGCACCGGTTTCCATCGTCATAGCCCCACTCACATAAAGATGCCGCGTGGCTGCTGCCATGCTGAATGCTGCTGCGCGTGTTGCCATGGCAGCGATAAGATGCTCTTTGCTCTTGGAAAATTGCTCCCATTAATGTCGCAATAATCATAACAGTGTGATGTGGTCATAACAAATGCCGAAAACTGTGATTCTAATTACCGTATTAGTCTAAACGTGTGACAAAATAGCGACTAAACAAGCCATGTATCAAATCATCGTTGCAGTTTGATTCAGGTACATATACGATCCAGCTAGGCAAAATTTTGCTATGTCAGTCTCTTAAACGACTAAATGTATACAAAGTGAAATGATACTACATTGTGAGTCAGGAGAAAACTGTGTCCCCTTTATTTTTGTTGTCATTTGGGTAAATATAGGCCGAATGTAATAATTCTTTCAGTGTCGTAACCAGAAATCATTTGCGGTCGCGGATAAGCTGTTACGTCTAAAAAAATTTCCTTAACTTTGTTGCTGCATTACCTCGTAAAACTAACACTAGAATGAATATGAACGTTGTTTTACTCAGCGACGCACAGTTAAACATAACATAACACAGAATGTGACAAATGGTTGACAAAATCAATGTATTCAATGAGTGACAGTTCAAAGGCTATGTTCGATTTGTCCTCGAAGTGTGATCAACTGGATGCTCTTTGCTGCCATTAATATCGCAATAATCATAACAGTGTGATGTGGTCATAACAAATGCCGAAAACTGTGAACGTATTTCGTGTTCGAAGAAGTCAATTCGCAGCAATCTGTTTCTTGAGCATATCACGGGCAGCATAAACACGATCGTTTTGCGAATGATTGACAGCACAGCGACAGTGAAAATCTTTTCACGAGCAAACCAGTGCTGTAGGTAACGTTTCAGAAGTTGCTGCGATCGGACTAAGCGTGTCAACCTGTTGGATGCTGCCAGTTCCTGGGTTCTGCATCGTTTGAAACATTTCAATGACGTGTCTTTGTCAATATTCTTACAACGGAACTGCGACACGCCAGTTTCTCGTGCAATCTGCCGTGTTAACCGTTGTATTCCGGGTTTGTGTTCTTCACTTACGGTGAGGTCTTCGATGTTCTGCGTCGTGCGCGATGAATGAATGTCGCCTGCCGCTACCAACCTTCCGTTCCACAGTACACCCGTTTCGCGCAATTTCTTCAACAAAAATCCAATCCTCTTCTGTTCCAGTTCTTATCCGGAAATTCCTTTGCAAACTTTTGTACCGTAACTATACAGTTTTGTGTAGCAATAGTTTCTGATTCTGACATCGGCGAACATTCGCCAAAGTTATAGTAAGCCTTCAAATAAAAGGGGCACAGTTTTTCTGACTCACAGTGTATACCAAAATGGCCAATACACTTGATTTATACAATAACTTACGAGTAACAGAATCCATTTTTACAACACTCCATTCCTGTAAAAACCGTTCGACCTAGTGCTCTTACACTGTGGGCATAAAAACACACCAAATTTTTTAATCATAATTTCTGCAATACTTGATCGATTTTGATAGAAATTTATATGCAATGTCTTGGACAATTTAGCCACAAAGCCACAAAGTACTATAAAAATTTTTTCCAAGGAACGGACAGACGGACGGACAGGCGACTTGCCACGGCAATACAGCGCTCTGCGTAGCATCGCGCGGTATATTGTATACATAGCACGACATTTATACATTTGTCCAGCAAATTGGCTTATTGTCTTTCATATTGTCTAGTCCTCGAGACAGCGTCATTTAAGCGTTTCAACATTGCGCAGTCGGTCATGAGAGCCTTAACATTAGCAACTGTGCAGCAGTAGGACTAGCATGCACCGTACACAGTCGTCTATACCTGTAGACGCTGACAACCAGAAAAGGAGCGGTCAGTCGCGCCTCGATCTCGCTGGGACTGGTCAGATATTAAATTGGATCTCGTGGCACCACAGCTCACCCACGACGACGTCAGCGACACAAAACATAACAACGGCCGACGAAATCGGCTGATGAAACAAGCCGTCATGTGCCAGTCTTCGTCGTAGACTCGACTACGACAGATTTCTCACGGGAACTACTCTGAGGAGAGTAATTCACGTTACTTGGCATATAGGTACACACCGAAGACAACTACATCATCAACGGCAGCATTCTCATTGACTTTTATCAATATTCTCCTGTGCTCGTATGCAAAATACATCTTGTCAGTTAAACGTAGTTAAATTCGGGAAATGTTATTAACAAGGTTTGTCTGGCTAATATTTTCATGTTTGTGTGCTTACAGCTAGGTGTCAGCAGTGACGACGAAGTTAACAGCCCAAATTTCGTTTGAAGTTATCAGCTGACACATGGTGAAATAGTTTGTAAAATCGGCTGGCTCATTTTACTGTTTGTGGTGAATCAGTTACGCTACCGGCATACGAATCGGTGACTAATTGGCCCTCGGTATAAAGTGACTCCGTCAATAGCTTCTGTCCATGGCTGTAAATACAATATCTGACATCGCGTAGTACTAGTATACACATACATACATACCATCAATAAATTGTTTGTAGAGCAGAGCATTCGAACAATGAAACTATTGTCATACAATGTAGATAGTTCCAAGAATAAGATGCCTATCGAGATGTCTGTCCTGGTGACAATAGACATCAATTTTGTCTGATAAGAGATGCACTGAGACATGATTAGAATCAGTGAGTAGTTGTAGAAACAATGGATCGGTTTCAAATAACGTATGCAACTATGGCTGGACAGCTATATAAGGCCTACAGATAAAACTGTTGCACGTCTGAATTAGACGCCTCGTCAGCGCGCTCCTTTCTCCACGTAGTGCTTTTTATGAAAGCCTTAAACTGTCAACATAAAAATTTCGTCATAGTAATAATTTATAGAAACACAAGACAGGAAGCATATAAGATTACTTCGCAGCACAGGCGCTGACAGCGATCAGCGGATCGCCGAGGAGCGGTAGGAATGAAGAGGGAACGGGAAGGTGCTCAGTGCAGGGCGAGAACGGAGAAGGGAGATGGGTTAAGGAGGATGGGATGACGGGAAGTAGCGATGAAGTAACACTGTCACCAGTTGAGCAGTCTCTCTACAAACAGATCCATAAACACAAACACACAAAGCATGGGCGGCATCAGCGTGGAGCTGCAGAGCTGTATCCTAGTTCTTTCCCCTGCTGCCCTCCTGATTTGTCAACCTAAGTATTGTAGTGTTGGCATATGCTGGTAAACGTCGGTTGGCTTTTGACATGCAAATTGAGTAATAGCCAACAGACATTTTTCTACCCTTTTACATGTGATCGAATATTTTTTTGTCTTTTCCTGTTACCTTTTCAGTAGAATTTTATTTACTGAATTTCTAACTGTGCCTGAATATTTCTATGTCTCCGCTACATGAAACTGCTTAATATGATTGTTTACATGTTACAGGGATTACGGAACAGGGGAGAGCAAATCAGGCAATTATGTGCTGCCCCAACATTCTGGCATCTACTGCTTACAAAAATCCTAGAGCTGCCCATGACTACGAAGAGATAAGCGCAAAACAGTCGTTGCTTCAGCTGGCGTGAAGTAATCCAACAACGACAAGCGTGCTGGTCGTACTGCGAGTGCGAGTACGTGGCCTCTACAAGACGTATGGCGTGCAAGATTGCTGCTGTTCATCTTGGCTCGAGCGCTAGTTTGACATCGTTCGTGATCGAGCCCGCGGCTGAACGGGTTTCGAAACGTTAGCGGCACAGACGGAGGTCAAGCGGGCCGTATAACAGCGACGCCGACGCCCGGAATAGATCGGGTTGCAGCAGCTGCACGATGCGGCCGAGGCGTCCACGTCATGCGCGGCGGTGAACGTGCTTCGCCGTCGTGCTTGACTAAAATAGTTCGCGTCAGCGGCGACAAAACCAAACAATGACGATTCATTTCGGCGCGACAGCTGAGTGCTGCCGTGGCATTGGCGACCGACGGCATATAGACACGAGCTGTCCGTCTGTCGGTGAGCGATATTGAAGGACGCCGACCATCAGCCGGCGCGAATGACCTACCAGCTTCTCCTCATTCCACCTTTCACCCCGTACGACGGCCAAAGCCAACCAGCGAACACGCGATGCTGTCAGAGGAAAATCAAAATTGACGTCCGCAAAAAGTTGTCAGCTTGTCACGTCGCTGCTGTTCGCTATGTGGAGTGAATGTCACATTACTGGTGCAACGAGATCAATAGGCTATCGTAACCATTAGTAATGTATATGACGGACGCAGAGAAAAGATATAGACTAAGCGTGACAAGGTTTAGCTTCAGCAACAGTGGAGTACTGCACCTTGCGTTAATTCTGGCACTGCTAACACTTTCATGAAGCAAGGGCCTGTCGAGCCGGAACCGGAAACTGTAATGTCTACTGAGATAGTAAGAGGATGCCATGTGCCATTGATATCGTCGTGGTATTGATCCACGGGAACTCAGCGACGCTCCACACAACAAATCAGTCTGGCGCTCACGATGCCAGGACGCTGTCACTGATTTTGAAGACAGACGCGTAGACTCGCTACGTTTAAAGCGTGCTAGATGCAAGGCAGACGCATCGACGAACCAAGGTGTCTGGGCTTGTGACGTGACGTCTGCGGCCGCTCTTGTCAGTCCAGGATTGGACTGTTCACCTATAGGAGATCACACCGGTAGGCAGGTAAACAGTATTACTGCGGTATCGTCTGCACAGCATACAGGATCGAGTCGTATATCTCACATCAGTGACACGGTGAAAAGCTGAGATTACAGAGAGATGCATTTGTAGGACTGAACGTTTTCAGAGCAGCCTTTTCTGACACACAAACCTCTGAAGAGTGGTCATGACGACTATAAACATAATGCAATTCTACCAGAATTCTGCAGAAAATTCAATGATCTAAAACGGCAATTTGTTTAGTTCTATGATGAAAACCATTATTAAACGGTGCCGTTACCGGGGCTTGTTGGACTATGTTATTCCACGAAAATGCGTGACATATTTTTAGCGCGTGACAGCATATAGCATATGCTCAGCGCGCTATATGCTATCGCCGTTCCGTCTGTCTATCAGACGGGTGTATCATAAAACAAGAAAGCTGTGCTATCGCAAAAGATGACCGCGCGATGCGCGCTATATAAGTGGCTCGAATGAGCTATTGCGGAGATATGGCCATTCGAAATTATCCAAGATGGCGGCCTGCCGCCAACTTGGATTCGATGTAACCGGAAATAGCGCCATTTGATCCGCCGACCCTGAAACCCCTACCCTAGAACCAAACATGAAGTGTATCGGATCACCCATTGCGGAGACATGGCCATTTGCGTATCTTGGGGGCATATGGAACCCCCATTTTGGGGGGAAGGGGAGGTCGTAGGGAGTTAGCGATGGCACCATTCGAAAGAGCGATGGTGGTTTCCTATTGGCTCTCCATTGTGACCGTTGTGCTATCTGTAACCATTCGGCCGCAATTTGCGATCGAATGTCTTCAACGCTCAAATCAACAGGGGGTAGGTCACTTAGGGCCAAAATTTCCGGGTGTTCCCCTTCGAGTAGACCCCTGATGTTTGGGTCTTTAGAGAGCGAACATCCCAGGCTAACTAATAGTGAAATTATTTCGGAAGAATTCCAACCTATGTGATCACAGTCCACCAACGTTACAGACGGACGGACGGACGGACAGACGACTTGCGATCGCAAGACAGCGCTTTGCATTAAAGTGCATCACGCGGTAACAAAACGGTGTAAGTTAGTATTATGAACTTTTAACCATATGGTAGCCCCATCCCTCTAGTTTTCGCTTGAAAAGTTTCATCCAGAAATTCTTAGGGGTTCTTCCTGAGCGGGGGTGTCAAATAAGGGAGGGGTGGGTAAAATCAACAGTTTTTTTATCTTTAAGCAGGAATATCTCAAAACGGTAGCAGATACGGCTAAAGTTATAATTAATGACTAATAGGAAGTCACATATGGGCTTTCCATTGACACAAAGATCGATGACCTTGGATGACCTTGAACTGCTGTAACGTCAAATTCTCTTGGAATTTCGCGACATTTCTCGTGTTTCGGAGGCAATAACAGCTAAACGAATGAAGATAGACTCGTATTGTCAGCGATAAAATTGTAGCCACTAAATATACTTTTCAGCGATGTATAGATTGCGTTGATATCGTAAGTCGTTCCTCAGCTAGGGGGCGTCAAAGGCAAAACATGTCTTCATACACACAGCTGTCGCGCGCTTACCTGGCGTTAGCTAAGCTTTCTTGTCTCCTTTCTTTTCAATCTACCAAGTCGCTGACATCAGCAGTCGCAAGCTAAGCACAGTCAACGGGACAAAGGCGTTAGCTAACTGGTTATCAAACTAACAATAATCATAATCCGCAAATCTTCTTACTCTTACCTCTTTTAAGACTGAATTTCTCATTACTGGTCTCAAAAGACACAACTTTCTAAAATAGGCAACTCTTCACTTAATACCACTCATTCTGCACGCAAATACCTTGATTTTATTTTTTGATGACTACACTGTGTTCAGAAAAAACACCCACTCACATTTTCTTTCATATCTCCATGAATTATTTGTGGATTTAAACAAAAATTGCAGTGAATATACCCAAGGATTGATAGATTTGACAATGTAAAAAATTAGGTATTCATTGCGATCGATGACGTAATTATGAAGTCATATTTTCTGGCTAAAGTTGGAGCGAGTTTCGGCTACAGCACGCAATAAGCAGTGATCCCAAGGATATCATTTTTTGCGAGTACAGGGTACTTGCTGGTGCATAGATGCGGTCATATCGTGTATTATGTGGTGGAATTTAAGACAATAATTTTAACATTAAACAAATTTT
>Ga0056114_1000922_pt1 | contig 12035 bp, 7 predicted proteins | sample WorMetHERISLAND1_FD_77005 | JGI IMG/M metagenome (GOLD analysis project Ga0056114, IMG submission 77005) | Marine gutless worms symbiont microbial communities from Max Planck institute for Marine Microbiology, Germany - Olavius loisae HERON... ...
AACATAAAATTGGCAGCATACCATTTGTTGCATTATGTAGTTCATTTGTGCCAAAAATCATAAAATTTCGTTTATGCATTAATTTGTTACAAGCAAAAATGTAAAGTGGTGTCACTTAATTTGACTCACCCTGTACATCCTGAAACTAATATGGTTCAGAGAACTAATACTAAGAAGTTAGTAACCTTAATGGTTTACACAACCTGTTTTGGACGGGTATAACCAATGGCATAAACAAGCTTACAATATAATCATCTGAAGACTGATGACATACCACTGACTCTCGTACAATCGCCTGCAGCTCAATAACATTTGTTCCTCCGCGAAGGTTCTCGAGAATCTTTATCTCTCGCTGAATCTTCTTCTTCTTCACCGGCTAACACATTCAAACCATTCCATCGACACACAAGTCAAAATTCCAAAACGGATCAACTCAATGTTAATTTTTAAAAAAACTAAAACATTATAAATAGTCATTTTTACACTTTAGCTCATCATTAGCTGCTGTAAGTCATTTTGAAATAGTAATTCTATCCCATCCAAATACTCTTGTTCAGTGTTGTGTCGCACTCCATTCGGGACCTTGTAAGTCTATTAGGATACATTGACTGATAACAGAACCATCTATAGTTAGAATGATGCCAAGCTTTTCACATAATACTTCGACCCCGAAGGATGCCAACAGCCGATGCCAACACCTACACTGCACAGCATTCTAACACGCAATGACAGCATTCAGTACACTTAGTAAAAAAAGTAAAGTCCTTTCCCGAGCCCATGGGGCGGCGCTAATCTCCGTTTCATTAGCCCTCAGCCAGACACCAGCCGAAGCCGCAAGACCACGGATACGGGGCTAGTGCATCACGTGGTATGCCCGTTTACTCCCCAGCTTTCACTGGTACTCATTAACCGACCCTGGAGGGATGGCACGCTGAGTTGGCGTTGGTACACAGTAGCCGTTGGTGGTATTCGAACCCGCGACCTCGCGATCGCAAGTCCTGCACCGTACCATTCGGCTACCGCGTACACTTGCAATAAAACATTAGTTTAATGGTAAATTGGAAAGCATAAATGTTAAAAATCGTGTAACTATATAGTAATGAGTCACATTATACAGGTAAGTTAAGCGTCATACTCATTAGTCTGTGCAGGCAGGTTTCACTTACAATCATGTGAAGTGTGGGACATGTGGTCGGTATTAGTGGTCAGACAGATCATAGAAAATCACACAGGAAATATGCTCCTACCGACCAGCTGCATTCAATGCAGCGGTTTAACTGACATTCTTGTCACTGCAGTGGGAGTTTGACCAGCAGACAACGACATCAGATGTGATTGGTGGCTGGTGCCTGTCTACTAACCTTCTGATCTTGTCAATCAGAAGGCTTATTACCGGTGTAGGTGATGCATGACACCACACTCTCTGATGCCTCAGTAGTGCCGTGGTGTTGAGACACACCATCTGATGCACTGCTGTTAATTGCTTCTTTCACTTCAGGCACACATGCTCCAGCTGCCCATTCCACCCATCAGTCACGCATGCTTCTGTCATACACATCTCACTAGAATATGTTCTTATGTAACTGAACTGCGAATCAGATTGCCGAAGGCCATCGTATTGGTCACGAATACAGATTATAGTACCGCTCAATAGCAACTCTACCCAATACTGGGCAAGTATCACCCCGATATCCAACAGCTCGATATCAACATCATCCGAACCCTAGAACCATGACCATTGACAGCCAGAAACATGAGAGTTGGTGTTAAATATCACAAAATTCAGACCTTCAGAACTTTGACAACACATTTTTCGTTGTTCCTTGTGTTCACAGATTCAAACACTTCACTGTACTTGCCTCGACCGAGTTTTCTCACCAGCTGATAATCATCCAGCTTACTGCAGCGGCAACGTACACAGAACACACATTATGTAAACTGCATGGAACTTTCATCGGTCTTACATGAAATATTAAATAAACCAAATCAACACACTGCTGCAGAGAAAATATCAGTCACAAATCGTAACATCTATTATCAGTCCAGGTCAGATTGAAACCGGATTTTATTAATTTTATTATTTTGCCACAAAATATATTCTGTCCTGGAAAGTTACATTCTACGCATTTAATTTATACTTCGATCATGTGTTAGTTAGGGTTAGGTGCATGGTTGTGGATCTGTATATGGTCAGCAGACAAAGTTAGGGTTAGTGTTAGTTAAGGAATAATTTAGACATATTTGGCCATTTTTCTGATATAGTCAGATGCCATATTGCATCTGACAATGGTAGAAAGATGGCTGAAAGCGTCAGTCCGGGCCAGATTGATAATATAAACTTATATCAGTCCGGCCCCAACTGATAATAATGTTTACCATCACAAATAGTGATTCACACTAAATGCCGATTGCAATAATTCATCAATATGGTTCGTCTCCGTAGCCCTACTGGTAGTGCATAGGACTAACAATCAGAAGGTTGTGGGTTTGATGCCTGCTAATGCAGTGTGTACCACAGTTGACAGGTAAACTGGGGTAAACTGTCCACTGTGGCCGGCCACCACTCATTCTTCCGAGCTGTAAGATGTTGGAGTTTAAGACTTTCAGCATTGATGGACTCAGATCTGGCATGGGTAAATGGTAAGAGACCTAGATAAAGCTGATGCTATGCTGATGCTTTCAAGCGCTCTAAAATATCGGGAGCCACTTAACATTTTGTCTGCAAGCTTGCTGTCTGCAAGCTTGTGAGTTAAATATTGTTTGTCACTGAACAGTCAAGTAACGCAGTAAGAAGTGTCAAGGTCAAGGCTGTAGTGTAAGCTAGGCTTAGGCCTGCACTTGTATATCTGCTCTACGTCTATGGGGTGTCACAAAACACTGCACTGGCCCAAAATATAGGTTTTTTCCTCTATGAGATAGAATTGATGTATTGCAATATGGAAACAGGTATAATGAAAGGTAATGCAAAGGATGTGCCTAATTACGATGCGACTTGAATGATAATGCCACTACGATTATAAAGATTTCCCGACAACCGTGCTATCCGCACCGGGCTCAAAATAAGGTACATCCGCTATTAAAAACGTTCAAATGCACGGTGCAACTTGCGGTTAATATCTGCTGGCTGTTAAAGAATGTTTGATATCTGCATGAACAAATCGCGGGAAGACATACGTTTGGGCCGGTACCGACAGTGCAGTGTTTTTGTGACACCAACGTCTACGTCAATGTTGCTTACGCCATCAAGATGCAAGGTACGCCAATCAATAATTAAATTTCAATTTTTGGAAGTGATAGACTACTCTTATTATACAACAAAATAACATATAACTAATGACAAAATTATATACCCCCACTGAATATTATAGGAATCGTAATCCCAGTAGTCTTTGGACTTCTGAGAGTTGACTTCGGCATAAACGCGAGCTTTGCTGGGCAGCGGCATGGTATTTCACTTCAAAGGCTTCGCCGCCGACCAAAATACGTGTGCACAGTCTTCGGAAATTAGCGTGATCAGCAGACGGCGGAACAGTTACGACGTGGCGAAGTTCTGGTCTTCATTAACGCATCGCAGTTTATGGTATTCAGAGCATGCTGAAAATTCTATCTATCATTTTGCTACTGAGTTAGCACCATAAAAATGACAAAATACAAAGTTACAATACTCAATTCCACATCCACAACACAATATAAACATTACACGGTATCCGAGTTCATAAGGTGGTACTCCAGTCCACTTAGCATCTAGCCTGCATTGAAATTCGTGAACACGGAGGCAGGCAGGCTGTACAGTAGTGCAGCGTTGCTGTACTAATTTGAACGCGTATTCGCGTAAACATGCATCTTTTGAGTAATTTATGTGACTTTCTATAAAAAAAGATCTTAATTTGTGATTGCTTTCAGTTATGTTTTTCTATTTGTGGTGTTCTTACTGTTCTGTGACTGTGACTGTGATTCTGTGTGTATGAGTGTGAATGTCATCTTGTTGTGTTTACGATGACGTCACTTCCGGAATTCTTACTGAATGAATGAAAACGTGAAAATATGGAAGCACGTGAGAGGGACGTTGATGACGTAGAAATGCAGAGAAGTAGCCGAGGAGTCGGATCTTTATCGGTCACTCCGCCACCAGGGCTTCATGCCATCTACTCCGAGTGTTCTCGCATCTATCCGGACCAATCGAACCCGTTACAAGTCACCGCTGTCGTCAAATACTGGTACATCTCACGTTGATCTCCTCTTCTGTAGGCATGCCTGCAGATGTCTCTTCTGCATCTGTGTATCCATTAACAATGTTGACAAGCTCTTAGTGGAAATTATACTTGGAGAGGCGTCAGTGAACGTACATAAGTCGTTATCAGGGCAGATCCAGGAAGTCCTCCTTCCTTCCTTCCCCTGTCTCGTTCTTCCTCGTCTTCACCACAAAGAGGAGGCCCCCTGTTGGGTTTTGGGAGCGCAGTAAGCTCCCCAGCACAGCAAAATAATATTTGTAGTCTGGGAACTAGGCATCTGGTGGCAGGGATTTGGATTTTTTTGCCCTTATTTTCTCAATTTTCTCCTTTTGAATAGTGTACTGGTTGGGATCCTGAAAAAGATGACCCGGTGGTGGTTACCTTGCTTTGCTTAACGAATTCTCAAGTACAGCATGATTATCATATTTATTTATGCTATTGGAATGTTTGAAATCGATGTGAATGATATGAGTGTATTGTTTGTAGGTTTGGAGGACCAGATCCACTGGACTACATAAGCATGTATGTCAACCGTGGTGACAGCGATAAAAATATCCCAGCTCATTGGCACTATGTGTCGTTTGGTCTGTCCGACCTACATGGCGATGGCAGAGTACACGTGTGAGTATGCATAGAAAGTGACTGATAACCATGAATTTACATTTTTCCCTCTTAGTTTTTCTCGTTATCTGTCTTGGCAGCATTGCCTACAATTTGTTGATAAAAGTTTCCTGAAATTTTTCGAATCAGTATGAGAAAATGTAGTTTAGAATCTGTGAATCTGCATTGATTTTTTTCCGGTTATATAAATAATATGGTGTGTATTACTGTGCAACAGGCCATTCTGGAGAATTTTTCTATGATAGAGGCTTACATTATTATCAGTCTGAGTGCATTGTAGTCAATGATGTTTATGTGCCTTCTAGTTCATAGTGACTTCACTGATATAAGTTGTGTGCACAAAATTGGATACTCAGTCCATGCTGTATCATTGCATTACATGCTAGTCTTCCTAACTGCACTTGACGACTTGTTACGAAATGTCATTTTAAGTTAATAACAGTATATTGTATAATGGTCATCAGTATTAATTTTGTTTTTGAGTTGTTGTATGTTATTATTTTATTGATGTCCTGTATGGTGTGCAGTAGAGGCAGTGAAGCTGACAGTCTGAGTGGGTTCGGCTTTGAGTTGACATTTCGACTACGTCGTGAACCCGGGGAGACAGCTCCTCCAACGTGGCCTGCCGCTTTGCTACAAGCACTTGCTAGATATGTCTTTCAGTCTGGTGAGCGTGTGATTTGTCACTCGTGTACAGGCTCAACGTTGTGAAATATATATGCCGGTAGTTGTTTTCAGCAGCCATCGAAGCATCAGTAGTTAAATATGTTTGGATTATTTCTGTCAAGTTGTGTTTGCACAAACACATTATTAAATAGCTTCTTAAATAACTTTAGTTGTATCTGTCTTGTCAGCACTGTTTCACAGCTGGTTACCTATTGAAGCACCACGTTGACAGGTTGTGGGTGTGGTATATTGTTGATTTAGGTAACAGTTTATGTCCTGGCGATCATGTGCCGTGGCGACGTTCACTTGACAGCGGTGGGTCTCGTATTCAACACATGTTAATGGCCAGTGACGCCCAACTACAGCCCATTACCACACCATTCGGTACTGTCAGCTTCGTGCAGGTATCTCCGCTGTCGTTTGTCTCCATGACATCTGCTTGCTCTGTGAACGTGTGTCTGCTGAGTGTTTTGTGCAGATTTGAACTTGTTAACTTTCATCGGATCATTAATAGTTGATGATTGTGAGCAAATCACGGGAGAATGTGGCTTTGTATGGACAGATAACCTAACGACATTAATAAAAATAATAATTATTATTAATAATCGAATTTGTATAGTGCCATATGGTCATAACATCTGAGGTACAATTAGCTGATAGTTAAAGATCTACTTACAATGTAGGTCACTCGCCCATTTGTCTGTTTCTTAGCTTTTTTACATCCTTGTTTGCTTTGTGGGATTTTCCTGCACTAATTATTCCCAACAGCTTTGTTGTAGGGATCACCTATCTCTCTCTCTGTCTTTGTTTGGTCAGAAAGCTAGGTTTGGATTTAGAGGTAACTTGGTAGTCATAGTTTCTTACCAGTAATGATTGACTTTTTGGCATCCATGCAAATTTAGCCAGTAATGTTACAACCAAGCTACTGCATTCAGTACCAACCAGTTTGACTTTACTCTTCGCTAGAAGTAAGCAAGTAAGTGGCGGTTATTATGCCCTCCCTACTCGGCACCGGACTGGGAATGCGTTTCAGACGTTTGTAAAAATATATGAAAACAGATAATCAGTCATTAAAACATAAAGTAAACGGATGAGTTTTGAGTTTGCGCTTAAACGAATACAAGCTTCATGATCTGCTGCTGGTAGACTTTTCGGTACAACTGGGCCTAAAGTGTGTTAGATACATAGAGGTCATCGGGTGATGCTAAGTTTATAGTTCACTCACTCACTCACTCATGCTGGCTGTGATATGGTGAGTGTGGATGTTGTGTAACAGGTTGTCGGGGTTTGTGAGGAGGAGCTGAAGGGCGCTCAACAGTGGAACGGTTCAGGCATCTTGAACCTCATCAAAACTATACCGTCGTACGTTCCGTCGTTCTCCTACTCAAGTGTTTGTTGTCAGCGTTTCAGCAGCTGCAAGTGATGTGATGTGATGAGGATGCCATCATGCACCTTCTGACTAGCTGTCAGTGTGACGTCAAGTATAAGGCCCATTACACACGCTCCAGAAACCGGTGCCAAAAATAAACAAGACTGAAAATATTATACAGCACTGCATACAACAACTTAACAACATCTGAAAACGTCGACAGTTATTATCGACCAATCACAAGTCATCATTTCAGTCACGTGCACGCCACTTTCTGGCTTGAAATAGAACAGTGTTCTAATCGGTGCCGGAATCTGGCACCGGAAGAATCCGGTCTTAGATTTGCATGACGCACGTACCAGAAGTTGATGTCAGAAAATGGAGTCGATTTATGGTGCTGGTTTCTGGAGTGTTTGTCCTGGGCCTTCAGTTTTGACTGTTGGGTCCATGTAGTGTCTGTGAATGTTGACAGTGCTGGCGGACCTTGGCTCATTACCGACATGCGACGCGGTGAGACGATATTTGACATTGATCCGCAGCTCCAGGTAAACTGTAGCAGTATCTCTGTTCCTGTTCACCTGTTGGTAGCTTGAAATTTTCACTGTGTATCACTCAGTTACATGGATGCAGTGTAATTTATATGTTCTGTTACGTGTGCTATGCTGCTTGGTCATTGACTATTGAGCCTGTATGTTCTGTGTGAAGTTCGACTCTCCAGTCGATGGTCTGTATCTCCAGTGTCACTTGGACTGTATCCAACACAGTTCATTAGTTTAACCCTTTGACGTCCACTGTTGCCATATGGGTACGGCTATAAAGCATCCTGTGCCAGACCGGGTTAAGCCATCATTGTAATTTTTGACATCTGGGTGCTCCGATGCTCAGCCCTGCCCTGAGTGTCAGAGTGGCCAGATGTCAAAAATTACAAATGACGGCTTAACCCGGTCTGGCACAGGATGCTTTATAGCTGTACCCATATGGCAACAGTGGACGTCAAAGGGTTAAAAACGAATACTGGGTTTACCAGATAGAATTCTGTCCATTTCCTTGAATAGTGTGCTGTGGCTACTAAGTCATTAATCACATCATACACTGCAATGCTTTCTGCAGACTCTAGACAGTCTGTGCTTCTGGTGTTGTGAGTATATTTGTACAGTGTGCATGCGACATGTGTTGTTTCAGGAGCAGGTGGATGATGGGATTGAAGCCGACGGGTCTAACTTGAGTGGCGTTTCGGGCCAGTGCTTGTGGGAAGACACGTCGTGTAAGACTGGTGCGGACTCCAGTCACCAGGGTGCAGCACGGTCTGGCGACGACAATGATAAAGAGAACTGGCGAGTCCGCGATCGTCTCGTTGACTCCGACCAATGTCACACGTCACACGACGGTGAGTGTCCATGATTGTCTCACATGACGGCAAATGTCAGCGTGAGAGTTTGAACTGATGTGGAACAGGCCAAGTTCTTTCCTGTGTAGACACCAGACTATGACATCATAGTGCGATCAAAGTCAGCCTTTTATGGAGTAGATTACTGCAATGAATTGTGAGCAACTAACAGAACCATGTGTAAACTGAAATTTTGGATGTTGGTTAATGCAGTGACCTTTATGCACTTATTTACACTGTGGTTACAAAAACGTCACCCATTTTACTTCAGCAATAACCCCTTTGAACCCTGACTAATTTGGGTAATATTTACCAGAGATATACCTGAGACAGCTGGTAACAAAATGTATGTTTTTTATACCACCACCACACCTGTTTCAAGTGTACACACTTTACTTTGCAATTTGACAGTTCAACTTTGCCAATGAACAAACAACAAACAGTAGTTAGACCTAGTCGATCGCTGGCAGCAGTCGTTTCAACAACAGTTCATCATGGTACTAGCTGCCATTAATCTTTGTGCCTGGGTCCACAAACACGAGACCCGAGCAACCTAGCTTTGAGACAGCAGTTGATACCATCAGTGATTTACTGAAGTCAGGCGGGTATGCAAGAGTTGGTTGGCAGCGACGTCACATCATGGTAGTCGCGGGAACATACACGCGATCATTTTGATTGTTGAGTGGTGGAGCTACCGTGAAAATTTTTTCACCTATGAAGAAAATGAAGTCAACAGCCAGCGTAGGAACTGACGCAACATTTTTTTTGCACAAATCAGGCGCGATGCAGTTTGCCGCCGTGAGTTACTGAGCTCGGCGCGTCTTCAAATCAGTTACCATAGCAACACAAGCTGGTTCCTAGCTGCGTGATCATATAATAAGTAAATGTGCACAGCAACAGAGTGTAAATTCCTCTGGCAGTATTTCTGCCAAATATTGTCCGAGTCCGTTTAGGATCAACGGAATTATTGCTGTTGTAAAAGGTGTGATGTTATTTGTGATGTTATTTTTGAACCACAGTGTAATTACAGTAATAGCTGTGATATAGTTTAGTGAAGACTTTACATGTCGGTTTGTCCGCCTCTGGGTCTGTGATGAGAAACTTGAGTCTGTTACTGTGCCACTACATAATAATTTACTGCTCAGAGAACCTGTATACTTGTATGATACTTTTTTGCTATTTCTGTTGTTTCTTTTGTGTTTATTTCAGTTACATTCACAGTTGCGTTTTTATTAGCTGATTGGCTAGAAACTTGTTTCGTGGGACAACTTGTGCTAGACTTATTGGTATCAGTGATATGTGTTTATAAGCTCTGAAGGCCTCTAGTACATAGATTGTCATGATCATCAGTGTTCATTTCATAGTCAGAAAGTACCCATTGTTGACTCTGGTTCTGTTGATTCATTTGTGAACAGGATGACAGAGAAGTTATCTTGAATGAGTCTTTAGTTGTATTAGCTTTATATCAGTAGTTTTCTTGTGTTATTGTCTTGTTTTTTTTGTGTCGTTGTGAGTTTTAGTTATGTTTAATTATGTTAATATGTTAGTGTGTTGAAGTATGGTCAAGAGATTGGCTGTGAAGATTGTCTGCGAATTGACTCACAGTGTTGTATGAGATGTTGTATGTTGTGTCGGATGTTGTATGTTGTGTGGTATGCTGGTTGCCATGGTGACGTGTGAATTAGTTGCAGAGACAGAACAGACTAGGACAAGACGGAGGAAAGATGGACAGTACGCCGTCTTGCCTCCGATCAGCGTCGACCGAGAGGAACGCGACAGAATGTCATCCTCTGAACACAACCAGTATGACATAATGATGATTGATGATATAATAATAATAATAAATGTTGACTTGTATAGCATGCTATCATCTAAAAAAACCTCTAATGTTGACGTTGAGGTGTGCTTGGTAAGCTGTTCATCTAATGTGGCTAGTGTCATCGTGGTTGTTGGCATCTGATACTTGTCTGCTGCAATTTGGCAGTGAATTATTTCCAGTAAAGAGCTGTGTTTGTACGGGCTCTGAATGTCTCTCCACCCTTTGTCTCTCATTGGACAAGCAGTCAGATAATCTAGTTGATCCATACGGTCAGTTCAGTTACTGACAGCTGCTTAATTATATTATTGTATTATTACTTGATTACTTGGAATGTAAACTTGTCCACTGTGGTGATGGCTTGTGATCAGGTGTAGGGCAACTGAGCGTAGAGCGTCCATTGATTACACCGTGACTTCAGATGGTCTACCGAATCGGTCTTTTGATTCCGTCCACGTCACGTTGAACGTAGAGACGGGATCTATGCTGCCGCTTGCACTGCGGTAAGACTTCCCTGTGTATTGCCTGAAATGTTAATTAGTCTGGTTCAGCAGCGGCAAAGATTTCAAGTGGAGTCCTGACTCGTGATAAACGTGGAAAAATGGGTTCGTTAGAGATCAGTACCGTGACAGTGACCATTCAGTAAACCATCAGTGAAGCTATAACATTGCTGATAAATACTGCAAGTGTGGTGACCTGATGTGTGTTACATGCTAACGAAAGTTACACAGTGAATAAAGCTGGAAAATTCACACTGACCCATTTTAACGTTAACATGAAATTACACCATTGTTCTACCAGTCTGTCTCATTGCATAGCTATGCAATGAGACAGACTGGTAGAACAGTGGTGTAATTTCATAGTAACGTTAAAATGGGTCAGTGTGAATTTTCCAGCTTTATTCACTGTGTAACTTTTGTTACCATGCAACATTTGTACTTACGTTGTTAGTGACATCACAGCTGGTAATGAAAATGACATTTACTAAGGATTTGGGAACTTGATCTGGAAGGGCAGTCTTTAGAGTGCATATCTCCGATAGTGCCCATGAGATACTATTCTTTCTCAGACAGTGGCATCACCTTAGATCATCCTATAGAGCTAATCACAATATATGGAGATCTCCATGGCGTTTGACCAGGACTGGATTGATGACGTGTGGTCTGTTGATTGGCTTGTCAGAGGTCGGTTGAAACACGGCCGACACTTCACTTTCAAGAGTGCACAGAATGACGTTGCCGTCACACTTGTGCCATGCAGTGTCGCTGGTGCCATCGTCACGGAACACGCGCCGTACGCCGCTCATGGGCCGTGGCTCCAGGTAGGCACCAGTGTGATAAGTTGTGAAATATTTCTCAGTTTCCGTTTCAGTTAAACCACTAACGTTTGATCTCAACTACAGTTGTTAGTAAACTGCATATTCACTATCATTGAATGCTGAAATAACATATTTAACAATCACATGGCGCACACGAACAGACTGGTCAGTTTAGTATCTGCTCAGATTGCTAACCATAGTCTTCACGCCCGACATCTATACTGATTATCGTTAGATGTTTATTCATGCAGTGTGCCACACAGTCTGTATCTTCCTCATTACAAATCGCCAGCCACTCTTTTAGATATGCATCACCTTACCTGTGGATTCGGCGTCCTTCCGGCATTTCATCGGACTCGCAGAATACTTAGTGACGCTGTCTTGCTGTGCTTGTAGATATTGCTGACGGACGACTTCATTGATAAAATACTCGTCGACATTTCCGACATCAGTGACGTGGAAGAGGTGAGCTGTACTTACTGTTGACCTGTGAACACCGATACCGTCTTAAGATCAGACACTGGGTCACTTTAACTTTTGACTTAGCCTTTTGCTAAGCCTTTCGCTGAGCTAGTTTGGTCTAAGCAGTCTTAAGTCAAAAAGTAAAGTGATTTCGCTGAGCGAAA
>Ga0056114_1000923_pt1 | contig 12029 bp, 8 predicted proteins | sample WorMetHERISLAND1_FD_77005 | JGI IMG/M metagenome (GOLD analysis project Ga0056114, IMG submission 77005) | Marine gutless worms symbiont microbial communities from Max Planck institute for Marine Microbiology, Germany - Olavius loisae HERON... ...
GGAGATAGACCCGTACTGTTAGCGACAGAATTGTAGCCCACTAAATGTACTTTTCATCGATGTATAGGTTACGTTGATATCGCAGGGCGTTCACCCGCTATGGGCCGTCAAACAAGGGGGGGGGGAGTAAAATCAGCAGTTTTCTATCTTTAAGCCTGAATATCTCGCAAGCTGTAGCAGATACGGATAAAGTTACAATTAATGACTAATAGCAAGTCACATATGGGATTATGGGCTTTCCACTGACACCAAGATCGATGACCTTGGATGACCGTGAACTGATGTAATGTCAAATTGTCTTGGAATTCTCTTGGAATTTTCGCAACATTTCTCGTGTTTCGGAGGCAATAAATAACAGCTAAACGAATGCAGATACATGTATACCCATATTGTCAGCGACAGAATTGTAGCCCATTAAATGCACTTTTCGGCGATGTATAGGTTACGTTGATATCGCAGGGCGTTCATCCGCTATGGGGCGTCAAACAAGTACGGGGTGGAGAAAACAAGCTATTTTCGAGTCAATATCACTCGCCAGATGGCGCTGACGGCTGATGCATTGTACGATAATATCGCGTAATTTTTCGCGTTTCGACATGGAGCTGTAAATTTATAGCTCCATGGTGTTTCGATAGGAAAAAACAAGTATAACTATAGTAATTAATGTAATATTATTCAGTATGAAGCTGACTAAATAGTACTAACTACTATAGGCCTGCGTACTTGTAATTTGAATAAGAAACTTAATTACTAAACATCGGATTTCCATACTTCGAACAAGTTGTTGACTTGTCTGCAACTTGTTTTCACGTCGAACTGGAGCAATTTTTGGCATGCTTTCGCGTCGCGCGTTTTGTCAGCGACAGCTGGGCTTTCTTGTTCACATTGTAAGGGACACAAAGCCAATAATGACAACTGACCGAGGTGCTAACAGTCGTTGAGTAACGGAAGTGATTGTATAAGGTTTAAGCTTAAACTGTGTGGAGGAGGTTGTACGTAATGGGGAAAGTCGTATAGCCTTGTATACATGTATCTACACAAGTATAACACAGTGTGAAATTGAATTGTTAAACTGATCGTATATTTGGTAGGCCTATTTCGACAAGTTAAACAGTTTGCATGTAATAATGGCTGAGTAGTAGTAGGCCTATGTCACTGAAAAACAATATGTACAACCAACCAGGAGCGTAGCTAGAATTATGCCAAAGGGCTACAAGCGAAGGCCACGAGGGGTGGGTGTGGGATATGGTGTCCGCTCCACATTAGGGGAGTTGTGTACTCACCCAGTGAAAAAAATGACGAAACCAATAATGCAGTATTTTTTGAAATAACCAAAAACTGTTCAAACTGTTGTTCCAAGTATCTAGTTTTTCGAGTATTCATACATTTACGTAAAATCTGCTGCATTCTGCTGTGAATGAAACCTTGCCACTCAGCTCTCGAGACCGAGACCGAGACCTCGGTGTCACGGTCTCGAGACCAACACTTAGTAAGATGAACTTGAGTGCTCTCGAGTCTCGAGATCACAACACTGTGTACAACGATATAGAAGCTATCGACGCCTGTGACGATATTGAAGTGATATGTATAAGTTCGATCAGTTTCATCGATCGTCTTTGTTCCTATACAGAGAGATGGTGGTTGAATTCCCGCGAGCGAGCTACGCCGATCTGTACTGTGGTTGTATCACACTGCAGGGAAATTAAACGGCGTCGTCTCAGTCGTCGTCTTTCACAATTCTCAGTAGTCGACCTGTCAAATTTTTCGCTCGCCCTAGAACACAGCCAGCGAGCTGAGCCCACGTCCGGATGATCTAGATAGCTGTACAGTCGTCGTTGTTATCTCAGCAGCGCGGAGTCGCTCCTCCCCTCCCCGGGTCCTTCGGGAGCTATCGGACGACCTCCCAATGAAAACTGTTTTCTTATCAGACACAGCGCTGTTATCGCGCCATCAGACTGTTTGGCTGCTTCATCGCGCACGCACGTCGCACGCAGACTTGTCGCGATCACTTTCCGTCGAGCCAGAACAACGCCGAGACACAGGCACTAGGGAAGGATTGTGTGACTTTATACATACCTATTCATACTGGGGACGGACGATATACATACTGCCCGGGAGAGGGAGAATGGGGGATGTGGCGTGCATGCGGTCGCATCTCGCCGTGGTTCTTTATAAGCACTAGCAGTTGTTGATACACTAATTTTCATGATGTGAGAATATAATTCGATTGCTCGTTAAAAGTCGTTCATTAGACTTTTGATCAGTATAAGTGTAGACCAACAGCGTAAGACTACTGTAGTCTGTGTACAAGCGACTGGTAGACATTGTAAGAGGACTGACCACTCACGAGTCAGAGCAGCCACGCATGACGAGGCGCGACTATATACAGGCACCCCCCTCCGCACGGTATGTCCCCAGTATGAATAGGGTATGTATAACGTCCGGATACATACAGAAGATATCAGACGGACGAACAGTGCAACTCGGTCGGTGATCGATATCGTTGCACTGTCGACAAGTATTGATCCACTCACGAACATGTAGGAGGACTTCTTCAGGAACTCGATTGCGATTACCGCTTGTATAACTGTATATCGCTGTCCACAGCTTTATTGATCTGCGACGGTAGAATGAACCGACAAAACGACGCTATTAAGGGTCCATTCACACTGGCCGATAGGTTGCTGTCGGCCGACAATATCGGTGTCGACTGTCAAACCGTGCGTTTAATTTTCTTCAACGTCAAAGATTAGTCTTTTATCGAGGAACTGATCAGCGAAAACGGCCCATGTACATTGTTTACAATAAAAAATCTTTGACGTTAAACGATATAGCGTGAGAAACCCACCTTAGTGCTACAGGACATCACCTGCCATATGGGATCACACAGTGTTTGTTAACTGTTACCTACCACCCGACACAAGTGAACGCGCCCCGCCTAACCCCAGCCAGAAAAGCTGGTACTCAATTTATCTACCCCGGAGGGATGGACGGCTGAGTTGACAGGTACCTGGCTACCTACCTAGATGGTTTACCCGCCCACTGGCGTCGCCCATCCAAGTACTAACGGGGCCCGACATAGAGTAACCATGTTGATCGAGACCAACGCGCTATTGCTAAATCACGCCACCACCACAAACTTAGAACTTAGTGTTTCACGCCTGCGTCCAACGCATCTCGTTTTCTCTGTCACCGTCATGCTATACTCACCACAGGCAAAGTCTTTTTCATTCATGTTCAGGCATTTTTTACGGCAGCGAAACATTTCGGAAAATTCGCGGGACAATTTTGGAGCTCCCTAGTGATAAATATTCGAAAAGAGTACGGGGGGGGGGTTGAAAAAGCAACAATTATTTTTCCACACAAACGCTGAGCTAGAAACCAATTAGAAACCAATCTTCATAAACCCATGATATTGGTCGTCAAAGTAGGTGACCAGATCTTCCGCCGATTACTGCTCAACCGATACGGAAAAATTCTCGTTTCGTCGCCCGTCCACGTTCACTTAAAAAAGCAACCCGCGATCGTTCAAATTCTTTTGTAGCCCGATAGCCCCATTATTTTAGTTTTTCATAACTATTAATGTTACAAAATTTGGAGGGGGCCGTTAAAGGGGCATTGAATACATGATTGGTGTCAAAATAGTGCGATTTACGGCCAAAAGTGGTGGTCTTTCAAATTCATTTGTGGCTGTTTTGTACAAGTATCAATCCACGTGATGGTGAAACGCACTGTTTAGCTGTGACTTTCGAAACGATGTTTGCTTTTGCTTGAAACGCCAGCGTTTAGCGTATTAGTTGTATAGGCCTACGTGTTATCGATAACTCATCGTCATGCAACTGATGATGTGATGCCGTTCGACGTTAAACTTGTCGTGCGTGAACTATAGGCATGTCAGACACGCAACGAAGTCGAGCAACTTTGTCGCGCAACTTTGTTGCTCGACAGAGTTGCCTGGGCAACTGTCAATTTTCCATCAGCAAACAATCGCCAAACAAACATGGCTTGTAGTAACACCGTCGACATAAATTATCAGTAATGCTTTATTAATTGCTTCAACGCTCTATCAAAGGCGTCAGGTAAATGCTAGAAAGCGTAAGAGAAATTCATAGCACGTAAACAAACAACTGACCAATCACAGCTCGGCGACAGAGCGAGAAATTGTCGAAGAACAGAGATGGTTTCTATCTACAGCAATTTAGTTGCTCGACTCGTCAAAAGTTGCGCGACAAAGTTGCTCGACCCTGTTGCGTGTCTGACACGGGCCTAATGACAGGATGTCGTGGGTGCAGGTGAAGACACGGTGATGACAGTCAACTCGGTCGATCACATCTGGGGTACGACGACTGTAGCTGTCGGCGACACGGCCGTTCTGCACTGCAGCTTCGACGCCTTGTTCCAACAGCTGCCCCACGGCAACGTGCGTCTCTCTCTCAACGCTAGTTGTGTAGGCCTGTCATCTGCGTAAATTGTTACAAATCACCCTTATGTCACGATTAGCATGAAAGTTAATGGTTGTCACTGTCAGACAACAGATAGGCCTGGTATGCTTCACTAGCTTCGTGTTCTAGAGCGCATCCTCCTCAAAGTCCTGTCCCATACCTACCGAGCAATGAATGGCAGTGCTCCAGTGTACCTGTCGTCCTACTTCACCCGAGTCGCTGACGTGCCATCTCGAATGAGACTCCGATCATCCACATCCGACCAACAGTTAGGATACTGATTGTTCCATGTTACAACCTCGGGGGTCTTTCCAGTCTCCGCCGCCAATGTCTGGAACAGTCTCCTTGCACATCTCACATCAGCACCGTCGCCCACGGGTTTCCGGTAGCGTTTTAAGACTTTTCTCTTCCGGCGCTCCTACCCTGACTTAATTATCTGACACTCCGAGTTTACATTCGGTTGTGGACCTAGCAGTAACTTTGTTATTCGGGCCAAGGTCGTTGATGATCATGATGATGCTTACCGGTAGTAAACTATGTTGCGGGCCTACATGGCCTTTTAACGCAGCATTAGTGTCTATAGTTTCTGAAAATTCGATACTCAACCGATTACCTATTCTTTCAAATTTCATCGCCGTGTAACAGATGATATGATACCAGAAGCGCCAACGTTTGATTGACGGCAACCCTTTCACGCGCCCACTGTTGCCATATGGGTACAGCTATAAAGCATTCTGTGCCAGACCGAGTTAAGCCGTCATTTGTAATTTTGACATCCGGGCACTCTGGCGGTCAGGGCTGAGAGCCAGAGTGCCTGGATGCCAAAAATTACAAATGACGGCTTAACCCACTCTGGCATAACATACTTCATAGCTGTACCCATGTGGCAACAGTGGGCGTCAAAGGGTTAACGTTTTGTTTTAATTGGAATGTTGATTTGTATAGGACATTAGTCTGTCTGGTCTGTTAACAATGTTACTGTGTGGACTGATGTGCAGATCGACTGGTTGAAGGAGCCGTGGATGCCGGGCTCAGCTGAAGCTGAAGATGCGGTAGTTGCTGATGCTGAGCGAGACAGCAATGCTATCGCTGTTCCGACCATCATAGCGGCCGGCAAGGCGACTGTCATCGCTGACAGACGATATCGCGTCTACCGTCCTCACAACAGCGCCCTGTCCGTCCTCATCATACGTCGAGCTAGGAAACATGACGCCGGGGTTTACCGCTGCAACTTGTCTGGATCAAGCACACGTCAGAAATACCTCGTACTCAATGTCACCGGTCAGCCCGCCCGCCTCTCTGTCTCTCAGATTCTATTATGCCATTATGCACTGCTTCTAATGCGTACAGTTCTACTACTTTTCTGTAACATGTCGTTCGTTAACACATGATTTCATCCAATCTTTATTTTGTTCAATTTTTATTGCGCTGCGCGATGCTCTGCAAGTCGTCTGTCCGTCTGTCTTTCGTGGTACCAGTACCTGACTACTATCGCCACCATGAAACACGTCATCCAGTGCTGATATTGGACGGTTCGGTGGAGGTGGAGTGGCCTGCTAACACATCGACAAACAAGACCCGACGCCGCCGTACACGCAAGCGATCGAAGACAACATTTTCATGTCGGTTTCATGTTTGGTTCTGAGATTTCACTGAGTAGTATTTTGACGTTGAGCCTCCGAGTAAATACAACAGTCGCTGCGAAGCCTACGGCGTTTCAGCCCTTAATAGCAACTGATCATCAACATTAGGCCTTCAAAAAATTGAAGGGGAAGAGAAACGATTTTTTACATGGCGACTTAATTTGTACATAGGCCTATACACTGCCCGAATATATACCTGACGTTTATGTCGACGGTTCATGCAGCGTAAAAAACTTAATTATGAAAAGTCGCGATTTGTCCGTCGTTACTTATTTACTGACAATTAACGCACGATGACGTCATCGTTAGCTGGATGTGTCGGTGGTGGTGTGGTAGACTCTAAGATCGAGGCGGAGACGAGTCCGACAAGGACTCGTGTCAAGGTTGACGGCGAGGTGACGCTGTGGTGTAACGCCACTGGGTACCCTCCCCCAGTCGTCTACTGGTCACGTGACGACAGGCATCGTCAGCTGCAGGACGGCAGCCATCAGTACTGGGTAGAAGACTGTTTCGAATACAATCAAATATTCGTCTAATAATAAAAACTTCCACAAACCGAAAATAGGACTCATACATCACTCCACATTAACAGTTTTTATAAAACATGGGGTGATAAAACTCTTATCAGTTAAAAGGTTAGTTTTATTAAGGAGCATGAAATCTTGATGTCTGCTGCGCAAAGTGTACTAGTTTAAAAAACATTAATTTATGCAAAAGCGGTCTCATAACATGTGAACTAATTGTTAATAATTCGTCTTTACTTCCAAAACGTAATTCGTTACAGTAATTTTGCCACTTGTAATTTGTTACTACCCAACACCGCATAAAACAAACAAGAATGCAAATTATTAAGTATTAGCATTATCGCCTTAAGTAACTCTTTGAACTACGAACATGAGTCATTATGGCGTCACTGGAACTATTTCACCCTCTCCGATGACAGGCATGTTCTCCGGGACTATATTTCCTAATGCTCTTTTTGTTAATGCGGTCGCTTGTTGTATGCACTTGCTTATTACAAACCATTGTCTTGACTAACAGGCCAATGGGCTCTGCGCTTCTGTATCTGACAGTGTTTGGGTTGTGAGTGGTAGACATGCTGTTAATTGCAGGGTAACGGTTTACAGATCCGAGCCAGTTCTCCGAGTGACACTGGCGTCTACGTGTGTCACCTTGACAACTTCGTTCAACCAGTTGTCTCCTACAAGTTCACGCTGTTCGTTGAAGGTAACTTTGGCCTTTGTCTCTCTTCTCTGCGTCTGGAGGAAAAGTACCAGCAGAAGCGGAATATGATGTTGCGACCTTTCACCTAAGCATTCTCCGACTATCGAAGAGACTCTGTCAGAATTCCTTTGCGAATGTGCAAAACTCTGCTGCGCTTGCGTGTGTTGAAGTTACAGAAACTGTTTGTTGCAATTAGCTATTGTTCATTAACGATTTGACAGATTACAGATATACTGACAAGGAGAAACCACACTTCTTTCAGTGACTGAGTGCCATGCCATCCTTAGAGAACGTGATATGCATTTGATCATGACTACTGATATTGTATAATGCCCCTGCAACTATCTTCTATCATATTCGCCAGGTGGCTGTACGCGTCGCGAAGTTGGTCCTGGAATGCATTTGGGACCCACATTTTGGAGGAAGGGGAGGTCGTATAGGGTCAGCGATGGTGCCATTCGAAAGAGCGATGGTGGTTTTCTATAGGCTCTCCATTGTGACCATTGCGCTATCTGTAACCATTTGGCCGGCTGCAATTTGCCAGCGAATGTATCCGACGCTCAAATCGACAGAGGGTGGGTCATTTTGGGATAAATTTGGGGAGGAAGGGGTCGACCGACGTAATTGAAATTTTAACACGATCTAGGAGATACATTGAGCTGTCGTATGCAAAAGAAATTTTGTCGATAGCCTATCTTCTATCAACGGAGAGGGGACATCCGGTTCAAAACCCTTCGTAAACGTTATTATGTTCCTGTAAACAGTGCACCGCACATAGGGGGCGCCACGCCAAAATTTTTACGTGGGCCAAATCTGCGGCCTACGACCGACGTTCTACAAGCGATCTATGGCCTATAACTCACATGTCTCACAACATTGGGACTGGGGACAAACAGAAATCTTGTGTGATGTGTGTAAAATTCAGTAAAAAGTGTTTGCACATAGTTCTATTGAATTTTTATGACCATGAACTAATTCTTCCTACAAAATACTGTACCTACGGCCTACTTGACTGAAAAACACCCATATTGCTTCCTGTGCGAGTCGTTCAGGCAGGCAAAGTCCTGCGCAACAGCTTGTATGTCAACGACATCGAGCAAGAGGCCGTTATTGCTATGAATATTTGCCTTTTAAACTAATTTACCTACGAACATACAGGCCAATTATTGGTGGGGCCAAATGTAGGCCTATTGTGGCCCACCCAGCCAAAATTTTGGGTGGGCCATGGCCCACCCGGCCCACGCTGCAGCGCCCCCATGGCACCGCACGATCACTGCAGTCACTTTTCTTCATAGGCATGAGATTCGCGATACATGCAGTGTGAAAGCGTCTTGAGTGAGTAGTTGACAATGAAGCTGTGTCGATGTCGTAGACAACCCGTGGCGACTGGACGCTTATAAGATGCGATACGACAGTCAGTACTGGTTTCCTAGCGCAGTACCACTGCCCGCTCCAGTCGACAACAAGTCCTACCTGCTCATGTGTGAGGTCCGAGGCAGTGTCCGACCCACGCCGACCATCAGCTGGTACCTGGGTGGTCGCCAGATCAACACCGGAAAACACTTCTATATTATCGTATGTCTTGCTTCTTGCCGCTAAACGATATGAGTCGATAGAATCGCAATAATATTCTCGCACGATAAGTTAAAGTTAAAGCCGGATAAGTTCTTCATGAGAAAGCCATCTCAGAACTACGGTTTGTCACTTGTGATATGATATCACACAATGCTACTGCCACTAGACACAAGCGAACACACCCCGCCTTAACCCTAGCCAGTAAGGCTGGTAGTTGGTACTCGATTTAGCTTGAGGTGACCTGATTGACTTGAAATAGTTTATTGAGACATTGAAGGCTGAAATACAGCACTTATTTCGAACCCTCGACCGCTTGATCCAAAGTAAGTAAGTAAGTAAGGTTATTTCTAATTGGCGCAATTAAGTTCATACTGCGTCCGACGCCCTAACCGCTGCACCGCCAAGACAGTGCCATCCGATGTAAATGTGTTACGTTGTCACGAAATTTTACGTGCATTTACTACTGATAAAGATTGTTTGCATTGAATATCACGAAAGATCAAATGATAAGAGTGCGATGTTGATATGACGGTAGCACGACTCAACCGAGTGGAGACAGAGGTTCATCTCTTCGACTCTTGTCATCATGCGATACTCCGCCAACTTCCAAGGTCGCTATACGTGCGTCGCTGACAACGGCTTTCGACTAAAACGTCAAACGTTTCGCCTGCGAGGTCTGTAGACTGCTTGACTGCGCCGTCTCAAGATAGCGTTTTGCTGTTTTTTAGCAATGAGGACTAAGCTGTTTCTGCTCACTCTAATTCGAACTCAACTCCACTCATGCTAAAATATAACAAAAAGCCACGCGGTCGCTAGGAGCCGACCGTACTGTCTCACAGCAGACTATCTAGTAATTAGCGATTGTTGCTAAATAGCATCTCCAGCTGTTTTGCAGATATTGGACTCCAGGCGTATTTGGGTCACGACTTGACCTTTCGGGTCACGTGTCGTCATCGGTCACGTGACCAGTCGATTCTCCATGCGCCATTTTCTATTGGTGGTCCTTTGGAACAGAGTCTCTATCTCCTGCAGTGCCGTTTTTGAGATATTGGGCTCTAAGAGTATTTGGGTCACGAGTTTGACCTTTCGGAGTCACGTGACGTCATCGGTGCTTATTCAGTTCATATGCCACGAACCATTCCATCCCACCAAACCAAACAGCTTCGAAGTTCGAACTTGAACTGTTCTGTTCCATATGGTCGAAAAGTCGGGCGTTCGTGAATTGTTTTCCAATGTTGATGTTATCTTGCGCACAAACTGTAGTGGTGAGCGCTCATTTTCGACTTTGTCACGAGACAAAAGTCAGATTTACACGTCCATGAGTGACGACCGCTTGAATGTAGGTCTACTGTCCTTGCTCTGTATCAATAGGGAGGTTATGCACAGCATTGACTAATGACTTCGGTGAAAAAATAAAGATTTTGCGGACGAAAGCCCGAAAAGCGCCAGCGAAGTCAAATGATTTCAGTTACGAATTACGATTAGCTCAGCTCGGCTGTTTAACTATGATTTATGCACATAATCCAATCCACGAACATGTCAACATGTAGAAGCAACAGTTTGTTGTGGAATTGCATGACGTTCTGACATTGTCTGCGACTCTGTGTTGTGTCATGTGTATTTGTGTGAACTTCTGAAAAAATGGTTATGAATGTGAATTATGATAACTGAAAATTGGTTGTGTTAGCAGTTATCTTTGTCTGGTAGCTTGAAGGGGCCTGAGGATTAGAAGTGCTTCAGGGCCCGGGCCAGCCTTAGTCCGCCCCTGACGATACCTCATCGTCACGGACAGACGGACGGACAGACAGACAGACGACTTGCCGTAGCATTAGGCGAAATCGCTCATATGCTAAGCGATGTCGCCTAAAAACTGAACTCGTTAATACTGTAAACACTCAGTGGTTTCCGTCATCATGTGCCTCTGATTCGCCCGTGACTTATGGCGCTATATAAACGTGTTTTGACTGACTGAGTGATCGGATGGTTTTGTAGCGACGAAGGTTTCGACTAAACCGGCAGCAGCAGCTAACACGACCCGTCGACCGCAGACCGCCGGGTCACGTGACCTACCGGAGAATGACGTCATTACGAGCAACGACGTGCACGGTCGTTGACGAGCTGCATGCACACTGCTACATGCAGGCTGCATGCATGCTTGCACGCTGCAGGCTGAGCCGTGTTGATACGTCGCTGTTGTTGTAACATATTTTACACATTCTGTCCACTTTCTATGAAATAAACAGTGTTGTTGTCAAGACCTTGTAAAGAAACTCGAGATCTTAGTGCTAAGGCCCGAGACTGAGACCGAGACCTTAGCAGTGGTAGCAGTATTTGCATAAAACAGTCGAAAAAAACGCAAACTAGTTCGAAACAAATAATGTAGTACATTTTTTGAATGAACGAACTGTTCAAAGTGTTGTCCATGTAAATACTCCCTCAGCCCACTACTCTTGGTGTGTATCCGGTTTTTCGAGTACTCACTATATTTACATAAAATCTGTTGCATTGCATCCTGTTGTGAATGAGACCTTGCCACTCACCTCAGCTCTCGAGTCCGAGACCGAGACCTTACTGTCACGGTCTCGAGACCGAGACCTTAGTAAGATGAACTCGAGTGCTCTTGAGTCTCGAGGTCACAACACTGGATATAAATACCGCAATTCAGCGGTTTACATGTTTGTGCGTGTTTACATGTAAATAGTTACACTGTTGTTAACTTCAACGACAAAATGTACAGCATTGCAGTAATTTCTGTGCATTGCACTGTATAACGCGCACGACTGACAGTTTGACGGCTAATAATGAAACTTGTACTTTCGTGAAGCTGCAGGACGTTCGTTCGTTTGTGACACGCGGAACATTCTGCCTCATTCACTCAAAGACACTGCTCTATCATTGTCTTTTTTCAGAATCATCCTAAGACATAGAACGTCATTGTCATTGGGCGTATAGGAAAAAACATGCTGCATCGCGCGGTTTCCTTGCATCACCTCACCTGTGGAATCAACTCCCTTCTTCATTTCGTCAACCTCATTGTGTTCACTCTCCTCCTGGCTCACCTCATCCTACGCATATCACCTCATCACAGTCATCACCTTCGTTCTCACCATCTGTCACTCCCTCGACCTTTCACTCCAGACTTAAA
>Ga0056114_1000924_pt1 | contig 12027 bp, 7 predicted proteins | sample WorMetHERISLAND1_FD_77005 | JGI IMG/M metagenome (GOLD analysis project Ga0056114, IMG submission 77005) | Marine gutless worms symbiont microbial communities from Max Planck institute for Marine Microbiology, Germany - Olavius loisae HERON... ...
AAAGCAAAAGCCCCCCCCCCCCCATAGCAGTAAAAACAGATAACCGCCTTATTTCGTTTATTTGCGATGAGCTTACGAGTAAAGATGTTGGCTAAGTGTGTTCAAATGACCAGATTAACTGTCTCGAATAGACGCGGCTTCACACAGTTCTCGCAGACAGCGATATCAATAACGCGGCAGCTTTTCCTTTGCGACTATTTGAGCCAGCGAGGCTTAAACCCGTATTACTGTAGGTACGGCCGACGTTGGAAGGACGGCCAGTTCAGTTAAGGGCCAGTGCTTTCAAACAGTAGGCTATTCCGGTGTAGTATGTTATTTTGACACCCGTGTCAGATCGACCGGCGGGGGGGGGGATCCATCTGACATAGTGTTCGATTGACCCCATCACAGTAATTTGACTGTTCATGGGTCCCTAGAGAGTCAAGTTAAGGTTAGTGTTAGTTAACCAATAATTTTCGGCCGTCTACATCAAAATGATACACATTGACACAGTGTCAGATGGACTCTTCGGTCGATCAGAGTCAAAGTAATATAGCACACCGGCAATTCTAGCTGTTACACCAAACTCACTTTCTATAGCTATCTATGACCATTGCCATTATGTTCAATGCGCCTATCCTCGGAAGAGTGACAGGATGAGTTTGCATGTCTAGCTAGTTAAGTCAGTAGGTATCCAGTCTGACTGCACTGTAGACCAGTGATATTTAAGTTCCAAGATGTTAAGTCTGTTTCTATTCCTATCCTATTCCACAAGGTTAATTGGTTCCTATTCTATTCCAGTTCTTTTTAACATGTGCATTTTTAGTTCCAGTTTCAGTTAACTTAAATATCACTGCTCTAAAGCCTAATTTGGGCTATAAACTTCTGTGTTCTGTGTTCCATAGTATTCTGGCGCAAACGGAGTTAAACGAAAGTGAGAGTGTTTTGTCTTTAGAATTTTAGTAACTATTTGAACTCGACTAAAGACTCACTGAGTGACAGTTGGCTTATTGGCGTGCTAACTGACCAGTAATTGTGCCGTGGTAAGGCCGGACGATATGGTCCATCGAGTCTCTCTTGGCGCCGACGTGAACACGCGATGGACGGTTGAATGTGGTCAGCTGACGGCCTGATAAACATCATCATCACGGCGTCATCATCGTTATCAGCAGCAGCAGAAGCATGCAGTGACGTCTCGTCGGCATAAACGAGATGTAGCTACAGTTTCAATGAAACTTTGCAGAAGTCAAAGACCGAAGTTTAGTTTCATTCAGAACTAGAAATGCATTCCATGGAACGAGGTATTCGTCCCTGCCGTTGGCTTTGCGTTTAACCCATTTCGGTTAACTATTGGTATTTACTTTTAAAAACAAGAGGATGAAAGAGGAAGGTCTAGGGGTGGTCTGGAGGAAGAGAGGCAGCGGGCCGGGAGAGGAGGGAATGGAACGGAACGGAAAGGGGAAGGTTGCTTCATGAAGAGAAGCAGCTTCGCCGAAGGGATGGACACCCTCGACAGATCTTGGGATCATAACTGACCTTTAGGAGTTACATGACGTCATCCATCACGTGACCATAAGACCCACAGTGGGTGGTTTCCTATAGTGGGCCCATCTCGCATCGTTGCTGAGATATTACGTATTTACGCGTCATCTATTAGATAAGCATTGGACACTGTCGCCAGAACGTCTGTATATAGCCGACACGTCCGTACACCCTTCTGCCGTTTGAGCACAATGCATGAACGTGACAGACAGGCAGACAGAGGACAGACCGACCACAGAACGGTATCATCGATACCAATAGGCGAAATCGTTTCCAGCGACATCGCCTAAAACCAAAAAATATGATTATAGCTGCACACATAGGCCTACATTCTGAAGATGTGCTGCAAATCAAGGAGTATCATTCTTTTTATTTTTTCTGTTTTAATTATGCACAAATTTAAACTGTTATTTTTATTATTTCCACTTAGGCCTATAGTGTATAAAAGTCGCGGAGAATATCCGCGTATCAGCCACAGTGTACGTGCGTTACAGACAGACGACAGACGGAAACTGTGACAGCGACTCGAGCATGGTGTGTGCTAATGACGACCTGTTGGTTGTTTGAGTCGAACATCGAGCTGGTCGAGCTGAAGTGTAGCGTTCTGCGCTGATCGAGTGAATCGTACGACGTGATATCTGCCGTCATTGACGGTCACTCTAGGCTCACTGACGGCGTGATCCATCAGACCCATGTTGTACACAGCCACCACGCCGCCGTCTGTCTGTCCGCATCAACATGCAACAGCCCAACTGTCGTCGGCCTGTGATGATAATACGTAGCCTGCAGGTGTAGCCGGTGACTACCAGAAAAAGACCAACAACAACTTCTCGAAGAAGCAGCACGACCAGGTGGCCGCAGCGACACGCGGCTCTCCATGATTATTAACGATTATATACTCACGCATAAGATATGCGCGAAAAAAAATCATTTTCTATTTTCGTTCACAGTGACCTTGACCTTTGACCTTTCGACTTCAAATCTGCTCATCGGTTACTCGTGTCCAGAGTCACGTCTGTACCAAATGTGAAGTTTCTTTCAGATTTCGAGTAAAAGCCAAGAGATGGGCAAAACGGAAAGACGGACGGACATTGTGCAAGTGCAACGCTTTAGGCGGCCTCCCAGGTAGGACTGCATAATAATTGATTGAAGCCTCTAGGAGAGCTGAAGACGCTTCTCAAACAATCTAATCGGACAGAAAAGAGCATAGCCCTCTAGATGCCTTTCCCTCTTTTAGCGTCTTGGCCTCAACGTTACTGTATGGCTTACTCTGTCCTAACCAACTTCTCTAGATCTGCCCCGCGCAACCGGCAGAAAACTAAGTGAAGATTTACGTGTAAGGCTCACAGAGTCGCATCATAAGACTGTACTGATAGCGCATGTAGCGTGCAGTAGTGCTAGTGTACAATGTTCAACTGGAGTAAGTATGTAAGTAAGTAAGTAAGTAAGCAAGCAAGCAATGAAGCTAGACCATTTCAAGTCTGATGTAGTCATTAGAGTTGTCGCTCATGACGTAGATCAACGTTGCGTCGCTGGTTTGGCGTGTCCTCATTCCAAACGCCAGCTGATCATGTCTCGAGTCCACTCTTTCCATCTCGTCGACCGTGTACGTCAATATTCCACCTCCGTGCCGGCTGCCTTCCAGACCCGTGACGTCACTGCCGAACTCGTACGTCACTCCGTCTGTATTCGTCATTGTCAAAATCAACGTTAAAGAACTTCGCAGTTTACAAACACAGTGCAAGGGCGATAAATCATACGTATAAAACGACGGCACAAATTACTGGCAGTGGTTTCTATACATGTGATCAATTTTTCAAATAAACATCATACAGCAACCATACTTCTCCCGGAATCCAAAAACTTTGGTTTCCCGGAGGCTATCACTACCTACGTCATAACCGCGCTCTGCATTAACATGGCGCGGTAATAATGGAGTCACGGTTTAATTTGGGAATTGCTGAAATATTGTTGTAATAAACCTTTTACATATTGAATAATGTCAGTTTACAGAACAATTCACTGGCGCGACGCACACAACGATAGACGCACGATACACAACAGTAACGAGCCAGATATACAGGGCTACAGGCAGAACTTTTGTGCAAGCAAATTAAGTAAGTAAATACTTCATTTGTTTATTTATTTACAAGCTGCTTCCCGCTAAGGTCACCGACATACATTAAACCACGCAGGGGCTAATCACAGCGACACGCCTGCCACGTCACTGTAGCGGCCCAGCATGCAGCCAGCCAGCCAGCCAGCTGGTATATGCCTACTGCCTACTGTCACACCGATCAACCCATTGCGTGAGCACACCGCAGCAAAAGTGTAGGCCTACATACAGGCAGCTTTAGAAAAATGTCATTATTTTCGTAACGATGACCCCTATAGACATAAAACCCTGCAAATGGTCGGTATGCGTCTGCGTGCAAAATTTCGCCATCGTACGACGCGGCTTTTTAGGAGGAGATAGGCCCCAGACAAAATAAACAAACTTGAAAATATTTAATATATTATTTAGTTCGCACTTGCACTCCGTCTTATACAGTAACCGTTTAGCGTACACTCATCAGGTTTATATGGAAATCGCTGTAATTTCACGCAAGAAAAAATTCATTTAAAAATAATAGCACTAAGTTGGTGTTGAATCTCGATTTTTATTCTTAAACCGTGAAAATACATGATTTCACTAAACACTACATCGATGTCTTTCGTTAAGCGGGCTGATGACTGATGATGGCCGATCGATGCACCGTAATGCCGAGGAGTATACTAAATGTCACATAATACACACAAGTATACGTAACATCGGCGGGGCAGTAGCTTCATACATTGCAGTGAACGGTTTTACGACATTATGATCTCTAGCGTAGTTTATGGTACATCGTGTATGTAATGAAGCGTGTAGAACAGCCAGATTGTGCGGTCGGTTTATCAAAGACTTCTTGTATCTAGATCACAAACGGCAAATGCCTCTTGGAGCTTCCATTCTGCCATCTGTTCACAGCACTTATCGCAAGCACTCAAGCAGTTCGATAATTTACTGAAGAATACGAGGTTATTTCTGTCACTGATTATGATGTCATTGCTCGCGCTTTGCTACTGGCATTTATTTGTAAGCGACCGAAATGTCTGTTGCTTGTTATTGACGGCCGTATACAGGGTGGGCCAAAATAGTAGCTACTATATTCTACACATAACTTCATCAAATACTGACTGGTTTTCGAAATTCTGTCACTGTCGCAATCTCCAGGAAATTTGCAATGCAGCTATCATTAAATATCCCAGCACACCTCAAACGCGTCGCTAAACTATACCGTGTGATTTATGTGAGAAAACTAGCGTGTTCTGTGCGCTGTGCAGTCTTGCTGAAAGATCAACTCGCCAACATCCGGACACGCGGCAGGCAGCAGCTTCAATTTTAAATAAAATCTATTTATTATAGTTTCCTTTACTAACTTCCTGTATCAGTTTTCGATATTAATTTTAATTATAAGCAGAGGATTTTTTGTAAACTCGAACAGTTTAATAAAAAGCCTCATAAGTGGTATTATTAAAGAAATATTTTATTATTATTATTAAGATTTTGTAGCTGATTATAGGCTATGGACTACGTAGACTTGTGAGAGCCTTCCCTGGCAAAGGATGAAAAGGTCGGATTGGACAACCTTATCACGAAGCTGCTTATAGAGTGGATGTCCAAGCGCAAGAATAGTAGTGGCAACCGAGGACTGTGGTTAATTAACCAGCGACGCGATAGGCTTACAGTTTCTGTGATGGTAAATAGTGGACTTTTGAACAATAAATGAAATGCTAATTGTGACACCAGCAGCATCAAGTTGGAATGTCAAAAAATTCGTCAAATTTCAATTTTGTGCAGTAAAAGGGTGTGATGGATTTTATTGATTAACTAGTTTTCTGACATCAGTATTTCACAAAGTAGTGTACCAACATGCTGAGGTGAGGTGGGATATTTAAAGATCGCTTTATCGTAAATTTCCTGGAGAGTGTGACAGTGAAATCGGCCGGTATTTGATTTAGTTATGTTAATACTGTGGCTTACTTTTTAGACCCATTCTGTATGCCTCCGTAATAGCCTATAGACGTCCTCTACTGTTACTCGCAACAGGTTTTAACCACCTTTCCCCGTGTGTCAAATGATTCTAACGAAATCTTACACCCACCAGCTGTTGCATCCGTTTCCAACCGTTTATTATAGGTCACATGCAGTGAGCCGGATCAAAATACGTTCGTGGAGCTCAGTATAGATTTCCTCGATAATATATTGTCTTTCTTACTAGCTGGAGACGAAACAAACAGTTTCATTATTTCACTAAAGCTGTTTGACTGAAATGTTTCTGATATGAGAAGAAGACAGAACATGTTCGCCGACCTTGTGCACATGTCGGACCGATGAAAGACGTCATGTCGCAGTCACACATGCGTGAATTCCAGTCTTGAATACAGACGCCGCCATTCGCACATGTCGTTGCGCTGCACTGTCGTGCTGTACCTGCAATTAACGCACAGTGTGACAGTCGCTTTTCGTTTTGTCATCGTCAGAAATACTGAATTTGCACTGGCTGAAAGAGGGTCACGTGACCAGCAACAGAAACACATACTGCTGCATTGTAGAAGAGCACCCCGCACAAATGAGCACGAGTTGAACATTACAAGTAGTAATTAACAACAAAATTATGTAATAAATTTACGACAGTTGTAAAAAAGCTAGAAAAAAGTCGCCGACGTGCGTCGACGTGCCGTGAAAAAAATTTCTGGTGAGCTTGACCTGTCATCTTTTAACGAAATCTAAGCAGATCGACTGTGGATCCCGCTATACAAAATCGACAGGAAGTGTACTGTTCGGTTCACTCCAACTGTTTGGGACTTATTCTATGCAAAAGAAAGTTATCACGGACCGACAGAAGGAAATCCCAAAGGAGGAGTAATTATAGCGATGACGTAATTTACTGTAGGCTATCCACAGAAACGCTACGCTGGATCTCCTCAGAATCGAAGTTGACGTCCTGCGACTTTGGGCAGCGCAGCGTTGGTGGCAAATAAAAAGGACGACCAAACACCATACACAGCAATCTAATTCCAGTTTGTTCTGATCTGGCCGTCAGCAGTCGACTCACAAACCGGATTACTAATCAGCCGACAGCAGAGTCGCCGTTCTATAGCGGTGATAATGGTGATGGCGACGAACCTTCATGGTGGGCCGAAAACATTCGGTATAGGCAAAACTCTGACGTTTCAATACAAGTTGAATTAATTTTAGCAGCCTACAATTTACAAGCTTATTGACAACATAATTGTCTCACTTTATTGAGCATAATTCGCATTAAATTTTATGGCACTCTATGTGACCTACAGGTTTTGCCTTGAAAATCACATCTCATGATGCAAATTCTTTCCATTTATAATCGACCCAAAATATATCACCGAAATTTGCTGAATTCCGTAAAACAATCTCTGAAAATTTCATCGAAATCAGTTATGAGCTATCACATTGTCTACTGGTTATGATGATAAAAAGGTAACGTATGAAGCGACGGACCTACAAGATACAACGTAAAACAACAATCCTTTTAGATAAACAGCTGCGGGTGGATTCTCGTGCAATTTGGAGAAAAGATTCGCTTTGACATGATCACTAGCTGTTGGCTTTATTGAGATAATTTATCCAAAATTGTAAGTAAGTAAGTAAGTAAGTAAGTAAGTAAGTAAGTAAGTAGCCTTTAATAAACCAATGACAATCGCGCAGGTTTTACAACAACGTTCAAATTTTGCTTCCCGTGTCCTACTGAAGATACTCGAGTGATATTCGTACATCTTTGTCAGACTATTACTTTGTGGTGACCTACATACGATGTTGGAGGCTGGAAAAGACTTGAAGCTGTCGAATTTGTGAGAATCGTACTGAAACTGTTTGAATGATTGAGATGGTTTAAGAATGGGCTATACTCAGCAGCTGCAAAATCATTTTAAAACGTTAATAATTCGGCCGCCGGATAATGTAGCTGCAAACCGTGAATAATTAGTAAATTACTTCCGTGCAAGAATTACTTTCAGGCTTTGAGGTGACGTAATTTCAGTGGTGTTTCTGTGACACCGTGTACAAGCTGACGAGTCGGTTTAATTCGACTAGCAGTAACGGCGTGACGAAGTGCACGCGTGATGGATTCGTTATACGAATTTGTCTTCGCAGATTGGACTGCTTGTGCAGCGACTGCCGTGCGTACAGCGGTGTCTCATTGCAATTCTGGCCATGCTCCAGACCAGCGGGCTATAGCTACCAGTTGTAGAAGCAGTCTAATCCAACGAATACAACTGATTACGTCATCGCGATTACCGCGGGGCCGTGTGTGACCAGCGCTGAGACGCTCCAGAAAAATTCTCACAAAAATGTATGGAGCTCTGGACATGGCCCTATAGCTTAGTTATGGCAAAGCCGATCGGCGAATCATCACGTAGTTAATAAACGTCGTTCGCCACACGAGTAACTTAGAGAAACAGGAAGCGAATAAGCAGAACTGGAGACAAGCAAAAGCCACAGAAATTACAGCAGTCAACAGCAGCCCTCCTCTTCGTGTGAAAATTGTACGTAAAACAGACGGAGGAAACGAATAGAGGGGAGGGTCATGGGAATGGGAAACAGAAGAGGTGGAGGTAGGGAAGAAGTTGTGATGTGGAAGGGAGAGTGGAAGGGAAGGGAAGGAAAGTGAAATGGGGGAGGGGTGCAGCACAGGAGGTGATAGATGGTAAAAGAAAATCGCGAAGTTTTACCGCATGATCCTACTGGGATTTGAATTCCATCTGACAGTCTGTTTATCTGACTGTCCGTCCGTCCATCTGTCTGTCACACTCCGGTATTATGTCGAAGCGGCGAAAAGTATCGTCGAGTGACAGCAGAACGCCCAGACGCCGTGAAGACCATCTTTCGATGTATATACAAGTATCGCGCGGTCAAACGGCACAGCCAAGCCATGCAGAGCGCAATATTGGCACGGAAATTCGGTCCGTCTGTCCATCACAAGCTGACATGCCATCGAAACGGCTAAATTGAAATTCTTTCATAATCTGGTGCAGCAGCAGCATTCTGTTTTCGTACAAAGTTACAATAGATAACCGTTGCATTTACTAAATGCAGTATCTAAGAAACAGTGCATGGCGTAAGTTGGCATATGTTGGCTACGCTGTGTTTTACTACGCTAAATAAAGCTATTTAAGGTGCACGATAGTCGCGTACAATACGCTAAATGGGTCGTAACATCAGGGAAACGGCGCACGATAGAGACGTATAAAGTCACAACAGACTATACTGACGGGAAGACGTATATGGCACATTGAATAGCGCCATTACCGATGACATTTTCATTCATTTCAGCCGCTGCTATTCACATAATGTTATCCGTGCAGCGGAAGTACGATCTATTGCTAATTGGTAATTTTTTGTGCAGCGCTGCATATAATGATTCAAAGGTAGGAGTTATTCGGACATCACAAAGAATATGATTCATTCTCAGCGATTAATATACTATATTATATTCACCTTTATTCGACATTTAACAGCATATAGAAAAATAGTAAAAAATACACACATAGCACGAAAAATTTTTAACTACTAAAAAGAAACGAAATGTAAAAATACTTAACAAAATAAATACGACCACAGTTCCCGGAATGGTAGAGCGGGAGTGAAAGAAATGCAATTGTAAACGAAAGATCGACGCACATTTGTGGACTGAGTCGATCACCTCGTTAAAAATAGGCATAAAAATACAAACAACCAGAAAATATTTCATTTCGATAACCAATAAACTGGTAGTTAAATCGCTGACGCTGACCTTCGCAGCCCTCGATGACGTCATCGTAGAACTCGTCGGGAAGTCTGATACCACGTGACCTCAGCGTGCGCGTGTCGCCATTGAGATTGATCGACGCCAGGCAGCCGCTGAATCCATCCCGTGACGTCACTTCCGGCGGAAGTCGGTCGAAGAGAGGGCGTGGCAGGCCGCCGATGTACAGCTCGCTGGCGCTGTTGCTGGTCGTGATGAAATCGTCGCCGGAGAACGACGCCGATCGCTCGGTTCGGTTGGTGCCGGCAGGGGGCGCCACCATCGGCAGAGGGCGTGGCACTGACGCGTCGCCGAACGCCAGCGTCACCGACTCGTTGCCGACCTGGAGGAAATGCGTGCCGGCGGCGGCGTCGAGCCGACGAACGGCCACGTCATGCCAGCTGGAGTGTGCTGACAGCGCCACGCGTAACGTGCGCACCTGTTGACCCGGTGACGTCATACAGGTGTATCTGACGTCACCGCCAGCCAGTTCCACCACAAACCAGTTGGACGGATTATGTGTCGTCCTACTGTACAGAACGATTCCTTCTGATCGTCTTGGTTTCATCTGTACAACGTCGAAAGCCGTCGTATAATATGGACAAGTATCTATACTACTTCTGATGTCTCTGTCTGTCTGTCCGTCCGTCTGTCTATTCGAAAGATTACTAACAAGAAAGCCCAGCTGTCGCTGACAAACCCGCGCGACGCGAAAGCGTGCCAAAAATTGCTCCGATTCGACGTGCTTACAACGTTGTCGCTGACAATACTGATCTATTCCCTTCATTCGTTTAGCTGCTGTTGCGTCCGAAATCGGCGAAATCCCGAGAAATTCTCTGAAAATTCAAACTTACAGAGTTCAAGATCATCCAAGGTTATCGATCTTGTTGTCAATCGAAAGCGCATATACTACTTCCGTCATAAATAGTAACTTTAGACGTATCTCCTACAGTTTTCGAGATATTGACACATTTAGCTACACAATAGCCTGTTTTCCCCACCCCACCATTGTTTGACGCCGTCTAGCGGGAAAACGCCTTTCACTATCAACATAATCTATACATCGCTGAAAAGTACATTTAGTGGGCTACAGTTCTGTCGCAGACATTACGGGTCTATCTTAAGGCCTATTCATTTAGCCATTGTTGCCTTCCAAAATCGCAAAATCACGCGAAATTCCGATAAAATTTGACCATATAGCAGCAGTTCAAGGTCATCGAACTCGAAAGTCATCGATCTTGGTGTCAATCGAAAGCGCATATGCAACTTCCTATTAGTCATAAATAGTAAGTAACTTTGGATTATCTCCTACAGTTTTCGAGATATTGACACAAAATAGCTTGTTTTCCCCACCTCACCATTGTTTGACGCCGCCTAGCGGAGGAACGCCTTGCAATATCAACACAATCTATACATCGCTGAAAAGTACATTTAGTGAGCTACAATTTTGTTGCAGACATTACGGGTCTATATCTTTATTCATTTAGCCACTGTTGCCTTGCCTTCCAAAATCGCGAAATCACGCGAAATTCCGATAAAATTTGACCTTATAGCAGTTCAAGGTCATCCAAAGTCATCGATCTTGGTGTCAATCGAAAGCTCATATGTGACTTCCTATTAATCATTATTAGTAACTTTGGCCCTGTCTGCTACCGTTTTCGAAATATTGATGCTTAAAGCTAGAAAATGGCCGAATTTTCCCACCCCATCCTTGTTTGAGGCCCCCCTCGGGAACCTCCGAACCCCTTAGAATGTCCGGACGAAATTTGCCGTCAGAAAACTAGAATCGTGGTGCTACCAGATGGTGAAGAAATCATGACGCTAGCTTTCTTCGTTTTGACACAATACCGGCGCGTGACAGACGGACGGACACGTTGCTCTCGCAAAGACCGCGCTAGCGTAGCGTCGCGCGGGTAAAATGCTGCTGTCACGATATCTTGGGAAGAAGGCTTGATGGGTCATCGCTACGGTAGTAAGGCGGCCTTGTTGTAGTGGCTCGCTCGGGCTGCAAGAGTTATTACTTCTGTTCATCTGTGTTGATTCGTATGCTGAAACGGAAACGACAGCTGTCTCCGAGGACTCATCAACGACTGTGTATTGTCATTTCGCTTCCACGATCGTTTGTCTGCTATCACGAATCACTTACTAAACACAATAAGCAGTGACTGATACGCAGAACTGAAGAGGCTTAGCAAGACATAGTCATAGGCTTTTACTGAAACCTCACAAACCTCGTCGTTATATAACGTACATGTAGGCCTACGGTACGTCGACATTCTGTTACTAAACCAAAGCGTAATAAAAGAATGATTAACGACGGTATTCTGTGCCACTAATATACTGTCGCCGCAGGAAATCCGCTGTAACCACGTTCAACAGCAGTTTCGCGACATTCGTGTACGCTATTTGATACCATGAATAGGCAGAAGATCATTTTGGTGTCGGTTTGATGTAAATCGATCCGCTTTTCGCGAAGATATGCGCGGCTGAAAATTCAGACTTTGAGTCCCACAGCTTTTGGCGACCCAATCTTTCATGCTTGCCATATACACCTCGTCGTTATATAACGTACATGTAGGCCTACGGTACGTCGACATTCTGTTACTAAACCAAAGCGTAATAAAAGAATGATTAACGACGGTATTCTGTGCCACTAATATAC
>Ga0056114_1000925_pt1 | contig 12026 bp, 7 predicted proteins | sample WorMetHERISLAND1_FD_77005 | JGI IMG/M metagenome (GOLD analysis project Ga0056114, IMG submission 77005) | Marine gutless worms symbiont microbial communities from Max Planck institute for Marine Microbiology, Germany - Olavius loisae HERON... ...
CGGTGGCAATGTGCCGTGTGATGTAGGTGAAGCCCACGGTGGCAATGTGCCGTGTGATGTAGGTGAAGCCCACGGTGGCAATGGCAGCAGCGACAGCTGTGGCGGTGAATGCGTCGGCAACAGTCACTTCTGATGCAAGTCTTGAGACAGAGTCATCGTCTGAACAGCAGAATACAGCAAACACCGCGGCTTCACAGAGTGAACAGACAACTGCTGGTCACGACGGGTCAGTGACTGAGTCTGAGCTACAGGCTGTCAAGTTCTTAGTCTCCTCCCTCGGTCTTCTATCAGTCGTAGTTGAAGCCCACATTGGGCTCCACTTTCCTTTCTGCATATTTACCGCTCAAGTGAGCATTATAGTGCATCCACTGCAGTGCTTGTTTTGCAGTTGTCAGTGGATTAGCGTGGTAGATCTTCACCATTGAAATGATACTGTTCAGTCTGTTGTCGATCTTGACTGCTCCTAGTGTGAACTACACATGGCAGCCACAGTAATGGCAGATGAACTGTGGTGTAATTCAGAACTGCTGTTCCAGCCAGTATATAGTACGAGCCCGTCGTAAACATCCATTCTAGTTACTGTGTGTCCTGGATGGTATGATTGCTGTCAGATTATAATGTACTATTTTATAGCTTGGCTGTTCTTCTCATCACTTTTGATTTCCATGGTTTGTCTATAGCCGTGTAAGTTGGTCTCTTCCCCAGTCTGGCTGCCCCCGTGTGGGCTCAGGAGTGTTGTAGAATAAGCCCACCTCGTTTCCTGGCCAAGTGCGTTTCCTGGCAGAGTGTTCTAAAAGGCAATTAAACCAGGGTAGTTTTGTTTTGCTGTATTTGCTGTATTTTGTGTTTGCTTTTCTGGGATGTGTTTAGTTTGAGTATTGTCTCTGTTTTTAATCGATCTTTTGTCCTGTATTTTTCAGCATGAACCAACGTGAATGGCCTAATTGTGCTGATGTGTTGTTAACAATCTACTCACTCACTCACTGTCCAGTCTCTGGCTGCTGGTGATTGTGGTCAATGTCAGTTGATCTGTGGTGCTGACTGTGACGAGGTGGTACTGCGGTGTCAGGGATGAGGCGGACAAGTTGCGGCGTAGCGCGGCGGCCGCCGACAGGTCGAAACAGCGTCGCAAGAAGTCGGAGAAGCTGCCCAAGTTGAAGATCCTGAGTATCGAGAACGATGGTGAAGTGGTGGAGTGTCTGCTGGAGTCTGGTAAACACTCGTCAGTGGTGTTCAAGTTCAGTCCTGACATTGACAACACGGACGACATCGCTGACAGTCTGGTATGTCTCAATACACACTCACATGTGCCTTTTTATTCTCTGAGTGTAGCATAATTGTAATGTGCTGAAATTGTTTGTGTTGCTGTGATCCTGGCAGTTATTTTCAGAGTTTTTATGTAAAAAGTCACAAACAAAAAAACAGACTTCAACTTCCTTGCCTTCCATTGCATTGACCATGAATGTCCTGGATGAAGACGGTGCAGAACGACCTTGATTCACACAGATTGTGATGGACTGAAGCGGTCGATCTGACCAGAACTGACCACTGTGGAGGATGTTGACCAACTAGTGGCACTGTGCACTCAAGTGCAATCTGAGGATGACGACAACCCAATGACAGCAGCCAACAGACGAGCTGATGACTTACTTTGTGATTGAACCTGTTGTGAGGCTGCCATCATCTACACCCATCGTCGCCATTTGACATCTCTCAGTCCATTCCGTCAGGGATAGAAGGCTGGGACACTTTTAATGACTAACGCTGACATATGCAGTAGGCCCAATACTAATACCATTACCAGTAACCAGTAATTTACTATGCAGTGAACTGGACACAGGCAGTCTTAGACAATGACTGCCGTCTTGTCGCCGATGCTCGTGAGCAACGACTGCGTTCCACAGCGAGCCGAACGTATGTGGTGGTGCAGACATACAGCACCTTTGGCGATAGAGCATTTGCAGCTGCTGGACCTGGACTATGGAACAGTCTTCCGTCAGACCTGAAAGAGTCCGACTTGTCGTACAATAAATTCCTGAAGTTGCTAAAGACATTTTTGTTTCGATAGTGGGGCCACGGTGCAGTGTGAACTATTTCAATTGCACCATTTAGAAATAATCTTACTTACTTGCAGGTACGCTGCAATCTCGTGAACTGTTAAATATTCGCTGTTTGTTGCAGTAGTGTTGACGTGGTATACTAGGTGCAGCAGCAGTGCTTGACGAAGGAGCACGTGGAGGCGTTCAAGCAGCAGATGAACGATGTGATCCGATGTGCCAAGGAGAACCCGGAGAGCGTGAACCACCTCGGAGTCAACATTGACGACGACGAGTCGGGATTGATCGCCGGTGGTTTGTCAGATGTTGTCGACGGCGATGGAGCGAAGCACACAAGTGTCAGTGTGGATGTGACGCGTGTCGGCGGCACTCAGCCGATACCAATTACCCTGTCAGTGGCGGTGGCGGCGGCAAACGACACCGCGGCGTCACATCACCATGACAACCAGTCATTGACTGTAGCAGGTGGTACTCAGTCGTCGGCGGCGGCCGATGCTCGCCGGCCGGGAGGCTCATTCAGTGCGGAGATGTCGAGTGACGCGGAGTACTATACTCCAGTTGGAAGTCCGGACGAGTCTCATCAGTCGCCAATCACTCTGGTACATATTGATGAGCTGAACGCTGCCTCGGCCTTGACCGCTGCAGTCGTAGGCAAGGTCAGTGGTGTTTCACTCTGTCAGAACATACATGTGTTTACCGTGCAAAGGATGTAGGTGCACAGCACAGTATTGCTATCACTTGTCGTCTGTCTGTCTGTCTGTCTGTCTGTAACGTTGGTGGATTGTGATCACGCAAATCCCTCTTTCTCATTGTGTGAAGTTGGGCATGTCCCAGAGTGACGATGATTATGACAGCAAGTAAGGTACGAGAAAGCCTATCTGACGTAAAGGTGAGCGCACGACAGCAGTGCGTGTATGAAGGCCCCTAGCGAAGAAATCTACAACAAATCAATGATATGATTTGCTGATGGTTAATAGTAACCATGGCTACATATATGCTTGGATGACGTGTTAAAAATGTCTACCAGTATTTGTATAGCACATGATCTGTAGAATGATACAATATTTGATCGATGATGTGCTGTGTTACAGAGTGACCGTGTCTCGCCTGGTGTTGTGGTTCCCGGCTCCAGTGTTGAAGTTTACGTGGTCAACGCCGACGACGGAGTGAAATTATCGTCAAACGCTCAGACGCTTGATGTGCTGGACGGCAGCAGTGAGGCAACTGTTACCAATGAGTCTTTGATGGGTCTGTCATTGGCCAGCGACGGCAGTGTGTTGCCGGCGAAGCCAGGAGAACCGTCTACTGCGGGTGCCACTAAGACTAACGACGCGGCCGAACAGGGCACGTGTGAACTGTCGTCACAGGAAAGTAGCGTGACACGGACCCGGTCACGTGACGTCATGGACTTTGAGCATCTCAAGATGAAGCTGGTAGAGCTGACGGGACCTAGCAAGGACACGACAGCGGCGGCCGGTGGCAAGGCCAAGCCAGACACCGATGAGCCAAAAGATGTGTCGTTGGACTCCGGCAGTGCTGCGCTGAATGTGACGTCAAACAGCGTGTCCCAGGTGAACGTCTGTCGTCAGACGACAGACCAGCAGGCGACGGGACATCGAGTACCATCTGTGTCACCGGAGCCTAACAGTCAGCTGTCTGGACCAGTTCAGCCTGCCAGCCAACAGGCTAGCCAGCATGAACTACCGGTGACAACATCCACTCAGCAAGATCATGTGCCGGCTGCAGCTGCTAAGACTGTGCCGTCGACTGGCGACCAGGTCGGAGTACCAGTACATCCAGTGAAGCCAGTTCCGGTGTACCCCAGTAGCATGGTTCAACCGGTGTTGGCAACCGGGCCGGTGGGTCTGGTGAACGGTAGTGCCACAATTCCTCTGATAGCGGCCGCTATGACACCCCGGCAGTATCAGACGGCTGGAGCTGAGGTGGATGGTAGTGGTGGGTTTGTGCCGGTTCAGCAGAGTGTTGTGGGGGACATGGCAGCTGCCAGTTCGCCGGCATCACCGGACGGCGTGACCCACATGGTAGCTCCTCCTCCACCTCAGCAGCAGCCGACTGCTGCTGACTACTCTCAGGCCGCTCTCCTTGCTCTCTACAACCAGATGATGATGTCGTTGCCTCTCATGGCTTCAGCGTGGCCTCCACTCGGCTACAATCCGTTCCTTGTGGCCGCCAACCCGATGATTGCTGCTCAGATGATGTACGGAGCACCACTGATGAGTTCTCTCTCGGAGCCGTTGAGACCAGGAGCCTCGCAGGATGCTGTGCTCGGTGTCCAGGGTTTTCCAGTGGTTGGCCAGGTGCCCCAGCAGGCCATGGTGCCTGGTGTTGTCCACGGCCAGGTGGACCAGTCGGTACGACCTGCAGTTGGTCTGGTGCCTTCAAGTGTCGTGTCGTTGGCTTCGACAGTGCTGCCCGTTGCTGCTACAAGACCAGTCACTCCGAGGCTTCCCGTGCCACTGGCGGCCCATGAACATCACCCGGCGGGCCACGCCGCCGGCATGCACAGGAAGAGGGTAGACCTTGCCAACCTCGAGGAGGCACTGATTGCAAAGCTTGGTCCACCGCGGAAGCCAGTGCCTGCGTCTGTCGCTGGGCAAACCGCGAACTCACCACCGACCCAGTCATTGCCTGGTGCCATGGCGTGGTTTCCGATGCCGTACGGTCATCCTGCTCAGCACAGTGTCACTCCGACAGCGGTCTCTTCGCCAGTCGTTTCACCACTGTTCAATACCGACATGCAGCTACCCGTGTCCGTTTCCGGCCTAACCACAGACACGGCAGTGCCCACACTCGCTGGATTACCACTGACAGGAACTGCCATGTATTCTGGTAGAACGACGCCGTCCGTTGCCGCTATCGCAGAATCGCTGCCGACGGCTGGAAAGTTGCCTGCCACGGTAACTTTACCGAGTGCACAGCAGCCGAACAGCGGCGAATCGGTTGAAGCGGTCGCGGTGTCAGCATCCGACGAACAACTGCCAGCCGATTTGCTGTCACTGTCAGCTGGCCAGTTGCCGTCCAAGCGCAAGCTGCAGTTCACGGTGTCGGCAGTGAAGGACGACCCACTGTCTGTGATCGAGACATTGTCGACAGTGTCTGAACCAGCAGTACCGACCAGTGATGAAACCACAACGTCGTCACAGATCCATGAACCCGCCGCGGTGTCAGCTGGCAAAGCCTCGGTGAAGCGAGGGAGGTTTAGGATCTGTGACGTCAAAGAAGGTGTGATGAGCGGTGTCGGCAGCTGTCAGCAGGAGTCTGGCAGTCAGCTCCAGGAGTCTGTCGGCGGCGTAATAACTACAAGTGTCTGTGTGACGTCAGCAGGTGTAGTCACTCCAGAACAGGTAAAACACAGATGCTCTCACTCTCAGCTTTGCTGGTACTAGGCATGCTCACTGGATTTTTCATTTCATGTTTTTGAATTTTCATTATTCACAAACTAGTGTAGCATTTCACTATGAGTCTTTCTTGTACTGTTTAAAGAACTTTTCCTTTGGAACCTTCTGATAAGAGAATTTTGAAAATCGGTGCATATTTGGCAAATGTATGGTGAACACGTGACTTAGCAAGTGTTATGGTTCTTTTCTTGTAAAGTTGTTAAAAAAAGTATCGTGACAATGTTGAGAACCGGTGTCCTATATTGACCAGTGCCGGTAATGCAGTAGTGATGTTTGCAGCAGTCAGATGCGTCGTCGCAGAACGCTGCTGCCAGCTTGAACCAGAAGCTCGAGGAACAGGTCTACAATTCACTCAAACTGAAGTAAGTTGCAGTGGAGTCGTGGTATTTTGTGAATGATTGACAGCCTGTTTTGCTGCTGTATGAAACCTCAGGTGCTTGTGTGAGTATCAGCAGTCAGCACGAGGCATGTGGTGGGTCACAGGTCCCAGTCCGTGGGTGGTCTTTGCTGCACCATTTCAGCACATGTCTTGTTCACAATGTTCAGCCACGCTCATTAAGCCATTTTCTTCAATTCTACACTGTGTCTCAGAAAACGGCCCAACTTTGAAACGGTATAGCTCGAAATGATATGGATAGATTTTGATTACATTTGGCAGAAATATTCAGAAGTCTCCAGAATAGAGTTTGTATGCTTCAGTTTTTATGTAGGTTTGCTTGTTATCAAGTTATCGTCTCTCAAACTGCATGCCGAAAATAACGCATGCATGCTGTGCACTTCAGTCAGCTGTTGAGCGCGCCTTTTCTTGTAGCACTTGAGACGCAGAACTTTGTGAATAATCTGCGAAACTGATGATAGATGGATCCCTCGGCCTCACTTGAAATTTCTCTTGTCTCTGAGGTTTGTCTTCCTGACTCGGCAACAGCGACTCAACTGTGTCGACGTTTTCATCAGTACGCGCACTGCATCTGCCGCTGCCCAGACGCCTGTCAACTGTTCTGAACTTTACCAGCAGCCTATTGATGCTGTTCTTCGTTCAACCTTTGTTCATAAACTCTATCTGTTATAAACTGCCGAGAGTTGTAACCTTTACAATCTTGCAGACTTTTGTCTTCTTACTGAGCGGTGTCAAAGTTTCCGCGTTTGCTTGATACATTGTCAAAGTTCGCGTTATATTGGGTGTCCGATTTGAAAGACGAAAAGTTGATAAAAAAGCAAACCTACATAAAAACTGAATCATGCAAACTCTGTTCTAGAGACTTTTGAATATTTCTGCCAAATAACACCAAAGTCAATGTTACAATTTCACCGTTTCAAAGTTGGGCCGTTTTTTGAAACACAGTGTATTTGATTTGGTTCAGTGGTGTTAAAACGGACATTTGAGACACTGATGGTGAAGTAATGGTCAAATAACTACTTTGCAACTAATTTTTATAATGCTGTTCTAGTGCTAGTCCACATTGCATTTACGTGACAGAACTACACTTTATGTAACCTATGATGACATCAGGTTGTTTTTACGAGAGACTACAACGAATAAGCTGCACAACAACTTGTCAGTGGAAAGGTCATCCGCGTTACAAATAGAGTTGATTCGCAGTGATTTGTTTATATAAATGTACACATTGATTTGAGTTGGAATGCTGTCTGTCATAGGTGGTGAGTTGGAATGGCTTGGCTGTGTGCTGTAGACACCAGCAGGAGCTGGAGCTGATGCAGATGAAACAGCAGCAAGAGATGCAGAGATACATGCAGCAGCTGCAGCAGAACATAGAAACAGTGTCGGCCGCTGAGCTGCTGCAGGCGCTCATGTCACAGCAGTCCTACCTCAGCCAACAGTCGGCGGCGTCGGCGTCAGACAGCGTGGTTCAGTTGGCACCAGCACCGGCAGCCAGAACCACACAGGTGCTGGCACCACGCCGCCCGTGACACAGTCAGTGGTGGGTGATCTCAGTGGATCAGACACGGCACCTGATCTCCACCAGCAGATGGTTCCCGACACCATTCCGCCATCCACGGCTCGGACTACTCTGAGTCCGTTCGGCGCTGATGGGCCGGCGGCCACTGATGTCTGCCCGGGGTCTACTGTCCTCGCCGACATTGCTGTCATTCCAGACTCGCTGGATCTGGTGACGAGTGCGGCAGAGACCGCTGGCAGAGTCTGTTCGCCGGGAGGATCTGTGCGTCGTACAAACAGCCTCCGAGAGCAAGTCCGACCCTCGACCGCATCGTCAGACTCCGGAGTCAACTGCACTGAGCAGTCGGTTCACGTAGCACTACATCGCAAGCAGTCGGCTGAAGCGGCCGCCCTTCTTGTTGGAGCACTTCCACCGGCATCCGATCCACATCTGCCGGATGTAGGGTTCGTTCCGATCCAGAACCAGATGGTGTTCTCGCGGTCTGACAGTGTGGACAGCATGGCGTCGGTGACCGGCTGCTTGCTACACCAGTCGGTTGAAGTCTCGGAGGTCCACACTCAGCCGTCGTCCATCAGAGAGACTGTAGCAGCGGGAGAGTCCGGCAGTGGTAGACCGTCGGTACAGCAGCCTGGTGAACTGATCGATACGCTACAGTCACTGCTCGGCCAGCTGACGGCTGTCCACTACGACGGACCGGTTGTTTCCACACCGACCCAGTCGTCGAGTGAACCGGCCCAACAGCTGCAGCAGTCGCAGGCGATAATTCACCAGCAGCAGGAGCAGCAGCTGTCGGCCATTGTGAGCGCCATTCAGAACCTACAGCATCTGCGTACACTACAGGAGGCGATCGGTAACCTGGCGGTGGCGCTCAAGACCAACCAGTTGGACGTGCTGTCGACAGCGTTGCACGCCGGTGAGGTCAGCACGGCGTCTACTGTGTCGATGGTTCCACCACTAGCCACCAACAGCGGTACCGCTGTGCCGATTGCTTCACTTCATACATCTACAGGTCCTGCATCGGTCGCGGGACCCGGCACCGTTCCGCCGGAGCTGTGTGGAGGCGTTCCGCCGTCTCTCGGTGTGTCGCCGTACTCCGGCGGTGTGCTTCTGATGCCGCCGTCTGGACTACAGCAGTCTGCGGCGTATCATCAACATCATCAACAGTTATTAATGAGTCAGTTGATGAGTCAGAACGCTGCTGCCATGGTACAGCAACAACAGCAAGCCGCTGGACTGACACGTGGTGTTACTCCGCCTCAGATACTCCAGCAACATCAGCCGCCGTGGCCGGTCATGATGATAGCACCACGGTCTGCTGCCGGCACACTGCGACGACCAGCGCCTGCTCTGCCTCTGGCACCTGGTGTACCTGGAATACCTGGCCTAACCGGTCTACCTGGAACAGCTGGTTTACCTGGAGCCACTGGTCTACCCGTAGCACCTGGTCTACATGGTCTACCTGGTATGACCGGTCTACCTGGAGCAGCTGGTATACATGCTGCAGCACCTGGTATACATGGCACACCTGGTCTACCTGTAACAGTTGGTGTACCTGGAATACCTGCAGCACAAGGTCTACATGGCACAGTTGGTGTAACCGGTCTACCTGGAGCTGCTGGTCTGCCTGTGATGTCTGCACAACGGCTTGCCGTCACACCTGGTTCTCTGCCGGTCGCTGGGACGCTGCCACCCGGTAGCACTGCCACGGTGCGGTCTGGTGCACAGACACCCGTGGTAGTCCGCCCACCTGTGACGAGCAATACAGGTGACACAGGTGTCTCGTCATTACCTCCGAGTCTCGCTGACCCACAGCAATGAGACTATGATGTACCTCTGTACAGTCTGTGTATAGCATAATATGTTTGTCTATGCTTTGGACTGATGAGACTGTGAATCAGTGGCAATATGTCTACTCAGTAGACACTAAACACTACTGTTGTGTTGTTCAGTGGAATATGTTACTTACTGAAATGAAACAAATATTTATATTGCTGCATGTCTGAAAGCATGCACAACTGATTAAGTTATTACAGTGATAAAATACAGATATAATAAACAACGGTGGGAATAATAATAATAATAATAATAATAGTATTAGATGATACAGTATTTATATGGCACCATAAAATGGCGAAAGTTACTGTTGTCTGCTACACAGCAAACACGCTAGTCCTGAGGTGGCATCTCTTGAACGTTGTTGAGTGGTAAATAGTTAGATAATTCACTCTCAGTTATTCTCAGGAAGTGTGACGTCAGTGGTGCCATAATATGACGGCATGAGAGACTTGAATATGCTTCTGCTCGTGTGCTATGTAAACTGCACTGTGCACAGGTAACTTATTTTAATGGTATACCCAGCACTAATGTTTGACCTGAGTAATAACAAATATACAGTAATAGGATTGTTTACTGAATTATTGTGATATTCAGCAAGCAAAACTTAACCTAAAAGTTAGTATGTTTAAAATGCTAGACAGTACGGTAGTTAAAGCTTGAACTGAAGGCTGCGCGACTACATTTATTGGCCTGTAACTTGACTGTTGCTGACGGATCATTGAAACAAGAAAATAGTGGAGATGGACCGTGTGGTTAAATCCGTTGTATTACATTGACCTCACTACGTGTTTGTATTCAGTTACGTGCGGCTGTAATACGTGTACTGTACATATATTATTAATTTATGACGCTGAAATAATAAGTCGTCGACAGTTCACTAAAGTCGTAAAAATTCCGTCGTCGTTGTGGAATGAACGATGAATTGTACAGCGAGCCAAGTTGTGATAATGTTGTCACTGTTGTCTGTCTGTCTGTCCGTCTGTATGTTGCCTGTACAGTTAGCCCTTTGACGCCCACTGTTGCCATATGGGTATAGCTATAAAGCATCCTGTGCCAGACCGGGTTGAGCCGTCATTTGTAGTTTTTGATGTCCCGGCACTCTTGACGCTCAGCCCTTAGCGTTAGAGTGACCGGATGTCAAAAATTACAAATGACGGCTCAACCCGGTCTGACACAGGATGCTTTCTAGCTATACCCATATGGCAACAGTGGGCGTCAAAGGGTTAGGACGCGTTTGCTTGCCGTCGTAGTGGTGTTGTATATCGACCTCTCATACCTACGATCTTTCATTCATTCACAATCCCAATCCGATGCTTCTGCGTGACACTACAAATAATAATTCCTTCTGTCCGTGTTCCCCGGGACCAGGCAGTGTAATGTTATTGGGCGAATGATTAATTATCTGTGGTACCACTAATAAAACGTATTCTATAGGGAGACGTTGATGCATGGTCGAGTACACCGGTACTACACCCTGTAGTTAAAGATTCAGCGTTTGCATGGTTCTATGCAGTTATTGATGTTCGAGCTTAACACACAGACATTCACTGCAGTTGTTGGCTTTGGCCACTTGACAAGACAAAATTGAACGCATTGATTACTGAACATTGGCGAGTGGTTCACCTGAGCATGGTATGTCACAGACTCGCAGTGGTCGTGCTATTGTGTGCAACCATTGTTGTTGAAAACGTCAAGTTTTGTGAAAACGTGTGCACCAGACATCTCTGATGTTTGTGTGAAAATCATCATGTATGATGTATGTGATACGAGCAGCGAGTAACACACATATCCGCTAAGTTTAGATGTTGTTTTTAAACGGTTGACTGTTGGTCTGTGTGATTGGAACGAGTGGCTGGCTGCACACCTGGTGAATAGATAAGAAAACATTACACGATTATAAATGTTCGACCACTCTGCTCAAGCGTTGATGTAGCAGAACTTTCCCATTATTTCAGTACTCGTGGAATAGTCAGTGGTTTACCGTAAATTCTCTCCAGTGAACGCCTATTGTGAAATAGTCGCCGGCTTCCTATGGACGCCATGCGTCCGGCGTCCGAGATCTTTACGATGTTTAGGCGTTTCTTTGCCATCACATTCACAGTAAATCGTAAGACACTCCCCTATGATGCCAGTTAGTTTTCACCACCCGTTAATACCTCTTGAGATAATAAAGTAGCGTCTCCGTTAGTTGCGAAGGCTGATGGCTTTTCACACTGTTCACCGTATTTGTTGGCCTGTTCGTACGACACGATCCGGTACTGTGTCAAAGCGGCTAAAGATAATCGTCATACTTCTTTCACCACCTTAGCCACATCAGTCTTCACGAAACTAAACCGCATTACGAAAGTATAATTATGACGGGATCTTCGTCAACGATGGGGGGAGGCTAAATAATATTGTTGGAGTGATACAATATAGGGTCTTCATAGCTCCGCTTCCGAGCACAAACAGCACATACAGGTGAAAATACAGGTGGTCTCTCGTTTCTTTCAAGGTCACTCGAGCTTATAGAAAAGTAGGCCTAGTGTTTATGTCCGTCATATAGCATGTTAGAAACACTGTTGAAGTTTCAAATATTGTGAGGGAGCGTTCCCTCACTTTTTACCCGCGCGCGCGACACTATGCTAGCGCGGGTAATAGTGATCGCAACGTGTCTGTCCGTCCGTCCGTCTGTCACGCGCCGGTATTGTGTCAAAACGAAGAAAGCTAGCGGCTTGATTTCTTCACCATCTGGTAGCCCCAAGACTCTAGTTTTCTGACGCCAAATTTCATCACCAAATTCTAAGGGGTTCCCC
>Ga0056114_1000926_pt1 | contig 12025 bp, 9 predicted proteins | sample WorMetHERISLAND1_FD_77005 | JGI IMG/M metagenome (GOLD analysis project Ga0056114, IMG submission 77005) | Marine gutless worms symbiont microbial communities from Max Planck institute for Marine Microbiology, Germany - Olavius loisae HERON... ...
GTCTGAGTGCTGGGCAGTCACCAAGAGAGATGTACTCAAGATCGACGCCCTCGACCAATTGTGTCTGCGAAAGCTGTTAGGAATCAAATGGTACCATCACGTGCAGAATGACGAGGTGAGACGGACAACCGGGCAACCACGCCTGTCGGCTATTGTCCAAGAATGGCGTCTTTCTCTGTTTGGCCACGTTGCGAGAATGCCAGACGAGACAGATGCCAGGAGTCATATCTGCTTCCCCTTGGGAGAACTGGAGGAGACCACCAGGACGTCCTCATACTACTTGGATGAAGACTATCCAGCAAGACCTGATGTCTAACAATCTCTCACTTGATGAGGCGATGACTGTGGCTCAGAATCGTCCACTCTGGAGACTGATGTCTGCGTTTGGCATCACGCACGCCTAGTGGTGCACGCCACACAAGAAGAAGAAGAAGATACAACTGATACACGCTACCTTCCACCAGCGCCTTTGAAGTTACGACCTAACGGCACGGCACTATACAACTCTATTGTTATTGTTATTTTTTATTTATACCCTCAGTAGTATAGATCCTGAGGATTAAAAACAAGAAATTAAAATCAAGTCTGGAAGGCTATTGGTCCGGACCGTTCTTGGCAAAAAAATCGTGCAAAAGCAAAGAATTGAAACGTTGAATAAGAACAGAGATGCGCTGGAAAACGAATGAATTTTCTTTGTCATTATTATTATTGTTGTGTCCACTTTTCAAAGCTTTGTACTTAATAAAAAGGCAAAAGACCACTGGTCAGCAGTACCTGAAAATGGCTGTGTTTGATATATCCATCTGTATGTACTCCGTAATTTTTATGGATGGTGTGTAAAAATCACCCGTTCATCCTGGACCATTGAACAAATACACACAGTTTGTAGATAGCTTGGAGGTTGCCATAATGTGTTGACCATGATAGTTGCTTTCTCGCATTCTCGCTAGTTGTATTTCTTTGGAATTAAACACGGTGCAGTTTTTACCTTTCCAGAGCCATTGCAGAGATGTGAAGTTCTGTAAGACTGTAAGGACCGTTGTGGTTCAGTCCTGACAGTTTGTGGTGTATATTTTCTGTCTGTTATTAGGAGTTATTTTTTGAGTACACGTGGAATAACTTCCTCCATGCTCAGGTGGAACAGTGCATATCTGGTATCGTTAGCAACACGCATGCTGCCAATCTTTTACCACAGGTATTGAGTTTGATTTGCTAACTGTGTATGTGTACCATGTTGTATGGAGTATTAGCCAGTAGCGGTCTTGTAGCTGTGTACTCCAACCTGGATCATGTTTGTAATAAGAAATCATACCATTATTGCATCACAAGAGCATCTTCAAGCTAGCAGTTGTCGACTAACCGAGTTGACTACTGCAATGCTGTGCTCTATGGTACATCGGCAGTGGTCATCTGCCGATTATAAAAGGCACACTCCATCAGCAGGGCTCGACTCATCTTTTCTGTCCGGCCTTTGACTGACTTTTCCTCTGAGATTTGTTAAAGAGATTGAACTGAACTGATCTGAACTGATTTATTCTTGTTTAGTTGACTGTAACTGTGGCTGGTCTGTCAGTCTGGAACTTTCTACCAGTGTTTTTTAGTCAGCTGTTTTAATTTTAGTTCTAGTCGACTAAAAGTGTTGACTTCTAAGTTTTAGTTTTAGTCACCAGGACACTTTCAGTCTTAGTTTTAGTTTTTAGTCTAGTGGACTAAAATTTGCTGAATTTTAGTCGTAGTTTTAGTCACCTTTTAGTTTTAGTTACCTTTTAGTTTTAGTTTTATTTAAACTGCTAACGATATTACTAATACTAAATACCGAGTTCGACGCAGTATGCAGTATGCACTGCTGTCGGCTGAGCAGCATGCACATTTCATGGTGAGTTACGACCGGCTGACGAGAAGTAGCGACGAAATGTCGATGAAAACTTCACGAATTTTAGTTTTAGTTTCCGTCATTGATCGAATTTTCGTCATAGTTTTAGTTTCGGCGACGAAAATCAGCGAGTTTTAGTTACATAGTATTCGTCAGCATGACGAAAATTAATTTATTTTAGTTGACAAAGTTTTAGTTTTAGTCGACGAAAAAAAACACTGCTTGCTGCCTAACAGTGTATGTGTGATCCTGATATTGGCAGAGTCAACATGAAATGTTTACTTAAGTCATACCTGTTTTCAACATACTGAAGCATCTGGCACTTTAGACGCTCTATGATTGATGCGCTACAAAAATCAACGTTTTATTTACTTTTTATTTACTTACTTATTTTCGTTTATTGAGGTTTATGACAAGACCTTATTCAGACATAAACAGTGGTATTAGTCTTGCAGATCTGGTCTTGGTCTTAATAATTCGCATCACGTGTAGAAAGTAGAAACGTCTCTGATAATCATTTCTACATAGTGTTGCACATTTACATCAGTTATGAACAAAGTGAACAACAAAAACGCTGATTCTGGTATGGCATTTGGTCATGGTCATTTGTAATGATAAGACTGGATATGTATATTAACGTCATACGAATGTGTGATTATGTGTAATTCCATGTTTATCTTGGTTGATAATTTGTAGCTGCTGACAGATTTTAACCTGCTTGAGTGGATAAGTCAAGCCTTTGAAGAAAACCAGAGTCAACCGTATGTAACTGCTTTGATGTTAATGTAACTTTTTATTGATGCTAGTGACGTAAGATTATTGCAATCCGTTAATCATACTGTTGTTGACTCTGCATGTTTAGCGTAGAGTACGCCTAACTCTTTGTCAGGAATTGTCTGTGTCACTGCTGGAGATAGTGTGTTGTTGTTGTCAGTTAGCTGCTGTCTTGCAGTATTGGTCATGTTGTTATCTGTTGTGTGGTCATTGCTGCACTGGTCTTCAATGTCGAATGTAGATTTATATAGCGCATTCTCATAAAAAAAACCAGTAATGCGCTGAACACACTAGTACTGCGCAAATAAAAACGTCTTCAGAGACTGCCTGTAACTGCCCTCAGAAGCCTCCGGATCCCGCATGTCCTCGGGCAAAGAGTTCCAGACAGTCGGACCAGCAACGGCAAATGCCCGACGTCCGTAGGTACTGAGCCGGTGCTGTGGAACAGAGACTTCATGACTACTGGCAGAACGTAGCCGTTGACGATAGGCGACATCGGATACTGATATGCAGTGGTCCATCCAGGCGTGGTTGACTGATAGATGCCGTTAACGTAAAAGATGTCGTAGATATTACTAGGATGTCGTAGATATTACTAGATAGTTGTGTGATAATGAGCGATTGTTATGTTGTGCTGTGTGACAGGGGTGAGACGGGTCAGCGTCGACAGGGATACATGGGTCACCTCACTCGTATTGCTAATCGGCTCGTCAACAGTAGCAACATCGATGGTGTCACTGACGCTGCTGTAACTGCCAATGCTCTAGTGCTAGGTAAGCTCATTAACTTGTGCCTTTCAACTGATTCCCACTCTAATATTGCTTCTATTTTGCTGACCTTCATTCACACATCAGAATCACATTTTAAAGATTGAGTTTAGCTGAGCTAAACCAAAACACTTGAGTTGTTTTAAGTGTTTGATAATTACATGAAACTAATTTTATTTTAAACTGATACTATGAGCAACTGTCTCTAGTCTAAACTGCTTATATTTATGCCGTAGAAACTTTAAAATTTAAATTGAGTAGTTGCAAGTGTATTTGTTGAAGGCCTTTGACCGAGATAAATGAAAGGTTATTCATAATATATTATGTTTACTGTATGTGTAGGTTTATCAGAGCCAATGCGTGAACGATGGAACCAGTGTGTTAGTGGCGGATTAGCTGATATTAACAAGCTCAACACCGTTGAAATGGTGAGCTTTGGTCTGTCTCCACTGTTGTGGTTTTTGATACCATAACACTAAAACTGCCGACCAATATATCTTGTGGATATTAAGGTTACCTGCCTCTACCAGTAAGCAATGTGACAGCCAATAATATTTTCTTAAGAAGTCATACACACATTCTAGTCCTGATTGGCAGTAACCACTTTGCAAAAAGGCGTGATAAAAATGGCAGCAAGAGACAATGGGTATATGGTTGACCAAGTATATGATTGAGTGTGTGTATTGACTGTGGTGTGGTTGAATTCATTAGTAGGGCCCACAGTTTTCCGCGGGCCGCGGAATTTCGAGCCGAGCCGCGGAATTTTAACATTTCAGCGGAATTTGAGAAATGACCAGCGAAATAGTACGGTGATGACTGACTCATCAGTCCCTCATTTTAGTCTACTCACCTCATGAGTCATGAGTTTCATTGCACTTTTGAAAAGGCATAATGATTTTCTTTTTATGTTGCTAACATAACTTAAGGCTGGTACGCACTATCATGCTGACGATTAGTGCATATCAGCCTTTAGTAGTACAATGCCAGCCGTCAGTAACTGAAATTTCTGAACTGCTCTCTCAGTTTTCAGTCATAAATGGAGGCAGTAATGAGCTGCGGAATTTAGACGATTTTGCCGCGGTGAGCCGCGGAATTTCGCGAGCCGGTCTGCGGAATTTGGCAAAATTTTCGGCAGAAAACTGTGGGCCCTATTCATTAGCAGCTGGATACAAGTATTTATCACTGGGTGTAGATGTCAGCCATTCTTTGACACTGTTGAATAATATATCACATTCGGAGTCTGAGATCCTTGGTGTTCATTTCTGCTGTCGTGGTTTGCTGGTGAATTGTTCGGCAGTCCGTAGTTAGTGAAATGCATTCGAGTAGTTAGTGGTATGTAATCATTTGTTGTAAAGTGTGATTCATGAGTTGTGTTTGTTGTTGTTATCGCTTAGCCGGCAACGGCCGTAGCATCGCCCCACTGTGACCACGGTTGACAGCACGCCTCCAGAGGTCTGCAGGTGGAAAGGTTGTTATCTGTCCGGAGCTGATCGACCCATCTGCTATGGGGTCGGCCTGGGCGGCGTCGTCACTGACTGCTTGGTGGTCGACCAAGCGATAGGTTGATGTGACAGTTGAGTGCCTTGTGGGCTGGAACGTTGTTTGGCAGTCTGGCTACATGACCAAAAAGGGCGTTACGACGATGACTGATGGTATCGGAGATGGATGGAAGACCAGTTATCTCAGCGATGTCTTCTTTCCAGATGAATATGTTCCATTTGATTTGCAGCAGTTGCCTTTGACACTTGATATGAAAGGCCTCGAGGGCTCTGGAATCGGTAGAGAGAAGAGACCAGGTTTTGGCTGCGTATAATAATACGGACTGCACCAGGGCATGGTAAATGAGCGTTTTTGTGGTGAGTGAGAGGCGTTAGTTCTTCCAAATGTGTTATGTTTGAATCGCTGTCAATAACGCTAAGCGTAATATCTGTGACTGTGTTTGGTGAGGTGCAGGCTGGTGGTGGGACGGCTGTCCTGACGTCTAGTAGTGATGACGAGGAATTCCACAGCATATCATTTCCACCTGATGATGGAGCGCAGAAGGTAAACAACTGATGTGTTGTGGATTATGATTGTATAATGTCGTGTATTTAGCCAGGATTATAGAAATCTGCCATTGTCGTGTGTTAACTGTGATAAACACGGTATTTAGCCAGTTCAAAACTGCCTGTCAGTATATTCATGCAGTGAGTGAGCATAGTGATGAAAGTATGCAACAAACTCTTTTCTGATGCTGCTATGCCTGACATTTTTATTGACCTTGATAGCCGTGAAGATGCAGCCTCTACTTGCTGTTAAACTGGAAGCTGTGAAAGCAGGTTGTGAGAATGCAGTGTGGTGAGAGTGTACACTGTACAGAGGCATCAATCTTGACCGACTTATGTGTTCCTTGTGTGCATGAACTGTATAATATATTGCAACAATTACACGCATGGCAGTGGCTACATTCTCAGACCATGCTCCCACGTATACTGCATATTTACAGCTTTAGCTTTATATATTATACACTTTATACCCACAAACAAGACATAAGTTGGTCAGGCTTGATGCCTCTTTACAGTGTACACTCTCACACCACACTGCACTCTCGCAACCTTCTTTCACAGCTTCCACTTTAACAGCAAGTAAGTAGAGGCTGCGTCTTCGTGGCTATCACATTCAAAACAAAATGTCAGGACTGGGTTTAACAGCATCAGAAAAGAGTTTGTTGCATACTTTCATTTTGCGTACTTTTTTGTGCACTAAACACTCCATTTTCACACAAAAGCATAAAATTTTCGCTGGGGTGGGATACAACCCCTTCTTCACACCTTCCCCTCCATCCTTCATACCCTTTACCTGTACGCCCTTCCCCAACACAGTTCTGGCTATGCTTCTGAGCATAGGTTCTTATAAACACTCAACATATCATTGGCTAATATTTGTGGCTCAAGTTGAGTATGCAGGTGAGTACTGAAGACCTTTATTGCATGGACATTGTTGATAGCTACGTGTTCGTATTTTTTGAAAAATACTGCCCATTTCCCTATTAGCATTTGAAGAAGTAAGTCGTGTTGATGGTTATTCAGGCGTTCATAGAATATCAGCAACAGAAGTTGGCGAGTGATTTCGTTGAGCAGTTTGGTTTCAGTGAAGAGGAGTTCGCTGAACAAGAAGAATGTATCGGGTCTGTAATAGCTTCACTTCACTGACAGTTGGCAAATTTTCATTTTAATTCACGTATACAGTACACCTCACCATAGTATTGACTTCTGTAAGTGAGAATAGTCTCTGGGTTTAAACTGTCCAGATTGTTCGTTTTAATAATTTATAGAAATTATAGGTGTGCTTTGTAATGTATATCAGTTTGTGCCGGTAAATTGTCAGTTTATTGCTTTCGTTTGTAATGCAGGTCGCCATTCAATGATCGGGTTTCAAGAATCAACTTTGACCTGAATACAGTGGAAGACAGCGTGAGTCTCAGCTGTGCTATTTCCTGCATGTTTGTGTATCTTTATGAACGAATCCTGGTGTCATATCATTGTGTTTACCGTCGGTGTATCAAGAGTAGCTTTTATATTAAACGTTTTTGATGTGGATTCAATAATACAACTATCACAACAGTAACAGTAACGTTAGTGATCTTAGCTGTAGTCTATGCTCATGAATGCAGTGCAGGTGAAATGCCGAAGATTTATAGGTAAAATAACATGTTTTCTGAAAAAGCTGAATCACACCGCTAAATCTGCACTAAACTTACCCAACATTACTGCCTACCCACTACCCTATTCTGATATCACATCTTGTATTGAAAAACACTTAATTGCCAAGTGGCAGCACCTTTGGTGTAACTAGTGATAAACTCCATAACATCTGTATTAGTCTTCCTATAAATATTAAGCATTCTGAAGCTCAGTTAACTCACTGGGAACGAACACTCTACTCTATAATCATCTCATAATAGGTCATACATATTAAGTTCACTCGTACTTAGTAAAGGATGAAGATCTCCCAATACATATACCTTCTAATTCTTTAGTAACTGTAGAACATATACTGACTGATCAGTTTTGTTGATTTTGATATCATTCGTCAAAATTTCTATACATCTTCTCTTTTATACCTGCCATTGGCCTTGTTCATAAACTTTAAAGTTTTTCATGCATGATATTGCCGCTATTTGTGTGCTCAAAAAACGTTAAATCCTAACCAGCCAACATATTTTCCGAACTGATTGTATTTGGTTGGTTTCAGCCGACTGCTGCGGCCATGTTTGAGCATGCGTGCAGCGATCGTATTTGCCAGTTTGACGCAACTGACAGTGACGAAGAACTCTGGGGCGACAAGCAGATGACTTTTACACAGTTGTCTAACGTCAGTCACAGGTATTTGTTATTGACATTGACTGTTTAATAAATGTTCTCAATATCACTGCTATTTGCTGGTGTTATGGTTGTTATTTTTAACATGCTTATCATCAGCTTCTCTGTCCCCAATGAATCCACATCAGCTGATGTGAAGTGACAGTTTGTAAAGTGAGCCTCAGATCTGAACCGATTAAGTTTTGGTTTAAAAATTTCAAGGTCATTGGAGGTCAAAAATGACGTATGGTGAAGGATGTGTTAGTTTCAACTGCATTTGCTGTGTGAGATGTTTTACCTTTTTTTCTGACGAGCTGTTGATCTATTGAATGCGTCCTTGAAGCAATAACGTCAGAATTCCATGTGAATCTGGAAGCAGGCAGAGACTGATTAGTACTTTTGCATGGGTTGTACTCTGAATCATGGTCTTTCTACTTGTGAAAGTACACTAGTGCTTGACTTATGATCAGGAGCTCGTGGGTTCGAATCTCGTCCGCTGTTACTGTGTACCGACACCTACTCTACTCCAGGGTCAGTTTATGAGTACCAGTGAAGACCAGAGAGTAAATAGCCATACCACGCAATGCACTAGCCCGTATCTGTTGTCTTGCAGCTTCGGCTGGTGTCCGGCTGAAATGTAGATCACTGCCGCCCTGTGGGCTCACGAGTCTCAGAAAGAATTTCACTCTTTCTGCAGAATATTTCCAGTATTGCTAGTGTTTAAATTTCACTGTCTGTGTTTGGTGATCTCTGGTTGTGTGTGTCTGTATGGATGCAGTGCTGGTATTGACCAGTCCGGCCACGGTGCGGCACATCCAATGGCCCGTGGCATTGACTGTGACGGCGACGACTACGAAGATGACCAGGAGATCCTCGAGGACAGCGAGACGAGCGACGACAGTGATCCAGAACTCGCGTCACCTCACTTGATACGACAGACCAACCTCAGTATGTTCACGAGTTCCTCTGATGCCATAGGCAGTGTTTCTTAGCACTGTGGCAGTCTTAAAGTCTGCCTAAATGTCTTGTGTTATGGTACGCGGTGGCCGAGTGGTATGATGCCGGACTTTGCGATCGCGAGGTCACAGGTTCGACTCACGCCCATGGCTGCTGTGTACCAACGCCAACTCAGCGTGCCATCCCTCCGGGGTCGGTTAATGAGTACCAGTGAAAGCTGGGGAGTAAACGGGCATACCACGCGATGCACTAGCCCCGTATCCATGGTCTTGCAGCTTCGGCTGAGGGCTACATGAAACGGAGATCAGCGCTGCCCTATGGGCCCTTGAGGCTCGGGAAAGGACTTTACTTTACTTTTTTACTAGTTAAGTGATTAGATACTGTGTGATATGCATGTCTCTAAACTACTCTGCTTAATACTCAGACATAGAGAGACATTTGTGACAGCGATGTTGGCTTCCTTTAGGAACTGGTAGTGAATTGGGATTGGATAAGGTTCAATAATGATATCCCACATTATCTGTTTCTGCACAAATATTTGCACCAGTGGATCTTCAGATCACAGGGACTCAACTCAACAGAGGTGATTAGATGTGTGTATGGATGTGAGTGTATTTCAGTTGAGCAGTTGTGCCATTGTCAGGATGATGTGCTCTGACAGGTCCAAATCCAGCTGTCACTCGTAAACCACACAAGTCAGTGTTAGCAACAGGAAGTATAGTAACTAAACGTTGATTTGTAGTGCATATCACACATGCAACTAGAAAAACCTACTATGCCAACGCCTCTAATGCGCTTCGAGTCCCAGTGCCACGAATGCGCGAGTCTGTATACTGTTCTGAAACTGTTGACATCTGTTCGTGACGAAAAACGCTGCGATGGTGTTGTGGAGCGACCAGTGGATGACATTTGGTTCTCGTGAAAGTTCTGAAAAGTCCCGGACACTTGCACTCGGTCATACTGGAGCTATCAAGCTCATAAGGTCACTGTGTGTGTTGTTGTAGGTGACGAGGCTGAGGTGATAGGCTCCCGAGTGTTTGCATCGAGGCCGCTCGGTGGAGCTGATCACATGATGGCTGATATAACGGAAGTGTCACTATACAGGACCAGCGCTGCCGACTGGTAACTGTAGTTGATCACTTGATGTTACTGCCGTTCACCTGTGTCTATTCTATGGTTCATATTATTTCTGTTTTGAATATGTACATACGCACTGAGGTTACAGTTACATTGATTAAGTGAACTGTGTAATAACGTCTGTTTGTATGACTGGAATGATAGATGCAGGAATACTTCTTTTTAAATTGGAGCATTCGATACACTCATATGTACTCCTTGTGTCATGATTAAAAATGGATTCTAAAACCACTAGAGTAGCTTATGTGTAACATGGTCTGCACAGTGTCTGCTGGGAACTAGGAGTGTGTGGTTGTGTTGCTGTGTGTCAGCGTTGGAAGCAATGGTGACGCTGCAAGTCAGTCATCTGATGGCGGGATGTCTCCAAGTATGTTGTCTCTGTTGCCTTGTCTAACATTTCACATGACTTGTGCTGTGATGGTAGCATCTGTAACCACTTTGTACTACCCGTCTGTACTGAAGTCCACAGAAAAAAGCATTTCTATAACACATTGTAATGCACTATAGGTCCCATTGCACTGTGAAAAGGCAGGTCACACCACATTGGTCCCAAAGACAATTTGCTAATGAGTTCCAGGTCTTATGGACCGCTACGACACTTAGCAACTGGAATTGCTGCGGTGATGTCATGGTACGAGCTGCTGACTACTTAAGACATTAACGGCTGGATACATCAGATGTACACACACACAGTCCATCAGGTACTGTGGAGCCTGATATTGAAGGCAACAATAAATTGCAACTCCGAGCTTGTATTGGACATGTTGTGAAATGTCCAGCCAAGAAAGCTCGATAATGAGCTTACTGGACAAGTCGCTATCAAACTTCTGCTTCCTGTAGTTATATACCTATGTGAGCTGTTGTTGAAATCTGCTGGTAATGTACTTGAGCGAACCAGCCACTGTGTTGCTGCATCGAGTGTTAAGTTCTTTGTTCTCACTTTGTCTGATGAAATATACGAACAATATCTTGGTCTGGATTTATGACACTGGACTATAACTAGTGCTGAGCGAATATTCGAAATTTCGAATCGAATCGAATAGTTACTTCAGTATTCGATTCGATTCGAAACAAGTACAATTATTTGAAATTTTCGAATATTTACCATCACCAATTTCTTACTTAAAGAAGCTAAAGAAAGCTTCTTTTTAACAGAATGACGCCGATTTCTCACCTTATCAACCACGCCTAGCAACCAACAAAATGAATGTTATATTGGCCCATTATGGCTCACCAAGTACTGAAACTCCTACAACAGAAACCACAACAGTGCAGTGCCATAAAAACAGTTGAATTTATTGAGCAAGTACTTACTACTGGTGACTTTTGAGACCAACGATAACTATTCGATTTGATTCGAAATGAAAAGCACTATTCGCACAGCACTAACTATAACGGCATCATTGAAGAAGCACTTGCCAAGGAATCTACTGGATTAAATAAACGTAGTCTAACGAGACTACATGCAGCTGTGGACTGGACTGGCAGCTGTTGTGTGTTGTAGTGGACACGAGTGCTGAAGCTGTGTGTGTCGACCAAGTGAAGGTTCATCTACCATGGTATGTACTTTCACTGTCGATGGTTGTTAGCTCTGTGTATTTCTGTACCAGTACTGTCAACTGCGACAAAGAGTGCTCTAAACACTGAAGAAACTTGGCCGATTGGCAGTCATTTAGCTGCAGTGTATCGTATAATGAATACATACATTCATGATGGAAGGCTGCAAGGGATATATAGCAATTAGCACTGAATCTAATGTATCGAGATTTCATGAAGACTGTTGGTTGAAATGGGTGTAAAATTTTGCATAAAGAAACAATAAACAGGGTTCCCACGCCTCCTGGAAAGTCCTGGATTTTTTTTCTTGAAAATTCCAGGACCTAGAAAGTCCTGGAAAAGCACTTTGGTCCTAGAAAGTCCTGGAAATTAAAGGTTAAAGTCCTGGAAAAATATCCTTGAAAATTATGCATTTTTATTGGTTCTAATGGAAAACAAGCAGAAATAATAAATATCCCAGTTTGTGTTGACTTTTACTTTTACTTATTTCTGAAAACAACTACAGTCAGCATTTTACTTCATGCTACAGTTTCTGCAATGGACTATACTCCGAATGTTGTGAGTAAAAGGTGTTTTTTCTTTATATTTAAGCATTCCTGGGCTACGAAAAGGTCCTGGAA
>Ga0056114_1000927_pt1 | contig 12024 bp, 10 predicted proteins | sample WorMetHERISLAND1_FD_77005 | JGI IMG/M metagenome (GOLD analysis project Ga0056114, IMG submission 77005) | Marine gutless worms symbiont microbial communities from Max Planck institute for Marine Microbiology, Germany - Olavius loisae HERON... ...
ACATTGCCCGAATGCCAGACGAAACAGATGCCAAGACGATCTTAACAGTTTGGAGAACTGGAGGAGACCACCAGGACGCCCTCATACCACGTGGATGAAGACTATTCAGCAGGACCTGAAATGCAATCCCTGGATGAAGCAATCAACGTGACTCAGAATCGCCAACTCTGGAGACTGATGTCTGTGTTAGGTGCTATGCACTCCTAGTGGTTCATGCGAGAAAATAAGATAGGACGAATGTATGAAGTATGAAATGATGTTAGGTCAGTTGAAAATCAATGGTAACTATAAGCGTACATTAACAGACAAGATGGCACAAAGGCTGTGTCAGAACACAGGTCATGTTTAGTTTAGTTTAGTTTAGTACATGACCAAGAAATGAAACTGATTAAAGTCGGGCCAGCTGTAACACTAACTCAATGTATAGACAGAACTGGACAACAACAGAGTGACTTCAGCACTGCCACAAACAGACAACAATGAACTTGAGTTCAAACGAAAATGAGAAAGTCTGGCAGCATCAGCGTTCTAGAAAGTCTCACAGTTTATGAACTGTTAATTTAGTGCCAGGTACATATACATAATGTCAATCCACATTAACAAATGGATCATTGTTACATTGCTGCATCATCTTGCAAAATTAAAATGAACGATGTACTGAGATAATAAATTTCAGGCAAAATTTAATGAAACACAATAACAATTATATGACGTTCCTATAAAAAATATCACAGTAGTGATTTTCCGATTAAAGCATAAAATTCAGATGACACAGCATGTGTTAGTGGCAAACAACACAACGCTTATGACCCAGTCAAATGGATTTGCATTATCATCCAACGATGTCGGCGATCATTTTTCACACCAACATTCAAAAAGATGAAATGAGTCCAGTTCCATTTAGATATAAAGAACTCTCCAAATGTCATGTATCGAGCTACAGGGGTATGGTCAGTTCAGTCCTTGGACACTTTGGTCCTTTTTTGGAGGACCGAAGTGACCAAGGACCGAACTGGCTCAGTCACTTCACTTCGGTCCTAAGGACCGAACTGCACATCAAAAGGACCGATCTGTACATGCACTTCGGCATAACAGATATCAATGTCAGAATGCATGTGCATCGACGGCGTTATAGTGACGCTGGATAGCGACAATCAGCAAAGACGACGCGACGCTCGGCGCCAACGCGTATCCAAACAGACGCCGTGTGTAGTCCGACTACGCTGTCTGACACATTGCGTGGCGTTGAGTCGGCAGCGAATGCAAGATAATAGTGCTCAGCTGTCAGCGGCGATGCTCTGTGTACTTTGAGCAGACATTAGAGGCTGCAGACCCGCTGTTAATTACTGTTGATTAACGACGTCAAGACGTCACGGTCAATCGCACACATCGTCACGCTATGCTGAGTACTCAGCTGCGTGAAAGACCTGGGCTGGGGTCCGTATGGATATAAGCCGCACGCTCAGAACGCCTGTGCCCACGTATAGTCTGCTCCAAGACCAAGTTCAATATCCAGCAAAGCACGTAGGCCCTATGCTGTCGCGTCTTACAGTCGAGCTCCAATAAGATAAATAGCCTTTCCAAGTACGGCCCAAAAATCCATTCATCACTGTCCTGTATACAGCGTAGCGACAGGCAATCATTAGGCTATTCAAACCCGTCACAAAATCTTACCTTGAAACAAGCCTACGAAGCGGCGTTGGATGGCGGCTACACTATAACATCTCGGGACCGAAGTGATTGTGCAAAGGACCGAAGTGGCTGCGTCACTTCGGTCCTTAGGACCGAAATGACTGAGGACCAAACTGACCAAGGACCAAAATGGATGTGCACTTCGGATGTAGACCAAGCTACAGGCGCTCTGTAGGGCATCTTCTACATCGACCTGTGTATTCTAGTATTTTGAAGTAACAAGACCGAATGTGTTGAGTTGAGTACAGTTTAATGTCCCACTCAACAACTATACGTTAGTTTTGAGATGAATTTCCCAGCCAATATCTTGACTGGTACAAAACACCCAGCCTTCTCAACCAATCACTTGGCTGATAATAACAAAACTAAACAAGAGTGAAAGAAATAAACATTGTCTGCACGTAACTGATAATAAAATATACTGAAAAAAGAAGAGAGAGAACGCAGCAACAATATGCTGAGCACGCAGTCCAACTTGCTATCACATTTGAATTGTTCTGCTTCTACAAGGTAGTGCAGCAACATATTCGAGGCGAGGCGGGAGTCGTACTTCGAACACTGTTGTAAATCTTGCGGTGAAAATTTGACAATCGGTTCACATCTGCCATAGTTAAGACGAGACATCAACGGTCTTGTTTGTATTGTGGTATGAGTGTTATGCATTAACTGTGCTCGGATTGGATTGGATTCTGCAGTGTTTTACGTCCCCACCAACAGAGTATAGGTTATATGGGAGACGGTTTTTACAGGTCAAAAGATCCAACCAGCAAGCTTGGCAAGCAACAATGAAACGGGTGCAGGCGAGGGTTGCACATGATAAAACAACCACGCCGCTTGCACAATCATCAGCGCTATGCATTAACAACACGGCCATACAACAGTGACTTGCACTTAACAAACAGGCTGCAAAAAACACAACCAATAAATCACAAACGTGAAATACACACGGCAACACTGATGCCAGCCGACGCCATACAACTACAAGATAAATTCACATCACCGGGCGTGAGCCACTCAACCAGTGATGTAGCTGTATCGCCAACCAAACATCAGACCTGCCCGCAGTGTATTCACCAGTATAACAAGCATTACCTCGTACTCGTACATTATTATTTCATATCACGTGATACAACAGTACATGTTGGGCTGTGAAACCACAGCTGGCCTTTGGAGACAGACGAAGTACAAAAACTTCCAAATATTTAGTTGACGTTGCCAAAATGCGAATGCTTAAATGCTTGAGCTGAAATCTGACACACACATTTACTGGCTTCTGGATTATCATAACAGATACAGTAACTTCTGAATCACACGGTTGCCATTTTGCAGCCAGACTTTAGTAACGAAACACATTTCCTACAAACAATCGAACTCATTCGGAACTGGCGTAAACCTGCCAGTCTTAACAAAGCAGCTGAAACCAGCATTTGAGAAACGTTGAGTGTCGTAACTTAGTGCAAGTGACTAGATGTGACACGGAACGGACATCTTCGTTGACAAAAACGTAAACAATACTGTGACGTCAAAGTGTCATGTCGCCGCGGCCGGCTGTGGAAACAGGAAACCGGTGTAGGTTGACAGAAACTGACGGTTCTGCCAGATTATTGCTCCAGCAGCAAACATCAACACCATGCATACACAGCGCAGCCTGTGACACAGCAGATCAACGTCACGCTCTACGTATTCACATGCCAATCACACTGTGGGCCATAAAAACGTGCCACTTTATTTGGGATCATAACTCCCATGTTTCGTGGTGGATTTTTTCACTTCTTGCACCAATGGAACAGGAAAAAGTACTCTATCGGGGAATTACGAAATTCGCAACTCTACCACAATTGTGTCTCTACACTACCTGAGAAAATTTAAAAACACACACAACAGCACATTTTGAAACCACTGTCAGTGTATTTTAATGCTCAACGCCATCAACGGCAAGAACGAGTCCACGTGAACTGTTTCCAGTCCTTGTTAGGAAATTCCCTTAACAGTCTTCTGGCAGAAAATCTTTTACATTCCCACAGGTTTTTAATAAAAATTGTATCTTCGAAACTCAACATTAGGTCTATTATTCATTTACACAGTAAACATTCATGACGTGCGATGTGACGCAATTGTGACGTCATAACCGATGAGAAACCACTAAATAAGTAAACCAAAAAATAGTGTAGAATATTTATTACTTTTTCCGTTGGTACACAAAGTGTTGAAATCCACCAAGAAACGCCGAAGTTATGGTCCAAAATAAAGTGGCACGTTTTTTTATGGCCCACGGTGTATAATAATAATAACATACGTGGATTGGACAACAAATCTCTAATACTTAGCTATAGAAGCCCAATCAATACTGGACGTCAAAAGAAAGAAAATATCTTTCAACTCATCTAGTTTCGAAAATTGTAACTATGTCCTTGTAATGTTTCGGCTACCGTAGTGAATTTTCATTATTAACCAATTTTATGTCATTTATTCAGCACTGTAACCAATGCCAGGAGCAACGGAACACAATAATCTCCACTGTTATCACTATCCTCCTGCGTAGCAGACACGTAGTTCTGCCACTTCTGCACTGTAAATCTCAAACAGTCTGTAACCAAACCTGTCGCACGCACAGTTCAGGCGTTCACTCAATACGTTTGTATCTGATGTGAGATCCCACAGCACCAGTGTAACCTATGTTAACAGGGCTTTTACCTTACTTACTTTACTAACTTACTGTTACATATTTACTTTGTCTCCATTCATTGTTTACCTTCAGATATTCAAGTTACCTTTACCAAGTTCTCTGGATTTAACACCGTTGACCTCACAATCCACATATTTCCATACCACTCGTAAAGATCATTTAATGCCGTTTGACCAAAACAAGACAAAACCGCTCCCCGCCACAGCTGACCTGGTGTTCAAGAACGGTCCAAGCAGGTGGATGCCTGTATGTACAAATACAAGAATAACGGCAAGCAGAGCGAGAACGACGTTGATGAGTCTTGATACGAGAACGCGGACAGTAGAGCCGTCGAAGCCTTCCATTGATATGAGCTGCTGTTGCTGCTGCTGCAACTCCATCTTCGTTATCTGCATCACACATCACCAGCAGCATATCAAACTACAACACAACTACCGGTATGCAGAAAACAACAACAACTTGATGAAAAGCTCGACAACTTGGACAACTATGCCCCTGATGTTCAAATCATCATGCTAATCCACACATTTAAACTACTTTGTCACTGCATGTACAGTAAAATAATTGCTCCAACAATCTTTGAGCGAGAGGTTCACTTGAGTATACAGCCAAACCTTGAACAACTGAGCAACCACGCATACGGTAGGTCAGACAGTTAAAAAAATTCAAGTTATTGGAAGAATCCAGTCAGTAACTGAGACATTGCCATTCTTCAGTCAACACCCTTCACACTCACACAAGATGCTGGCATTTCATATCACTAGTAATACAAACAACTGGTTAATAACTGAATGGGACAGACAGCTGGTAAAGAGACAAAACGTTATTAGGTTCACTGCAAACTCTAATCAATTAAAAGCAGCATCACTTCTCTAAATGTTTTATATAAATTCTTGATGTTATTAATTTCAGTCTCATCTTGAATTAAATCACTATAACAGGATACAGTTGAAACGTCAGCAGAAGAGTTGTTCATAACAGACAGATGAGCGTTCGTGACAGCAGTCAGTGACACATCATCGACAGTAGATGTTACCTTCGTCTGACACGACTCTAGCATGTCCTGCATGTCACGAGTCCGTTCTTCAAGTTGGTATTCCATCTTCTCCTCAAGGCTTGACAATTCCTTCATTCAACAGCACCACAATATCACACACTTCGTTATAGTTACATCTTAACTGTCGGTCATGTGATAAACTTATCAACACACACACATTGCAGAAGAACTGCATCATTTCAAACACTGCACGGTACAACGTCAAACGTGTCGTCATCTACATTTCAACAGGAATTTGACATTTAAACGTCAGTTAACTAGTAACAGCCCCAGTTTTCTGCAGCTGCATCAGATCAACCACTTCCCTATACATCGTTCAAAGGATAAATTGAATTGGATTGTGCAGTGTTTTACATGACCGTCAACACAGTATAGGTTATATGGGAGTCGGTTTTTACAGGACAAAAGACCCAACCAACAGTATCAAAGTACTGAAGGAAGATCTACAAAAGAACAAAGCAAAGAACGAAAACAACTAAATACACAAATGGACACACAATAATGCACACAAAAAAAATATACACAAACTAAACACAGCAAGTCCCCTAGTCTACACTAATATGGTATGACTAGGGGACAGCTCCCACAGAGGGTAGGGTCGCTAGGCCTGAACGGCGGTGGGTCTGCCGCCGCGGTACCCCCATTCAAAGGATGAAATTTTAGGACATGTTGGTGCAGAATTTTTACAGGTCATGCACCATTCCATACAGTGTCGAATCACCAACAGCAAATAATCAGTGACTGCCTCAAAGACATTCGAACCTCACACATCTAGACAGACTAGAGTCAAACGGAGTCACTGTGTGTATCTCCAGTAGTTAAAGACAGGAAGAAAGGTAGGAGGCCAGACAGAATGTGTGGCACACAGCAGTAGAAATGAAAACGAGAAGGCGAGGAGATGTAGAGACCTGTTTGATGTTAGTCACTTCATGTTGGTGAAGTTCCATCATGTCGTTCAACTGTTCCTCTAAATGCTCGCTGCGTAGCCTCTCGTCGTCAAATGCTCGTTGAAAGTACGCCTGGCTCTCTTCAATTTGGTTCTGTAAATCAGGCATTTCGTCTGACAATTAACTAACACCAATATACAGTGTAAATCAAAAAACTTTATCCACCTCTGAGCTTTCGTGAAACGTTTTCCTGTGGCTATGAAACTCACAAAGCAAAATTTTATACCCTAGTTACGCTAGAGGTGGAATGTGCCAAAATGCAGCCGGAAAGTCGGAATGAAAATTTATTGTATATTATTCCTCGATTTTTGAAATGCATTCTGAGAGAAATCTGACTGCATTCTGCATGCATTCTAAATATTCAGGCACAAACATGTGGAATCTTACATGGCTTAAATGCAGATGATTGGCAGTCGATTCATGACGTCAATCAAAGCTGAATCGAAAACGTGAATCGTTAGTCTGCAATGAGTCCAAGTCGCACTGCCAACTTGGCGCCAAGGAAGAAGGGAGCCAAGAACTTCACCAATGGCCGTGCCCATAGGACAGAGGTGCTGAAGCCCAGAAAGCTCCTGAAGAGCCAGCTCCTGTTGCTGAAAATACACCAACACCTTCGGAGTTTGAAGCAGAGTCCACAGGCCATCACCGTGCTTACCAGATAGACACAGTGGCCAGAGTCCAGCAGCCAGCAGCACAGTCCTCCTCTGACAGTGATGAAGAGTTTCCTCTCAGTAAGGCTGCCAAGTCCCACAAGAAACACAACATGGAGCTGGTGGCTGCTGAGTTCTCTGAGGAGTAGGAACAGGAGCAGGTTGACTGGCTACAGGCCTCCAAGCAATAAAAATCACACTAACTACATCAAGAAGGGTTGAAAAATACACTATGGGAACAGTAAGCCAGAGAATGGACAAGACCAGTCACTAGCTGAGAAATGGTATGCTAATATGAGATCAAGATATGGCAAGCAGCAGCAAACTCCGTGAGGTTCCAGAAATATTGCATTGACTGGCATTCCCTCATCATCTTGGGGTACAAAGGACGGCTCAGGAAATCCTAATCTCCTGTCTTCAAGACACTCCGTGAGCTCAGAGTTGCTGAAGATCTCAGAATCAGACAAGCTTCCATATCCACTGATGTCCAGTGTCCATCAGCTGAAAACGCTGTGTTGAGATGTTTGCAAAACTTGTTAATAGCTTTGTTGATCGTCGTCTATGTCAAGTCATGCTAGATCATCTGCAGTGAACTTGTTGCTACGAAATGTTTCTGGACTTTGGGTGGAGTATGCAAAATGCCCCAGGCATTGCACTTCATATCACCATGATCAGGTGGGTTCTGGGTTGAGGTCCGGCGAATTTGGTGGCCACACATCAATACTATAGATACAATGTGAAATGTAAAAATTTACTGGATAATTGTGCACAATATGACACGACTTTGTCAATTTCGAGATAATTAAACAAATTTTGCTTAAAAAATATCAAACATTGGGAAATAATTTCCAAAAACCTCAGGGGATAAAATTCTTTGAATCCCTCTTGCAGCATACTGCTGTCTACTCCAGCATGTAACCATGATATTTCACGTGCACACATCTGATATAACAGGTAAAGTTAGTCTGTGCTCAGCGTTCATCCACGACTGCAGATCACAGACAATGCCAGCAACTCACAACCAAACAATCAGTCAACAAACAGCAAGGTCAAATGCATTTCCATCAATAACTATAAGAGAATCTACACATGCGTATACAAGGGCAGAATATAAACCTGGAGGTCGGCAATCACGTCCTGTAACTCAGTCTGCATCTCACGTCCTTGCTCCAGCTGCTTGAGAAGAGACAGCGTTATGTTGTGGTCATTAGTGGTGGCTCGCGGCTCGTCAGTGGCAGCCCGCGGCTGCAGATGATACTGAGGTGCTACTGGGCCGAACTGTGGACTGCACTGAGCACCGAGGCTGACTGGCGGCGACGACTCGGACACAGCCACCGACACGTTCTCCTCCGAGTGATACTTGAAACTAGCCACACACCGTCAGCCACACTGTCTCAAACAGCCTGAAGATTTACTTATTGTCACTTTTTAATTGCAATTAAAAACTAAATCACTTATCCAGAACTAATACTATACCAAGTCTGAAGTTAATACACCCAGAAGTTTTCGCATAAAATTATATTAAGTGTACATATAAACTCAAAAAATAGACAAAGAGTTTATGTCATGGATAGTAATATAATGCAGTATTCCACAGTAAATTGACAATAGACATACAAGCAGTGTGAACAGAAACTTACTCAGACGGTAACGTTCCACTTCCTTTTCGAGAGTTTTTTGTCGTATCTGGCTTTAAGTTGTGTGACTCACTGTGACTTTCTAACAGCACAAAAACAGCTGATACAAACATCAGAAATGCGGAATATTAACCAAGAACCACTGCATTACAGTCTCAACGTAATCTTCACACAGATGACTTATAACAAACGTCAATAAATCATGGACTGCATTTATTCATTTAGTTCATGGCTGTCACAGCCCAAATTGGAGTGAACGGACCTGACACTAGTTGATCTCAGGGTGAAAATCAATGACATTGTAACGTGTTTCTGAGTCAGAGCTACTGCTTGTCATACGAGAGATGTCATCCAGCAAGACAAAGTACCAGCACACTGATCATGCTAGACAATCAGCCTTCTGGAATGGAAGACATCTGTGCTAATTTTGTCAGACATGATCCCCAACAGTCCAGATCTGACTAAACAAAACTGGGGAGAAGTAGATCACTGAGTCTACCAGACAGAAGTGAATGACGTCCATGAACTGAAGCAGCATCTGATTGATGTCTGTGATAGCTGGGAACACGTTATTGACAAATCAATTGATAAGTGGTGCAAATGTCATCGTGTGTGTGTGTGTTTGCACCAAAGGAGATATTCTCAGCATTTAGTGAGATTTCAAAACACAAATACAACTCATGTTTTATTGCTAATTTTGTGAACAATGACAGCAAACTGAAGTTATTGTGTTAAATGTGTCAGAAATTAGCTAATTAGATAATTTGACTCCATTTGACCTTTTGACCCCAAATTTGACCTTCAAGGTCAAATGTCATTTCGGTAACTGGGTGATTCTGAAAGCCAGGACCACAGTGATACTTTCTAGTATGGTTGCCAGCTTTGAACAAAAAATGCCATCAAAAGTGTTTTTGGGGGCCTTGGCCTGCTGACCATATTGTAAGCCAGGTTTTATAGCAGCACTGAAAGGTTGAAAAATGGACCAACATAGCTCCCCATACAAGGACATGTGTGTGTAAAAGTGTGAATACAAAATTTACCTCCAAGCATGTTGATTTGATCGGCACTTCCAAACTTGTCGCGGAGTAAGTGCGCAAATTCCTTTGGTTTATTCACCATCGACCTGTCATAAAAGAAATGTGAAGCAACATAATGCTGATCAGATTCAGTTTGTGCCAACACAATCGGTGGATATGCTCTCGACTGGTATGTCTACTGTAGTCTAATACAGTTCAATTACAGACTGCTAACATGACATCCTAATACACTACTTATATACATAAATTTTTATTCACATAATTCACTTACGGTGACATATGAAAAACAACAGATCAAGCTGGATAGCAAGGTCACAAAGTGACACTGATAATGGCCGAAATACTTAATGAAAAACTTGTAAAAAAGTAAATCTTTTGATTACATGGATATTGGCTGGGGAGATTGCCTTTGAAAGTGACCAATTTCACACATTTCAGACCTCAGTGACCTTGACTTGGATCAGGTTTTACGGCACACCGTCGTTTATCACTCATTGACCTCTATTTAAATATCAAATTGCATTCAAATCAATTTTTTGTGGATGGACGAACGGACGGACAGATGGACACTGAGACTGGCTTTCTTAGGTTGACTCTCAGAGGAGTTTTGGCCGTAAAAACACAAGTACATAAAGCAGAGAAAAATTCAATCTTTTATTGTGCACTAAAAGGAGGCCAATGTTGACAAGCCTACAGCGAATGGCAGGGTATTCCACACACTGACAACTTGATCAGCAAAGAAATTTTTGCGAACATTACAGAAACACTGGGGCTTGTATGCATGAGTTCGTGTTCCTACAATAGATCAAAACTCAGAGAAATCATCCAAATTAACCTGCACCAGACCAAAAATAACACTGTAACAAAACACCTGGTCTAGGTGCAGTCACCGTCCTTTCAAGCTGTGTAGACCCAAATGACACAATCATTCACAGTATGAATAGCACTTCATACCTACGGGTCTTTTCATATACGGTTTCTGAACTTTCTCTATTATTAATGTCACGTTTAAGAGTGGTTGAGAAGATAAAACTTAAAAACAGGTTCAAAGCGGATTCCATGAATAATACAACTGAACATCAATCAATAGTTCGTGTTTAACCTGATGCCCTGGCCAACGTCTTTCAGTACAGTGCGTGCATGCCGGTGAGGTTGCCTACTGCCACCGGGGTACACAACGCCCGTCTCATCCAGCTCACGTAGTCGGCTAGTGTACATCTCAAGCTTCCGCTGCAACTGACCAATCGTCTGCGTCGACTTCTGGTTGCGTTTCTCAAATGCCGCCTTGACACGATTTGCCTGTTGTCGGTCGACGTTGGATTCATCCATTGCAGACAGACGTAGATACTCGTTAACATTATCTGGACAAAAATCATGCCGCTCAACAAATTTCACTTAGCTACACAACTGATAAATTATGTATGTTATTAGCACAATGAAAGCAGGTAAATAATGAGTGATAAGCACTTGAAATATGTCCAACTGTTAATATTTTCATCAACCATAATTAAATGATAAGGAAGATTCACAGTGTGTGACAATTCTATGAGACATCAGTGAGAAACAGTCATATGAACAAAGTAAATATGATAAGGAAAACTATCTGAACTGTATACAGAAACAGTCAGATTGCCTATCTGTGTATGTATGCAATGACACCCACCTTCCTTTGATGCCTGTTCAATCCTGATTTGATCCATCATTCGTGCAATTTTGGCCTGCAAACGTTCTCGTGCAACTTTTGTTCGTTCGCGATCAACAGCTGCACCTCGGCCATCTGGCTCATCTGAGAGGCTGACCTCTACCTCGACTTCAGGCACGTCACCGCTTGCTATCAGTCCACTTCCATAAGACTACACACACAATGAACAACAAAACATCAACACTGACATGAGAGGTAATCCTAGCACAAAAACTTGGCAGTAAGAAATATCAGTTGTGATTATGGACAACATAACTACAATTCATTGCCCACTGCAAAATATATTCTCTCCGCAGTAAAAAAAACCGAAAAGTTAAAGATAACACTTCAAACCGGAGCTATAGCAACATCTATTATGTACATTGTACATGTGACAATATTAACCCTATCACTGATTTTACTACACTTTATACATCACCAAAAATTGTCAATGCATAATCATTAATCATTCTTGGGTAAACTGGCTCTACTGGACCTACAGGGTGGGCCAAATTAAGTGACACCTCTTTACATTTTTGCTTGTAACAAATTAACGCATAAACGAAATTTTATGATTTTTGGCACAAATAAACTACATAAAGCAACAAATGGTATGCTGCCAATTTTATGTTAATGA
>Ga0056114_1000928_pt1 | contig 12022 bp, 6 predicted proteins | sample WorMetHERISLAND1_FD_77005 | JGI IMG/M metagenome (GOLD analysis project Ga0056114, IMG submission 77005) | Marine gutless worms symbiont microbial communities from Max Planck institute for Marine Microbiology, Germany - Olavius loisae HERON... ...
CTTGACTCGGGGTGTTTCTGTTTCTCTTTTTTTTTTAGTTTTTTAACGCGGGGCGGTGGTTGGGGGGGTGGAGTTGACTGGTCTAGCCTTCACTTTGGTTGGCTGACTTTCTCATACTTGTGAGTTTAAAATGTTGGACCACCTTACAGCTGAGTGGGTGGTTTGGATAGGTGTCTGTGGTGTAGATCTTGCAGTGTTCATGTCGTAGGAAGATTGCATATCATTCAGCATTCATCAGACCATTCCACTCTCATGTAGCGACTGAGCAAGTTGTTTACGCCCATGTCTAGGCCAACTCAGCTTCCTACCCTTAGCGGGATCAGAAAGTCTAGCAAATTACCTGCTAACAAACATGACTGGTTTGGTAGGTGTTGTGACTGTCGTCCTGAATAACGAGTCCACTTTTCCACTACCGTTCTATGCAGCAGCTAATTGTATGGTAAAAATTTCGTAAAAACCCTAACCATCCATCTATTCATCTATTTATTCCGATATTGTACAGCAGTAGGAATATGCTCTGCATAACTACACGTCTGTGTCTTTTGTACGTACTAGAAATATTGTTTGCAGTTGAGACGGGGAACTTAAACGGTCCTACCTCGGTACACGGACGCCTCGGACCCATGACAGTTCATACCTAAGACTTTTGGGACCTACAGTTTGATGCCGAAGAGTCTTGTGTCCTAAGTTGATGTCATGCTGATATCGCCATATACTTGTATGTGTTGCTGTAATCAGTAGCGGTCCATGTACGGTAGCCCAGTGGTTTCACCGGATTAGCATTACTGGCATAATCGTCATCTTAACCACATTTTACCAGCTTCACTTGTCGCCTAGTGTTATTGCATAGGCCTAGTATTGCCGTCTTTGGTCTCCTGTGTCGTCCAATCACTTGTATCTCCGACCTGCAATACACGATTTCCTCTGTCCACTGTGCAGCTGGAAGCATAATATTTGTGGCTAGTCCGGAACAGTGGTAGTGAAATGCATAGAACTTTAATTATCGTATTTATACCATCTTCTGCGGCTTGATAGTATTTTGGTAAAAGGCGGCCAAAAGTCAAAAAGAGGTCTATGTCGAAATATGGCAGTTGGCATTTTTCCGTTTCTAGTCTGCTGGTATTTTGGCATTAATGATTGTTGCGCTATATTCAGAATGGCGACGATTATGAGTTTCTATGACAGTTTCGTTGGTGCACGTCTGTTTACTCGTCCGGTTTTGCACTGCACTTGTAGCCTGTATCTTCAGTGCTTTATACCGTCCTGTAAATAATATCACGCATGATATCCACGATCACATACCCTGCACTGGTAGTATTTTTGCCCTTTTCAGTCACTCACTTTTGTATTTTATTTCGTTTCAGTGGTGCAGCTAGTAAACAATTTCATGAAAGTTTGCGTCTGCAACAAGGTCCAGGATCTGAGCCACGGTGTGGTGGTGGGGTCTAGAGACGAAATCCCCTGAAGCTGAAAATTTCTGTAGCAATTGAATGGAAAATTGGACAATTCCAAGCAACAAATACTGAATTTTCAATGATCTAAAGCATTCTGTGAAAGTTTCAGATGGGGCATCGGGCCATCGGCCCCCTCTGGGCCCCGTGGCCCCGTTGTCTGCACCATGGGTCAGTTTGGTCAAATATACTAGATAGTATATTTGGTTTGGTTGTGGTTTTTGCGATGTCTGAACGTTGGTTGTATGAGTATGACAGATGTTGTCAAATGGTGAAAGCTTGCGCACTGATTTGTGTCTAAAATGAGTGTTAATGGATGCTGAATTAACTATGTCTCTTCACATACTCATTTCTGTCTGTTTTCACTGGGACATTTTCACGCAGCTGGGAAAAGGCGCCGGTTGTCTCTTGTTTTCTGTCCAAACACGAATCTAGCTGTAGAACGAACAAGAAGCCAAGCTGTCGCTAGGATAGCCGACCGTACTGCCCATTTGGGTGTTCACGTGACGTCATCGGTCACGTGACCATTTGATAGCCCATATGTCATTTCCTATTGTGGTCCTTTGGAGCCCAGCCTCTATCTCTAACGGTTTCCGAGATATTCAACGTCGAATGTAACGCAATGGTTGACATGACTTTGATACGACCTCTAAACAAAGGTCAAGGTCATTCATTCATTTTAGTACCTTTCGATATCTCATATACGACTTCCTATAGGCTCTCAACACTGTAACATAAGCACGACCGTACCGGTACTGAGTACGGTCGGCTCATAAAAAGCTTATACGACTTACCACCGTTAAGGGGCGTTTACACGAATGACAACGTCGTCACCAGCGACATTGTCGGCCGACAGTCTGAGCGGACCTTTACTGTTCTGCACTGCTATTTGTAGTTGACGAAGAAAAGGAAAAACCTAGCAGCGACTAAGTTTATAGTGTCATTATCAGGCAGAGCCATTGCGAGTTCACACCTAGTTCATTTCGCTTATCTTTTTTCACAGACGCGGACTCGAATGATTGCCAGCCGACTTGTGGCGAGATGTGAGCCCGCCTTTCGGCTGCTATCTTTCACACCCGCCGTTGCCATTCACTAAGGATAGAAGGCTGAGTTGACCTGCATTAAGGGTCTGTATAGTCCGCGTTCAGTTGCTGTAAGTCGTAGTAGACCGGAACGCTACCGAGTTTTCAGTTTGAATATGAACGCTACAGCTAGAGAGCCTTCAGTGAAGGCATATCATATCCTGGAAAACGGCCATTAACCCACCCCTTTGCTCGGGGGTGACGCCCACCAGTAGATGTTTCATCTGAGTCATGCTGTTACATGGGTAGCCGTAGTTCGCTTAACCACATCAGGCGTGACATTCTTATTATTTAACGCTGCTTTCGTGTCTTAACGTTTTTTCACTCTTTTGCTATTTGGTGCCCTTGTTGTGCCTTTAGGGCGCTTAGCCTACGTCGCCCTAATCTTGACTTATATTGATTGATTGATTGATTGATTGATTGAAGATTACAATTGGATCAGCCTTAATGGTAGCATGAAGCACAGGCGCTACTTTATCCCATCACCTCGCCGCATTTTGCAGACAGTTGCTGTGTCAAATGCAAATAGGAAATCAATCTATCGACCTGTGTCATTCTCGATGACCTTGAACGACGACCTTTGAAGGTCGTTTCGGTGGTAACTTCTGCATTTCTCATTCGAGACGCATGAAGCTACGCATTTGAAACCGGCAGGCAACAAGGAAGCAATGCTGTCGTGTGGATAAATGATGCGACGCCTTCGCCGCGCGCGGTCAAGCGGCAAGAAGTTTGTCGGCGATAGCTGAGTTCTTGTTTCAACTTCTTGGCATCTGCAGTCTAGCGAAAAACAGCGGCAGACGACGCCTCTGTAGCAGAGTTCATACGCCCCAGTCGTTCCGTTGTCAACATGATGTCGCGCTTATAATTCACGAGCGACAACTGTGCACTCGACTCTAGCTCGATCGCCGACATCAATAATATGACTGACCGCCGTGCTATTCCAGCAGCAAATTTCGTTATACAATCATTAAGACAGACAAGATCACGAAATTCCTCTTCCACGTCTCGTTAATACGATATGATAACATAGTATAACATGCTAGCTGAGGGTGTTCAGATATCGGTCTGTATGGTATTAACGCGACCAGGTGGCCTTCGCGACATACGGCTCTCACGGATAATTATAGACTATCACAAAAACGAAGCATTTTCGTTGGTGAAAATGTATTCGACGATATGTGTAGAATTGGCAGGCGATCATTTTAGTCTTCGTTTGACACAAATCGATCCACTTTTGACGAAGATGCGCGAAAACGATTTTTACATTTTCTTTCCCAGTGACCTTGACCTTTGACCTTTAGACCTCAAATTTGCTGCCCTATAGTTACTCTTGTCCGGCGCTATGTTTTCCACTAAATTAGGAGTTTCTACGGTTTTCCTATTTCGAGAAAATCAGAGGCACGGGGCGGACGGACAAACGGACAGGTGCAACACTTAATGCAGCCCCCAGGTAGGACCGCATAATAATGAGATTATTTTATGGTCATGTCGCATTTCCATCGTAAATCTAACGTGCATGACGTGCTTAAGGCTGTATAGCCTCAATCAACGGCGAACGGTTATTTCTCACTTGCACGAGTAACTATAGCTATCACAGCACAAAATGATAAAAAGCCAGCGTCTACAGCAGAGCCATTGATATAGTTGACTACCGTCAATGCTTATTTAATGAAGCAGCAGCCACATCTCAGATCAGACAGCTGATTGTTGACTGCAGACTACGATTGTTTATACCCACATCGCCGTTCAGAATTACTGAAACCCGACGCTATTATAGCCGTGTCACGGAGGATGGAAGGCTGAGTCGACCTAGGCGCTGCAGTGAAGGGGTGTGGTTGCTACTGTGATAAACACGAGTGCACGTGCTGAAAAAAATTCGAGTCAAGATGCCACCAGTATAGACAACAAAGAAAAATGGGGTAAACAAGGTTTTATGCTCAATGATTATGTTAGTGGTAATGTCTCTGCCTGGCACCTACTCGAATAATGCCTAGCCTACCTGAGCGCTCCCCAGACTCATGGTCGTAATAAGGGGGCCATTATGCGGCAAGGAGGGGATAGGAAAGGGAAGGGACATGACGGGAGAGGAAGAGAAGGGAGGACGGGAGGAAAGGGAACAGAATTGTCCCTCTCAAAAAGGACGCCCTCCCTGGGTCCGCCACTGCGTTTGCCTCCCCTCACGCGACGCATCCCAACGTCGTAAACGTTTTCGCATGCCTGTATGTATTATTTGTAGCCGTCTACAGTGACCTCGTTGGAGCATAAAATAGTCTTTGCCAGTATTATCAGTGTTCATCGGCGTTCGTCTGATAGCAGACGAAACATATAGACGCAAGACGCGCGCAGCCTATTATGGCAGCAACCGGACAGCAAAAACACCAGTGATGGATACACGAGAACGTAAATCATGACAAATACTGTGGATACGGGAGGCATTGCTGGCGTATCAGTGGGTATCACGCTTCACGCACTCATCCGATCTGTAGATTCATCATCGCAGACTAGTTAGATTTACAGCGTGCCTATCGTAATCACGATACACTGGTAACAATGACCATATGTTCGTCAATCAATCAATCAATCAATCAAGTGGTGCATCATACCGTGTATAATAATAATAATAATAATAATAATACACAGACAATTTCTAACGCGCCGTAACACGACAAAGTCATTACAAGGGCGCGCAGTATACAGTATAGGTTACTCAACTGTCAGTATAAGATATTCTATCGTCCAGATCATGCCAATAAATTCGTACTGAACAAAAGACATGCAAAGCAGTGATTTATTTCCACATCAAACAGCAAGGTAGGATATAGTCTTGGCGAAAAAGTACAGATAAGATAATAAAACTTTCGATTTCGGAAAATTCAGCGATAACAGTTATATGGGAATTGGCGGGGTTTGGTGGGAGGGAGGGTTGAGCGTTCTAATTCCACTCTAATTCCACCGAGCGTTAAAACGTTTATTTTTATTGACCGACATTTTGAGACTCTTTGATCTTAGTGCTAACTTAGTTACTTACTTACGAAGTGGATGACCTAGAATATATCAGAATAATGAGGTAAAGGTCAATGGTATCAGAAACAGTGTTGCCACTGCTTGGGATTTTCAAACAAGATCTTGGGAATTTGGAGGTCTGCCTGGGATTAGGAGATTTTGCCCAGCAATCTTGGATTTTTTGGTTTGGCTAAAGGAATTAAATTTTACGTGCAATATTAATATTTTCAGTCATAAATATAGAACTAACAAGCCTATTGTGTAATCCTTTGTTGCCATTGGCCATGACTCCGCAATGATCCTCTACTGTTCACTATCTTCATACTCACACATATCACGCCCTTCATTCGTTGCATGTTGCTTCTAATGTGTGTGAAATTATTTGTTTGTCGTCATAGTTTTAATTTCAGTTTAATCTTCACATTTTTTTCGTAGCACGATCTTGGTATTTCTAGAAAGGGAGAGTGGCAACACTGATCTACTAAATATTTGAGCGTTTGTGTATTTTGTCGTGGTTTGTCTCCTCCTGCACGCCGCGTCGTACGATGGCGAAAATTTGCACACCGACGCGGACCGACCATATATAGGTCATGTGCTGGGTTTTACGTCTATAGGGGTCGTCGTTACGAAAATAATGACATTTTTCTAAAAATGCGTGCAAGTACGCCTACACTTTTGCAGCCGTGACCTCAGGTCGGTCGGTGGTACTGTAGGCAGTAGGCCTATAACAGCCGGCTGGCTGGCTGGCTGCAGCAGCGTGGGCTGCCACAGTCACGTCGCAGGCGTGTCGGAATCTGATTGGCCGCTGCGTGTTCAATAATAATGTAGGTCGCAGTCCTAGGCGGGCTGGCTGCAGCTCAAAATCTGCAGCTAAATCAAGCTATAGCGACCCAACGGTCCGCAACAGCTTGTCATTCAGAAGCGAGACGGCGGCTTCGCTGCCAGCGGTTGTCCGGGACACAACATGCGGCGAAAAGCGGCGCGAAACTCGTGGTTGAAGATGGTGTAAATGATGGGATTGAGAGCCGAGTTGCAGTAACCGAGCCAGAAGATGACGGCGAACGGTAGAGCTGGAACGTGGAAGTCGAGGAGCAGCGACAGCGGATAGATGAAGAAGAATGGCAGCCAGCATCCGATGAACGACACCATGACGATACCAAGCACTACAGTCGCCCGACGCTCTCGGTACCTGGCCAGGCGCCGTCGAGCCCTCTCTCGCTCCGCCGTCACCTCATCAACCTTGGAAAGAATACCCGTCACGGCTGGTTCCTCGGGTGAACACAAACCAGCACCGGTAGTTTGAGATGTTTGGCGCGACTCTGGTCTATCTACCACGATGTCAGCTGTCACATCGGTGCTGAAGACGATCTGAGGTCCACCCGACGTCGCGTCGACGTCGTCGTCGTCGAAGTCCAAATCAGCGTCGCTCAGCGATTCCACGTCCTGTTCCACGTCAAAGTCCTCCGGCTCTTCGACCACCTCGTCGGGTTCCGACCGTGACGCCTCGGCCTCGGACCAGCTACTCCCGGGGTGCGCGGTCGGCGTAACCAGGAAGACGCCGTGTTCGACGGTCGACGCCTGCCCGTGCTGGACCGACATCATCTGACTGGACTGGTCAACTCGTGGCTGGTTACTGAGACTGCTCGCTGTCGTCGACTGCGACATCATTCCACGCCGCGACTTCTGACCGTGCGACCCGGCGGTCAGACTTCGACGTGCCCTGTTCCTGGCTGCCACGAAGATCCTACTGTAGACGACGACGATGACGACTAGCGGAACGTAGAACGACCCGATGGTGGAGTAGATGACGTAGCCTGGCTCTTCGCTGAGGACGCACAGCGGAAACCCGTCGACGACCGGCTGAGGACGCTTCCAGCCGAACAGCGGCGGCAGACTGACGACGACGGACAGGATCCAGACACCAGCGATTATCGTCATCACTCGACTCAGAGTTCTGTCGAGACAGCCAAACACGGGGCCACTTTTAAACGTACAACATTCAGACCGTTTTCAGTGCGACGCTACCGCACGAGCTGTTCTAAGGACGACGACAAACGACATGGGAGAATATAAGAACACAAAATCCGATCCTTCGTCACAATGAAACCTCTTAAGTACGGATAGTCACAAACATTTGATTATGTCTGTGACCACAACAATACGAAATTTTATTGCACTGTATACTATGACGAAGAATGGCAAATTTTCAAAATTCAAGATGGCGAACATGAGGGAGGAAGTCCGCCATATTGAAAATTGTTATATCGCCACAACTCCGTGAAAAACATCCGTTATCTGTAAAATTTGACACGCTGAAACAAAATGATAACGTGATATAACAAACAAAAACAAACAAAAAGTGGTCTAATTTCAAACCAACTAGCATAGTAAGTCTGTCTTGGCAACAGATTACTGTGATTGCCATATTAAATACAAAATGGATTATGGATGCCATTGGATTCTTGGAAATGCTTACTCGCCATAACTCTCCGGAGACTGTCCTCGTATATGTGGTAAAATTTACTACGAGGAAACAGAACCACGCGGTGACGATGGTCATATGTCATGAAAAGTAATACAAAAGATAAAATAGCGTTAAAATTTGTTACCAATAAGTATACGTAGCTTAGGTCTTTGTCGTTCTTGCTAAAATCACGTGACAATAACGTAGGCCTATGTAAAACATAGCAAATGTAAATAGAAAATTTAAAAGTTTAAAGCAAGGTTCAAACTGTAAATAAGTAAGTAAGTAAAACGTAGATTTGTGTAGTGCATAATCGCCAAAGTCCCTAATGCGCTGATTTTGACACCAACTGACGGTTCCGCGACCACGTCATCGGCTCACGTATCTCTCTATCAGGCTTCACAATCGAAGGCCCGAAGACCTTCAATGCTCTGCGAGATCAGTCGCGTGACCCTTCAGTCAACAAACAACCTTTAGCGACGCTTAAAGACACACTTCTTCACGAGCTATTAACACGTTTAACGCGTCACAGGTGTATATGTAATGTGCTATATAAACTGACGTTACTTGCGTTTATAAAAATCGTACGATACGATACGATACGATAGTAGAGTTTAACGTGGACTCGAAAGCTGAGTATACAGCTTAATCTAGCACACGTAGCCAGAAACTAAAACAAACAAAGCCAGTGCCCCTTTAATTCAGTACAACTAAAACAGATTTGTAGTTATGTGCTACAAAAAGCAAAATTACCCGTTTTAATAACTGCTTTTTACGTGTCATTTTACACAGCCTGTTAAACTGATTTCTTTGTCTATTCTATATCGTATGGCCGATACCTTTCCAGTGGTTGGACTAGATCATTATCATTTTAGTTCCAGAAAACGCCATAACTAAATAAAGCAATAGTAGGAACAAGTAAAGAAATGTGCGCTGAGGACAGAAAGGCTGTCAGTAATAACACTGACAACTGCCCTAAAATTACAGGCTAACCAACACATAAAAACATTTAAACACTGCAAAAAATAACAACACAACTAGGCGTGTAAGTAAGCTGGATAGAATGTCCTCGAAGTTTGCATTACCAAGAGACCTCCTGAACGAGGAAAGCGAACGAAAGTCAACATTACTATAGGTAAGCTTATACAAACGCCGATGACGCGTTGACGGAAAAATGACATTATACGAAAGTTAGTGTGGTTAGAATTTCTGTACAGTTTGTAAGCATGTCCGCGTGTCTGTGAATCACAGAAGTCAATTCTTTTAGATTAGTTTAGAATTAACGTGAATTGAGTCAAAGACTTCGCGATCACAAAACAGCGAGTCATCGAGTCACAAATGAGGCTATGTACGTATACAAATCTACGTTTTACTTACTTATTTAAACTTAATTACAGAAGTTCTTCAAAGTAGAGAGAGTGAAGTCGACGTCTGACACAGAATGAATTCGGCGTCGAGACGCGAACGCAGCAAAGATGAAAGCTACGTCGGTAACTATATTACAAAAGCCGACGTCCTAAGCTAAAGAATGAGGGGTAGTTTGCTAGTCTAGTGCCAGTAGATCACGAGATAGGCAAAATCAAGTTCCGCCACCCCAAATTTTTCGATTTTTAAAAGTCGCTAACCAGCGTCACAAAAATCACGCCTCAGAAAGTCGCGCAATCCGCTCCAGCTTGCCAATATCGTTTTTCTGTTTCCCAATATCCTCCGAAATATAACCCGAGAGAGTCAAAAATAAATTTTGCAGCAGGGGCGTCACATCAAAAGTGTATTTTTGCACAGTTATTCTGGGCCTTGGGCCATGCAGACTAGAACTACGGAGACATCGGTACGTGAGAGGAGACAGTAGCCGACGACGAGGCAACTCGTAACAGATGCAGACGTCGTACAGCCGCTGTGAGACGTGAGACGTGGTCGTGACAACTAATGATGTGACTACGTTGTGGACAGACTGAAGCCCGCAGGAGCCGTAATCAAATCGTGACAGGAAACTATCGGGGACCGCGCGACGTGCTGTCGCAGATATGGATTGTCGTCGTCGAATAATCTTGACACGACGCAATAACGCAGAATAGACCGATATCATTGCATTGCTTCATATATAACTTGCGCTCTACGAATTTATCTTCCTATTAGAGATCTCATTAAATATCCACAATACAGACACATCCTCGTTTCTGGTTTCACCGCGACTGCGAATTCCAGTGATTTGTCTTCGACGTGAAAATTTTAAGCAACAAATTGTTGTGGGCCCCAAAGCCAGGTTTGCATCCCATACTGTACATGGAAGCTACTATGCATCGCCTTTAAGCTAACAACTCCGCCAAACCTGAACCGATTCGAAGCAAACTTGGCAGAAAGATAAGACGCACCAAATGATCTATTGTGTAGAATCAATAGCAGAGATTATAATACTGTCATCTTCTGTCACGCGCGCACCGTAGCTATAGACAACCGACCTGTTATATAGGCCTATACTCTAACAGTTTATGGAATAGATCATTTTTGTGGGAAAAAATGAAAAATCAACATCCCAAGGCGAATAATTTTGGGTTCGATCTTCCATCCCCATCGAAGAGAAGGAGCCACAGTATCGAGTTTTTGCATCAACATCTATTGCAAAGTGCGCCACGCACAAACTATTGGACCTAGAGCCACTAAATTTGGCATAAAGACTGAACACTGGCAGACGATGAATTTCTCTCCCGCTTCCATTCAAGGGCAGGATATTAAGGGGCAGTTGACGATGATACGCTTTCCACTGAGGGCCTTTCGTGGGTTTAAGCTTGACAAACACGTACATGTTGATGCATAACGAATTCGAATACACTCACAGAGGTTGTTCATTTGTTGGCCCGTGGTTTCCGTGTAACTGAGCATCAATTTAAATGACATTTGTTCAAAATGTTCAGATTTCTCAGACAACGGCCGAGTTTCGAGTTACGATTAGAGAAGCGTACAAAAGCAGAAGAGTGAATCTACCTTTGTCTGGGATAGGTGACGGCCCGCGTGATGGACCAGTAGCGATCCAGACTGATGACGGCGAGGTTAAAGATGGACGCCGTGCAGAGAAGAACATCCGTGCACAGCCAGAGTTGACACAGAGGTTCACCGAACGCCCAGTAGCCCATCAGCTCGTTGGCGAGGGACAGAGGCATGATGAACAGTCCAACGAGGAGGTCGCTGACTGCCAGAGATGCGATGAAGTAGTTCTGAACGCCGCCGAGACGCCGACGATCGCGCGTAATGGCTGCAACCACCAGCGAGTTACCTCCAACGATCAGCAGCATGATGGCGCTGACGATGACAGCTGAGAGTCCAATGTGAGTCCACGAGTACAGACTCGGGTAAGGACGTCCGTGGAGTGGATCGCCTGTCGAGTTCCTCCACTGATCAGTCCAGACATCGGTCGTCGTAACTTCGACAGTCGTCATGCTATACATCAGAAAGGACCTAAATGCAAACGAGCACCCGTCGTCAGACTGTGACGTGAGAAAAGACAATCAATTTTTAGCCGACCGTACTAAGTACGGTCGCGCTTATGCTACACTGTTGTGTCCGTCTGTCGTCTGTCATCTGTGACGTTATGTATTGTGGCTAAACGGTGCGTCCTAGAGCAAAAGTTACTATTGACAGCCTATAGGAAGTCGGATATGAGAAATCGATTGTTACCAAAATGAATGACCTTTCTTTAGAGGTCGTATCAAGGTCATGTTAATCATTGCGCCACATTCGCCGTTGAATATCTCGGAAACCGTTAGAAGCTTGGTTACAAAGGACTACCAATAGGAATGGTCTGCAAGGAATCAAATGGTCACGTGACCGACGACGTCACGTGACCCGGAAAGGTCAAACTCGTGACCCCAATATGCTTAGAGCGCAATATCTCGAAAACAGCTGGAGATGCTATTTCGCTAATTACTAGATAGTGTGTTGTGAGGCAGTGCGGTCGGCTATCCTAGCGACAGCTTGGCTTCTTGTTTATGAAGTTGTTAACCTTCAATGGAAACTACGGTCTATCC
>Ga0056114_1000929_pt1 | contig 12016 bp, 8 predicted proteins | sample WorMetHERISLAND1_FD_77005 | JGI IMG/M metagenome (GOLD analysis project Ga0056114, IMG submission 77005) | Marine gutless worms symbiont microbial communities from Max Planck institute for Marine Microbiology, Germany - Olavius loisae HERON... ...
AACTTGGATTTATCGTTTGCTTCCTGCACTTCATGCACACCTGCCATGCAGGACATTACTCAACTCTGAGGAATGTGCATTATCAGAAAAGAAGAAGAAGAAGAAGGGGAGTTATTAAGGTGATAATTAGTAATTGCGCACTATATAAGGATGTCTTGCCATATTTGGCCCACCTCAGAATTATTACTACACTGTGAGACCATGACGATGGTGGCAAGACAGCTGAATATGCCAAAATTATTGGTTAACTAACATTTACCCCAACAAAGTACATGCAGTATGTGCATCTATAGAAGTGACACGATTTCTTTGTGACAAAATGACTCTTATGACAAGTTGTAATGGCACATAACTCTAAGTTTACTCTGATGAGTTGGTCGTGTGATGAACTGACTGTATTCTCCCTCAACCCCAAATTTTCTGGCATCAACTTGAGCCTCAGACTAATTGACCTTAATTTCAGCCTCATCTACGCTGGCTTCATTCTGGGTGTCATTGACTGCATATTCCGTGTGATTTGCTGCAGTAAACTTATGTTGCCAAGTTATGCGAGTGCCGGCGAAGTGATTGTAGCAACTGTTACAACTGCTGCCAAAGTTTGAATAGATCTTGCTTCAGCAGTGCCGTCCTTCTCCCATACTCCCTAGCTATCATCGTTGACTGCTAAGTCTGCCTAGTGTTTCTCATTGCAGTAACATACAATAACAGACACTGTGTGGCCTATTTGTGTGTCAGGAGGGACAGAAAATATCATCTAAGGACATGAAGCGTCATGTTTCAGCGTGTGATGCTGACTATGATGTCTCCTCTGATCCCACAGCACAGCAGACAAAACGACAGAAGCTGCTGGAGTTTGACGGTAACTTGCTAGCTCTGGTCTGAACTGTTGCACTCCGTCTTGTCGATGTATTCAATGAGATCAGCATGGTTGTGTTGTGTCCATCAGCATGCAGACTTTCCTGCTGTTGCCACTAGTGTTGGGCCAAAAAAGTATTAATTTACACCACTTCAGGTAATTTACTCTAATAAGAAGCCTTTATAATTTTCGATTTTATCAGACATGTATATTGCACCTGAGCACTGAGTGGCTCAGTCATTTTGCCCTTAATGCAATGCAAAGTGGCATCATATCACTGGACTTTGCATATCAGTTTTCACCGGTGCTGATTTATTTTACCATTTTTAAAATGTGATTTTAAGCCAATTTCAGTGAACAGCCAATGTGGTGAACTGTTATTGACGATTCATACTAAGATCAACATGAGTTAGTGTTGACATGTTGCCAAAAGTGATATGGGTAAACCTATCACCTTGCAAGCTTGCACACCTGAACAATGAATCCATGACCACCAAATTCAAGTTCTGAAGCACCAGCTGTTTGCCTGTATCTGCAGTCTGGATATGGATGAATGAAAGTCATTATCTTAGCATCAGTCAGTTATGATAGAATAATTACTGGTGGCTTAATCAACTGCTTCTATGACTTGTCATACTGGACTGCTGTGGTGGGGGATACTGGCACGTTGATGACAGTGACGCTGCAAGTGTTTGGTATTGTTTGCTACCAGCAAGGGAAGCAGTGAAGAGGAAGATTGAAAGGGTCATCAGGCGTGAGTTCTCCATTGAGATCCGTAAGAAAGAAGAGGAAATTGAATTGATAAATCAGGTATATATATATATATGAAGAAAAGCTTTCACAGTGAAGAACTGTCTTGTAGACTGTTTTAGACATTGTTGTTTTCATCCACTCAGTTTCATTTGCTATCTTATATCATATTTTTAAAGGTAGGGTTGTTTTTGCCTGAAATGCAGAAATATAATTTGATTGATTCATTTAGAATTGCCGAGCAGCAAACAGGACAGTTTCAGATTCAGCAAGGTGATATGCAGAGACCAAAACTGGAAGTCAACTTGGTTGTTTATCGGTCTAACACTGTGTGCTCCACAGCAGTGTCTGATACTGTTTAGCTGACTGCATTCTGCTGTATTGTGCTGACTGATGTCATACGTGACGTAGACTGTCAGCTGATTGTCAGTGGCTGTGTGTACTTGCAGCGTCTGGTGCAGGCGAAGCAGATGTTGGATCGTCTAAGAGCTTGTGTCGTTGCTTCATACTACGGTCGTGTGGTGCACAGTTCACAATCAGTATGACACAGTCTCTCTTCACACTAAGCTATCATGTCTCATTGAGACGTTGTATACTTCAGCTGACTCTGTCATCAACAGTTAGTTATCAGTTACAGTAGAGCAGCAGTTATTTTGGGTATAAGCATTAAGCAGCTAAGGATTAACAGGATTTCTGTTTAATATTGGTCAGGTATAAGATGTAGCATATATTATATGAAGCAGTCGTTTAGAATGGCCATCCCAGTATGCTCATTCGGTCTGTTAGGAATGTTGCTTGTGATGTAGCTGATATGAATTGCGTTATTTCTTAGCAGTTTTATAGCAGTGTGTACCAAACTGACACAACATTCTCAGGCCTCCCACTTCTTATTAAATTCCTTCAATTTTTCTGTGTTCGGCAAATGTCCTTGAAAAACAAAAGATCTTTAAATTCTTTAAATTTCACTTGTGTGAAACCGAGAACCTAAAACCACAGAAATAAATTGTATTTCAAAAAATGGCACCCTTTTTATTTTAACAATAATTAACTTGAATGTTGACCGATTTTAATGATATTAAACGTTAAACTCTTCTAACGTATCGTATCGTATCGTATTTGGTGGGAATGTAACTGACTCTATTTGCAACAAGCTGGTATATTCCTTTCGTTATATGATATAGCATATACGTAAATATAATGATATCTGAAACGGTAAAGTTTTTTAAGCAATTACGTTACGCGATGTAAGGAAGAATGATGCAAAAACAAACGGCAAATAAATAATTCAGTAATTTGTTCAGCGAGCTTAAAGCCTAACCTTTAATCTGGAAACTTTTTAATGAAGTTTTTTTGTACGTTACCTTTAAAAATATGCAGATTTTCTATCAGACTTCGATCGTCGTCAGTGAAAGCCATGTTTACGTTAAAGCGTCGACTGCTACCCAGGCAACGTGTGCAAGTGCCCCTTGAATTAAATAAGAGAATACCACTTCGCCTTGACATTAGCAAAGACCTGTCATGTAAGTTATTTGATGAAAAATTGCAAAATTTGATAGAAGCAACTTAATTGCCATCACAAAGCCTGCGTGATTCGCGATGTTTCAATTGTTGCATCGTTGAAATGGAAAAATATTTGACATTTTAAAACTTTAAGTAACGATGCTCAGTGAACATTAACCTCACATGTTGCATATGGTTTTGTGGCAAATAGAGTCATATCCACCAAATATCATTAAAATCGGTCTACATGTGACTTAGTTATTGTTAAAAGAAAAAGTTTGCCATTTTTTTGAAACACAGTGTATATATCTAGGCAAATGCTGAAACATAATGTACAAGCGACTGATAGAATCTGACAGAGTTGAACTCATGTTATAACGCAACGTTGTAATGTCATAGTGATGTTACGATTTGCAAATTTTGGTTTTTGATCGATTTTAGTGTGATCTTAGCCCAAAATCACATTTTTGATTCAATTTGATCGCCTTAAGGCTAACCCTCATGCTAAAATTGTAACTATGGTCTAAATGCTGTATCAAACCTTTCTGTGGTAGCAGAAGAAGGCATAATAGAAACAAGGTTTTGCACCAGATTAGTGCAAGTTATTCTTTAATTTTATAATGTAAAGACAAAATTGTGTCAAAAATTCACATGGGTGTACATATTAACAAGTGGGCTGCGTGGCTTACGGATGGTGTTTACATGTGTGGTTGAGTGGAGTGTTAATGTGTTCTCTGTCAGGCTCAAAGCATGGATGCCTCAAAGACAACTGTGATCCACCCTGCCGTTAGGAAGCTGCTAGGCAAGACAGTGAGAGCTGCTGACGTGAACTCGCTATTGGCCGAGCCGCCGCCGTCGTCGTCGGTACCCACTGCTCGGAGGCACACTCGACGTCACATCGTCACTGCTAGCCAGTCAAACAAGGTGTGATTAGCTGGAGGGTTGGAGTTGTGTCTTGGCTTTGTCTTTAGTTCGTTGTGTTTTCACAGAGTTCAGTCTACGACGTCGATGGTTCAGTGTTATTCTGTTGTGTCATTCTTTGTTGATTGATTCAAACCGTTTGTCACAGAAGAGTCTGTGAGTGATGTGATTGTGTGTTGAAGGCTGGGCAGCGAGTAACATTGTCAGCATCAGGTACCTCTAGTGCCAGCAGCAGCAGCAGTACTGGTCTGTCGTCAGATTCCAGTCACAGCATCAAGACAAAGAAGACCATCGTTGTCGGCAACATATCAAAGTATGTTGACTGTTTGTTGTTCTGCTGCATCTCATTGGTCCATGGTCTGTTACCCGTACCTCTTGAGGAGCTCCTGTTTGGCTACAGTTAGCTGTGATTAGGTCAGGAGTAAGAGGCATGCATTGCTAGAACTCCTCTCTACTAGTTGTAAGTAAGTAGGAGCCTATCTTACTTAACTGACCATTTTATGTGGTCCAGTTATCTGTTGAATAACTCAAGGTTCGTCTCTTAAGACTGTTGTCACATATATCTCAGCATCACTGATACCGAATAGTTTGCTGCCGTGCAGTTCAGAATGCTGCAGTCACCAAAATGGATGATGTCTTTGATAGTTGGGTTGCATCGTATGACAGCTGATATTTCTGATGTTCAGTTGAGTCATTTTAGAGACGAGCTAAAGTGGATAATTGGTCCACTACTTCTCAGCTTGCCTGTCCATCCACAATGGTTTCTCTGTTACTATACGTTGTGATCATGGTTGACAATTCCAACTCCAAGAAGGTGTCAACTGTATCTCTAGAAGATTCAGAGAGCTCGGTGTCAGTCTGTCGCTGGCAATGTGACACCGTCATTGTGTTGCTGACACCGTCATTGTGTCGCTGACAGGTTCCTTGTTGGCAGTAAGAAGGACATGAACGACCCGTCAACTCACAAGTGGATGTTGTACGTCCGAGGTCCTAAAGACGAGCCACACATTGACCATTTTGTTGACAAAGTTATCTTCCTGCTTCACGACACGTACAAACCAAACAACATTGTCACCGTCACGTATGTATCAGTACCACTCGCATGTACACTCTGTACTCTCCGTTCTGCGGTGATTCTCTGTGCTTTGTGTAGTACATGTGAGAGGGTGGTAGTTGGCTTCATGTACAGCTGAGGGGCTGGTAGTTGGCTTTTGTGCACTGTGATGGGTTTTACTGTCATAAACTAGGTTTAGTCATTGGCCTTTTTTTGTGAATAACTGTGGTTTCAGTACCATATTGGTTTTGGTTTGTGAAAAAATAGCAGTTTTTAAGCATTTTTTTGTGAAATGTGGTACAGTTTGATTTCAGCACAAGCTTGAAGTGCAGAAACATTACAAAATTGGTGCTATTTGGATGGTATTTTATCGTACTGCACATAAAACCTGATTTTTGCCAAATACCATGCAAAAAGTGCCATTTTTGCTTAGTTCATTGTTTTTATTCAGTAGTAACCTGGCATCATACTAAAATCTGACTGATGAATTACATTGAAAAGTTTGGCCAGGTTTTCTCAAGAATCAGTGTGGTTTGTTGGTTTTTGTTTTACAACTTGCCCAGCACTAGTGGTATGCTGTGTGACTGGCAGATGGCTTGATGTATGGCACTGATAGCTATCAGTGTGTTCATGTACAGGGTGAGTCAAAAAAATCCGCCCCCCCCCTTGAGGGGACTTGAAATTTTTTCATTTTTTCACAAACTGTTTTTAATCGATTTTTTGACACACCTATTATACGTTCCTGTCTATGCTAGATTACAAATTTTTATTCAGTTAATCCCAACTTTGACGAAGTTATGCCATATTAAGCGCGACTACCCAGTTCACATAATATGCTCAAAATGTCCACCATCGGCCAAAACGCGCACGTTCAGACGTCTGCGTAAGTCGATAGCTTCTTTGATCGTTGTCTGTGGCAAATCGCTATAAAATAAACACTTTTATAATGTCGATAAACATGTTGGATATAACATGACGTCAACTGTGACGTCATTTGCTCAATAAGCAAACTTAGAAGTTAAAGTTCTAGTGAAATGTAAAAATTTGCCGGGTGGTCTCCCTCAGTATGGCATAGCTTCGTCAAATTTGGAAATAATTGAATAAAAATTTGTAATATAGTGTAGAAACGATCGTGTAACAGGTGTGTAATAATTAGTTAAAAATTCCAAACGGTTTGGGAAAAAATGTCAGAAAACCGCGGGGGGGGGATTATTTTGACTCACAGTGTACAAGTGTACTGAGTTGAACCAGTGACACATGTTGACCTAGATGACACAGTGTCATCTGTGCTGTGCAGGCGAGCTCCGTTTCACCTGACCCGACGAGGTTGGGGTGAGTTTCCAGTGCGTGTTCAGCTGCACTTCAAAGACGGCGTCACAAAGAGTATTGATATCATTCACAAGTTGACGGTACGTAATCTCTGCCGTGACAACGACTTGCTCTGTCCTGTGTTTTTGACACGTCCATCTGTGATTTCATTGTGTCTATCATTGTTTTATTCTTACGTAAATCTTACCTGGGTGGTTTTTCCACAGTCCTTGTTCTCTGCTGGATTTTTTTTTGTTTATTTTTTTTGCATTTTACTAAGAATTTGTCAAAATTACAAATTATCCAGGTGATTTTCATGATTTTTTGTAATAAAAGTATAATTTCAAATTCATCATGCTTGCCAGTCTGGCCCTGGCCATACTTTTGTAGATTATTTTAAGTCATATTCATCTACCATTATAGAACAGTATATTACAGACTGAGCTACTGGCATGGTTCATAGCTGATTGTCTGATGATAGTAACTGTGACGTAATGGTGTTCATTTTGTCCTGGGTGTCTTAGATATCTTCTGAATCAATACTTTTTGAGGTTCAGTGGAAGTACAAGCTGGCTGCAGTTGCTGATGCAGAGCAGTTGAACTAAGGCCCATGTCAGACATGCAACAAAGTCAAGCAACTTAGTCGTGCAACAAAGTTGTCTGTCTGACATCTTGAGTTGCCAAATTTTTGACCAGTTGAGCAACTAAATTGCTAGATAGAAACTATCTCTATTCTTCGGCAATTTCTCGCTCCGTCGCCGAGCTGTGATAGGTCAGTTGTTGTTTACATGTCAGTTGTTGATTTGTTACAGTAAGCGATTAACAAAGCACTGCTGATAATTGTGTCGTATGTGTCACTGGAAGCCATGTTTGTTTGGCGATTGTTTGCAGATGCAAAATTGACAGTTGCCTATGCAACTTTGTTGATGACATAGTTGCTCGACTTTGATGCATGTCTGACATGGGCCTCACAGTCACATATGGCCTGTGACAGCTGAGCAACTGGGTGTTGTAGATAACATGCTGATGCACAGTGGAGGTGATGTGATGTGTTATTGCAGCTTGATAAGACCTACACTGGTGCTCAGACCATGGGATCAGAGACGGTCAGCTTCTCTTTACTTATTTGCTCTCTTTGTAGACTTCTGTGTAAGTCAGTAAGGTAGTCGGAAGAGTTTTATATTTGGCGCCACACTCATGGTGACAGCCACAGCAGCGTCGGTCAGTGTTGCCAAAGTACCACAAGAGTTACTGTTGGAACAGGTACGTCTTCAGTTTGTGCTGAAACGTTTGTAATGTCATGTTCATCAATTACAGGGGTACAGGTAGTTTGTTCCACATTGAAGGCTTGAACACAGCGAAGGTCCACTGACCGAGAGAAGTCTGAGTTCATAGGACCATCAGATAGCTGGACGAAGTAGAGCGCAGCCGTTGACGACCTTCTGTCAAAGCATGCATTCACTGTGATCTGATCTCATTACACACAGATGTTGAGGGTTTACTGTGCTGTAGGTGACATGAAGCTGACTGCTGACTTGTGATGATTATTACACTCACAAGCGTCACTTCACTGACAGTAAAGCTTGTAGCTTGATGCGCTGCTTTTATTAGCTCACTGAGATGTGTTATTTGATGTTTGTTCTGTTGTGTAATATTGTAGGTCGTAGAAGTTGAAGTGGACAGCATTGTCGGCAAGATGCCGCTGTCTGACTGCCGCAGCTCATTTGGTTTTCCTGCCTCATTGCGTGATGGGAAGCCATTGAGAGCAGTGAAATCAGAATGTGATAGTTTACACGTTGATCATACTGTCGGTGGTGGTACGTGCTGTCCAGTAGTAGCCAGTGTTTGTCCTGTGAAACTGGAGCCGTGTGAGTCGACATCTACAGCCGAGCAGACACAGATGTTGGCTGGTTGTGAGAACGATGTACTGGATGGACTGAAGGTAAAGCAGGAGCCACGCAGTCCCACTGCCGAACCTGCAGGCCACATGTCACCTATGCACAACGACACTGTGTCAATTGCTGATAGACGTGCTATTGCTGCCGACACTGTGTCACCGTCATCGTCGCTCTGTGCAATAGTGACTGACAGTGATCTGACAGATATGAACTGTAAAGATGCTGATTCGCCCGCTGCAGCTGCCTGTGTTAACATGTCGTCATCTGAGTCACCGCTATGTTCCAGTGTGACATCATTTGAGTTACCGCTGTGTTTCAGTGAACTGTCAGTGAGTGTCAGCAGTGCTGTCAGCAGCGCCATGTCGTCAAGTCGACAAGAACTCATTAAGTGTCACGACTCATTCAACAAGACGTGCCTACTACGGAAGATCCAATCACCCTCGTTGTCATCATTGACATTGAAGTCTGAGTCATTGCGTGTTTGTTGTGCCTTGTCACCGTCTCACAGTGCAACTGTAGCGTCACCGTTGAATTCGTTGTCAACTGATGAAAGTGTTTGTAATATGACTGTTGAGTCAGTTAAGTCCAATGATGCCTGCAGCAGTGTTCACCCTACTCTGGTGACAACTAGTTCATCTCATTCTATCACAGCCTCTGCTGTCACATTGACTACTGTAACTCTGTCATCGTCAGTGCCGAGTACATTAGCGTCTTCATGTAGCAGCCACACAGCAGCATCCGTTCCGCAACTTCACCAAGTGTATCTTCTATCAGGCAAGCATAGAGACCGCACTCAAGTCAAGTCTGTGTTAAACAGTGCCGTTATTAAGCCACGTCCATTTGTGCCTTTGTCTGTTGTAAAATCTCCGGCCAGAAGTTTACCGCACATTACAGTTTTACCGAGCATTTCACCCGCGGTGATGTCCAGTCAGAACACAACATCTGTTAGCAATGGTGTCAGCACACAAAGACCAGCGCCTCTTGTGACTGCCAGACTGCCAATGTCTTCCAGTTCACCAGTGTATTTTGTCATAGAAACTAACAACAAAGTTGTCTCTGGCAATTCTCGTCTGATGAAGGAAGTGACAGTCGGACAAGGAACAAATAACACTGTGATGAAAGCTGTGAGCAGTGTGCCTACATCTGCCTCAGCCGTCGTTAGAAGATGCTCATCATCTGCTGGTCTGCCGCAGTGTGTTACAACAGTCAAGGTGTGTGACGGTGTTGGTACAACTGCATTAAGAAGAATCTCAAAGCCAGCACAAATGTCTCGTTTTTGCAGCCAGGTCTCCGTTCTCCGGCCACAAAACACAACACTGTCCACTGTTGTCACAAAGCCGTCTTCAGTTGAACTTCAGACACAGGTGAAAAGATCGTCTTCTTCGTCTAGTGTGAATGTGTTTGCGACAAAGATTGGGAACCAGACGGTCATTGTAGACATGGGCAGCTTGTCATCTGCCAGTCCAGCTGCCGTCAAACCTCCGGTCACAACTCCAGCATTTGCATCTTGTGTGAAGACTGAAGACAAACTGGTCTCGAGACCTGTGTGTAGCCAACAGGACAGCACTTCAACTCCTTGTCTCAACAGTTCTTCCGCCGCTGTCACAGAAGACCTGTCTGAAAACTTCACACCAGTCATTCGGTATTTTAAACTTTTTAAAGTGTTATTTTAACTTGCTTTAAATGATTATGAGATATCTGAGCCATATAACACACAGAAAGAGAGATTAAATGATTTAATACTATAATAGAACTGGTTATTTTTGGATTCAGTTATTCATCATCATTACATGTTGACAACAGACTTCTATCTGGAGCTGGTTAAGGTCTTTTACTAAATTTATGCTTACCGTACTGCTAATATCAAATATCCAGAATTTTATTGTTCAAATATACAAATATCATTAATAAGTGGTTCTTGACCACTTTTTACAATGCCTTTCTAAGTTTTGCTACATTGCTAGCATCTGCTTTTGTAAGTATTATTTGCTTTTCTGTTGTGACTATTGGTTTACATACAAACCTTATAAACTGAGATTATCACAGTATCATGTGGTGCTGTTTTGTTGTTGTTGTAGAGCAGAGAACTTTGAGTGTTTAGAAGACCTGGTGAGAGTGATCGTCAGAGAGTTTCCTCTCGTCAAGGCTAATGTTGGTAAGCACTCGTCACTGGAGCTTGTGTTCTTCAGACACTGAGACTGTGAACTGATGCTGATAGTGTGACACTTGAGGCTCAACTCAAGTTGATCTGCTTGAACTAGTGAAATGACAACTACCTTGTGTGGTTGTTGCTGGCTTTATGTGATTTGATGTCATGTGATGAGGTAGAAGCAGACTGCAGTAAAGGTCGTTGGGCTTGTTCATAGTTATTAGTAGTAGTGGCAGCTGCTGCTGCTGTAGCTGTAGCTATTGTTGTTGTTGTTTGTTGTGAATTTTTATATCACGTTATGCAACGCCTGTAATGACTGTGTCCTGTTGCACTGCAAAAAGCAAGTCTTCAGCGCCGATCTAAAGCTGTCGAGTGTCGATACTCCGCATTGGTTGGGTCCGAAAGAGAATCTTGTAGTGAGTTCCAGGTCATTGGACCCACAGCAGAGAACACTTGATGACCAAGCTAGCTGTGATGATGTCATGGTATGACCAGCTGACTGCAGACACTGATGGCTGGAAATGTCAGATGCACACACTCACGCACGGTAGTCCATTAGGTACTGTGAACACACACCAGCAGGTACTGTGGAGCCTGATACAATAACTCTGAGCTGATACTGGACACGTTGAGAAATGTCCAATCAGTGAAACTTGGAGTGGGGCATGTGAAACAAGTTGTAATCAAACTTGCACATGAGCTGCTGCATTCATCATTGTCGTCCACGGCTTGCACCACTGAAAGTGTTCAGCGCCACTAGTCTCCAACAGCCTCCAGAGTGGTCAGTTCTGGGTCAGGTCAACTGCTTCAGTCCATTGACAGCTTGTGGGAGTCTTCATCCAGGACATTCGTGGTCGCCCCAGCAGTCTCTTTCAGTTCACAGAAGGTGACTAGCACTCATGTTGTCATCCATGCAGGAAATGTGCTCAAATAAGGATAGATGTCTGGATAATGTCTGTGAGCAGTGGTTGGTTGGCTTGGCATTGAACTTCATTATTGGAGATAAAGTGACACCACTTAATGCCAAGAAGCATATGGAGACACCATTGATGGGAAGCATTGATCCTGCATACATCTTGGTGATGCTTACAGGAAAACGGCAATGTACAAGTATTGGTGACAGTATTCGGCACATATCAGTAGTGTACTCATGTGTCTGTGTGTGTGTGTCAGATCGGTCAGTGCATCCGTACTGTGCTCCGTCGTTGCAAGCGTTTCTTGACTGGAATGTTGGGAAGCGTCGTGCTGCTGAGGTAGTCAGTGCTGATGTCTGTAGCTGAGTGATGTGTTTGAGACTGTCTTGTTCTGTTCTGACATTTTCCAGCCGTCTGTAGGCCACAGTTCAGTTAGTAGGTTCAGTTGTTCCAATGCCAGCTTAACCAGGTGTAGTGTACCATTTTAAATTTATTAAGCAGCATGCCATGAGTATGCAGCCCAGCCCCACACAATGGGAAGGCAACTTTAAGTGACGACAGTGTCTGTCTGTTGATTATCTTGCATTCAGCAGAGGGCGCCAGTGAGTGAGTAGTTTCTTAGTGGCACATCAGCACAATTAGGCTATACATCAGAGGGTGCCATAC